>OLXV01001620.1_pt1 | contig 11108 bp, 8 predicted proteins | sample 1673481 | NCBI WGS metagenome assembly OLXV01 (sample SAMEA103958113, study PRJEB25191) | human gut metagenome
ACAGAGTTAACAGTTAACAGCTGTTTTTTCGATACTCCCCCTCGCGCGTATCTTATTATAATATAATATATATATACTAATTTTTATATGTGTGTGGGGGGAACCATGCATTTTTGGGGTGTTAACTGTTAACCTGTTAACCCCTCGCTCTTTTTTCCCCGTCTCTGTGCTTTGCGGGGCATAAGTCATAGAGATGCGGGGGAAGAAGCTATGAGTTAGGATTCTTAACACATTTCAGCATTATAAAAGCCTCATGAAAAGCTACGTAAAAACCTCATGACAGCCCTCATTTAAGCCTCTGCCCCGGCATCTTTTATGCCACAGCCCGGTCTTCATTTAAGCCTGAAAAACTGCAGAAAAGCCTCTTATTTTGCAACTGGGAATACGTAATATTCTCTGTCTACATCGTAATCCAGAACCCACTGGTCAATCATCACATTATCGTCTAAAGCCTTGATGGTTACGTTGTGACTGCCGCCAGGCAGCGTAACGTAGAAGCTCTTCAGCGTCTGTCCGCGCCACAGGTCAAACTGCCAGTCCTTTGAGTTGTAAACCTCCTTCAACTGGCAGATTACCGGTTCGCCACGGTCTATGCTCACACTCACCCTCATATCCTTTACAGCGTTTAGGAAGCAAGGAATTGCGGCGATGGTAAAACGCGCATCACCGCTCTTGTCGCAGTAGAAATCATAGCTCAGACTGGCTCCCTTCGGCAATTTCACAGCCTTGCCGCTGTGACCTAACAGCGGACGGACGGTAATCTTCTCGGCTCCTCTAACGGCAGCCTGGGCAAGCGGCGATTCAGTAGCCTTGCTCCATTCGTAGGCATTCTTGGCAATGATGTCGCCGGTAACTACAGAGAGCGGCTTGAGATCGTTGCTGCGGTCGAAGGCATCAAGTTTCAGCCGCTTGATATCGGCAGCCGGGAGTGTGCCTGGAATCTGCGGAGCCTGCATCTCTGCACCGTTGGTAAGGATGAAATCCTTCCATTTGCCGTTTCTGATGCGACTGTAGTAGGCATTGAGCTGCTTCAGTTTGTTGTAAGCATCGATGCTCACAGCCGCTGCAGCCTTCGCCTCATCGTCTTTATTAAACAGTCCCGGACGGGCGATGTGTCTTGCTTCCTGTGCCTCCAGCTCCTTTTCGGCTACTAAGGCAGCCAGGAATATCGGATATTTCACAACCTCGAAGAAACCGTCTTTCTGGTTCTGAGGCAGCATGCGTTCGATGGATTCAGTCTTCGCCTTCAACAGGTCGTAGCGGTAGAGAAAACGCTCCAGTTCGTTGCCGAATTCGCCTGAATGAAACTCAGTATCGCCGTAAGGCATCGCCATATAAGCGGAATGGCGGATGCTTGTAAGGCGGTAATATTCTTCCATCAGAGGCATGATTTTCTTGCCCGTAATGGCGCCAAAGAATGCGTTGAGCGTGTTCTGGATATACGTCTTGCAACCTGCTTTCAGGGCGTTTTTATTCCACGCCAGGTTCATCATCATGGCTAGTTGGAAGTTTGACTGCTTCGGATTGGTAATGTTGGCTATCCAGGCACAGTCTTCGTTGTAGTGAGCCTCAGAGCGGTGCGATTTGCCGTGCTGGGCATTCTTGCTCTCCAGATAATCCTTGCTGTTGAGCATTTCGAGCAGCAGGCCCGGCGAGAGATTGCTCATCTCCATCTGTGCATCCGAGCAGACCAGCTTCACATTCTCGATGGTTTTGCGGTGTTTCTTCTTGTGCTTCTTGCCCACGAACTCCGTCACCTTGTAGTTTTCCGCCACGCAGATGTCGAAACTGTCTACCACAGCCTTGTTGTAAGCAGCCTCGTGCCTGCCGTCTACCTGCCACAGCGTATTGGCTCTCAGGCGCAGCATCAGACGGGCGATGCGGCTGTAGTTCTGCGGTTTCATCCACTGGCTGTTGTTCAGGGCAAGTCCTCTGAATTCTATTCTCGGAACCTCAATCCACTGCTGATCTACGGGTGTATAGAGGCTCTTGCGCTGCGCCGGCTGCAGGTCGTTCCATGCCGCCAGAGGCGAAACGCCAGCCAGCTCAGAGAGTTTCATGATGGCGTAAGCCGTTCCGCGGGCGTTGCTTCCGATAACGATGAGTTTCCCTTTCCTCGTACCGATGTAGAAAGCATCCTTTGCGGTGATAATAAGATGCAGCGGCGCACCGAGTTTTTCTACTGCCGAAAACTCCTTGTTGGTGAGCTGGTCGAGCTGGTAAATCTGTATCGGAGCACCTGATTTTTCTTTCGCATCGAATCCGGTTACGGCTTTCATATCGCTCGCAAACTCCTTGAGGGCAATTTTTACTACCGGCGAAATGATAGAGTTGGTGGTATAAGATACTCTGCCGTAGCCGTCGGTCCAATAAACGTTGGGTGCTGCGGCCTGAGTTTCCGTCTTCTTCACTTTGGTTTCGGTCAGCGCGTTGGCATTCAGGCTAGAGAAGCAGGCCAGAGCCAAGGCAACGCCTAATATAATCTTTTTATATTTCATTTTTCTTATGTTTTTGTCTGTTCGGTTGTAGATTCGCTTTTGCTGAAACTACACATTTCTGCATTTTGCAAAGATACATAAAAGTGTTTAATATCTGAAATTATTTAGTTTTTATTTGCTTATTACATTATTTATTGTTACTTTTGCACCAAATAAATAAAAAGAAATGATGACATTATATCCAAAATTGATTGAAGAGGCGCTTGCTACGGTGATTTATCCAGGCACCAAGAAGAACCTCATAGAGAGCGAGATGCTGGCAGATACGCCTAGCATCAATGGTATGAAGGTGAAGGTGGTTCTTCTCTTTCCTCGTGATACGGATCCTTTCCTCAAGAGTACGGTGAAGGCGGCCGAGGCTGCCATCCATTATCATATTTCGAAAGATGTAGAGGTGGAAATCGTTACAGAGTTCAAGTCGGCTCCTCGTCCTGAGGTGGGCAAGATGCTGCCACAGGTGAAGAACGTCATTGCTGTAAGCTCTGGTAAGGGTGGAGTAGGCAAGAGCACCGTTTCTGCCAATCTCGCTATCGCCTTGGCTAAGTTGGGCTACAAGGTGGGTTTGCTCGATACTGATATCTTCGGTCCTTCCATGCCTAAGATGTTCGGTGTGGAGGAGGAGCGTCCTTATTCTGTTCACAAGGACGGCAGAGACCTCATCGAACCTGTCGAGAAATATGGCGTGAAGCTCCTGAGTATCGGTTTCTTCGTAAGTCCTACTACTGCTACTCTGTGGCGCGGCGGAATGGCTTGTTCTGCCCTGAAGCAGCTGATTGCTGATGCTGACTGGGGTGAGTTGGATTACTTTATCCTCGATACGCCTCCTGGCACAAGCGATATTCATCTTACGCTGCTCCAGACGCTTTCCATTACGGGTGCAGTTATCGTAAGTACGCCTCAGCAGGTGGCGCTTGCCGATGCGAGAAAGGGTATTGACATGTATCAGAATGATAAGGTGAATGTGCCTATCCTCGGACTAATCGAGAATATGGCTTACTTTACGCCTGCCGAGCTGCCTGAGAACAAGTATTATATCTTTGGTAAGGAGGGTTGCAAGAACCTCGCCAAGGAAATGAATGTGCCTCTGCTCGCCCAGATTCCTATCGTTCAGAGCATCTGCGAGGGTGGTGATGATGGTGCGCCTGCTGCTACCAAGGTTGATTCCATTACCGGTCAGGCATTCCTCAGCCTTGCCCAAAGCGTAGTAACGGTGGTGAACCGCAGAAATGCCGAGAAGGCTCCAACCAAGATTGTTAGTACACACAAGTAGTAAATATCCTATTTGATAAGGGTATAAAATAAAAAGCTAGGATTGCCCTCAAGCAGTCCTAGCTTTTTTTTATCAGAGGAGTTAACAGGTTAACAGTTAACAGCTGTTTTTTGCATGGTCACCCCCGAAATTATGCATTGTACATTATCTATTCTCCACGATTTCTTCCGCCTCCTCCTCTTCTTCTGCTACTTCGGCAGTAAGGTCAGCCTTGAGTCTTGCCGATCTCAGTTGCTGCCTGAAAACCAGGCAGGTAGCCAGAAAATAGACACCCGTTTGTATCCAGAGTGCTCTGAATTCCGGCAGAATATCTGAAAGCGAAGCACCCATACTGCTGATTCTGAGGAACCCGCGGATGCCGAAAGTGGATGGGAAAACCCACGAAAATCCTTGCCAAAAGCCCGGAATATTGCTCAATGGCCATGAAACTCCCGTCATAAAAAGCAACGGAACGGAGGTAAATACCACCAGAAGCATCACATTTTCACGATATCTTACCAGACACGACAGCATCAGACCGAAGAAAACGCACGAAAGAATGTAAGGAAGGAGGAAACCGAGAATGGTGGTCCACGTTACCATACTTACAAAACTGAACAGCTTGGGAACTACCAGCGTAAGATACATTCCCATCACGGCATAAACCATGAAATAAACCAATGCCTTGCCGAAAACAATGCGGAAAATACCGCCATAATGCTCGCTTACCGGTATGAGTTCGCGGTTTCTGTTGAGTTCTCTTGATGTTCCCGCTGCCATTCCTATGCCCAGCAGCATCGTCTGCTGCAGGATAAGAACCAGCACAGCCGGCAGAATGGCATTTCCGTAACCTCCTGTCGTGTTGAATATCGGAACCTCATCAAAGGCGAGCGGCTCGGTGGTAATCTCATCGTCTCTATCTGTAAATCCTCCAGCCTGTGTTATCTGGATGCCCGAGTTGATGTGGCTGGCTACGGCCTGCGAGGTCTGATAAATCGCTTTATAGGTCAGCATCAGACTCATATCGCAGTAAACTCCCACATGCGCCTGTTCGCCCCGGTTCAGCTTCGTATCGAAGTCGGCAGGGAAGTAAAGGATTCCGTGAACTGCCTGCCTGCGCACCAGTTCCTTCGCCTCGTCCAGACTGTTGCAGTAATAGGTAGCCTTGGCGTCTGGTGAAGCATCATAATCGCGGATAAACTCGCGTGAACTGTGACTGTGGCTCAGGTCCACAATCGCCGTATCCACTTCTCTCACCACCTCGTTGTTGTAGATCCAAGAGTAGAGCAGCGGATAACCCAGCGGCACCAGAATGCAGAAAATGAGCACACCCTCATCGCGGAAAACATTGCGCATTTCCGTCTTCCAGATGTAGCACATGTCCCAGATGCCATTGATAATCTTATATAATAAACTATTTTTCTTCATTACGGTAAGTATTTATATACCAGCATTGCCTTCTTGATGTTCCAGACAGTGAGCATCGGCAGGGCGCAGAACAGCACCATTGCGCCCCAGTGGAGCACAGCATCGCTCATAGGGAAACCATTGAAGATGTTCATCTGGTAAATCATGTAATAGTGGCGCATCGGGAAAAGCTGGCCGATAGACTGGATCGGAGAATCCATCGAGAAGAGCGGATAGGTGGCTCCGCAGATGGAGAAACTCACCACGCCCCACAACGAACAGATACTCATCGACATGCGCAATGAAGGCATCAGTCCGAAGGCAAAGATGCCGAAACACTGGCAGGAGAGTACGCTCAGAATGCCTAACAGGATGATAGGAAGCGCGCCGCCCGGATGTGGAAACTGCAATACATAATAGATGTAGAATTCGAATAGCAGGAAGATACTCAGGAAGATGAGTGTCTGTGGCAGCATCTTACCCGCAATGGCGAGATAAGGATTGTTGCCTGCCATCCGCATCCAGTCTCTTGCCCGGTTGAACTTCAGTTCCGTACCTATAGAATAAGGTGTAATCAGGAAGATGAACAGCATGATGAGTCCCGGCACCATTACGCTCGAAAGATAATAGTTGTAGTTGGCGTATGGGTTGCCTATCATGTGCAGATCTACGGCGATAGGCTGTAGGAAGGTCATGATTTCATCGTTCGTCTTTCCCAGCGCCGAAAGTTTCGCCATTCCTGCCGCCGCACCTCCCAGGGTAGAGATGGTTTTCAGATCGCGGAAGAGCAGGGAGCCGGCTGCCAGCGATACGCTGCTGTAATAGAATGAAATCTTAGGCTGCTTCTGGGCCATCAGGCCTGCCTCTGTTCCGTCAGGAATCAGCAGGAAGGCGTAGATTTCGTTCTTCTGGATAGCATGTCTTGCCTCTGCCATGTTCTCGTAATGAGCCACTACCTTGGTGGTCTGGAAGGCATCGAGCTTATGTACCAGCTGGCGCGATGTGGCGGAGTTGTCCTGATCTACTATGCCCACAGGCATGTCGGTAGGCACTCCTCCCTTCATCAGCGTGGTGAAGAAAATTACCACCACGATGGGGAAGATGACCATGCAGAAGAGATAAATGGGGTTCTTCCACATGATGCCGCATTCTCTGAGGGCTATATGATATAATTTCTTAAACATAGATGTTATTTAATGATGAGTGACATTCCCGGGCGCAATCCCTCAATCTTTGTGATAGGACGGGCCTTCACCTCGAATGTCTTGCGGTCGTAGTCGCCATTATCCTTGGTTGCCTTCCAGGTAGCGTAAGAGCCCTGGTCTTTCAGGTAGTAAACCTTCATCTTGATGTCCTTGTTGAAGGCAGGAACGTAAGCGGTGAACTCATCGCCCTTGTTCAGCCCCTTGAGATGGTCTTCGCGAACATTGAAGGTTCCCCACATATCGCTCATGATAGAGATGCTCATGATAGGAGAGCCGAGGCCTACCAGCTCGCCTACCTTAGGATAGACATTGCTAACCTCGCCCTCGCACTGGGCAATCTGAACGGTCTCTTTCAGAAGATTCTTCACTACATCCACAGCGCTCTTCGAAGCCTGGGTGTTGTTGGCAGCCATGCGCTTCTCCTGTTCGCGGGCGCCATTCTTCGCCATATCGTACTGACTTCTGGCAGCAGCCACCTGAGCCTCTGTAGCCTTGTAGGCTGCGTAAGCCTCATCGCGTTTCTGACCGCTGATTACACCCTCGTTGAAGAGGTTCTGCATGCGGTCGTAGGTCTTCTTGGCGATGGTTGCGGCAGCTTCAGCCTGCTGAACCAACTGGTAAGCGCCCTGAATCTGCTCCTTGCGTGCACCTGCATCCGTCAGGTCCTTCATCGCCTCGGCTGCAGCGTTGGTAGCCTGGAGCATCTGTTCCTGCGATTTCATTTCCGGCACTTCGAGGATGGCGAGCGTATCGCCCACATGAACGTAATCGCCTTCCTGAACGCGGAGTTCTACTACGCGTCCCGGCAGTTTGCAGGACACTCTGTATTCTGATACTTCTACCTCGCCCTGAATGGTGTCATCCTTCTGTTCCAGGGTGAAGAAACCGATGACGCCTACGAGAATGACTACTGCTGTAAAACCGATTACAGCGAGCAATATGTTGTTATGCTGTGATTTCTTAGACATTTTGCTTAATCTGAATTTAGATTTGTTATTATTATTACTGTAGGATACCGAGCGCCTTGTTCAGCCCAACCTGAGTCAGCTTCACGTCGATTTCTGCATCAATCTTCTGGCTCTGTGCTTTCTGCCAGGCAGTCTGTGCAGCCATCACGTCGGTAACCTCCATCACGCCTTCCTTGAAACCGAGGTTGGCGCATCTCAGGTTCTCATCTGCACTGGCGATGTTCTTCATTGCCATGTTGAGCTTCTTCTGGGCTTCCTTTACCTTAAACTGGCTTTGAGTAATCTGCAGATGAATCTTCTCTCTCGTATCATCCAGGTTCATCTGGGCGATATTGCTGGCAGCCTTGGCGGCTCTCACCTTGTAGGCGCCGTCGAACCAGTTCCATACCGGAACATGAACCATCACGCCTACGTTCCAGACTCCGGTAAACTTCTTCTGGAAACCATTGAATACGTTCGGGTTCGAAATCATGTAGCCGCCTGTCAGCATGACGTGAGGCAGATTGATGGCGCGAACCATTTTGGTAGCTTCTTTAGAGATGGCGAGCGCATTCTGCAGCATGCGGAGTTCCGGCCGGGTGTTCAGCGCCGAATCCTGTGCTGCCACTTTCTGCTGCTCGGTGTCAACAGGAGTTCCTGATAAAGCCAGGGTTTCCTTATCTTCATCGGCAAGTGTGATTTCCTGGTTCATCGGAATGCCGCAGAGCTGGCAGAGCAGCATCTTCGACAGAGCGAGTCCGTCTTCTGCTTGGGTAATCTGCATCTCAGCCTCGTTCACTTTCACGTCTACCTTCAGTCCGTCTGCCTTGGTGGCTACTCCCTGCTGAATCATCTTATGAACATCCTCGTTCAGTTTCTTTACGAGGTCGCGGTAACTGATGGCGAGTTTCTGCTTCTGCTTCAGCGAAACGGCGAGCCAGTAAGCCTGGTCTATGCTGTAGAGCGTGCTCTGGGTCTGCTGGTCGAGATCATTCTCTGCAATCTGCTCTCCGATGTCGGCAATCTTGTTGGCTGCAATGATGGCTCCACCCATATAGATAGGTTGGCGAACCATCACGCTTCCAGCCCAGATATTGCGGGTGTCGGTGCGGAAAGCATCTACCAGTTTCTCTCCCAGCGCATTGCCTTGCTGCTGCAGGGGTCCCAGTTTCTCATTCAGCAGTCCGCCTATCTGCTGCGCTATCTCCGGGGTAATCATTCCCTGACTTACAAGTTGGCTCATCAGATTGCTGGCTCCTCCCGATATTCCTCCGGTAACGGTAGAGCCGATATTGCTGAATGTTGATTTCTGACCGTCGTTCAGCAGCGAAATCTCCCTGCTGAACCATTCGTAACCGCCTAAAGCATCTACTTTAGGAAGATATTTGGTACGTGCCGATTTCTTCATGTTGTACGCCACGTCTTTCTTGAGCTTCGAGGCATTGAGCTGCTTGTTGTTGCGCAGCGCCATGGCACGGCAACTGTCAAGGCTCAGCGTTTGTGCCTGAGCCCCAGCAGGAATCAATGCTCCCATCAGCATGATAAGAGTTATATATTTTTTCATCCTTTGTTTATAATATTATATAATATTGGATGCAAAATTATGGAATTATTCTTAAATGACAAAGAAATTTTGTTTATCAAATCTTTAAGAATCAAAAATTATATTGCATTGTGGAAAAATAGAACATACCTTCTGGTTTCCCGTAATCCCTTAATCGTCTGTTTCTTAGAAATTCACCCGTTCTGTCTCCCCCCAGGTAGGGTCTACGGTAATGCTTATTCCACCACCCGTACTGTCGTCTCCGCCACCGAATCCGTCAGCAATGGAAATCTCGGTATAGGTTGTTTGGTTCTGATGGATTTTCAAATCGGCTTTTTCAAAACTCTTTACCACCTTTGCATCGGCATCCAGAAAGCTGATACTCATCTTGATGTTCTTCTCTTCTTCATGTGGGAAGGTGTAGACGGTAAAGTCTCTGCCGCCATCTTTCATACTGAAATTCTCGGTCTGACGGCTGTTCACGCAGCCGAATCCGGTGGTTGCATCCAGGGTGCTGCTGCCGCCGGTATAATAGAACTTGATGCTTCTGATTTCTTCGGGAATTGTTTCGTCGGTAATATGTAACTTGAAGGCGCCAACTGCTCGCTTCAGGTTGATGTTGGAGGTGGCTCCGTCTGCCGTTACGCTCAACCTGCCGTAATAATAAAAGGTGTCGGTAAGCTTGTTGCTCGTAAACTTCACCTTTTCGGGTGCGCTGATAGAGCAGTTTCCCTTTCCGTTATGGGCAATCACCACCAGTCGGTATTCTCCTTCGTCCAGACTTACATAGGCTGTTCCGAAGCCATTGTCTGTTGAAAGCTGGTTGATTGACTCCAGTTTGTCTTCTCCATCAAAGATGGCAAGTGTCAGTCTGGAGCACACATCGCCCAGCGCCATCTGCTTGTCGGCAGCTTTGGTTGTCAGCAGACTTGTGCCTTCTATTTTCTGCACATGGATAGTTACATTGGCGTTTGCCTCATGTGATTTTCCGGTTGTTTCGTCAATCGAAAACTTCTCGCATGAAGTAAGCGTCGCTACGAGCATCAGCAACAGGGATGCCAGTAACCGATAGGACTTCTTACTCATAACCGTTCTTATTTACTAGTTGCTCTATGCGTTATCTCGGAGTTTCCTCGGGCATAAAGATGTGGCAAATATACGTTTTTTCTCTTTTCGATGCAAGTAAAATCTAATAAATCTTTATATTTTTTGTCATTTATCTGTTTTTTCGTAATTTTGCATCGGTTTTGCAGTACTTACAGAGCCGATTTTGCATTATATATATAATAAGGTATAGAAGATATTGGTATGGATAAGAAGATAAAAGCATTGTTTTTCGATATTGACGGCACCCTGGTGAGTTTCAAAACCCACAAGATTCCGCAGAGCACGGTAGATGCCTTGGAGCAGGCTAAGAAGAATGGGGTAGAGGTGTATATTTCTACCGGTCGTCCGCAACTCATCATCAACAACCTCGGTCAGATAGAACATCTCATCGACGGTTACATCACCACCAATGGAGCCCGCTGTTTTGTAGGCGATAAGGTGGTGAGCCAGCACGCCATCCTTCCTGAAGATGTAAAGAAGATTATCGAGGCAGCCGACCGTGATGATTATCCGGCAATCGTCGTAGGAGAGCATCATCTCGCTATCCATCATTATACTGACGAGGTTTATGAAATCTTTGCCAAGGGATTGGGGGTGGATTGTGAAATCTTCCTGACCGATGTGAATGAACTTGGAGATGAGCAGGTACTGCAGGTTACTCCTTTCTGTTCGGTAGAGCAGGAGGCGCTCCTGATGCCTACGCTCCGCAACTGCACCTCGGGCAGATGGCATCCTGCCTTTACGGATATTACGGCAGCCGATGCGGATAAGGGCAAGGGCTTGCATGCAATGGCTGATTATCTAGGTTTGAACATAGAAGAAACCATGGCTTTCGGCGATGGCGGCAATGATATTTCCATCGTCCGGGAGGCAGGCACCGGTGTTGCGATGGGCAATGCGGGAGATAATCTCAAGCAGGTAGCCGATTACATTACGACTCATGTGGATGAAGATGGTGTTAAGAATGCGCTCCTCCATTTTGGCGTGATTTAATTTTCCGGCGTTATTGACTCTTTTTCATAACTCCCTATATATAATAAGGTGTAATCCTGATGAAGCCTTTTTGATAGGCGAGTTTCATTTTAATAAAATAATAAAGGCAAACATGTTATTTATTGTAATAAATGGCGTGTTTGCCTTTCTGTTTTTAAA
>OLXV01001636.1_pt1 | contig 11032 bp, 7 predicted proteins | sample 1673481 | NCBI WGS metagenome assembly OLXV01 (sample SAMEA103958113, study PRJEB25191) | human gut metagenome
AGAACAAAGGTGTTCAGGCGATGCTGGATGCGGTAATTGATTACCTGCCATCCCCAATCGACGTACCTGCGATCAACGGTATGCTGGACGACGGTAAAGATACTCCAGCTGAGCGTCATGCTAACGATGATGAGCCGTTTGCTGCTTTGGCATTCAAAATCGCAACCGACCCGTTTGTTGGTAACTTGACCTTCTTCCGCGTTTACTCCGGTGTGGTTAACTCCGGCGATACCGTACTGAACTCCGTGAAATCTGCACGTGAGCGTTTTGGTCGTATCGTTCAGATGCACGCTAACAAACGTGAAGAGATTAAAGAAGTTCGCGCAGGCGACATCGCTGCTGCTATCGGTCTGAAAGACGTAACTACTGGTGACACTCTGTGTGACCCTGATGCGCCAATCATTCTGGAGCGTATGGAATTCCCAGAACCGGTAATTTCCATCGCCGTAGAACCGAAAACCAAAGCTGACCAAGAAAAAATGGGTCTGGCTCTGGGCCGTCTGGCTAAAGAAGACCCGTCATTCCGCGTATGGACTGATGAAGAATCCAACCAGACCATCATTGCAGGTATGGGTGAGCTGCACCTCGACATCATCGTTGACCGTATGAAACGCGAATTCAACGTTGAAGCGAACGTCGGTAAACCTCAGGTTGCTTACCGTGAAGCGATTCGCGCGAAAGTTACCGATATCGAAGGTAAACACGCCAAGCAGTCTGGTGGTCGTGGTCAGTACGGTCATGTTGTTATCGACATGTACCCACTGGAGCCGGGCTCAAATCCGAAAGGTTACGAGTTCATCAACGACATCAAGGGTGGTGTAATTCCTGGTGAATACATCCCTGCCGTTGATAAAGGTATTCAGGAACAGCTGAAATCTGGTCCACTGGCTGGCTATCCGGTAGTTGATCTGGGCGTGCGTCTGCACTTCGGTTCTTACCATGACGTTGACTCCTCTGAGCTGGCGTTTAAATTGGCCGCTTCTATCGCCTTCAAAGATGGCTTTAAGAAAGCGAAACCAGTTCTGCTTGAACCAATCATGAAGGTTGAAGTAGAAACTCCAGAAGAGAACACTGGTGACGTCATCGGTGACCTGAGCCGCCGTCGTGGTATGCTGCGTGGTCAAGAATCTAACGTTACTGGCGTTGTGATTCATGCTGAGGTTCCGTTGTCAGAAATGTTCGGATACGCAACTCAACTGCGTTCTCTGACCAAAGGCCGTGCATCTTACTCCATGGAATTCCTGAAGTACGATGATGCGCCGAGCAACGTTGCTCAAGCCGTTATTGAAGCTCGTGGCAAATAAGCTACTGGTTTAAAACATTGATCCCGTGCTCTCTCTATGAAGGGAGAGCACAAGAGTAAGGAATAAAGCCGTGTCTAAAGAAAAATTTGAACGTACAAAACCGCACGTTAACGTTGGTACTATCGGCCACGTTGACCACGGTAAAACTACCCTGACTGCTGCAATCACCACCGTTCTGGCTAAAACCTACGGCGGTTCTGCACGTGCATTCGACCAGATCGATAACGCGCCAGAAGAAAAAGCTCGTGGTATCACCATCAACACTTCTCACGTTGAGTATGACACCCCGACTCGCCACTACGCGCACGTTGACTGCCCAGGGCACGCCGACTACGTTAAAAACATGATCACCGGTGCTGCTCAGATGGACGGCGCTATCCTGGTTGTTGCTGCGACTGACGGCCCTATGCCTCAGACTCGTGAGCACATCCTGCTGGGTCGTCAGGTTGGCGTTCCTTACATCATCGTGTTCCTGAACAAATGCGACATGGTTGATGATGAAGAGCTGCTGGAACTGGTAGAAATGGAAGTTCGTGAACTTCTGTCTCAGTACGAATTCCCAGGCGATGACACTCCAATCATCCGTGGTTCTGCGCTGAAAGCGCTGGAAGGCGAAGCTGAGTGGGAAGCTAAGATTGTAGAACTGGCTGAAACTCTGGATTCTTACATCCCAGAACCAGAGCGTGCTATCGACAAGCCATTCCTGCTGCCAATCGAAGACGTATTCTCTATCTCTGGCCGTGGTACTGTTGTTACCGGTCGTGTAGAGCGCGGTATCGTTAAAGTTGGTGAAGAAGTTGAGATCGTTGGTATCAAAGATACCGTTAAATCAACTTGTACTGGCGTTGAAATGTTCCGTAAGCTGCTGGACGAAGGTCGTGCAGGCGAGAACGTTGGTGTTCTGCTGCGTGGTATCAAGCGTGAAGACATCGAACGTGGTCAGGTTCTGGCTAAACCAGGTTCTATCAAGCCACACACCAAGTTCGAATCAGAAGTTTATATTCTGAGCAAAGACGAAGGCGGCCGTCATACTCCGTTCTTCAAAGGCTACCGTCCACAGTTCTACTTCCGTACTACTGACGTGACCGGTACTATCGAACTGCCAGAAGGCGTGGAAATGGTAATGCCAGGCGACAACATTCAAATGATTGTTAGCCTGATCCACCCAATCGCAATGGACGATGGTCTGCGCTTCGCAATCCGTGAAGGTGGCCGTACCGTTGGTGCAGGTGTTGTTGCTAAAGTCATCGAATAAGATTTGACGCGACACGCGATAAAAGGGCATCATTTGATGCCCTTTTTCTACGCTAGTGATACTAGAACCTATCTCATCAGTAGTTTTAGCGTCATAATTACAGGTGAGATGGGCTCTGATAGTACGGCGTATCGTGCCGAATAGCGGATCATTTGTCTGATTTCGCTCTTTCTTTGAAGAGGTAACCGCGCTAATCGCGTTTGTTTCTTGTAAGATACCCATTCGGTTTGGTTTGCCTCGCGTAGCGGGGCGAAGTTGTTTTTCACAATCTAGTGACAGGTTGGTTTATGAGTGCGAATACCGATGCTCAAGGGAGCGGGCGCGGCCTACAAGCGCTGAAATGGCTGGTTGTCGCCGTGCTGCTGATCGTGGCCATCGTAGGTAACTTCCTTTACCGTGATGTGAGTCTGCCACTGCGCGCGATGGCTGTAGTCCTGATTATTGCGATTGCTGGTGCCGTAGCATTATTGACAACTCAAGGTAAGGCTACCGTGGCGTTTGCCCGTGAAGCGCGTACCGAAATGCGCAAGGTCATCTGGCCAACGCGTCAGGAAACGTTGCACACAACATTGATTGTGGCTGCGGTCACCGCTGTCATGTCACTGATTCTGTGGGGACTGGATGGTATTCTAGTCCGTCTGGTTTCGTTTATTACTGGCCTGAGGTTCTAAGATGTCTGAAGCCCCTAAAAAGCGTTGGTACGTCGTTCAGGCGTTTTCCGGTTTTGAAGGCCGCGTAGCTCAATCGCTGCGTGAGCACATTAAACTGCACAACATGGAAGAGTTGTTCGGTGAAGTCATGGTTCCGACTGAAGAAGTCGTTGAAATCCGTGGCGGTCAACGTCGCAAAAGCGAGCGTAAATTTTTCCCTGGTTACGTATTAGTTCAGATGGTGATGGAAGATGCCAGCTGGCACTTAGTGCGTAGCGTGCCGCGTGTGATGGGCTTTATCGGTGGTACTTCTGATCGTCCAGCTCCAATCAGTGACAAAGAAGTTGATGCCATCATGAACCGTTTGCAGCAGGTTGGTGATAAGCCTCGTCCGAAAACGATGTTCGAGCCAGGCGAAATGGTTCGCGTCAGCGATGGTCCATTTGCCGACTTTAACGGTGTGGTTGAAGAAGTTGACTACGAAAAAAGCCGCTTGAAAGTTTCGGTTTCTATCTTTGGTCGAGCGACCCCGGTAGAGCTGGACTTTAGTCAGGTTGAAAAAGGCTGATAAAAAATTAAGCAACCATAGCGATTGCTGATTGCCAGAGGCGCGAAATTAAACTACAATTTCGCGCCTTTTGTTTTTATACGCACCCCATTTTCGAATGTGTCGCGTGTAAACGTTTTGCAAATAACGGGGAGCCTCTTTGAGGCGATATTACCCAATCGAGGATATTTACCATGGCCAAGAAAGTACAAGCCTACGTTAAGCTGCAAGTTGCAGCTGGTATGGCAAACCCAAGTCCGCCAGTTGGTCCAGCTCTGGGTCAGCAAGGCGTTAACATCATGGAATTCTGTAAGGCATTCAATGCTAAGACTGACAGCATTGAAAAAGGTCTGCCAATTCCGGTTGTTATTACCGTTTATTCTGACCGTTCTTTCACCTTCGTTACCAAAACTCCTCCAGCAGCAGTACTGCTGAAGAAAGCAGCTGGTATCAAGTCTGGTTCTGGCAAGCCGAACAAAGACAAAGTAGGTAAAGTAACGAGTGCTCAGGTTCGTGAAATCGCAGAAACCAAAGCTGCGGACATGACTGGTTCTGACGTTGAAGCGATGATTCGCTCCATCGAAGGTACTGCTCGTTCCATGGGCCTGGTAGTGGAGGACTAAGAAATGGCTAAGCTGACCAAGCGCATGCGCGTGATCCGTGACAAAGTTGATGTTACTAAACAATATGACATCACCGAAGCCGTTGCTCTGTTAAAAGAGCTGGCCACTGCTAAATTCGTTGAAAGTGTTGACGTTGCTGTCAACCTTGGCATCGATGCTCGTAAATCTGACCAAAACGTACGTGGCGCTACCGTTCTGCCACACGGCACCGGTCGTTCAGTACGCGTTGCTGTATTTACTCAGGGTGCAAATGCTGAAGCTGCTAAAGCTGCAGGCGCTGAACTGGTAGGTATGGAAGATCTGGCAGAACAGATCAAAAAAGGCGAAATGAACTTCGACGTAGTTATCGCATCTCCAGATGCAATGCGCGTTGTTGGCCAGTTGGGTCAGGTTCTGGGTCCACGTGGCCTGATGCCAAACCCTAAAGTTGGTACTGTAACTCCTAACGTTGCTGAAGCGGTTAAGAACGCTAAAGCGGGTCAGGTTCGTTATCGTAACGACAAAAACGGCATCATTCACAGCACCATCGGCAAAGTTGACTTCGACTCTAACCAGTTGAAAGAAAACTTGGAAGCTCTGCTGGTTGCTCTGAAGAAAGCTAAACCTGCGACTGCTAAAGGCGTTTTCATCAAGAAAATCAGCCTGTCCACCACCATGGGTGCTGGCGTAGCGATCGAACAGGGTAGCCTGACCGCAGTAGCTAACTAATTCTCTTAGAGAATAGCTAATTGCGTTTTCGCTTTACGCGGGCGCTAGATTTGTATAAAATCTGACGCCCGCATATTCTCTATCGAATGCTCTTTAGCGAATATAGCGAACGAATTTTCGGTTGGAGTCTGGCCTTATCCAGACCTCCGTCCAAGACCGCAGGTGCGTTGAAAGACGCTTAATCGTCCTGCGTAGACGGTGACAGAACCTAAAAAATCTTTTTGATTACTGGATTCTGCTCACCGTATTTAACGCCTAAACCGTTTTCGGTATTAGGTGATGTGAGTTCCGGGGAATCCTCCCCGGCCAAAATCCAGGAGCTAAAGCTAATGGCATTAAATCTTCAAGACAAACAAGCGATTGTTGCTGAAGTCATCGAAGTAGCCAAAGGCGCGCACTCTGCTGTTATCGCTGACTCTCGTGGCGTAACCGTAGATAAAATGACTGAACTGCGTAAAGCAGGTCGTGAAGCTGGCGTTTACATGCGTGTTGTTCGCAACACCTTGATGCGTCGCATCGTTGAAGGCACTCCTTTCGAATGCCTGAAAGACACGTTTGTTGGTCCAACCTTAGTTGCATTTTCTATGGAACACCCGGGCGCTGCTGCTCGTCTGTTCAAAGATTTCGCGAAAGCGAATGCAAAATTTGAGGTTAAAGCTGCAGCCTTTGAAGGTGAGTTGATTCCAGCGGCTCAGATCGACCGCCTGGCAACTCTGCCAACTTACGAAGAAGCAATCGCACGCCTGATGGCAACCATGAAAGAAGCCTCTGCAGGCAAATTGGTTCGCACTCTGGCTGCTCTGCGCGATCAGAAAGAAGCTGCTTAATCAGCCTTTCTTTTCTAACGCGTTTGCTTACGTATAATCTATTTCTGAATTTTAGGAACAATTTTTATGTCTATCTCTAAAGACGATATCTTGAATGCAGTTTCCGAAATGTCTGTAATGGACGTTGTTGAACTGATCTCCATGATGGAAGAGAAGTTCGGTGTTTCTGCTGCTGCAGCTGTAGCTGTTGCTGCAGGTCCAGCTGAAGCTGCTGAAGAAAAAACTGAATTCGACGTTATTCTGAAAGCTGCTGGTGCTAACAAAGTTGCTGTAATCAAAGCAGTACGTGGCGCAACTGGTCTGGGCTTGAAAGAAGCTAAAGATCTGGTTGAATCTGCACCAGCTGCACTGAAAGAAGGCGTTAGCAAAGATGACGCTGAAGCACTGAAAAAATCTCTGGAAGAAGCTGGCGCTGAAGTTGAAGTTAAATAAGCCAACTCTTTTGGTAGCAGCCTAAGCAATTAGGCTGATGGCTGGTGACTTTTTGGTCACCAGCCTTTTTGCGCTGTAAAGGATGTTAGTGGTATTTCACACTGTTTGACCACTAGTATTCCCTCAATACTTGTTTCTATCTTCGACTTAATATATTGCGACTTTCCACTTTGGGAGTTCCGAAGTAAAGCGTAACGAAATGGTTTAAGAGTGATAGAAACAAGTATTGCGAGAGGTGTTTCTGCCTTTCGGTCACAAAATGGTGTTGCATGAACTGTCCTACTAGGACGGACAGAGTGGGTCACTGATCAGCGAGCTGAGGAACCCTATGGTTTACTCCTATACCGAGAAAAAACGTATTCGTAAGGATTTTGGTAAGCGTCCACAAGTTTTGGACATACCTTATCTCCTTTCTATCCAGCTTGACTCGTTCCAGAAATTTATCGAGCAAGATCCGGAAGGGCAACACGGCCTGGAAGCAGCATTCCGTTCCGTATTCCCAATCCAGAGTTACAGTGGTAATTCCGAGCTGCAGTATGTCAGCTATCGTCTCGGTGAGCCGGTATTCGATGTTAAAGAATGCCAGATCCGTGGCGTAACTTACTCCGCTCCGCTGCGCGTTAAACTGCGTTTGGTTATTTACGAGCGTGAGGCGCCGGAAGGCACCGTTAAAGACATCAAAGAACAAGAAGTCTACATGGGTGAAATTCCACTCATGACTGATAACGGGACTTTCGTTATCAACGGTACTGAGCGCGTAATCGTATCTCAGTTGCACCGTAGCCCAGGCGTGTTCTTTGACAGCGATAAGGGTAAAACCCATTCATCGGGTAAAGTGCTGTATAACGCACGCATCATCCCTTACCGTGGTTCATGGTTAGACTTCGAATTCGATCCGAAAGACAACCTGTTTGTGCGTATTGACCGTCGCCGTAAATTACCTGCGACCATTATTCTGCGCGCATTAAACTTTACGACTGAACAGATCCTTGAGCTGTTCTTCGACAAAGTTGTCTTCGAGATTCGTGATAATAAACTGCAGATGGAGCTTGTTCCAGAACGTCTGCGTGGCGAAACTGCGTCCTTCGATATCGAAGCTGACGGTAAGGTCTATGTTGAAAAAGGCCGCCGTATTACCGCACGCCACATTCGCCAATTGGAAAAAGACGGCATTACGCTGATCGAAGTTCCGGTTGAGTACATTGCTGGTAAAGTCGTCGCTAAAGATTATATCGACGAAAATACCGGTGAGCTGATCTGTGCAGCCAACATGGAGCTGTCACTGGATCTGCTGGCTAAGCTGAGCCAAGCGGGTTACAAGCGTATCGAAACGCTGTTCACCAACGACTTGGATCACGGTGCTTATATTTCTGAGACCATTCGCGTCGATCCAACTAGCGACCGCTTGAGTGCGCTGGTTGAAATCTATCGCATGATGCGTCCTGGTGAGCCACCAACACGCGAAGCAGCTGAAAACCTGTTTGAGAACCTGTTCTTCTCTGAAGACCGCTATGATCTGTCTGCGGTTGGTCGTATGAAGTTCAACCGTTCTCTGTTGCGTGAAGAGATTGAAGGCTCCGGTATCCTGAGCAAAGACGACATCATTGAAGTGATGCGTAAACTCATCGATATCCGTAACGGTAAAGGCGAAGTGGACGATATCGACCACTTGGGTAACCGTCGTATCCGTTCCGTGGGCGAAATGGCTGAGAACCAGTTCCGTGTAGGTCTGGTACGTGTTGAGCGTGCAGTTAAAGAGCGTCTGTCTCTGGGCGACCTCGATATGCTGATGCCTCAGGACATGATCAACGCCAAGCCAATTTCTGCCGCAGTGAAAGAGTTCTTTGGTTCCAGCCAGCTGTCTCAGTTTATGGACCAGAACAACCCACTGTCAGAAATTACGCATAAGCGTCGTATCTCCGCGTTGGGCCCAGGTGGTTTGACTCGTGAGCGCGCAGGCTTTGAAGTTCGAGACGTTCATCCGACTCACTACGGTCGTGTATGTCCAATCGAAACGCCTGAAGGTCCAAACATCGGTCTGATCAACTCCCTGTCTGTTTATGCACAGACTAACGAATATGGCTTCTTGGAAACCCCATACCGCCGCGTTCGTGATGGAATTGTAACTGATGAAATTCATTACCTGTCTGCTATTGAAGAAGGCAACTACGTCATCGCTCAGGCGAACTCCAACTTGGACGACGAAGGCCGCTTCATTGAAGATCTGGTTACTTGCCGTAGCAAAGGCGAATCAAGCTTGTTCAGCCGCGATCAGGTTGACTACATGGACGTTTCCACCCAGCAGGTGGTTTCCGTCGGTGCTTCTCTGATCCCGTTCTTGGAACACGATGACGCCAACCGTGCATTGATGGGTGCGAACATGCAACGTCAGGCCGTTCCGACTCTGCGCGCTGATAAGCCGCTGGTTGGTACCGGTATGGAACGTGCTGTAGCCGTCGACTCCGGTGTTACCGCTGTTGCTAAACGTGGTGGTGTAATCCAATACGTTGATGCTTCTCGTATCGTTATCAAAGTTAACGAAGATGAGATGTATCCGGGCGAAGCAGGCATTGATATTTACAACCTGACCAAATACACCCGTTCTAACCAGAACACCTGCATCAGCCAGATGCCGTGTGTCAATCTGGGTGAACCCATCGAGCGTGGCGACGTGCTGGCTGACGGCCCGTCTACCGATCTGGGTGAATTGGCTCTGGGTCAGAACATGCGCGTGGCATTCATGCCATGGAACGGTTACAACTTCGAAGACTCCATCTTGGTGTCTGAGCGTGTTGTACAAGAAGATCGCTTTACTTCTATCCACATTCAAGAACTGGCTTGTGTGTCTCGTGACACCAAACTGGGGCCTGAAGAGATCACCGCTGACATCCCTAACGTGGGTGAAGCTGCGCTCTCTAAACTGGATGAATCCGGTATCGTTTATATCGGTGCGGAAGTGAAAGGTGGCGACATTCTGGTTGGTAAGGTAACGCCTAAAGGTGAAACCCAACTGACTCCAGAAGAGAAACTGCTGCGTGCTATCTTCGGTGAGAAAGCGTCTGATGTTAAAGACTCTTCTCTGCGCGTTCCAAACAGCGTTTCTGGTACCGTTATTGATGTGCAGGTCTTTACTCGCGATGGCGTAGAAAAAGACAAACGTGCGCTTGAAATCGAAGAGATGCAGCTGAAGCAGGCTAAGAAAGACCTGACTGAAGAACTGCAGATCTTGGAAGCTGGCTTGTTTGCCCGTATCCACGACGTACTGGTATCTGGTGGTGTTGAAGCTGAGAAATTGGCTAAGCTGCCACGCGACCGCTGGTTAGAACTGGGTCTGGCTGATGAAGCTAAACAGAACCAGTTGGAACAGCTGGCTGAGCAGTACGACGAGCTGAAATCTGATTTCGAGAAGAAACTGGATGCTAAGCGTCGTAAGATCACTCAGGGTGACGATCTGGCACCAGGCGTACTGAAAATTGTTAAGGTTTATCTGGCTGTTAAACGTCAGATCCAGCCTGGTGACAAGATGGCAGGCCGCCACGGTAACAAGGGTGTTATCTCCAAGATCAACCCGATCGAAGATATGCCTTACGATGAAAACGGTACTCCGGTAGACATCGTACTGAACCCGCTGGGCGTACCATCACGTATGAACATCGGTCAGATTCTGGAAACCCACTTGGGTATGGCTGCGAAAGGCATTGGTGAGAAAATTAACGCCATGCTGAAGCAGCAGCAGGAAGTGGCCAAGCTGCGTGAGTTCATTCAGAAAGCCTACGATCTGGGCGATAATACGCGTCAGACCGTTGATCTGAGCACCTTCACCGACGACGAAGTTATGCGTCTGGCTGAGAACCTGAAAAAAGGTCTGCCAATCGCAACACCAGTCTTCGACGGTGCGAAAGAGAAAGAAATCAAAGAGCTTCTGACATTAGGTGGCATTCCTACCTCTGGTCAGATTACGCTGTTTGATGGCCGTACCGGCGAGCAGTTCGAGCGTCAGGTTACTGTCGGCTACATGTATATGCTGAAACTGAACCACTTGGTTGATGACAAAATGCATGCGCGTTCTACCGGTTCTTACAGCCTGGTTACTCAGCAGCCGCTGGGTGGTAAGGCTCAGTTCGGTGGTCAGCGCTTCGGTGAGATGGAAGTATGGGCACTGGAAGCGTATGGCGCTGCCTACACGCTGCAGGAAATGCTGACCGTCAAGTCCGACGATGTAAACGGCCGTACCAAGATGTACAAAAACATCGTGGATGGCGACCACCGTATGGAACCAGGCATGCCGGAATCCTTCAACGTATTGTTGAAAGAAATCCGCTCGCTCGGTATTAACATTGAGCTGGAAGACGAGTAATTCGTTCATTCGAATTATAAGTAACACCAGCCGCTAAGCGCCCTGTGAAAGCGGGGTGCTTAGTCAGTGGTTGCACTGGTCACAGGGGCATTTGGGTGGTATCCGAATGCCCAACAGGTCTAACTCCGACAGGAGCCAATCCGTGAAAGACTTACTGAAGTTTCTGAAAGCTCAAACTAAGACCGAAGAGTTTGACGCGATCAAAATTGCTCTGGCTTCGCCAGACATGATCCGTTCTTGGTCTTTCGGCGAAGTTAAGAAGCCGGAAACCATTAACTACCGTACGTTCAAACCAGAACGTGACGGCCTTTTCTGCGCCCGTATCTTTG
>OLXV01001652.1_pt1 | contig 10966 bp, 11 predicted proteins | sample 1673481 | NCBI WGS metagenome assembly OLXV01 (sample SAMEA103958113, study PRJEB25191) | human gut metagenome
CCGAAGCAACCGCGCCTCGGCGCGAGAATGTGCCAAGGCACATTCTTTTTTACATTTTATCCTTTCCTTCCCGTCTCGAACAGATAGATTTCACGGCTGACGCGGTTGGCGAGGTCGGCGCTTACTTTGGCGAACAGATCGAGCTGTCGTTTGCGAATTTCCATCGGCGCCTGGGCGAGCTCCCAGCCGATGGCGTCCGCGAGGCGGGCTTTTTCCGCATCCGGCAAAGAGCGGTAACGGGTGCGCGCCTGGGAATAGTCGTCGGTTTTCTCAAGGACGGAGCGCTGCACAGTCCCACCGGGATAGCGCATGCCCGGATAGCAGGGCATGGGGGCTTCCTGCGGATTGTTGCGGTCTAAGGAGTTTGGCTTGTAGTTGACGCATCCGGGCGGATTTTTGTATGCCATATAGCCGTCCTGCTGGTCGTTGGCGACAGGAGAAACCGGGCGGTTGACCGGAAGCTGGGCGAAGTTTGCGCCGATGCGGTAACGCTGTGTGTCGGTGTAGGAAAATGTGCGTCCCTGCAGCATTTTATCGGCGGAAAATTCGATGCCGGGAACGATGTTTGCGGGACAGAACGCTGCCTGCTCGATGTCGGTAAAGAAGTTTTTGGGATTTTCGTTTAAAACCATCATGCCGACCTTCTGGAACGGGAACTGATCCTCCGGCCAGATTTTGGTATCGTCGAGTGGATCGAAGGACAGTTGGTCAGCCATTTCGGGCTTCATGATCTGTACCTGAAATTCATATCGGATCGGGTTGCCCAAAGCGAGCCGCCTGTGCAGCGTGCGCACAGCGATGTCCGGATCCTGACCGGCAAGGCGTTTTCCTTCTTTTCGGTCGATGATGTCGAAGGGTTCCTGCGCGGTAAAACGATATTTGACGTAAAAACGTTCCCCTTTTCCATTGACCCAGACAAAGGTATTGACACCAAAACCGTCCATTTTGGCAAAATCCTTAACGATGCCGCGGTCACTGTAGAGCCACATCAGTTGATGAAGGCTTTCCGGTGTGAGGGAGAAAAAGTCCCAGACATGCGCGTAGTTTTTGATATTTGTGCAGGGATCAGGCTTCTGGGAATGGATGAAATCGGGAAACTGCATGGCATCGCGGATAAAAAAGACTGGAAGGCTTAAGCCGACGACGTCATAATTACCCTGAGAGGTGTAAAATTTAACAGCAAAGCCGCGCGGGTCGCGGTCAGTGTCAGGAGAGCCCTTGGAGCCGATGACGGTGGAGAAACGGATCAGAAAACGGGTGGATACGGACGGATCCTGTAAAAACGCAGCGCTCGTATAATCCCGCATGGAACGGTAAGGGCGGAATGTGCCGAATGCGCCGCTTCCTTTGGCGTGCACAACGCGCTCCGGGATGCGTTCCCGGTCGAAATGTGCAAGTTTTTCAATAAAATCCACGTCCTGTAAGAGGACGGGACCGTTTTGCCCGAGGGTCTGGGAGCTGGCGGTGTCCGAAACGGGAGCGCCTTGAGAAAGAGTCAGCACAGGCTGGCTGCAGGAAGCAGCGAGAGTCTGTGCTGAGTTTGGATTGGTGTCAGCCAGATGTCCGTCAGACGGCGTCCGGCTGCTGTTTAAAGATTCCTTTGTCATAAAATTTCCTCAGAGTCCTTTTTACTATTTATGATATGGGACTTTGGGAAAAAAGTACCGCATTACTGCTCGCGGAACGTGATTGTGCCAGTCTTTTCGTCCATGCTTTCAACGATAGCGAGAGATTCCAGATGGATGCCTTTTTTGCGCAGCTCATCGCCGCCGGGCTGGAATCCTTTTTCAATTACGATGCCCGCACCGACCAGGGTTGCACCGGAGGATTCTACCAGGGCAGCAAGACCCTCGAGAGCTCTTCCGTTTGCTAAGAAATCATCGATCAGCAGGACTCTGTCGTTGGGAGAAAGGAATTCTTTTGATACGATGATGTCATAGATTCTGCCGTGGGTGTAGGATTCCACCTGTGTGGTGAAAACGTCTCCGGCAATATTTTTGGTCTGATTTTTCTTCGCAAAAACGACAGGAACATCAAAATACTGCGCCGTGATGCAGGCGATGCCGATACCGGAGGCTTCGATGGTCAGGATCTTGTTGACGCCGGCATCCGAGAAACGGCGGTAAAACTCTTTGCCGATTTCTTCAAACAGGTGGATATCCATCTGATGATTCAGGAAGCGGTCTACTTTGAGGACATTTCCTTCTTTAATGATTCCGTCTTTGCGAATTCTTTCTTCCAAAAGCTGCATAGTTTTTTACTCCTTATTTAAATTTCTGATAATAGCCCATAATAAAAATGAACAGGACGATCAGCGGCAGAATATAGGAAACGTAAACGAGCGCCCAGGCGGGGAATTTTACGCCCTTGCCGGTGTCGGCTTCTGCCAGGAAGTTTTTCCAGCCCCAGCCGTATCTGCTGGTACAGAACAGCAGATAGACCATGCTGCCCAGGGGCAGGAGGTTGTTGGAAACAATGAAGTCCTCGAGATCCTGAATCGTGGAGCCAGCGCCCATCGGCTGGAAACCGGACCAGATGTTGAAGCCGAATACGCAGGGCAGGGACAGGAGGATAATCGCAATTCCATTGATCAGGACGGTTTTTTTACGGGATGTGCCGAACAGATCCATGGAAAAGCTGATGATATTTTCAAATACGGCAATAATCGTGGACTGGGCGGCAAACGTCATGAAGACGAAGAACAAAACACCGAAAATCCGTCCGCCGACCATCTGGTTGAAGATGTTGGGCAGAGTGATGAACACCAGACCGGGTCCCTGTCCGGGATCGACGCCGAATGCAAAGCAGGACGGGAAAATAATCAGTCCTGCGAGAAAAGCAACCAGTGTGTCCAGAAGGCAGATATTGATTGTTTCCCCTGTCAGGGTGTGGTCTTTACCGATGTAGCTGCCGAAAATCGCCATCGCACCGATGCCGAGGCTCAGGGTAAAGAACGCCTGTCCCATTGCGGCGAAAATCGTGTTGCCGACGCCGTTTTCTGTAAATCTGGTAAAATCGGGAATCAGATAAAAGCGCAGTCCCTCGGAAGCGCCGGGCAGTGTCACACTGCGGATACACAGAATGAGCAGGATGAGGAAAAGACAGCTCATCATTGCCTTGGTAATACGCTCCACACCTTTTTGCAGACCGAGACTGCAGATAAAAAAGCTCAGCAGAACCACAAGAACCATCCAGAATGTCATGTAACCGGGGCGGGCGAGCATGTCATTAAAAACTGCTGCAACGCCGTCAGAATCCAGACCTTTGAATTCGCCGGTCAGCGTCTTGAAGATATAGGCTGCCATCCAGCCGCCGACCGTGGTGTAAAACATCATCAGAAGATAGTTGCCTGCCATACAGGCATAGCCCTGCAGATGCCATTTTGTACCGGCAGGCTCAAGCACATGGAAAGAGCGCGCCGCGGATTTCTGGCTGGCGCGGCCCACCGCAAATTCCATGACCATGATCGGAAGACCGAGCAGGACAAGGAAAATAAGGTAAACAAGGACAAACGCGGCGCCGCCGTATTGTCCCGTAATATAAGGAAAACGCCAGACATTACCCAATCCTACCGCACAGCCGGCAGAAATCAGGATAAATCCAAGCCTGGAGGAAAAACGTTCTCTATTGTTCATTTGTAGCTCTCCTGGAATCTTAAAAAATACGATTGAACGGTATCGGACAATCTGTAGAAAAGCATAGCATAAAACGGTATTTTACGCAACGAACGGAGCGAGAAATTATAAAAACTAAATGAAATTTTCGGCGGCAGGATTGTAAAGAAGTGGAGAATATTGTACCCTTAAAGAGAAGAACTGTAGTTCGTTTTAGCAGGAGGGCTGCAGTCAGAAACTGGAGGAAATGAAAGAGCATGTTGGATTGGAAGCTGCTTGCCGGTGCAGCAGGCATTGTGGCGGCGGTTGTTTTTGTCATATGGCTGATTTTTTTCTGCGCACGCCGGATACGGGAGCATTTAAAGGGACGTGAGCTGGATGCAATGGAGGGACACGATTTCGAATATTTTTGTGCGGACCTTCTGGAAGACCATGGTTTTAAAAGTGTAGAAGTGACCCGCGGGAGCGGTGATTACGGTGTTGATGTCCTGGCGGAAAAGGAGGGCGTGACCTATGCGGTACAGTGTAAGCGCTACGATGGGCCTGTTGGTGTCAAGGCAGTTCAGGAAGCCTATGCGGGGCGGGATTATTACGACCGGATGGTGGGCGCTGTGATGACGAACCAGTATTTTACGGAGCCTGCGGTCAAGGCGGCAAAGAAGCTGAAGATTCTCCTGTGGGACAGGGGATATCTGGAAAGCATGATGGAAGAAGAGGAATAAGATTGAAAAATGGTAACTGTGGAGGTACTGAACAGTTACGAAAAATAAAATTTTTCAATCGCGGGATTTGTGTCTGCGCGCACTTGACACAAACTCGGCATGCACAAAACACGTGCGCAGAAATGGGAGAAAAATGGCAGAACGTGTCAGATATAGAACGAAGCAACAGGAGCTGATCCGAGATTGTCTGGAAAAACACAGCGACCGGTTTGTGACGGCGGAACAGTGTATGGACTGTCTCAAAGCCGAAGGAATTCACGTTGGACAGACGACGGTTTATCGGGCTCTCGACCGTCTCACAGAGGAGAACGCCGTGATCAAAATTCCGGCAGTGGACGGCGCAGGCGCGCAGTACCGCTATATCGGAGAATTGAGACCGGGCAGCCCGGGGCGGCTTGTCTGCCTGCAGTGCGGGAAGATCATTCCTCTGGAATGTAACAAGCTCCATGGATTTTCCGAACATATCCTGAAAGAGCATGACTTTGCGCTGGATTCCTCGCATCTGATCTTTTACGGCTGCTGTCGGGAGTGCCGCAAATTCAGGGAAACACAGGAAGGACTGCAGGACAGAAATGAGGATGAATAGAAAAAAGCAACGCGGGAAGCATGCTGTGATTTCCGGCATCAGAATGCCGCAGCTGCGCTGCACACGGGTATCGGAAAGCGGCATCCTGCGTCGAGTGGCGTTGGCGCTCTGCGCGTGCTTACTGTTTACCGCAGTGTTTGTCGGCTGCGGCACGGAAGCTTCTGACGAACCGGTGGATCCCAACAAGCTGCAGGTGATGGCGAGTTTTTATACGATGTACGATTTCGCACAGAAAATCGGCGGCGAGCACGTCCAGGTGACCTGCATGGTGCCGTCCGGTACAGAGCCCCACGATTGGGAGCCGTCCACAAAGGATATTACCCGGATGGAGCAGGCGGACGTTTTTATCTATAACGGTGCTGGGATGGAGCACTGGGTTTCAGATGTTCTGGCGGGGCTTTCCAATAAAAAATTGATTTCCGTGGAAGCGTCGCAGGGAGTGAGCCTGCTGCGCAGTGCAGAGGAAGAGGAGAGCCATGACCATGAGGCTGTGCATGCCGATGAGGACGAAGAGGACAGTCATGACCATGGGACCGCGCATGCTGATGAGGACGGTCACGATCATGCGGATGAAGAAGACGCCGCTGTGAGCAATGCGGCCGCGCATGAAGACGATGCCGCCGACCACACTGTTGTCGCCGCACCGGACGGTCATGACGGCCACGAGCACGGCGAGTACGACCCCCACGTCTGGCTGGACCCGATGAACGCAAAACAGGAAATGCAAAATATCTGCGAAGCGTTTTCTGAGGCGGATCCGGAGCATCGCGCAGACTATCAGGCAAATTATGAGAAATGGGAAAAACAGCTCGACGAGCTGGACAAAATCTATCAGACGACGCTGGAAAATCTGTCGGAGCGAAACATCGTTGTGGCGCATGAGGCGTATGGATATCTGTGCAGGCGCTATAACCTGACGCAGGTGAGCATCGAGGGCATGTCGCCGGATTCCGAACCCGACCCGGGACGGATGGCAGATATTATCGATTTTGTCCGGACAAACAACGTCCGTGCGATTTTCTTTGAAGAGCTGTCCGGCTCGAGGACGGCGGAAACGGTAGCGGCGGAAACCGGCGTGAAGCTTTTGACCCTCAGCCCGCTGGAAGGCCTAAGCGACAGACAGGAAGAAACCGGCGGAGATTATTTTTCCGTCATGGAAGAAAATCTGCAGCAGCTGACAGAAGCTTTGCGGTAAGGAGCAGACATATGAATGCGATAGAAATCAAAAATCTGCACTTTTCCTATGGAAAGGAAAATGTGCTGGACGGCGTCAGCCTTTGCCTGAAAGAAGGGCGGCTGGCGATTCTCGCAGGAGAAAACGGGGCAGGAAAATCGACGCTTTTAAGGCTTTTATTAGGAGAGCTCCCGATCGGGGAAAGCCACAAAGGGGATCAAGAAGAAGGCAGCGGCGACGGCAGCATTGAGATTCTGGGGCAGGATATCCGACAGTTTAAAGACTGGTCGAGCATCAGTTATGTGCCCCAGAACGGGATGGGTGGCTGGAAGGATTTTCCGGCATCCGTGGAAGAAATCGTGCGCGCAAATTTATATAAGCAGATCGGATTGTTCCGGTTTGCGGGGAAAAAAGAGCGGCAGCAGGTAAGAGCTGCGCTGGCGCAGGTGGGCATGGAGGAATACCAGAACCGTTTGATCGGCAGACTTTCTGGCGGGCAGCAGCAGAGAGTGCTCCTGGCACGCGCCCTGGTCAACGAGCCGAAGCTTCTGATTCTGGATGAGCCGACGTCGGCATTGGATGAAAAAAATGCGTCACACTTTTACCGACTGCTCAAAAAAATCAATGCGGAGAAAAGGATCACCGTCCTGATGGTGACGCATGACCTCAAACGTGCATCGTCCTATGCAGATGATATCTGGGTGTTGGAGGACGGAAAGGTAAAACAGGAAGCTGGGAAAGGAGACGGGCAGGCATGAGAATTTTTGAGTATCTGTTTATGCAGCGGGCGTTTGTTGTCGGAATTTTGCTGGCGGCGGTTGTGCCCTGCGTCGGAATGGTCGTTGTCTGCAAACGTCTTTCCATGATCGGAGATGCACTTTCCCATACGTCGCTCGCCGGTGTCGCGGCAGGACTTTTGCTGGGCGTCAATCCGGTGGCGGGCGCAGCGGCAGCCTGTGTGGCAGCGTCCTTCGGCATTGAGGCGATCCGCAGAAAGCTTCCGCGCTATTCGGAAATGTCGATATCCATTATCATGTCAGCAGGAATCGGTCTGGCGGGTGTGCTGTCCGGCTTTGTGAAAAATTCGGCAAACTTCAACAGCTTTCTGTTCGGCAGCATTGTGGCGATCAGTGATGCTGAGATGATTTCAGTCATCGTGGTGTCTGTTGTGGTGCTTGTGTTATTTTTGCTTCTATACAAAGAGCTGTTTTATATTTCATTGGATGAAAGAAGCGCGCGGTTGGCGGGTGTGCCGGTCGGCATCGTCAATTTTATCTTCACGATTATGATTGCAGTGACGGTTTCGGTTGCAGCACGGACAGTAGGCGCGTTGATGGTATCGTCGATGATGGTCGTTCCGGTAGCTTGTGCGATGCAGCTGGGAAAGAACTTTAAACAGACTGTATGGTACGCTGTCGGTTTGAACGTGCTGTTCATGATTATCGGGCTGTTTGCGGCGTTTTATCTGGGCTTAAAGCCGGGCGGCACAATCGTTTTGGTGGGCGTTGCAGCGCTTCTGATCATTTTTATCGGGAAACGGATTGTGTTCGGAAAGCAGGAGTGAACAGTTCACCCGCGCCATTCGCAAAATCGCATCTTCGATGCTTTCCGCTGCTTCGCAGCTCACTTTTGCTCATAAAATGGCGCTCTCTTCGTGATTCCGTGCTTGAATAATATTCCCCGGATTGTTATACTACTTACGACGCGATGTCTGCGGCGATTTCTTTTTTCCCCGGACACTGCACAATCCGATTTTTGACAGGAAACAGGAGGTTTTGCCATGTCAGCACTTGCCATTATTACAGCGCGCGGAGGCAGCAAGCGGATTCCGCGTAAAAATATCCGTCCGTTTCTCGGAAAACCGATTCTTTTATATTCCATCGAAGCCGCTTTGCAGGCGGGCATTTTTGACGAGGTGATGGTTTCTACAGATGATCCCGAAATCGCCGAACTTGCAAAAGGTGCCGGGGCGTCCGTCCCGTTTCTTCGAAGCGCCCAGACCGCAAACGATTACGCCTCTACCGACGACGTCATCCGCGAGGTACTCGAATGCTACAGAGCTGCCGGCAGGGAGTTTGACACGTTCTGCTGTATCTACCCCACCGCGCCGTTTATTACCCCCAAAAAACTCAGCACCGCGATGGAGCTTTTAAAGGACGCCGAGTCCGTCATGCCGGTAACGACTTTTCCGTATCCGGTTCTACGCAGCCTCGCCGTAGATGAAAACGGTCACATCGGCTACAAATGGCCCCAGTATGCGACTGCGCGCAGCCAGGATCTCGAAACACTTTACCACGACTGCGGACAGTTCTATGCCTGCCGGACGGAAGCTTTTTTCCGGGAAGGAACGACAGATACTCCCGGTATGGTCCCCCTGCTTTTACCCGAACTGGAGGTTCAGGATATCGATACCGAAGAGGACTGGGCGATTGCAGAAGTCAAATATCAGAAAATGATGGAGAAAGAATAACAATATGAATCAGGAAATTTATCTGGGCGGGCGCAGAATCGCCGCAGACGCCCCTGTCTTTATCGTTGCGGAAATGTCTGCGAACCATTTGCAGGACTACGACCGTGCGATTGAAATCATCCACGCCGCAAAGGAAGCCGGCGCGGACGCGATCAAGCTGCAGACCTACACTGCCGACACCATGACCGTCGACAGCGACGCGGACTGCTTTATCAACAAAGGCGGTCTCTGGGACGGCATCAAAGAATACGACCTTTACAAGCAGGCTTATACGCCGTGGGAATGGCATGCCGGTCTGATGGAGGAGGCCCAAAAATGCGGACTGCTCTGCTTTTCCTCCCCTTTTGACGCAACCGCCGTCGATTTTCTCGAAGAGCTCGACGCTCCCGCCTATAAAATTGCATCTTATGAGATAAATGATATTCCGTTAATCCGTCGGGTAGCGAAGCTCCACAAGCCCGTCATCTTTGCCACTGGCATCGCACATCTCGAGGACATCGAGCGCGCCATGAACGTCTGCCGTGAAGAGGGCAATGAGGACGTAATTTTGTTAAAATGCGTTTCCGCTTACCCGACGCCCTACGAGGACGTCAATCTGCGCATGATTCCGACGCTGTCTCAGACCTTTGGCTGCCTGACCGGCCTCTCCGACCACACGATGGGCGGGGCTGTCGCTGCAGGCGCCGTTTCCCTCGGCGCGCGGATGGTGGAAAAGCACCTGACCTTAAAACGCAGCGACGGCGGTCCGGATGGCGCATTTTCCATGGAGCCCCAGGAATTTGAGGAAATGGTTTCGCAGATCCGTATTCTGGAAAAGGCACTCGGCTCTTCCGAATACCGCCTTACCCCCAAGCAGGAAAAAGAACGGGCAGGCTCCCGTTCCATCTTCGTCGCGCAGGACATGGCAGAGGGCGAAGTTTTCACAGAGCAGAATATCCGCTGCATCCGCCCCGGCATCGGACTGCACACAATGTATTATGAGGAAATTCTCGGCAGGAAGGCTTCCTGTCCGATCGGAAAGGGGACGCCGCTGTCATGGAATCTCATCCGTTAGTCTATATCCGCACAGACGGAAATGAAACAATTGCGACCGGACATCTGATGCGCTGTCTATCCATCGCCCGTGCCCTGAAGAAACGGGGTGCAGCGGTGGCTTTTCTCGTCTCCGATGATACCTCGGCTTCCATTTTGCAAAAAATGTATTCTCCTGACGAAATCGCTGACCACAGCTTTCCGATCCTGGAGCTGCGCACCGATTACAGAAGCCTCGATCGGGAAATCCAGACCATGCAGGGAATCCTTTCTTCCCACAACGTTGCCTGCCTGCTGGTGGATTCTTATTTTGCAACACCGGAATATCTCGATATCCTGCGCCAGATCTGCAAAGTTGCCTATCTGGACGATCTGCAGGCATTCGACTGCCCGGCTTCCCTCGTGATCAACTATGATTTCTGTGTTGATGAAAGTTTTTACACCAAAGCGGACTATGTTCTGACCGGATGCGCCTACACTCCCCTCCGGGAGCAGTTTGCAGATCAGCCCTACCATCTCTGGGAGCAGGTAAAAGACCTCTTTCTTTCCACCGGCGGCACCGATCCCTTCCATATCGCAGGCGGTATGTTAAAACGTCTCTGCGCATCGGACGACTGGAAGGATGTTTCCTTCCACGTCCTGACAGGTCCCATGCATGTCCACCGCGCAGAGCTTGCCGTCATGGCAGGAAAAGACAGCCGCATTGTCCTGCATGAACAGGTTTCCGATATGGCTGCACTCATGTCTACCTGCGATCTCGCATTTTCCGCAGGCGGCACGACGCTTTATGAACTCTGTGCCGTCGGCGTCCCGTCTGTAAGCTTCAGTATGGCGGATAATCAGCTTCCCGGTGTCAAAGCCTTTGACGATGCAAACCTGATTCCATGGGCAGGTGACATCCGTGACAACGAAATCTTCTACGATGACGCAGTGGAAAAGCTGACTGCACTTCTGAAAAATCCGGACGCCCGAAAGAAACAGTCCGACCGAATGCGTATGGCGATCGACGGCGCCGGCGCACGCCGCATCGCGGACGCAATTCTGGCAAAATGAGTGTGCGACGGGCCGAGTGCGCATCCTAAGCGGAGCGTTTTTATTTCATAAGATGCATTTTCCTATGAAACAAAAAAGAGAGCCGGGAGGCTCTCTTTTTTTTGCGCTACTTCTGAATTTCTGAAAGGAAATTTAGAAGATTCGTTTTTCCTATATTCCGCCACACAGCTCCATATCATTTTTTCCCGAAATGCTTTTTTCGAAAATTACGCCATGTCCAGAGTGCTTTATAGTACAATACAAACGCTGCTGTGGAGCGCTGCTGCATGGCAATCATTTTTTTCTGCTCTGCATTGACGCGTTCCTGATAATACG
>OLXV01001660.1_pt1 | contig 10912 bp, 10 predicted proteins | sample 1673481 | NCBI WGS metagenome assembly OLXV01 (sample SAMEA103958113, study PRJEB25191) | human gut metagenome
AGCGAAAACGCCCCTAAGCGAGCAAGGTGACGTGAAAGAGGAGGGCATTGACCTTCTGGTCATGCCCGACGATTGAACGTCAGATTGCCGCTTAGAGGGGTTTGCAGCGTCGGCCGGTTACGGCGTTTGTAAAACGCCGTAACCTACTGAATGAGCATCGCGTCGCCGAAGCTGAAGAAGCGGTAGCGCTCCTCGATGGCGGCGGCATAGGCATCCATGATCTGGTCGCGGGTGGCAAGCGCGCTTACGAGCATCATGAGCGTGGAGCGCGGCACGTGGAAGTTTGTGATCAGCGCGTCGACCACGTGATAGGTCGAGCCGGGCATGAGGTAAAGCTGCGTCGTGGCGTTCTCGCGCGCCACGATGTCGCCGCGGCCGAGCGTGTCGGCACCGTCCTCGCGGCCTTCAAAATAGCGCGCCGTCACAGCCGGATCGGACACCGGCGCGTCCGCGTCAAACGCACTCTCGAGCGAGCGCACCGCGGTGGTGCCGACGGCGATCACACGATGACCCTCGGCCTTCGCCTTATGCACGGCGTCGACAACCTCCTGCGACACGTGGTAGCGCTCGGTGTGCATGACGTGCTGCGTAGGGTCGTCCTCCTCCACCAAGCGGAAGGTATCGATGCCCACCTCGAGCTCGACGGCGGCAAACTTCGCGCCCTTGGCCTCGATAGCGGCCATGAGCTCGGGAGTAAAGTGCAGACCCGCCGTAGGAGCGGCAGCCGAGTGCTCCTCCTTCATGGCGTAGACGGTCTGGTACTTCTCGGGGTCGCCCTCGTAATCGGTAATGTAGGGCGGCAGCGGCACGTGGCCGGCCGCATGGATGGCCTCGTCGAGCGTGCGCGGGTCGCCGGCGGCATTGCAACCGGCCGGCTCAAAGCGCACCAGTCGGCCGCCGCGGCTATCGGTGACAAAGTCGATGACCTCGGCCGTCAGCACCACGGGCGCGCCCTCGGGTGCATGGGCGCCGCCGGCGCGATACTCAATCTGAGCACCGGGCTTCAGACGCTTGCCCGGCTTGGCCAGGCACTCCCAAACGTGACCCAGCGGATCAACATCCTCGCGGCGCTTGAGCAGCAGCGTCTCGACCACACCGCCCGAGCCTGCCTTGCGACCGATCAGGCGGGCCGGCATCACGCGCGTCTTGTTGATGACGAGCACGTCGCCCGGCTCGATATAGTCGATGATGTCGCGGAAGATGCGGTGCTCAACGGTGCCGCCATGCTCCAGCGGCGTTCCCGCCTGGGAGCCCTTGCGATCCACCACCAGCAGGCGGCAGGAGTCGCGCGGCTCGGCGGGAGCCTGGGCAATCAGTTCCTCAGGAAGGTTGTAGTCAAAATCATCGGTACGCATAGACACGTCGGATTCTCCTTATATAGCTAAAGTCCGCCCTACATCCTAGCAGGCTGACGTCCCAAATGAACTACTTTTTGGCAGCCTTGCGCTCGTCGCGAATGCGGGCGCGGTCCATGGCCGCCTCGACGGCAGAAAAGCGGCAGCCGCAGTAGTTCTGTCGATACATGCCCAGTTCGCGCGAACGGCGCGTAGCCTCGGGATAATACGGGCGAAAATCGCGGATCACCGGGGTGAGCCCACGTGCCGCCGCCAGGCGCTCGAGTACGTCATTGCAGGTGTCGAACAGCTGGTACGGCGAGACGGCGAGCGTCGTACCCACATATTCAAACCCGCGCTCCTGGGCAACGCGGCATGCCCCGGCCAAGCGCAAGGCATAGCACACGCGACAGCGACGGGGACGATCGGCACCTAGCGGGGCCACGCCGGTCTCCCAGCGTTCGCGGTCCTCCCCGGCCTCGATGAGCTCGATGTCGCCGTCGGCACACCACCGGCGCAGCTCGTCCAAACGACGCTGCCATTCATCGCGCGGCTGAATATTGGGATTGGTCCAGCAAATCGTGGGCTCAAACCCCTCCTCGCGCAGCAGGCGAACCGGCTCAAGCGAGCATGGCGCGCAACAAGCATGCAGCAACAACGGCTTCATCGACATCTCCTCCCCCGCAATGATTTTTTAATCCCCGTCCCAGAAAAATCATCCCAAAAAGACTACCTTGCGAAAAAGCGCACGCCAAAGGACGTGTCCTCGCAGGCGGCAATGCGGCGGTCGCGCAGGATCGTCCGCACGTAATACCAGTCGCCCGTGCATCCCGAAAGGTGCAAACCAGCCGCCAGGTAGCACAGCAGCGGATACCCAGAAAACGCAAATCCCAGGGCAAACGCCGCCGTCACAACAACCGTCGGCGCCAGGCAAACCGCCATGTACCGCCGGCGCGAATACACAATCCCCTCGGCGCAGGCATAGATCATGCACGTCTCACGGTTCGCTCCAAAAGTCACGTGCGCACTCGCGGGCGCCAGCAGCTTAAAAAACACACCGTGCACCAGCTCGTGCACGGCAAACGACGCCATTGAGACCGCAGCCAAGCCGACTATCCAGCCCACGACAGCCATCCAGCCGCCCGCGTCAGCCGCATCCAAGTCTGCAGGCCCGCCCAGCAGCATAAACACCGGCACCAGGCACACGGCAAACACGCCGACTACGACCATCCCCCACACAAAGCAGGCGTGCAGGAAATCCTCGTCTTCAAACGCATGTATGTTGGAAATCTCATTCATAGCATCTTAGGATAGCGCCCCTGCCACGTACCCGTCCGCATGTGCGATAATGTCGAACGATATGCACGAATTGACCACCGCGCCGCCGAGCCCCGCGCCCGGCCGCGCTCTCACCATATGCGAAGGAGTCCCATGGCATCCAAATACTCCATGAACGACCGTCCCAGCTGGCCTCGCCGCGCCATCGTTACCGCCGGCGAGCCCTACGGCAACAAGGGCCTTCACTTTGGCCACGTTGGTGGCGTCTTTGTCCCGGCCGACTTCTTCGCCCGCTTCCTGCGCGACCGCCTGGGCCGCGAAAACGTCATCTTCACCTCGGGCACCGACTGCTACGGCTCGCCCATCATGGAGAGCTACCGCAAGCTCAAGGAGAACGAAGGCTACGATAAGTCCATCGGCGAGTATGTCGAGTCCAATCACTCCCGCCAGGCCGCGACCCTCAACAACTACAACATCAGCTGCGATATCTACGGCGGCTCGGGCCTTGAGCCGGCGGCCCAGATCCACAACGAGGTGACTGCCGAGATTATCGAGCGCCTGCACGAGCAGGGCACCATCTCCAAGCGCTCCACGCTGCAGTTCTACGATGCCAAGGCCGGCACGTTCCTCAACGGCCGCCAGGTCATCGGCCGCTGCCCCATCCAGGGCTGCAAGTCCGAGAAGGCTTATGCCGACGAGTGCGATCTGGGCCACCAGTTTGAGCCCGAGGAGCTCATCGCGCCCAAAAGCCAGCTCACCGGCGAGGTGCCCGAGTTGCGTCCGGTCGACAATCTCTACTTTGACCTGCCGGCCTACCTCGACTTCATGAAAACCTACACCGCCAAGCTCGCCCAGAACCCGCAGGTTCGCTCCGTGGTCTCCAAGACCATGGAGGAGTGGCTGCTGCCGGCTCAGCTCTACATCCAGAACAAGTTTCGCGAGGCCTTCGACGCCGTCGAGGACCAGCTTCCCGAGCACACCGTGCTGGAGCCCGAGGGCAACAAGAGCAGCTTTACCGTCACCTTCCCCAGCTGGAAGGAGCGCGACGACGCCCACGCGGTGCTCGCCAACGGCGGCGTGCGCTTCCGCAGCGGCAAGGCGCTCGTGCCCTTCCGCATCACCGGCAACATCGACTGGGGCGTTCCGGTGCCCGAGGTCGATGGCGTCTCCGACGTCACCTGCTGGTGCTGGCCCGAGAGCCTGTGGGCGCCCATCAGCTATACGCGTACCGTGCTCGCGCGCGATGCCAAGGCAGCCGGCGTGACCGAGGGCGTCGCCGCCCAGGATGCCGCCCTCATGGGCGAGCCCGCTGCCGACTCCACGCAGGTCCCCGCGCCCACCTACCAGCACAGCTCGCTCGACTGGCGCGACTGGTGGTGCTCGGACGACGCGCAGATCTACCAGTTTATCGGTCAGGACAACATCTACTTCTACTGCATCGCGCAGACCGCCATGTGGGAGGCCCTGGGCTGGGACCTCACGCAGAGCACCGTCAGCGCCTGCTACCACCTGCTCTACATGGGCAAAAAGGCCAGCTCGTCCTCGCAGACGCCTCCCCCGCCGGCAGACGACCTGCTCAACCACTACACCTGCGAGCAGATGCGTGCGCACTGGCTGTCGCTCGGCCTGTCCGAGAAGCCGGTAAGCTTTAGCCCCAAGGCATACGACACGCGCGTTACTGGCAAGGACAAGGACGGCAACGAGGTGCGCGCCTGCGACGACAAGCGCGTCATCGATCCTGCCCTTAAGGAGAGCGCCCTTTTGACCGGCGTGTTCAACCGCCTGGCCCGCAGCTGCTTCTACGGCGTCGCCGTCAAGGAGGGCGACGAGAGCCCCTATCGCAACGGCTGCATCCCCGCCGGTGCGGCCTCTGCCGCCGTGGTCGAAGCCGCCGAGCAGGCAGCTCTCGCCTTTGAGCAGGCTATGTACAAGTTCGAGACGCACCGCGCGCTTGCCGTGTGCGACGACTACCTGCGCGCCGCCAACAAGCGCTGGAGCGACGCCTCCAAGGCCGCTAACAAGCTCGAGGGCGAGGAGGCAAACGCTGCGATGACGCAGGCGCTCGTCGACGCCTTTACCGAGCTTCGCGTGGCGACCGTGCTCATGCACGGCATCGTCCCTGCCGGCTGCGAGCTCATCTGCGAGTACTTCGATGTCGACCCGGTCGCCTTCTTTAGCTGGGACAACATCTTCGCCTCCACGGACGAGTTTGTGGAGAGCTTGGGCGAGAAGCCCGGCGAGCACCGCGTAAAGCCGCTGCCCCCGCGCTTCGACTTCTTTAGCAAGCACGAGAGCCAGTACTAAACACTCGACATGTAATGGAATGGGAAGGAAAGACGGATGTCCAAGCCGCGTCGTCGTAAGCAGAAAAAGCAGGTTAAGCCCGAGCTCAAGCTCAGGCAGTTTGCCGCCACCGAGCTTTCCGACCAGCTTGCCGCCCAACACTCCGCCGCCGACCTGCCGCGCTTTATGGTCGACACGGTCGCCGGCGCCTATGCGCCCGCCAATGCCGAGCTCATGATCGAGGGCTTCGGCGCCGCGGCCACGCGCCCGGTCACGCTGCGCGTCAACACGCTCAAGGCAACCGCCGAGGACATCGCTGCGGCGCTCGATGCCGCCGACATCGCCCACAACCCCGTCACCTGGTACCCAGACGCCTTCATCCTGCCCGAGGCCCAGGTTTCCGATCTGTGGGATCTCGACATCTACCGCGACGGCAAAATCTACCTGCAGAGCCTGTCGTCCATGATGCCGCCGCTGGTCCTGGGCGCTCAGGCAGGCGAGGACATCCTGGACATGTGCGCAGCCCCTGGCGGCAAGACGACGCAGATCGCCGCCCTCACGCAGGGGCAGGCGCACCTTACCGCCTGCGAGATGAGCATTCCCCGCGCCGAGAAGCTCGAAGCCAACCTCCACCGCCAAGGCGCAAAAAACGTGCCCGTCATGCGCACCGACGCACGCGAGCTCGACGAGTTCTTCCGCTTTGACCGCATCCTGCTCGACGCTCCCTGCACCGGCACGGGCACCGTCATCAGCGGCAACGAGAAAAGCCTGCGCGGCCTGACCGAGCAGCTGCTCGTCAAATGCGCCCGCTCGCAGCGTGCGCTTCTGGACCGCGCCATGGGCGCCCTCAAACCGGGCGGCACGCTCGTCTATTCGACTTGTTCGATCTTGCCGCAGGAAAACGAGGACGCCCTGCAAGAGGCCCTCGACAAGCATATGGACTGCGAGCTCATCCCCCTCGACGGCACGCCAAGCGAAAGTGAGGCACGCCGCGCCCAGGAAGCTGGCGAGGAGCCGCGCATCGAGTCCAACGCCCTAACCGAGGCCATTGCCGCGGGTCAGGTATCGGCCATCGCCAACGGCCTGTCCGGCACGCTCACCATTCCGCCTAGCCGCGACTTTGAGGGCTTCTACATCGCCCTGATCCGAAAACGCAGCTAGCGCACGGATCCAAAACTCAACAAGCTATCTCCGTGCGCGTTTGCCCTGCTGGTCGCGATGCTGTTTAAGCGTCGCGCGCTCCTTGCGTTCGGCCCTTTTGCCCTTAATGGCCGTGACCACAAAGTAGATGACCGCGGCGGCAACGATTGCGCCCACGCACAGGCCAATCGAGCTAAACATTGCTGTCAATTCCATACCGCGTCACCTCTCTTTTAAACGGGACATTCAAGATAGCACCTCAATACCCGCCACCACAGCTCCTTCACGTTCGCCGGCCCTTCGGTCTAACGGATGGCGCGGCGGGGAAAAATCAACTCGTCAAACGATTTAGCATTCGCAATTCCGGCTGCATCGCGCCGGCCGTCATCACATAGAATCGAGCTTCCATGGATACCCTCAACGATCTAAATGAGCGCGTCGACGCCTTCGTCGGCACCAGCTCCTTCGACACGCCTGCCGCGGCAAACGACCAAGCCCCCATCGATGTGCCCGCCGAGGTTCACGAGGACATCGTCGCCTCGGTCGATTTCTCCGAGGTCGAGCTCGCAGACGAGTTCACCGAACCCCAGGTAGCCGTGACCCCCAACGGACTGCTTCCCATGGAGCCGCTGCCCATCGACGGGCGCCTGCGCAAGGCGGCCCTTCGCATGCCTGACGAGATTGAGGAGGCCAGCGGCTTCACGCTCTTCGGCCGCCGCATCAAGTCGCTCATCTACACCACCGACGTCGCGGTCATCCGCAACTCCAACGCCGATGCCGTCTTTGCCGTTTACCCCTTCACGCCGCAGCCCGCCATTACGCAGGCGCTGCTGACCGTCGCCGAGTGCCCGGTCTTCGTAGGCGTGGGCGGTGGCACCACCACCGGCAAGCGCTCCGTTCAGATGGCAGCCGTCTCCGAGATGCAGGGCGCGGCGGGCTGTGTGGTCAACTCCCCCGCCACCGCCGAGATGGTCGAGCACATCACCAACATCGCCGACATCCCCGTCATCGCTACGGTCGTTCGCTGCGACGACGATGCCCACGCCAAGGTGCGCGCCGGAGCCAAGATTCTCAACATCGCCGCCGGCAAGAACACGCCCCAGGTCCTACGCGAGCTGCGCGAGCACTATCCCAACCTGCCGCTCATCGCGCCGGGCGGCAAGACGCCCGAGAGCATCCGTGAAACCATCGCCGCCGGCGCCAACGCCATCATCTGGACGCCGCCTTCGGCCCAGCAGCTACAGACCGACATGATGCAGCGTTATCGCAAGATGAAGGAAGACGCCACGCCCGTTATCTCGCGCGACGACGTGCCCATTATCGACCAGGTCGCCGCCGCCGAGGTCAGCCAGGTCGAGAACATGAATCCCGACGTGCCGATTCCCGACGAGGTCATCGAGCGCGTCGCTTCGATCCACGAGCGCGTCGAGGAGCGTCGCGCCAACCGCGGGCTCAAGCCCTCGCTGCACGGCTTTTTCTTCCGAGGAAAGAAACGCTAGCAAAACATCTTGGCCCGCCCCACAAACGTGAGGCGGGCCGTTTTCGTTTGGGCAATCATGCAGCGATGTGATGGGGCAAATTAATCCACGCGCTTGTCGCCCATAAAGAAGAGCGCCACCGTACCAGGTCCGGTGTGTGAACCGATCAGAGTACCGATGTTATTGATCTCAATCTTGCCTTTAAGCTGCGGACTCGGCATCCTCGCGGCACGCCGAGTGCGACATGATGCACTTACCCGAATAATCCGCACCGTCCTGCACGTGTGCCATCATGGTCTTAGCCATCTCGGAAATCGCGCGCTTCTTAGTGCGAATCTTCTCACGTGGCGACAGCTTACCTTCGCAATCGACCGTCATAAGTGGGCAAATCTTAAGCGCCGTGCCGATAATCGCGCTCGCAGCCGAAATGCGACCGCCGCGCAGGTAGCTCGACAGATCGGTCGAGAAGAACCAGTGGTGCAGGTTGAGCTTGTGCTCCTCGATCCATGAAGCCGTCTCGTCGAGCGAAGCGCCGCTATCGCGAACGTCGGCGGCACATCCCGCCAGCAGGCCAAAGCCCGAAGACGCTGCCAGCGAATCGATGACGCGCACCTTGCCGCCCTGGGGATAGCGATCCGCGAGCATCTGCGCCGCAACGCAGGCCGATCCATACGTGCCCGAAATACCCGATGACAACGTCAGGTGCAGCACGTCTTTACCCTCGGCAACAAACGGCTCCCAAAACTCCTCGTACTCACCCACGCTCACCTGAGACGTCTTGGGCATGGCGCCCGCGGCAATCTGGGCAAAAAACTTGTCCGGCGTAATCGACTGATACAGATCGTCCGTATAGACAACATCGTCGATCTCGTAATGAAAACACACGACAGGGATATTGCGCGACGCAAAGAACTCACGGGTTCGATCGGCGGCGGATTCACAGGTCAGGACAAAATCACTCATATGAGGCTCCTTACTCATTGCTGCGCAAATTATCGCACAGTGAGCCTACATACGGTACATATGTCCACTATTTACCAAATCGAACCAAAAATAGCGAACATCTTTACCACCATCGTCTCCACCGGCCCCACGCATTAATATCTGAGAAAACACCCTCTGTCGTCTCCACTCAACCGCCATATCTACCTCAACTAAATCGATTTACCAAACCGTTCGGCTAACAATTCGGCTGCCCATCCCCAATCGAAACAAAAGCGGCGCATACTGATAAACGTTTTACGCTGTTTATCAGTTTTACCAGCCCTATCGGAAGGTGTTTCATGGTCGCATTCGATCGCAATCCGCAAGACTTCAAGTATCTGCGCCTGCTGTCGAGACAGTTCCCCACCGAGCAATCCGCGTTTACCGAGATCATCAATCTCTCAGCCATCCTCAACCTGCCCAAAGGCACCGAGCATTTTATGAGCGACGTGCATGGCGAGTACGAGGCTTTTATGCACATCCTCAACAACTGCTCGGGCGTCGTGCGCGAGCATGTCGACGAGATTTTTGGCGACACGCTCACCTTTGACGAAAAGGGCGAGCTGTGCACGCTCATCTACTACCCGCACGAGAAGATCGAGCTGGTCCGCAGCCAGCGCGAGGATTCGCCCACCTGGTACAAAACGATGCTTGACCAGCTCATCATGGTCGCTCGTTCGCTTTCAAGCCGCTACACCCGCTCCAAGGTTCGTAAGGCCATCCCACGCGATTACGCCTACATCATCGACGAGCTGCTACACACGCATCCGGATGAGAACAACTATCGTGTGCGCTATCACGAGCGCATCGTGGAGTCCATCCTGGAGACCGCAAGCGCCGACGACTTTATCGAGTCGCTCGCCTCGCTCATCAAGCGCCTGGCCGTCGACCACCTGCACCTGGTGGGCGACATCTTCGACCGCGGCGGCGGCGCGGCCAAGATTATGGACCGTCTGCTCACCTACCATTCACTCGACATCCAGTGGGGCAACCACGACCTGCTGTGGATGGGCGCTGCGGCCGGTGAGCCCGCCTGCATCGCCACGGTGCTGCGCAACAACCTACGCTACGACAACTACGAGATCCTGGAGAACGACTACGGCATCTCGCTGCGTGAGCTTGTCGCCTTTGCCGATGCCACCTACACCGCCGGTGAGTCCATCACCCCGCTGATCAAGGCCATCAACGTCCTACTCTTTAAGCTCGAGGGCCAGATTATCCAGCGCCACCCCGAGTTCGACATGACCGACCGCCTGTTACTCGACAAGATCGATCACGACACCGGCACGGTCACGCTCGCCGACGGCAGCGTGTGGCCGCTCACGACCAACGACTTCCCCACCGTCGACCCGACGGACCCCTATACGCTCACGTCTCAGGAGCAGCACATCATCGACAAGCTCGTGTCCGAGTTTGTCACCGCCGATCACCTGCATCGCCATATCGATTTCCTCTATTCCCACGGCTCGATGTACAAGGTCGCCAACGGCAACCTGCTGTTCCATGGCTGCGTGCCGCTCAACGAAGACGGCACCTTTAGCAGCATGAACTGCCTGGGCACCTGGCACGCTGGCCGCGATTATCTCGATTTTTGCGACCACATCGCCCGCCGCGCCTGGCGCGTGGGCGACCGCGACGCCCTCGACTGGATGTGGTACCTGTGGATTGGCTTTAACTCACCCGCCAGCGGACGCCTGGTGCGCACCTTTGAGCGCGCCTATATCGCCGATAAGAGCACCTGGGTCGAGCCGATGGACCCGTACTTTACGCTTACCAAGTCGCCCTCGGTCTGCGATGACATCATGCGCGAGTTTGGCGTCGCGCCCATGGCATGCTCACCGACCGGTCACATCATCAACGGCCACACGCCCGTTAAAACCACCAAGGGCGAGCAGCCCATCCGCGCCGAGGGCAAGCTGCTGGTCATCGATGGCGGCTTCTGCCGCGCTTACCATCCCAAGACGGGTATCGCCGGCTATACGCTCATCTCGAGCTCGCGCGGCTGCCGCCTCAAGTCGCACCGGGCCTTTACGACGGTTGCCGAGGCACTCACGCGCAACGTGGACATCGAAAGCGAGACCAACCGTTTTGACCAAGCAGACCGTCGCCGCATGGTGAGCGACACCGATACTGGCGCCAAGATTCGCAGCCAGATCCAGGATCTGCGCCAGCTGCTCGATGCATATAGAAACGGTGCTATCGAGGAGCGCGTCTAGCCCCACCCGCGGGGATTGGCTAAACTTGCTGAGTTTGTCATCCCCACGGCGTCCCGGCGCCACCCTAAGGCAGGTACCATGCAAAAGCTCCTTGCGCAGATCATGAAATTTGGCGTCGTCGGTGTCATTGCCACGGTTATCGACTTTGGCATTATGAATCTGCTCCACTACGGTCTGGGCCTTAACATCCTAATCGCCA
>OLXV01001679.1_pt1 | contig 10865 bp, 9 predicted proteins | sample 1673481 | NCBI WGS metagenome assembly OLXV01 (sample SAMEA103958113, study PRJEB25191) | human gut metagenome
TTGTCATCATCCCCACCTACAATGAACGGGAGAATATAGAAAATATCATCCGTGCCGTTTTTGCTCTGAAACATGGTTTTCACATCCTTGTCATTGAAGACGGTTCGCCCGACGGAACGGCTGCCATTGTAAAGACCTTGCAGCAGGAGTTTCCCGAACGCCTCTTCATGGTGGAGCGCAAAGGAAAGTTAGGACTGGGTACAGCCTACATAGCCGGCTTTAAGTGGGCATTGCAACGAGGTTATGAGTATGTATTCGAAATGGATGCCGACTTCAGCCACAATCCCCAAGACTTGCCGCGACTCTACCGCGCCTGTTCCGAAGAGGGTGCCGATGTAGCCATCGGTTCACGTTATGTGAGTGGTGTGAACGTAGTGAACTGGCCCATGGGACGTGTACTGATGTCTTATTTTGCCTCCAAGTATGTACGCTTCATCACCGGGCTGCCCATCCACGATACTACAGCCGGATTTGTATGTTACCGCCGCCGGGTATTGGAGACTATCAATCTGGACGGCATCCGCTTCAAAGGATACGCCTTCCAGATAGAAATGAAATTCACCGCCTACAAATGCGGCTTCAAGGTAAAGGAAGTGCCTGTCATCTTCATCAATCGCGAACTGGGCACCTCCAAAATGAACAGCAGTATTTTTGGTGAAGCCGTATTCGGAGTGATTCGGTTGAAATGGAACAGTTGGTTCCATAAATATCCTACCGTAGATAAGGAGATGAAGTGATAGGTGATAGAGTGATAGGGGTTTACTATAATATTAGGAAGATATGAAAAGAACATTGATACATAACGCTACGATTGTCAACGAAGGACAATCCGTGAAAGGTTCCGTAGTGATAGAAGACGGGCGCATTGCAGAGGTACTGACCAACTGGAAACCTCTCTCCGCCCCTTGTGACGAGACCATAGATGCCACCGGATGCTATCTGTTGCCTGGCATCATCGACGACCATGTACATTTTCGCGATCCCGGGCTGACCCACAAAGCGGACATCCTCACCGAAAGCCGTGCGGCTGCCGCAGGTGGTGTAACCTCCATCATGGATATGCCCAATACAAATCCGGTGACCACTACGCTGGATGCCTTGAACGCCAAACTTGATTTGCTGAACGAGAAGTGTATCGTAAACCATTCCTGCTATTTCGGTGCTACAAACGACAATTACAGCGAATTCGGCAAGCTGGACAAGCACCGCGTCTGCGGCATCAAGCTATTCATGGGTTCCAGTACCGGAAACATGCTGGTAGACAAGATGAACAGCCTGCTGAACATCTTCAACGGTACAGACATGCTGATTGCCGCCCACTGCGAAGACCAGGAAACCATCAAGAACAATATTGCCAAGTATAAGGAAATGTTTGCCGGAGAGAATGATATTCCCATAGGCAAGCATCCCTACATCCGCTCCTCGGCAGCATGCTATGCATCTTCTGAGCTGGCAGTACGGCTGGCAAGGATTGCCGGTGCACGGCTGCATATTCTGCATGTGTCCACAGCCAAGGAACTGCAACTGTTCAATGACTATTCACTTTCCGAGAAGCATATCACCGCCGAAGCATGCGTTGCCCATCTCCTCTTCACGCTCAGTGACTATCGCACGTTGGGCACACGTATCAAGTGCAATCCTGCCATTAAGAAGCAAGCCGACCGCGATGCCCTGCGTGCAGCCGTCAACTCCGGCCTGATAGACGTTATAGCCACCGACCATGCGCCCCATCTGCTCTCCGAAAAAGAAGGAGGTGCCTTGAAGGCCATGTCCGGCATGCCGATGATACAGTTTTCGCTTGTCAGCATGCTGCAACTGGTAGATGAGGGAATATTCACACTCGAGACCATCGTTGAAAAAATGTGCCATGCTCCCGCACAAATTTACCGCATCAACGAGCGCGGCTATATCCGTGAAGGTTACCGGGCAGACCTTGTGCTGGTACGCCCCGATGCCCCGTGGGAAGTGACAGCCGACAAAGTTTTGAGCAAATGCGGCTGGAGCCCATTGGAAGGGCATACCTTCAACTGGAAAGTGGAAAGGACTTTTGCCAACGGACATCCCGTTTATAGCGACGGCATGGTGGACGACGCTTATCGTGGCGAGGAACTGAGATTTGGGGAGTGAAGGCTAGGAATTAAGGATTAGGGATTAAGGATTAAATGGGATGAAAAGGACAATACTGGCACCGGGGCATGAATTGCTTTCGTATCGGATTCATGAAGTAACCCCTTACATCAACTGGATTTATTTCTTCCATGCCTGGGGCTTCCAGCCTCGCTTTGCGGCTATAGCCAACATCCATGGCTGCGATTCCTGCCGTGCACTTTGGCTGACAACCTTTCCCGAGGAGGAACGTATCAAAGCTTCCGAAGCCATGCAGCTCTTCAAGGAGGCCAATAGAATGCTCGACCGACTGGACGAAACAATCTCCATCCATTGCATCTTCAGGCTTTGCCAGGCAAATGCAGACGGAGATAACCTCTTGATAGAAGGAACAACCTTCCCACTGCTCCGCCAGCAGACACCCCAACCCGATGGCGGTCCATTTCTCTGTCTGAGTGATTTTGTACGTCCCCTCTCTTCGGGCACGCCCGACATCGTAGGACTTTTCGCCTCCACCATCAGTGAAGAGGCCGAAGAGACTTATAAAAGCGACCCTTACAAACATCTCCTTGTACAGACTCTGAACGACCGCCTTGCCGAAGCCGCCACAGAAAAGATGCACGAATATGTCCGCAAGGAGGCTTGGGGGTATGCCCCCGACGAATCCTTGTCCATTCCGGATCTGCTGGTCGAGAAATACCAAGGCATCCGCCCCGCTGTGGGATACCCCTCCCTACCCGACCAATCCGTGAATTTCCTGCTGGACGAACTGCTCGGCATGAAACAGATAGGCATCACGCTGACTGAACATGGAGCCATGCACCCTCACTCCTCCGTCTGCGGCATGATGCTGGCACATCCCGCATCCCGATACTTTGCAGTGGGCAAGATTGGAGAAGACCAGCTGGAAGACTACGCCCGCCGCCGGGGAATGCCAATAGGGAATATGCGGAAGTTTTTAGCCACTACAATATGAATAATGTGCTAATGTGCCAATTGGCTGCGCTATATGTATATTGTGCTACCATGCCGCAGGTCATTGGCACATTAGCATATAGGCACATTAACACATTAAAATAATCCTTTTTGAACTGTGATTTATCGCCACACAATGCGACTAACAGTGCAAAAGCAATTCGAAAGAAGCTAAAAGATGGAAAATGCAGAACAAGAGTTTGTATCCGTGGTACGGGAGTATGAGCGCGTGATATATAAGGTGTGCTATCTGTACACCACGCCCAATGCTACCCTCAACGACCTGTATCAGGAAGTGGTGCTCAACTTATGGAAAGCATTTCCCAAGTTCCGGCGGGAGTGTAAGATTTCCACATGGATTTACCGCATCGCACTGAACACGTGCATCAGCTTTATCCGCAAAGAAAAGAACATCCCCGAAATCGTCACCCTCACCCAGGAAGCCGACCGGACTGAAGAAACCGACGAGACACAAGCCATGCTACGGCAGCTCTACCGGATGATAAACCGACTGGGACAATTGGAAAAGTCCATCATACTGCTCTATCTGGAAGAGAAAAGCTACGAAGAAATTGCCGAAATCACCGGGCTGACCTTGACAAACGTTGCCACCAAACTCAGCCGCATCAAGGACAAATTGAAAAAAATGAATAAGGAGGAATAAATATATGGAACTGGATGAACTGAAGAAATCATGGAACGCACTGAATGAACAGTTGCAGAAAGAACCGATTGCTGACGAACAGCAGATTACCGAACTGATTGCCGGCTACAAGGCCAATACCCGCAAAAGTCTGGGACGACTCGTAGTCATACAGCGTTTCTCTATCGGAATGGGAGCGGTAGGTCTGGCAGCCCTTCTGCTTATATGGCTGTTGCTGCCCACCTTCGGCTTCAATGAGCAGCTGCAAGGCAAGATTGTCGCTTTACTGGGATTCATCGCTATAAGCATCCTCATAGGCATGTGGTGGGACTGGAAAACATACCGCTGGAACAAGGACACGCGTATTGATGAAATGGGGGTTGCCGAAGTCAGTCGCCGTATGACCACCTTCCGCCAATGGACCAGATATGAAGTGATGGGCATCTCCATTTGGATTATCCTTTTCAATATCCTCAACTATTGGGTGATGGAATATCATCTGGCACCAGCCAGCGTACAAGCCCTACTGATTACCCTTTTCGTAGTATTTGACGCGCTAATTATCTATATTCTCTACAAAAAAGTGATTTACAAACATCTGGACAATATTAAAAAGAACATTGAAGAATTGAAAGATATATGCACCGAGTAACTCTTGTTTTCATCCTTTTCCTTCTCATCCCCGACCTTTACATTTACTTGGTTTATGTAGTAAGAAAAACCAGAAAGGCAGTCCTTCACTGCCTTTATTGGCTTCCCACCTTGCTATTAGCGGCAGGCTATGTTTACTTCATATTCCTTACGGGCGACAATGCGATGTCAAACCATACGCAGGCCATAGGCAGACTGGCAATTACCATCATGCTGTTTGTCTTTCCAAAAACCATATTCATGCTTTGCTCGCTGGTGGGAGTACTGGCACACTTCATCATCCGTCGTTGTCCCCGCAGCCCGTTCACCGCTATAGGACTGGTTTTGGCTGTCGTCAGCTTCTTCAATATCCTTTACGGTACCCTGGCAGGCATCACCCGTTTCGATACAAAAGAAGTGGAATACCGTTCTGCCAATATTCCGGAAGGTTTCGACGGCTACCGCATCGTGCAAATATCGGACATACACATCGGCAGTTGGCAAGGCAATCCGGAACCCATCAAACAGTTGGTCGATTTAGTCAACGGACAGAAGCCGGACCTGATTGTCTTCACCGGTGACCTCGTGAACCAGCAGAGCCACGAACTGGATGGTTTCCAAGAAATACTCTCCCAACTATATGCACCGGACGGAGTATACTCCATCCTCGGCAATCATGACTATGGCTCATACTATCACTGGCAAAGCCCGAAAGCAGAAATCGCCAATCTGGACTATTTAATCCGGCAGCAGAAAGCAATGGGATGGAAACTGCTGAACAATGAGCATGACATCCTTCATCACAAAGGTGACAGCATAGCCCTCATCGGTGTGGAAAACGACGGGGAGCCTCCTTTCTCCCAATTTGCAGACTTGCCGCAAGCCATGCAGGGCACGGAGGGAATGTTCCAAATATTGCTCAGCCATAACCCTACCCACTGGAGGCGCGAGGTACTGCCCCGATCGGATATTTCACTGATGCTTGCAGGACACACCCACGCCATGCAAGGCATCTTGTTCGGACATTCCCTTGCCGAACTTATCTATCCGGAATGGAGAGGAATGTACTACGAAGGCAAGAGGGCTTTGTACGTAAATATTGGCATCGGCTATGTAGGACTGCCGTTCCGGTTCGGGGCATGGCCGGAAATTACAGTACTAAAATTAGTAAGAGAGAAAGAGTGACGAAATAAGAAAAAGGTATATCTTTGTAGCAATAAAAAATCCGACACCTATGAAGATACTTTATATTATTTATCAGGTTTGCTTTGCGTTGCCCATTTTATTGGTACTGACTATCCTTACAGCATTGGTCACCATCATCGGTTCGCTGATAGGAGGAGCGCATATCTGGGGTTACTATCCCGGTAAAATCTGGTCACAGCTCATCTGCTATATACTGCTTATTCCGGTGGAGGTACATGGAAGGGAGAAAATACACAAACGTACTTCCTACGTGTTTGTGCCCAATCACCAAGGTGCCTTCGACATATTCTTGATATACGGATTCCTGGGACGGAACTTCAAATGGATGATGAAGAAGAGCCTGCGCAAAATCCCGTTTGTCGGCAAGGCATGCGAGAGCGCAGGACATATCTTCGTCGACCGTTCCAGCCCCAAGAAGGTGCTTGCCACCATGCGGCAGGCAGAATCATCTTTGAAAGACGGCGTGTCACTGGTAGTATTTCCCGAAGGGGCACGTACCTTCACGGGACACATGGGGTACTTCAAGAGAGGTGCTTTCCAGTTGGCAGATGAACTGCAACTGGAAGTGGTGCCCGTCACTATAGACGGCTCGTTCGAGATTCTTCCACGCACCGGAAAGTGGATACACCGTCACCGGATGATACTGACCATCCATGAACCTATTCCTCCCAAAGGGAAAGGGGCAGAAAACATCAAGGCAAGCATGAACGAGGCTTATGCGGCGGTGGAGAGTGCATTGCCGGAAAAGTATAAAGGGATGGTGAAGAACGAAGACCAGGACAGATAAAGACATAATGACAAACGGGAATGCCTGAATATCCTATCAAGATATTCAGGCATTCCCGTTTGTCATTATCAACTCATTCCTGTTTATTTCTGTCCTCCTACAGAAGCATTTTGCTTCATGCGCTTCTGCTCTTCAATCAGCTGCATGTTCTCCTTCGCCTTTGTAAGGAAATCCTTCACCAAAGTATTCTCTTTAAAAGACAAGGGAGCAGTTCTCATGATGTCCTCAATCTGCGGAGTCATCACCGGATAGGGCAGTGTGCTGCACATCATCATGAATACACTGGGGCCCAGCACATTCTCAAAGTTATCTACAATGAACTGCCGGACGTAGTCGTTCATCTCCTTCACAAGTACTTCGCCTTCCTTTGCCAACTGCCCATGCACGTCATCCAGATTGGCACCGTCCAGCACCATACGCGCCTCTTTCCGTTCCAGCTCCTCTATCTTCACTTCCAGGGAATTGCGCTTGTCTATGAACTCGTACAGTTTGTCATTCAAAGGAGTCCCTTTGGCAATCAACTGAGTATTGGAGATGGAAACCACGATTTTGCCGTCTTCCAGCACCAAAGGCATAATGCCCTCGTGGTCCATATAAAGAGTCACCATCATCACGGAATCGGCCCGGCCTTTCATCTTGAAATGCCCATGGATAACCTCTGCCGAGTCGACGTTCACCCATTGCCCGTCCCGAAGCGTCTTGAGGAACAACATCTTTCCGTCAAGGCTGGTTACCGAGGAACTGCCCTCTATCTTATACTTGCGGTTGCAAGAAGTAAAGAGCACAAGCAGGAGCAAAAAGGGTAAAATGCGGTTCACACTCATTCTAATCATGCAAGAAACGATTTTTGAATTACACCCAGCAAAGGTATTAATATTCCTTATAAACCGAATAGAAAGAAAGGATTTTTCATTCGGTTTACGTATTTTTGCACAATTATAAATCATAAAAATAGAGAAAATATACATGTCAACCTATGCACCTTTTGCCAAACCGCTCTATGTAATGCTGAAACCGGTAGGTGCGGTATGCAATCTGGCATGCGATTATTGCTATTATCTGGAGAAATCCAAACTATATAGAGACAACCCCAAGCATGTGATGAGCGAGGAACTGCTGGAAAAGTTCATCGAGGAGTACATCAACTCGCAGACCATGCCCCAGGTTCTGTTCACCTGGCATGGCGGAGAGACGCTGATGCGTCCGCTCTCTTTCTACAAACGTGCCATGGAGCTGCAAAAGAAATATGCCAACGGACGCACCATAGACAACTGCATACAGACCAACGGCACGTTGCTGACCGATGAATGGTGCCGGTTTTTCAAAGAAAACAACTGGCTGGTGGGTGTCTCCATAGACGGGCCTCAGGAGTTCCATGACGAATACCGGAAGAACAAGCAGGGCAAGCCCTCTTTCGTCAAGGTGATGCAGGGCATCAACCTGCTGAAAAAGCACGGTGTGGAATGGAACGGAATGGCAGTGGTCAATGACTACAACGCCGACTATCCGCTGGACTTCTATAATTTCTTCAAGGAGATAGGATGCCATTACATCCAGTTTGCCCCCATCGTGGAGCGCATTGCCCCTCATGGGGACGGACGCCATCTTGCCTCCCTGGCAGACAAGGAAAAGAGCACGCAGCTGGCAGACTTTTCCGTCACGCCGGAACAATGGGGAGACTTCCTATGCGCCTTGTTCGACGAATGGGTAAAGCAGGACGTGGGTACTTACTACATACAGTTATTCGACTCTACCCTTGCCAACTGGATAGGCGAACAACCGGGTGTATGTTCCATGGCAAAGACTTGCGGCCATGCAGGCGTCATGGAGTTCAACGGAGACGTATATGCGTGCGACCATTTTGTTTTCCCCGAATATAAACTGGGCAACATCCATCAGAATACACTGGTGGAGATGATGTACGGAGAACGGCAACAAGCCTTCGGACTGATGAAGCAACAATCTCTCCCCACCCAATGCAGGGAGTGCGAATGGCTGTTTGCCTGCAACGGCGAATGTCCAAAGAACCGTTTTGCACGTACAGCCGACGGAGAGCCGGGACTGAATTACCTTTGTGCAGGATATCATAAGTTCTTCAGTCACGCAGCCCCATACATGGACTTTATGAAGAACGAACTGATGAACCGGCGTCCGCCTGCAAACATTATGGAAGCAATAAGAAACAATGCCATAAAGCCATAAGCCCACAAGCGATGACAATGAAATTCAAAGACATTACTTAATAATTGATTATATGAAGATTACATTTAAGAAAGGTTTGCTTGCGGCCATTGCCGCACTGACAGTCTGCTCTGCGCGTGCAGACGAAGGAATGTGGTTGTTGCAACTGATGAAGCAGCAGAACTCCATCGACATGATGAAAAAGCAAGGACTGAAGCTGGAGGCTGACGACCTTTATAATCCCAACGGCGTGTCACTGAAAGATGCTGTAGGTATCTTTGGCGGTGGCTGTACCGGCGAAATCATCTCTCCGGAAGGACTGATTCTGACCAATCACCATTGCGGATACGGTGCCATACAGCAGCACAGCAGCGTGGAACACGATTATCTGACAGATGGTTTCTGGGCCATGAACCGCAGTGAAGAACTGCCCACCCCGGGATTGAAATTCCGTTTCGTGCACCGCATTGTAGACATCACCGACCTTGTCAACGCTAAAATAAAGGCAGGCGAAGTGACGGAAATCGATGCACTGACTTCCCCGTTCCTCAACAAACTGGCAAAAGAGGAACTGGAGAAGAGCGATTTGAAGGGTAAACCGGGCATTGAAGTGCGCGCACTCCCCTTCTATGCAGGAAACAAATTCTATATGTTCTATTATAAGGTATACAGCGACGTGCGTATGGTTGCCGCTCCTCCCTCCTCGGTAGGTAAGTTTGGCGGTGAGACCGACAACTGGATGTGGCCGCGCCACACGGGCGACTTCTCCATGTTCCGCATCTATGCCGATGCCAACGGAGAGCCTGCAGAATACAGTGAAAGCAATGTACCCCTGAAAACGCCGAAGTTCCTGCCCATCTCCATCAAAGGTCTGAACGAAGGTGACTACGCCATGATTATGGGCTTCCCCGGCAGCACAGAACGTTACCTCACCCAGAGCGAAGTGAAGCAACGCATGAACGCCGTGAATCAGGCAATGATTGATATGCGCGGCGTACGCCTCGAAGTGCTGCGCAAGTATATGGATGCCAGTGACAAGACCCGCATCCAGTATGCCAGCAAGTTTGCCGGAAGCAGTAACTACTGGAAGAACTCCATTGGTATGAACAAGGCAATCATCGACAATGACGTGTTGGGCGCCAAAGCCGAAATCGAGAAAAAGTATGCCGCCTTTGCCCAAGGAAAACCCGAATACGAGGGTGTGGTAGAGAAAATTGATGCCATCATCGAGAAAAGCACCCCCACGCTGCGCCAGCTCTACTATACCAACGAAGCATTGCGCGGTGCCATCGAATTCGGCAGTACCTACCTTATTATGGATAACATAAAGAAAGCGCTCGAAGAGAAGAACGACTCATTGCTGCAAGCTTCGAAGAAGCAGTTGGAAAATGCATACGATGGTATCCACAATAAAGACTACGACCACGAAGTGGACCGCGCCGTAGCCAAAGCCATCCTGCCCGCCCTTGCCAAGGCACTGAACGCCGACGAGCTGCCCTCCTTCTACCAAACCATCAACGGAGAGTTCAAGGGCGACTACAACGCATACGTAGACAACATTTACGACAACTCCATCCTCTCCAACCGCAAGAACCTGGATAAATTCCTGGCAAAGCCCACCGTGAAAGCCATCGAGAAAGACCCTGCTACGGCTTACTCGCGCTCCAAGAACGAAAAGCTGCAGGAACTCGGAAAGCAATACATGGAACTGGAAAGCGGAATGGAACTGCTCCACAAGGCCTACATCCGTGGCTTGGGTGAAATGAAACAGCCCGTCCCCTCCTATCCGGATGCCAACTTCACCATGCGTCTGACCTATGGTAATGTAAAATCATACAGCCCACGCGATGCCGTACACTACGACTACTATACCACTACCGACGGTATCCTTGAAAAAGAGAATCCCGAAGACCGTGAATTCGTGGTACCCGCCAAGCTGAAAGAACTGATTCAAAAGAAAGACTTCGGACGCTACGCCATGGCAGACGGCACCATGCCGGTTTGCTTCCTCACGACGAACGACATCACCGGCGGTAACTCCGGCAGCCCCGTCATCAATGGCGAAGGACAGCTCATCGGTACTGCTTTCGACGGCAACTGGGAATCTCTGAGCGGTGACATCAACTTCAACAATGACCTGCAGCGTTGCATTGCACTGGATATACGCTACGTGCTCTTCATCCTCGACAAACTGGGCAATTGCAGTCATCTGATAAAAGAAATGAACATTATAGAATAAATTAAAGCCTCTGAGAGATTACCTCCCATACTGAATGGCATTCAGTCGTATAGTGAATGCCATTCAGTCGTATACTTAACCCTATTCAGTCGTATACT
>OLXV01001680.1_pt1 | contig 10864 bp, 14 predicted proteins | sample 1673481 | NCBI WGS metagenome assembly OLXV01 (sample SAMEA103958113, study PRJEB25191) | human gut metagenome
CGGGCAAAACCAGCAGCCGCCGCGGTCGGTAAACTCGTACACAGGGGAAAGCAGCCCCGCTTGTTTGCAGAGCTGCTTCGCGTCATCCTCGGTGTATCCGTATTTCTCCAGCAGCGACACCTGATTGCCGCCTAGCCGTGCCAGACGCTGCGGTTCGTCCTTTGCAATGCCAATGTACTGCACGGTATCTGACGGCAGTGTTTTCTGATATTGCCGGATCGGGTGCATTTTGCAGTCGCGCTGGACATAGCATTTCCCGCACATAGGAAAAGAGCGGATCATGTCTTTCTTCGGCCCGCGTGTGACCTTTCCCATAAAAACAGAGGTGTAGGTTTTCTCGCTCCGAAGCACACGGACAGGTACGCCCAACTTTTCAAGGGCAGGGATTGCGACCTGATAGATAAACGCCTGATGTTCTGGCACTTCGCCTGAGGTGCTATTATCAAACATGACCTCACAGTACACCGCTTCGTCCAGTGGCTCGCCATGTTCCAAAGCCAATAAGATCGTCGCAATGCTGTCTTTCCCGAAGGAACAGGAGGCGACGTGCTTTGGACTCATGTGCGAGCGTCCTCCAGTTCCGCACAGGCCATCCGCAGCTTCTCTGTCTTGTCCGTCTGCTCCCAAGCCGCCTGCGGGTGCATAAAATGGCAGTTGTTGCAGACTTCTGCGAAGAACGGCTTGTCCAGATCCAGCGCGCGGATCATGCCAGTCGGAGTGAAATCAAAGACACGGCGGACAGCTTCCGTCAGGAATGCGTCGTCATAGTATCCGCTCTCCTGCGTGTCGATTTCGACGGCAACCGGTTCGGTCTGCCCAATGGCATAGGCGAGGCTGACCGTACACACATCGGCAAGACCGGCTGCGACGATGTTCTTTGCCACATAGCGCGCCATATATGCGCCGCTGCGGTCGACCTTCGTGCCGTCCTTGCCGGAGAGCGCACCGCCGCCGTGGGGTACAAGCCCGCCGTAGGTGTCGGCCATCAGCTTACGGCCGGTGAGACCGGTATCGGCTTCAAAGCCGCCCAGCACAAATCTGCCGGACGGATTGATGAGAATCTTCGTCTGCTCGTCGATGCGCACGTCATGGCAGGCGCGGTCAATGACCAGTCTGCGGAGTTCCTCGCGCAGTTCGTCAGGATTTTTATCTGCATCATGCTGGCAGGAGATCACAATGGTGTCCACGCGCTCCGGAACACCAAACGCATACTGCACAGAAACCTGCGCTTTGCCGTCCGGTCCAATGCCGGAGATCAGCTTTTCTTCCCGGCAGGTGGTGAGCAGGCTCGTGATGCGGTTCGCCAGCACGACCGGTGCGGGCAGCAGTTCCACCGTTTCCCAGCAGGCGTAGCCGTACATGATGCCCTGATCGCCTGCGCCGAGCGTATCACCGTCAACAGCCCCTGCAATATCGGGGCTTTGTGTATGCAGCCGCACCTCTACATGATAATTACAGTCATATCCGGCTCTTTGAACCGTTTGTCGCACAATGGTCTCCACGTCGGGGCTTGCCGTTGTGCGGAGTTCCCCGGCAACAAGAATTTTGCCCGCTGTCGCCAGCACTTCACAGGCAACGCGGGCATTGGGATCTTCTTTGAGGCAGGCGTCCAGAATGCTGTCCGCAATCGTGTCGCAGAGCTTGTCCGGATGGCCTGCCGTGACGGACTCTGCCGTCAGGAGGTATTTATCTTTCATGCGTCGATTTTCCTTTCTTCGGCTGATTGAGCACCTTACCATGCTGCATGACGAACAGCTTTTCGCGGGAATACAGGCGCGTATAGGTTTGTATCTGCTTGTCGGTCAAAGAACAAAATTCCTCGCCGCTGCCTTGGGTGAGGAAGAACGTGCCGTGGATGATGTCATACGGTATGCCATTGCGATTCCGCAGGAAGCGGTTTTCCGGCAGACCGAGGAGTTTGGCTTCTTCGTTACACACCAGCAGGACATTCGGATCATCAAACGGTTCGACGGCCTGAATGAAGCCACCCACAATAGCCTGCATGCTCGCCAAGCTGCCGTCGATCTCCTTAACATACGGATCTTTGGTCGGTTCCACGACCAGAATGCGCATGGGATCATCGCTCATAGTTATCCTTCTCCTTTCCGCGGCGGTTGTGATTGTAGTCGCCAATGTCCGTGATCGTCACATATTCCCCAATCAGGCACAGGGCTTCGCCGTAGCTGTGGCACTCGCCGCTGAAAATACGGTGGGTGAGTTCCTTCGCCTGATCCCGCAGCCCGGCCTCCCGCAGCGTTCTCGCTGCAATTCCGACAAGGTTAAAAATGTTGCCGTCTTGCCCAATCAGCGGACAGGGCGGCTTTTCGATGCTTGGTTCAGATTCCTCTAAAAAACCGGCCAAACGGTTCGGCACATAATCACTGAGCCATGTCCCGCCAATCGTTCCGTATGTGGTAAGTCTCCACATGGCGAGTTTACCAACATCAAGATCAACACCTTCAAAGTCAAACAGCATGTTGGTGTGACCGTCGTACTCAAACAGAGATGCCCGTTCAAACCGGCTGCCATTGCGCAGGATTCCGGCATCCGTGAGCATTTCGTTGATCCCTTCCAACCATTCCTGCGGATCGCCGCCGCAGCCTTGCAGGATCAGCCCTTCTCGGTCGCTCATTTTGCGAAGATCACCGGCCTGAATTCTCCGGATGGCGTTATCGCTCATGGCTGGCCTCCTTCCGCTGCGGCGGCTTGGTTTGTGCCTTTTTCGGATACGGTTCAATGCCGCACTCCTTGAGACAGTTTTTGAACGCATACTTGAGGCAGCCAACCGGCAGACCGTTCTGCTCGTAGCCCGTTTTGATACCGAGATAGTAGTCTCTCGGCGGCAGGGACGGTTTCAGATGCAGCTCTGGGTTCATAATATAAGCCATGACCGGGACGCGCTGCCCGTCAAACGTCCGCACCTCCAGCGTCTGCTTGATGTACAGACGCGGATAGCCTTCATAGCGGTCGAGGGATGCTTCACATTTGTCAGTTAACTCCCACAAAAGGCCGTAGACACAAGCGCCTTCCTTGGGTTCGACCGTCGCAACGCCGCTGCCGCGAAAGCGCAGGTCATAATTGTCCAGAACAGCCTGTCCGTAGACAGTCGCGTCCGGGCAGCGGTAGCGCATCTGATCCAGATTGATATTGCTGCCGTAAGCAAAATACAGTGGTTTTTCCATCCTCATTCCTCCAGCAGCTCCAGTGCGCCAATCTCACCCAGCACATGAATGAGCGCGGCTGCGCGTTCTTCCGTACTGCCCGCTGGCAGCTCACACGGGGTTTCCGTCATGCGGCGGATCGTGTTCTGCATATAACGGATATATCCTTCCGTGCCGTCGAACGTGCCTGCATCAAAATGTAAGGCACGGAGCTGGGCTAAAATTTCGATGGGCGTACCCTCGTATGTAGATTCTTCAATACAAATTCTCATTCGGTCACCTCTCCTGTTCCTGTTGAGATGTTCGGTTTTTGTGGCTGCTTGCATAGCAGTCCTTGTCATACCGCCAAGCGCGGTCGCCCTCCAGATTGGCAAGCAGATGATCGCGCGTGTTCTTGAATTCATCGCCGTTCAGCCCCATCCGCACGAGCCAGACACGGAACGTGAACAGTTCATTATCGCTCACCGTCTTGCGCATGACGCTGGTGCGCTGGGCGATGGCCTGCGCAGACATGGCGAGACATAAATTCACATAAGCCTTTGCGCGACCAGCGTGGAGGGTAGAATTAAAGCAGCGCCATTCAATGGTGCCGCGGTAAAAGACAGAGTGAAGATTCAGCGCATAATAGCGCGTCCAGTTGTAATGTTCGTGTGCAGAAATGCAGCCCTCGTACCAGATGTTCTCCAACTGCGTCAAATCTCTCGTCGGTTCGTTGGACAGCCGCCTTGCCCGCTGCAGCATGGGTTCGCGCACACGCTGACACCAGCGGTTGACACGGGCTGGGTCCGTTTTCAGGGCTTTGAACAGCAGATCTTCCTTGGAATACATGATACTGAGCAGATTCTTGAGACTCTGGCGGTTATGATTGGAGGCGTCCACATGGACGTGCATCCCGCAGGAGTCGTTGACTTTTCCGCCTGCCTGCCGGATACGGCGCACGCACTCCTGAAATTTCTCCATCTCGTCATAGGTGAGCTTCGGCGTTACCATCTCCACGCGATATTCCGGATCGGTCGTTCTGCGATAGTGCCCATCGTCATTCCACTCTGCGCGGATACTGCCGTCGCTCATGATGCGCCACTGCTTGCCCTCCCGATCCGGCACATACCAGCTATCATAATTATCATAGCTGCGCTGCGGCGTTGTTTCAAAATACGCAGCAAGTGCCTCTGCCGCTTCTGCTCGCGTGATGCCGGTCAGCTCGATCTCCACGCCGAAGCATTGATCTTTGATCCCAATCATCGCTCCGGTTCTTTTGGCTTATCGCCCTTTGTCTGCGGAGGGGTACGTTTCTCTGGCTCCTGATAAACGTAGGTATCTTTCTTTTCGTCGAACACCATGTTAAAATCGGCAGCTTCTGCGCCGTGAATCTGAAACGCCATCTCATAAGCCTCCCGGCTGCCGCCCTCCGGGATATTCCCGTCAATCGGCTCTCCAGCTAAAAGGACAACATGACCGACGTTGTGACCAATATCTTCATCCGCCCACTGCAGATCAACTTCCACCTCCGGGAACATCTGTGATAGCTTGTCTATGACTGGCATGGGTGTATCCCATGCTGTCAGGAAGTGAATGCTTTGTGATTCCTGATCGAAGTGAATGTCATAAGCATTCCACTTTGTTCCCCAGTTCCGATTGCACCATCCGTACCAATCTCCGCAGCCATATTGCAGGAAGTTGGAGATCACAGCCTGCCCCATGGCAATGACATCTGAAAGGGGCGTGTATTTGCTGGCTCTGGAAATCCGCTGTGCATCCAGCGTCATAAACTGCTCGCCTTTGCTTCGACCAACAATGCCGGCCAACTTCTGATATTCCTCACTGCTCAATTTGGGAACGCCCATGTCCGGTGCGGCTGGATTCAGCGCCATCATGCAGACATACAGAGCATCGTCTGTGCGGGAGCCTGCTTCAATGTTGAGGCTTTCCGGCATGGGAATAATTTTATTGAAGTCAATACTTCCAAGGCCGAGTTCATCACTTTTGATTTTGTCAAGCATGGCATGCACCTGTTCGCTGTCACCTTCAAACTTCAAAATGTTTGTAATATGGTTCGGCATTCGTCACCTTCTTCCTGCAGCGCGCGCAAAAAGCCGAGAACGTCATCATCGACGCTCCCGGCTGGCTGCGGCCGCGAAATTGTTTGTGGATGGGAACTGCTTTGCAGCTCCGTTTGGAGAATTGCTTTTAAGTCCTTCAGAAATTGCTCCCGCTGCGCCTGCTGACACAGTGCCAGACAGAGCCAGTTCGTGCGCTGCCCGGCAGGGATCGCGGACAGGATCTCCCACGCCTGCCGGTGGAGTGGATTGTCCAGAAACAGCGTTGTACCAAACCGTGCGGTTTTCGGCTTATTCTGCATGGCCTGATACCTGCGCTGCCAACTGCTCGTATGCCTGCGCATTCAACTTGTCATCGTCCAGAATAACAGGACGCAGAACGCTGCCTTGCGGCAGGTATCGTTTCATAAGTCCGGCCCCACCGCCGAGAAATACAACCGGCATGGCGCGGCAGTCCAGACCAGCTTCAGCAATGGCGGAGAGGATGCGGCGGGCATAGCTCCCGGCTTCCCGCTGGATGATGGCTTTCACACGGTCGTCCATGCTGTCGGGACTTCCACGCAGGACATTTTCAATCTGCACACTGGTGAGCGACAAATTCAGGCTTCGGCGCACCTGCTCTGCGATCTCATCCAGACAGCGGATCATGCCAAGCTCCAAGCTGCGGCAAGAAGCTGCGTGCGGGATGCGGTTGTCCAGCCGCATAATATCCACGGTCCACCCGCCAATGTCCGCAAGGATCACGGACGGTTCATTCAGCAGATCGCTGTGCTGGAGGATCGCCGCATAGCCCTGCGGGAACAGCTTCACATCCTGCACGGAAATCTCATACGAGCTCCCTTCATACGAAAAAGAGACCGGCTTGCTCTCACGCAGCAGATACGCCCGAAACGCTTTCTTCTCCCGCCCGAAGCTCGTCAGCGGCAAGCCAGCCGCAAGGATCACCGGTGTTGTGGTCGGCGCGTTCCGGTATGCGATCTCTTTGGCGATGGCAGCCAACGTCAGCAGATAGTAGTTTTCATCCGCCGTCTTATCCTTCTGGAGCGGCTGCCGCCCGCTGCCGACAACGTAGTATTTTCCGTCATAGCAGAGGACGGTTTTCTGCGTGTACGGTTCATGCTCGTATTCTGCCAAGCCGGAGGGAAACGAGCAATGCGCGGTTTTTATGGCCGCGTAGCCATGATCCACGCCAATCGTAATGGGTTCTGTCATCGTTCTTCCACCTTTTCTTTCCGTTTGTTCATATCCTTCTGCGGTGCACGTTCCTCTGGGAGCAGTTTCTCAAAGCCCAGCTTACGCAGCGTCTTTTCATACAGCTTTTTCTCAAACGCCAGATACTCTGGAGATGTGTAATCGGTATGAAGCGAAACAGCTTCTTCATAGCACGGCGCGACTACCTCATACTCCACAGAGCCGAAACGGTCCGCGGTCAGGTATCGCAGCATCCCGTAACCGTCCATTTCCTCGAATTTCCCCATATTATCTTCCGTTGCAAACTCCGTGCTGATATGAAAGCGCGTCAACTCGGCAGCGCTCCTATAAAGCACAAATCCGCCCGGATCAAGATACGGCGCAACCGTCTTATAGAACCGCCGACAGTGTTCCCGGCTGTTCAGCCGCGGGACCAGCTTTGCAAGGGCTGCTTCCAGCGCTTTGTTCTTTTGGGACAACTGCCTGTTACCGATTTGCAGATTGTTATAAGCAATAGAGAGCTGAACCGCCGTGCGCTCTTGGGACGCTTGCTGCTCGCGCATGGCCTCATATTTGATCTTCAGCGCCGGATATTCTCGGATCGCAGTCAGCATTTCAGATAATCTCATCTGCGCTTCCTCCGATACCGCGAAAACCGCTGCAGCACCTGCAAACGATTGTCAATCTTGCACGATGCCTGATCAACTGCTTCCATGTCCTTATCCAGCTTCTTGTGGATGTGTTCCAGCGCGTCGCGGTCATTGCAGCAGTCCACCAGAACGTAGGTGCTGCCGGTGGAGAACACCTCGCGCCTGCCGTATGGGTCGCGGAGGCTGGCAATGAGACGCTGGCCGACCTTTTTCCGGTACGCAATTTGCAATGCTTCCGGTTCTCCGCAGACACCGTACCGCTTCAAGATCTGCGCGACCTCGTCGGAGGAGATCTGCTGGTGCGTCATCAGCTTCTCCAAGATCTCTGCGGCGGCATCCTCCGGGACGCCGGAATAGCCGGAATATCCATCTAAATATGCCGTCATGTTTGGGTCTCCTTTCTGCGCGCAAACGGCCATCCCGCAATGGGATGGCCGCTTCGTTTGTTACGCTGCCGCAGGAAGCTCCGCAGCATCGTCCAGCTCTTTCCGTGGCGAGAGGAATTCCACCTCGGTCGCTTTGAGCAGGAAACCGGGCTGCCGCTCCGGCTCCTCGGCAAAGGTGATCGTTTCAAAATCACCGCTGGCCGCAATCTTGCAGCCCTTTCTGGCAAACTCCGCGCAGCGTTCTGCGAGGATACCGCGCACCTTGATCGAGATAAAATCGGTCAGCTTTTCTCCGTCCGGAGATTTGTAGCGGCGATCCGAGGCAATGCGCATGATGGCGTAGGGCTTGCCGGTTTCTTCGTTGGTTTTGAGGACGGGATCTCCCGTCAGGTTGCCGATGGCAATCATTTTAAGCATATTGATGCCCTTCTTTCTTTGTAATTACGCCCATTCAACGACGAACAGGACGGAGAGGATATTGGCGTTTGTGACCGGCTGCGACAGGGCGCTGACAACTGCTTCATAGGTGAGCGTCAGGCTTTCTTCCTCGTTGATCTGCCACGGGGAAGTGAGTTCAAACTGCTCCGTGCTGCCGGTCTTGCTGGTCTGTGCGCTGTTGATCTTGAAGCCAATCTGGTTGCTGTCCACCTTCGCGTGGGACATATCCGAAGCATACGGCACCAGCGTCCAGCCGTTTTCTGCCGTCAGGGTCACGGAGGACACCTGCACAGCGGCTGTGGAGTGGTTGACGATCTCCGCGTTGGAGACATAGACCTTTCCATTCTGATCGACCGTCACCGGCAGCACAGCCGGAACAATGACAGAGAACACGGTTGCTTCCTCCCAATGCGCATAGTAGGTGGTAGAAGCTACCTCTTTGAATACGGTGTTGCCATCTACCTGCGTGCCGCCTGTCTCTTGCGTGAACCAGCCGAGGAACGCATAGCCCTTGCGGGTCGGCTCCGTGGGCAGATTCAACTTTTCGCCATAGGTCTGGTCGGTTGTTTCGGTTTTGCCGGTACCGAGATCCCATGTGATCTGGTATTCTGCCGGGGCAAACTGTGCGTAGAATGTCCGCGCGGCTGTGATCGTGACCGTGCTGTATAACGTGCCGTTTGTCTTTTCCGTGTACCAGCCGGAGAATGTGTGACCTGCCTTGACCGGCGTGTAACCGGGAGCAACGGCGGTCTGGTTGGGCGCGACGGAGGTCGTCACGCTGTTCTTGCCGCCAACCGTGCCGCCGTTGGACGAGGCGTCCCACGTCACGATCAGCGCGACATTTGCGCCACAATCATCGCAAACACCATCTGCGTTGGTATCCTTGTGATTGCCATACTCCGTTGAGCTATCGCCGCAAACGGCGCAGGTTTTGCTGCGCTTGTGCTGAACATCATCTGCCTTCGTCCATGAACCGTAGGAATAGCTGTGGTCGGCGTAGTCATAGGTCGACGCGCCGCAGCCGGAGCAGGTTTTCGAGCGTCGGTGCTGGGCATCAGAATACTTGCTCCATGAGCCTGTGGAATAGGAATGCGAACCGTAGTCCGTGGTACTGTATCCGCAGGTGCGGCAGGATGCCGTTCGGCTATGTTGACTGGAAGAAGAATTGCTCCACGAGCCGTAGCTCATACTGTGGCTGGCATAATCATAGTCCGTCGCGCCGCAGTTTCGGCAAGAGCCTGTGCGCCGGTGCTGACTGGACGAATACTGTTCCCACGAGCCATAGCTATAGCTGTGACCACTAGAATAGATTGTTTCGGATTTTGTCTGCCCGCAAGCGCAAGAATAGCTTCTGTAACCGTTGCTGGTACAGGTCGCTACCTGCTGGCTTTGCAACACCCATGTATGGCTGCCGCAATCCGGGCAGGTACCCGACCCATAAGCACCGGATCCGTGGCTCTTGGTAGTGTATGTTCCTAAATATTGAACGTAATGGCAGCTATTGCATTCATTATAGTTGGCATGACCACGCGAGGAATGTGCGACTTCGACGTATGTTCCCTGGAATGAATACTTCCCACACGACGGGCAGTTGCCGATAATCGAGCCAGTCGAGGTGACGGAAATGCCCGGCACACTCATGATGCCAACGGCTGCGGGGGTATCGGAATATACGCCGTACAAATCGTAGAAGTATTTGTTGTTCCGATTGGAGCCGGCCCAATCATAATCGTAGAACGGCACCGACGATTTGGGATACCCGATGATATAGCCGATATAGAGTGTATCGCCGCTGTCGTTTTCCCGCCAGAAGGCTTCTTCGCCGATGGATTCCAGAATGTCCTCTCCGTAATAGATCGTGAGCGTGGATAGCTTCGGGCAGTTGTAAAAGGCGTGTTTGCCAATCGTCGGCGTGGTGCTGGGGATTTCGGCTGTGGTCAGATTGACACAGTCTTCAAACCAGTACGCAAGGTCAGCGATACGCAATGCGTCCATATCATCAAACCAGACCTGCGTGATCTGATCCCGGACAGCCGCCCACGGCTGGTCATCCTTGCTTGTGAACGGTTCACAGTCACCGGAGCCGGAGATCGTCAGCCAGTTGTGTTCGTTCAGCTCCCACTTGATCTTGCTGCCGGGGATCGTGCCGGAGGAAGCTGACTCAGACTGTGTTGCAATTTCTTCGTCAGGTGCGCTGTCATAGATCGTGTGTTCATCTGCTTCGGCGGCAAATGCCGAAATGCTCAAAGACAGCAGCATACAGAGGACAAGCAGAAGTGCTGTGATTTTTCTGAATTTCATAGCTTAACCCTCCATAACAGCGGCGATCGTGAAGATCACGGTCGCCGCGTTGATGTTCGTGACGGCTTCACTCGCGGAAACCTTTGCCTTGTAGCGAATTGCCAGCGACTTTTCTGCACTAATCGCTGGGAACGCGCCGTCGACAAGTGTCAGACTGCCAGCACCTTTTGTCGCACAGCCGTTGATACTGAGTGCAATACTGTTTTTGGAAGCCGAGAAATCATCATAACTGCCGATCTCAAACGTGCCTGCCTGAACATCTACCTTGGTCACACGAATTGCGCCGATCTTTCCAGTATTTGTGATGGCGGCGTTATTTGCACAAACGACGTAGCCATCTACCAACGAGACAGGCAACGCAGCAGGAACCGTGCAGGAAATAGGCGAAATCGTGTTCACAACGGTCAGCGTAACAGGAACCTTTGCTTCAGTAGTTTCCGCTGCCGACGCGCCCACGCTCAGTGACAGAATCATTGTCAGTGCTAACAGAAAAGTGATAAGTTTCTTCTTATCCATCACTGCACCTCCTTGGGCCAGAGGTAAGCCGTATGCAAGGTCAGCTCCGTGTTCAGCGTGCCGATCTGCTTGCCGTCACGATAAGCCGTAATTGTGACCGTGCAATCCACGTTGCCAAACTCCGGCGCTTCCAGCAACGTCAATGTCGAGATGGATTTTCCAGC
>OLXV01001683.1_pt1 | contig 10855 bp, 7 predicted proteins | sample 1673481 | NCBI WGS metagenome assembly OLXV01 (sample SAMEA103958113, study PRJEB25191) | human gut metagenome
CGGTAAAACAGATCACCAACATGGTGTATCGCGGAAAAGAGAGCCTGCGAAGGCTGCTGGAACGGGAGGGGATCACAAATGCGGAGTCATGAGGAACGGGTCGCTGAGACGAAGCGGCGCATCACCAAAATTGAGCGCGAGAAACGGCGGCGGCGCGATACGATCACCATGGCTTCCGCTGTGGCGGTGTGCCTTGTGCTGCTAGTAGGCACATCCTTCGCCATGCCCGGCATTGCCGCAAGCATCCAGACCGGCGATTATTCCGGCTTTGAAACGGCGGCAAGCATCTTTCACGGCGGCGCTGCCTTGGGATACATCGTCATCGGGCTGCTGGCGTTTTTGCTCGGCGTGTGCGTGACCGTTTTGTGCTTCCGGCTGCGGCAGATGAACCGTGAGGACGATCAGAACAAAGAAAGCGAGGGGATTCATGGAGCTGATTGAGAACCTGCTGCAACTGCTGTTCACGTTCGTGGGCGCGCTGCTTTCGGGCATATCCTACCGGAAAAGTCGCAGGCAGGCGTATTTTCTGCTGCTGTGCTTCTACGGCTGCTTTGCCCTCGGCGCGCTCTACTGGACGCTGTATCTGCTGCTGTTCGATACCACACCCCGGGTCTTTTATGTGTCGGAGTTCGGCTGGGTGGCCAGCCTCATCTTCCTGCGCATTTTGCAAGCAACGCTCGCCACTCAGGACGAGCGCAGCTTCCGCTGCCGCAGGGCGTGGCTCGCGCCTGCGTTCGGCGTGCCGCTGCTGGCGTTCTACTGCACCTTCGGGGACATTCTCTCCAACCTGATCTGGTGCGGCATGATGATATGGCTCTCCTTCTGCGCCATTCGGGGGCTGGTCTACTCCAACGGGCAGACGGATACGGCGCGGAATATGCGGTATTTCCACATAGGGGTACTGTGCTTTGTGTTTGCGGAATATCTGCTGTGGACGGTGGGCTGCTTCTGGCCCAACACCTCTCCGGCCAGCCCCACCTTCTGGTGCGATATGCTGCTGACGCTTGCCATTCTGGGGCTGCTGCCCGCCACGAGAAAGGCGGTGGAAGCATGACCTACATCGAAAACATCTTCCTCTGCATGGTATCTCCCCTGCTGGTGGCCGCTCTGTGTATGGGCAGGCGGCAGCTCCGCCTTTTCCTGTTCAGCATTGCCGGGATGGGGGTGTGCCTGCTTTCAGCCTATATCAACACCTTCCTTGCGGCGGTGTGTCAGGCAGATGCCCTTGCCGCCACGGCGGAGATCGCGCCGGTGGTGGAGGAGCTGATGAAGCTGCTGCCGCTGGTGTTCTATCTGCTGGTGTTCGAGCCGGAGGGCGATAAAATCAAGGCTGCCGCCATCACGGTCGCCCTCGCCTTCGCCACCTTTGAAAATGTGTGCTATCTCATCCAGAACGGCGCAGACCGCTTCTCCTTCATCTTCTTCCGGGGCTTCGGCACGGGAGCCATGCACGTCCTCTGCGGCCTGATCGTGGGCGGCGGGCTTGCCTACACATGGCGGCGGACGTGGCTGAAGGTGGCCGGCACCTGCGGGCTGCTGGGCGCGGCGATCACCCTGCACGCCATCTACAACCTGCTGATTGCCTACGGCGGTGCAGCGCAGTACATCGCCTACGCCCTGCCGGTGCTGCTGGTAACGGCGGGAAAGCTGTCTGCAATTCGCATATCACGGAAGAAATAACCGAATATCCGCTTCTTAGGAGCCGCCTTTGGGCGGCTCTTAATTTTTTTGTAAATTTTTGCATTTTGGGTGAGAGTTTTCCCGAATTTTTGTACCTATATAGGTGAAAGGACTTTTCACGCTTGGGCAAAACCGGAAAGGAGGCTTCCCCGATATGTATGATACCGCAAGACGGGTCGAGCTTGTCAAAAGGCAGATACGCAAAAACACCCGACGAAGGCAGAAACGCGGCATCGGCAGGCTGAGCGCTGTATGTATGCTGTTGTTTGCGGTGCTGCTGCAGACAGCGGACAGGGTCATCGGGCAGGGACAGACCGATGCCGGGGGCGGCTTCGGTGCGATGCTGCTGCGGGAGGACGCGGGCGGCTATGTGCTGGTGGCCGTCGTCTCCTTTGCCGCGGCGGCGACGATCACCGCGCTGTGCTTCCGGCTCAGAAACAGAGAAAACCGGAGAAAAGACGGGGCGAACAAGCACGCCCGACACGAACAGGAGGAGAAAAGCCAATGAAAAAACGAATACTCAGTATCCTGCTACTGTGCTGCATGGTGCTGACCATGCTGCCGACAGCGGCCTTTGCGGCAGATACAGGAAAGGCGATCCAGCTTGGCACAGACGCACTAAGTAAAAATGTAAACACAGCGAGCGCACCGACCGTGTATTTCGGGCAAGACCATGAAAATAATCCTGCTGCATGGCGTGTGATCGGCTATAACGGAAACGGCGTTGCAAGCGCACAGGGGGATATGACCCTGCTTGCGGCGGGCAATATGAGCTCAGTGTTGCAATTTGCCGATTTCGGAACAAACAACAGATATGCATCGAGTTATTTGAAAACCGCAATAGACGCGCTTGCAGAAAAGCTGACGACAGAAGAAAATACTGCCGTAAAGAAACGGACGCTTACAAGCGGAAGCTACAACGGAGAAAATACCGACTGTGTAGCAGGAGAGCAGGTGGATAACGCTGTATTCTGGCCACTTTCCACAGCGGAAGCGTTTGCGGTAAATCAGGATCTGCGAATTGTGGATCCCGAACATCCGAGTTGGGCGTCAAGCTATTGGTGGCTGCGCTCCCCTGGTTACTCTGATCACGATGCCGCCACCGTGAATGGTGATGGTTCTGTCGTCTACTCTGGGAACGCTATCAGCAGTTGGTGGTGTGTTCGTCCCGCTTTTAACTTAAATTCAAGCTCCGTACTCTTTACATCCGCCGCTGTGGGAGGAAAGCCTGACGGAGGCTTGACCCCGATTTCCAAATACACTGGAAACGAATGGAAGCTGACGTTGAAGGACAGCAACCGCAATTTTGCCGTAACGGAAACAACCGTCAGCGGCGACCCCGGCGATACCGTTACGCTGCATTACACCGGGGCGACCGCAGGGATAAATGAATATATCTCTGTCATCCTTGCGGATAACAGCGGCGCACAGTATTATGGCAGAGTAGCGCAGCCTACTGCCGAAAACGGAACGGTTGAGATCAAAATCCCGTCCGGCCTTGCACCGGGCAGCTATACCTTAAAGGTCTTCAGCGAGCAGTGCAACGACGATAAAAAGACCGACTATGCAAGCGATTTTGTAGACATCGATCTCACCGTTGGGTATCAAGAGCAGTTTACCCTCACTCCCGGCGGCGTCTATTACTTTGACCTCTCCGGCGTGAGCATTCCCGGCACGGCAAACGGCTCTCTGCCGGACAAAACAATGCATTATGTCCCCTTTACCTATGCCGGGACAGTGGACGCCTACAAGCTCACATCAGAGATGGCCACCACCGAGGAGTATGCACAGCAGAACGAATATGCCCATAGCCTGTTCGTGGCGGACTATGCCGTAACGCATGCGGTAAGCTGGGATGACCTGAACGCCACAGGGCTGATTTTTGGCAAAGGCTACGCCACCGGCAGCGTGGACTATACGCTGCGTGCGCCGTCCGGGGGAAGTGGTGGTACAGGCTCGGGTGCTTTAGAACGCGGCACGCCCCAAAGCAACGAATGGGACAGGATACTGGACAAGGACGACGGATATATCAAAAACTGGAGAGATATAGGTTCCTGGGGACAAGATACTTTACCCAATACGCTATCGAACCGTGTGATTCGCGGCCGGTACGATTTGCCCCGCAAATATGCCGGCGCCAATACTACGCTCTCCTTCCCGTTCCTCGGTTTCCGCCCCGTCCTTGAAGTCCTGAACTCTGACACACTGGGTTCTGACGGACTGAAGGCCGTTACCCTTGACCTTGGCGGCGGAAAATTTGGAGGAAGCTCGGATACTATCCAGATCATTGTGAAAACCGGCGAGAGCTTTACCGCGCCTGCGTCCGACGGTCTGACCCGCCCCGACGGAAATACCGGCAGCTACTTCGAGTGGCTTGGCAGCGATGGCGAGCTCTACGCTCCGGACGATAATGTTCCGGCGGACGTAACCAAGCTGACGGCGCAGTTTGTTCCCCCAGAGCAGTTCAACCTTGCTCCCGGCGGAGTCTATTACTTTGACCTCTCCGGCGTGGGCATTCCCGACACGGTGAACGACGCTCTGCCGGATAATACGCTGCACTATGTGCCCTTTACCTATGCCGGGACAGTGGACGCCTACAAGCTCACGTCGGAGATGGCAACCACTGAGGAGTATGCAGAGACGTACAAATATGCCCACAGCCTGTTCGTGGCGGACTATGCCGTAACGTACGCGGCAAGCTGGGATCATTTGAATGCCATAGACATGATTTTTGGCAAAGACTACGCCGCCGGCGGCGTGGATTATACGCTGCGCGCGCCGTCCGAGGGAAGTGATTATACAGGCTCAGGTGATTCAGAACGCGGCACGCCCCAAAGCAACGAATGGGACAGGCTGCTGGACAAGGACGACGGATATATCAAAAACTGGAACGGGATTTTTTCGTGTGGACAAGATTCTGTGATCAGATTGTCGTGGCGCCGTACGGTTCGCGGGCACTATTCGAGCCGCTTCTGTGGCCACCGCGACGCTGCGGGCCAAAACCCGCAGGTCGGTTTCCGCCCCGTCCTTGAGGTTTTGAACCATGGCACGATAGGTCCTGACGGACTGAAGGACGTTACCCTTGACCTTGGCGGCGGCAAGCTGGGCGATAAAAGCAGCATTCGGATCATCGTGAAAAACGGCAGCGAATTTATCGCGCCTGCGTCCGACGGTCTGACCCGCCCGGAGGGAGCTACAGGCAATTACTTTAAGTGGCTTGGCAGCGACGACAAGCTCTACGTGCCCGGTGATAGCGTTCCGGCGGATGTAACCACGCTCACGGCGCGGTTTGTGCCAGACACCTACACCGTCATCGTGACCACGGATACCCTGCCGGACGGCAAGACAGGCAAGGCTTACAGCCATACCCTGACCGCCATCAGCACAGCGCCCATCACATGGAGCATTGATGAAGGCGTGCTGCCTGCCGGCTTGAACCTGAACGAAAAAACCGGAGAAATCAGCGGCATACCCACTGCGGCGGGAACCGCCACCTTCACCGTCAAGACAGAAAACAGCGAGGGCAGCGACACAAGGGCGCTGAGCATTACCGTGAACGACGCTGTCGAGCAAAACCCCGTGCGCTATCTGGACGCGGACGGCAAGGAGCGCTTCTGCACCGAATACACGGTGCTGGAAAGCGTTATTATCGAGGATTTTTTCGATAGCGACAACAAATGGTATGATCTGCCCGCCGGCTGGTATGTGGTGAAGGGCGACGTGACCATCACGCCCCGTTTGGACACCCACGGCGCGGTCAATCTGATTCTAACGGACGACTGCCACCTCACGGTACCGTGGGGCATCAACGTGAAGGAGGGCGACACCTTCACCATATACGCCCAGAGCACCGCTGAGGCATCCATGGGCAAGCTGACGGCGTGCCTCCCGGAGCTGTCTGATCATGAAAAGAGTGTGTGGCCTGTGGCTGGACTGTCCGGCATCGGCGCCGGTGTGCGCGTGTGGGCTGCCAACGACAACTACTATGAAAACGAGGGTACGATCATCATCAACGGCGGCAATATCCACGCCAGAGGACAGCAGGGCTCCTCCGCCATCGGCGGATCGTATCAAGATCGCAACGTTTCCTCCGACGGAGATACGCCCGGCAATCTCAGGCAAGGCGGCAGCATCACCATCAACGGCGGCATCGTCTGTACCAAGCTCAGGACGAGCGGCGGTGCTCACACTGCAGACAGCTTTGGAATCGGCACATGCTACGGTAATGGCGGCAGCGTCACCATCAACGGCGGCACGATCATCGCCGAGGCATCCAGCAGCGCGATCAGTAGCGGCCGGGGCGGCAGCATCACCATCAACGGCGGCAATGTGACCGCTCACGGCGGTATCAATCGCTATGAAAACCAGCCGCTATACGCGATTCCCGGAAACGGGATCGGCCCGCTTGAGGGCGGCAGCATCACCATCAACGGCGGTACTGTCAAGGCATCTTCCGATGGAAATGGCTTTGGCATCGGCGGAGCCGGAGTTCACCACACGGCGGAAATGCACATTACCATCAACGGCGGAAATATAGAAACCACGGCAAATCGCAATAACGCCGCCATTGGCGACAAAAGCAAACAAAAGAGCAGCGTCACCATCACCGACGGCGTCGTCCATGCGGTCGGAAAAGGCAGCGCGGCAGGCATCGGCAGCACCGGCGACATCCGCATCACCGGCGGTGAGATCTCCGCTTTCGCCGAGGGCGGCGGCGCAGCCATCGGCAGCATTGGGGGAGTGGATTGCAAAAGCATCACCATCAACGGCAATGCGATCAAATCCATTTCCAGTAAGGACGGCGCCTGCATCGGCGCTGCCACCGGCGGAAGCGTCGGAAGCATCACCATTTCGGACGCAGAGCTTCCGCTTCTCAGCAGCAATAAAATTCTGATCGGCTGGGACGCAGACTCGCCGGGCGGGAAGCTCACCATCCGAAACTGCCACGTTGCATCCACGGACGAACTCACCACTCGTACCGACGGGATCCGCGTGGGCAGCAACAGCGAGCTCGTCATTGAAGAAAGCGAGATCAGGCTGCCGCATTTTAGAAGCATTCGCGTCGGCGGCAATGGGAGCATCGCCGTTCGGGATTCCGATCTGCACACCTACGGCATTTTTATGGACGAAAACGCGAAATCACCGAATGACGCAAAGACACTGAAAAGGCTGGAGATCACGGACAGCACCGTGTTGACGGGCGATATCATCGGCGCTCGTGGAGAATATTCTTCCGTTGAAGAGATCGTGATCCGCGGCAGCATCATCCGCCTGAACGACGAGTACACCTATAATCGCTGCACGATTGGCGGCGGCGAAAAGGCTTCCTTTGGCAGCATCGACATTCAGGACAGCCAAATCGATAGTAGGTCTTCAGTCAACGCGGTTATCGGCAACGGTACACAATCCCAATCCTATGGTGAGAGCCGTATCCGCATTGCGAACAGCCAGGTGTCCGTTCGCAATGAATTGTTCGGCCCCGCCATCGGCGCGGCGTATGGCTCAAGTGGAGGCCAGATAAATATTCTTATTGAAAACAGCACCGTGACCGCAAAGGGCGGCAATTTGAGGTCTGGTACCGACTATATTCCCGGCATCGGGAAAAACTCGTCTGGCAGAGCTTCAGAGATTGGAAAGATTCAAATTCTGAACAGCACGGTGGAATCCTTCCGGCTTGAGGAAAAGGACGGCACAAACTATGTCTATGACAAGCTGCACACAAAGGAGCTGCCCGGTATTCCGGCGGAAAACATCACCATCTGCGGCAGCACCGTCAACGGAAAGACCATTGACCATAGCCCTGACGAGTACGGCAAATGCGCACTCTGCGACAAGTATGATCTTGGATACTGCTATGAGCATGGGCTTTTGACGCTCGAGGGGCTGACGGACTGCGCCCATGACGGCAGCGAAAAGAAGCTGACGGGGCTTTCCCATCAGACGGGCGAGAACAAAACGAAGCAGCTTACGGAGAACACGGACTACACCGCCATCTATTCCAACAACGTCCATCCCTACACCCTCACACCGGGCGACGAGGGCTTTGACAGCAAAAAGGCTCCCAAGGTGACGCTGTACGGCACGGGAAACTACTGCGGCAAGGCAGAGCATTACTTCACCATCAGCGAAAATGCTGCCGCCGCCCCCACCATCACCACGGACACCCTGCCGGGCGGCAAGGTGGGCGAGGCGTACAGCCAGACCCTGAGTGCCACCGGCACTACGCCCATCACATGGGGCATTGACAGTGGCAATCTCCCTGCCGGCCTGACGCTGGACGAAGCCACCGGCGAGATCAGCGGCACGCCTACCGCAGCGGGAACCGCCAGCTTCACCGTTAAGGCGGAAAACAGTGCGGGCAGCGATACGAAGGAGCTGTCTATTACGATAACCAAAGCCGCGCCTGCCGAGTATACCGTCAGATTCAATGCCAACGGTGGCGGCGGCACAATGGCAGATGTCACCGGCGTTTCCGGCAGCTATACCCTGCCTTCCTGCGGTTTTACTGAACCGGAAGGCAAGCAATTCAATGGCTGGTCAACCAGTGCCGACGGTTCGGTTATTTCCGGCACGACCTATGAAGTAAGCTCGGATACTACCTTCTATGCAATCTGGGAGAGTAAAGAGTATTCCATCATCGTAACGGACGGCAAAGCGACAATCGGTGCAGGAAGCGAAATCAGTAAAGCGGCACAAGGCACAACCATTACTCTGACCGCAAATGCGGCTCCTGACGGTAAGGTGTTTGATAAGTGGGTAGTAGAAAGCGGCAACACTACTCTTGAAGATGCGAACAGTGAAACCACTACTTTCATAATGCCTGACAGTGAAGTCAGCGTGAAAGCGACCTACAAGAACGCACCGGTCACCACCTATAGCCTCACAACACAGGTAAACGGCGGTCACGGAACGATTTCCGCAAGCAAAACCGGACTGACCGAAGGCTCCACCGAAACGGTTATCTTTACCCCTGATGACGGCTATGAAATCGACCTTGTTACTGTGAACGGCGTTGTAACAGACGTACTTTCCAATATCCTGAATGTTACGATGGACGCAGACAAAACCGTTATTGTAACATACAAGGCAATTCCTCATACCCATACCTACGATCAGGAAATTCAGAAGCCGGAAACCCTCAAGTCGGCTGCCGACTGCACCAACGATGCAGTATATTTCAAGAGCTGCTCCTGCGGAGAGATCAGCACAACAGAAACCTTTACGGCAGCCGGTACACAGCTCGGGCACGCATGGGCAAGCGATTGGAGCAAGGACACAGACAATCATTGGAAAATATGCTCTCGCTGCCACGAAAAGAAGGACGAGGCGGCTCACGATTACGGCAGCGATAACATCTGCGACACCTGCGGATATGACAAGACCGTACCGCATACGCACAATCTGACCCTCGTTCCCGCAAAGGCTCCTACTTGCACGGAGAAAGGCAACACAGCATATTACACCTGCGACGGCTGTGACAAGTGGTTTGAGGATGCAACTGGTGCATCCGAAATTACCGACAAGACAAGCGTAATCCTTGCGGCAACAGGTCATAGCGTTTCCGACTGGAAGTCCGATCATACCGATCACTGGAAAGAGTGCACCGTTGTCGGCTGCGGCGTGATCATCGAGGACAGCAAGGCGGCACATACCGCCGGTGAATGGATCATCGACACCCCGGCAACAGCTACCACAAGCGGCTCAAAGCATAAGGAATGCACCGTCTGCGGTTATATGATGGCAACCGAAACCATCCCGGCAACCGGCGGCGGTGAGCATACTCACAGCTACGGCTCCGACTGGAAGTACGATGCCGACAACCACTGGCATGAGTGCTCCTGCGGAGATAAGGCCGATAAGGCGGCACACGACTTCAAGTGGGTTGTTGATAAGGAAGCGACCGCAACCCAAAAGGGCTCCAAGCATGAGGAGTGCAAGGTTTGCGGCTACAAGAAGGCGGCAGTTGAGATTCCGGCTACCGGCTTCACAACAAAACCGACCGATCCTACGCAAACCAACTCGAACACCGGTGCAGAAGGCCCAAAAACCGGTGACAACAGCAATATGATCCTCTGGATTGCACTGCTGTTTATCAGCGGCGGTGCAGTGATCGGCATCACCGTTTACAGCAAAAAGAAGAAAGAAAACGCTGAATAAATCAGCTGCGAACCTTTGAGCAAAGGGTGGTGACGGACATTGCCGTCATCGCCCTTTCGCTTGGAATGGAGAAGAACCACATGATGCAGGATTATCAATCGAACCGCCCCGTCAGGCAGCAACCGCCGGGACGATTCCCGAACGAGTCAGATCGAACGGTAGAGAGAATCAGAAAAAGGAAGAAAAAACAGACGCAGCACCGTATGGTGCTTTGCGGTGCGATCGCCGCACTGGCGGTAATCATCGTTGGCATTATACTGCTGGCAAAAGGCTGCTCCGGCGGCACGGACGCACTTGCAGGCACATGGGAGTTCGACGGAACGACCACCTATTCCTTTGACGGCAGCGGAAGCGGTGCAATGGAGCTGCCCTCCATATCCTACGATTTCACCTATACCATCGACGGCAACAAGCTCATGATCGATTACGCCAACGAGTCGGTGCGGGATTCCGAATATGAATTTACCGTTGACGGAAATCCCCTTACCTTGATCGGTGACGAGGGCACGGTCGGCGGGACATACGAGCTGAAAAGAAGCTCAAAGAAATAAGGGCTTCCGCAAAAAACAACAGGAGTGACGCTATGGCAGAATCCAAGAGCAGACTGTTACACATATTGAAATACCTTTGGCAAAACACGGATGCCGGGCATTATACAACAACGGCGGACATCCTCACCTATCTGAAGACTGATATTCCGGCTTCCTGGGAAGATCGGATGAAAATCTGGCAGACTTTTCTTTTTGTGATATAATGAAGAAATCAGAAAAGTCAGATTAAATCAATGCACATGGAGGAGACCGAACATGACAGATGAAAGATTAAAGCAGCAGTTAGAGTTTGTACTGGAGATTGATAAGGAAAAAAATATTTTCCGTCAGACGCATCTTTCAGGACACGGAAGAAATGAAAATGATGCAGAGCATGCATGGCATATGGCAATCATGGCATATCTGTTAAGAGAATATTCAAATGAAGAGATAGATATTGCAAGGGTGATGCTGATGTGCCTGATCCA
>OLXV01001708.1_pt1 | contig 10767 bp, 9 predicted proteins | sample 1673481 | NCBI WGS metagenome assembly OLXV01 (sample SAMEA103958113, study PRJEB25191) | human gut metagenome
CGTTTTGTAGTTCAACATGTTCTTTGCTCCTTTCAACGCTTCGCGCTTCCCGCTCAATGCTTCTCAATACTTCTTCGGAGATTTCGCTGACCGCCGTTCCGAGCGCCGTCAGCGCCTGCGGCGTATTCCATTCGAGGATGGTCGAGAAATCCTCCCGCTCAAGCCGATGTTCTTCCACCAGTCCGCAGCGATTAAGCAGCATATACTGAACGCCCGTCGTCGCCGTATTCCGGAAAGCCAGTTCGAGGTTGAGTTCATCATACTCCATGAGGAGTGAACCGTCAACGATGTCGCGCAGCTCGTCCTGATGCTCCTGCCAGTAATCCATCGCTTTCTGCATGGCGATTTCTTCGAGCTGTCCCGCAAGCCCACGATTGGCGGAAACCTCATATTCTTTTTCCAGCATCGTACCGATAACCGCGCTGTTTTCCTCGTTTACCGCCCATACAAACGGAGAACGGGAATCTTTTCGCATCCCCGTATCGGCAGCATCAAAGACGTAATGATAGCGCGGCACGTCGCCGGTCATATCCAGCAGCGCAATGCCTTTTGCGCCGCGCCGGACGTACCGCCGCATGGTGTTCGTCCACAGCTCAAACGACGCGCAGGCGATCGCGTCCGGGCGCTGGGCGTAGATCATCATCTGGTCGTAAAAACCATATTTGTACAGGGTGGAAGCCGTTTGCAGAAACGAGCGCCACGTTTCCCCGTCGGCGGAGATCTCGCGTGCGGTCTGTGCGGCAAGCTGTACATAATCGTCAATTTTGGGCATTTCATCGCTCCTGTATGTCTTTCCGTTTCGTCGCCGTCATCGTATCCCGTTTGGCTTTGGGCCTGTCCGCAATCCGCAGACGCTCTGAATGGAAATACGGATTTCTCCATAAGCGCAGCGGAATATCCGTCGGTTTCATCAGGTTTCCGTGATTCTGCGGAAAGATCCGCACCGCGTCCACGCCGATTTCCTTCACGATCTTTTCGATCATCGCCAGCGCAACGCAGTTCGTATTCGCAAAGCTGCTTCGCGTGAAATCATCGCACAGCACGTTTTTTCCGCGCCGCACATGCAGCACGTCCAGATCAAGCCCGCCGACCCAGCCGACGCCCATCGTCAGATGCGGCTTGTCGGTGATGTCGTCGTTTTCCTGCCGGCCTCGCAGTTCGCAAAAGCGCTGCTTCGCCTGATCGAACCGGTCAAAGCGTTCCAGCGGGCTGGGATTTTCCGAACCTCGAATCCACGAAGATAAATCCTCGATGACGTAATAATTCCACTTGCCCGGATCGCGGCGCTGCGTCACATAGTCCACGCACTCGCCGCGCCGAAAGCTCTCAAAAACCACTTGATCCGCGCCGAAACGTTCGCTGTCCGATACAACCGCAAACCTCCCGGCGCCCAATTCCCGGATTCGGAAGTTATACTCCCTATCCGGATTTCGTTCCGCCGTCCATTCCAAAGACATCCCTCCTTTTCTTTTTTGGGAAAACCGTTTTCCGCCAGTTGTCACCAATCTGTCAACAGGTTTCGCCGGGTTTTCAACATGGATGTCCACAGCTTATCCACACGAATCCCGTTTGGACATAGAAGAAGGCGGACGCTCGCGCATCCGCCCCTCGGCACATCTCCGTTTCTTCCTTTCGTCGTCCTCATATTCCCGCCATGCAGCATCCGCCGCCTTGCTCTGTCCGCACGGCTTTTCCATCATTAGCCGCTCGAACGAGCTGTTCGTGAAGTATCTCACTTCTCCTCGTTTTCCTCCCCGATTTCCTCCTCGTCGTCATCATCATCGAGCTCCGTGTTGTAGCGCGGCTGCGCGTCTCTCTTCTTTCCCAGCAAGACGAACGCCGCAGCGCCGCCCGCAATCAACACCACCAGCAGCACGAGGGCCATCATCGCCGTCGAATCGGTCGTTTTCTCCGCTTCCGGCTTAGGTTCGGCGGTCGGCTTCGGCGTAGGCGTTGCCGTGGGTTCGGGCGTGGGCTGTTCATCCTTGCTCACCACGCCGAAAAGGTCGCGGTCATCCACAAGGTTGAGGAAATAGGTTTCGTACTGCTCGCCGTCCTTGTCCAGCGGCTTGTCGTAGTCGATCACGAGGTAATACGTTTCGCCCTTGCGCGTCTGCACCGTGATGAACTGCTTGTTTGTCGCCTTGGAATACAGCAAATCCACCGTTTTCATGTTGCCGCCCATTGAAAAGGGCTTGCCCTCGGTCGGCTCGCCCGTTTCCGCACCGCCCGCAAGCTGTACCAGCAGCGCATAGAGCGCGTCGATATCCGGCGCTGCTGTCGTCTGCGGCTGCATGGTTGTCTGCGGCACGTCCGTGGACATCGGCGTTGCGGTCGGCTTCGGCGTGGTCTTTGCGCCGCCGGAGGACGGTTTCTTTGTCGCGGAAGGCCTGCTGCCATTGCCGCTCGAACCACTGTCGTCCCTGCCGTAGAAGGGATTTTTCACATACACCTTCTGCGACACGTTGCCCGCCAGATCGACGGCGTAAATGGCAATCTGCTGCCTGCCGTCCGCATATGCCCGGATGTTCGCGTCCAGCGTCGTTCCGCTATATTTGAGCTTATGCCCGTTGACGTACACCGCCGCCACGCCGGAGATAGAATCGGTCGCTTCGATGCAGATCACCTCGCCGCTCACGCCCGCCTTGACAGTCGGCGGCGTGCTGTCAAAGCAGGAAATCGCTTCGCTTTTCGCCTGCACATTGCCCGCACGGTCGGTAATGGACACATGGATCGTCGCGTTTTCCCGCAGCTCCACCGCATAGCCCGCGCTCTGATCGTCGCCGTCTACGACGGTCTGCCAGCCGTTTTCCGTCGCCACGACGATTCGGATGTTCGCCCAGCCCGTGCCGTTCACATCCACGATGTTGATTTTCGCCGTCGCCTTGTCCTTCTGCCACTTTGCCGGGGACACAACCGTGATTTTGTACGCGCCCTCCGGCATCGGCTCGGCGGTCGGTTCGGTCGTAGGCTGCTGCGTTGGCTCTGTCGTAGGCTCTGTCGTCGGTTCGTCCGTGGGCTCAGTCGTCGGCTGTTCCGTCGGTTCGGCAGTCGGTTCGTCTGTCGGCTCTGTCGTAGGCTCGTTCGAGGGTTCAGCCGTCGGTTCGTCCGTGGGCTGCGCTGCGGATTCTTCCGTCGTTTCTCCCATTTCCGTCTGCCTATCGGGTTCTTCTGTTTCCTGCACAGGATGATCAGCATCCCTGCTTTCGCTCATGTTTTCGTCCTGCACAGCTTCCTGTACAACCGTTTCGCCCGCCACGCTTTCCGCCTTGACCGCCAGCACCGATCCGCCCAGCACTGCGCAGAGCGCCAGCGTCAAAACGCGCATCCCCATCTTATTCTTCAAAAGATTCATCGTCCTGCTGTTCCTCCTGTTCTTCCTCTTTGTCCTGCGGCGGTTTGCCCGCCAGAAAATCTTCCAGCTCCTCCGGGGTCAGCCGCATACTGCGCACGACGTAGAGGATGCCCATGTTCTCCGCTTCCTCCTGCCGCTGTGCCAGCTTCTTTGCCTTTTCCTCGGCGCGCTTGGCGGCGTTGTCCGCCTTTTCTCGGTTGTTGCGAATCTTCTGCAAATCCGCGCGCCAGTTCATCTTCTTTGCCATGCTTTATTCGTACATCCTCCCGAACCCATAAAAATGTTCCTGCCAATAGGCGCGGCTCAAATCCGCATACGAAATCGGATTGCCGCAGTTCAAAATGTACCCGTCGCCCACATACAGCGCGACGTGTGTAATGCCGTCGTTCCCCGCCACGCCGTCGCCCAGCGTGCCCTGAAAGAAAATCAGGTCGCCCGGACGCGCTTCTTCCGGCTCAATCGGCGTACACACGCCGTATAAGCTCGTCGCGCCCAGCCTGCCGACGTCCCGCACGCCCGACTCTTTGAATATCCACGAAATGAAGCCCGAACAGTCAAACGACGTTTCCGGGCTGTCGCCGCCCCAGACGTAGGGATAGCCGATATACCGTTCGCCTGCCTCGATGAGCTTGGCAAACTTGGGGTCAGCCTGTTTGTATGCTTCCGGGACTTCGTATTCCATCGACTCTTTGAGCTGCGATGCGTGCGGCTTGCCCGCGAACAAATCCGGATAATTGCCCAGCGTCGCCATATAAAGCGCGTACATGCCGACCTTTTCCCGGCTCAACACGATGAACGGCAGATGAGAGAGCATGTTGTTGACCAGCTTCACCTTGCAGATCGTATAGGTGTATGCCACTTCGATTTGTACCCAGTTCTCCCGCCACTTCATCTCGCCCGTTTTGGGGTCTTCCACCTGCTCGTATTCCTTCTTCCATTCTGTGCGGCAGCGCGTTTCCTTCTCGACCGAGGTTGTCAGCTTATACTGCTGCCCGAAAAGCAGCTCCAATGTCGGCATCGCCGTGTCCACCGTCCACTCCCCGCCGATGCGCGCGCTGACCAGCGCCAGCAGCACATACGGGTCGTGCCAGATTTCCATCTGCTCCACCTGCACCTCGTCGTAGCCGGGATGAATCTCGCCGTACCTGTCCAGCTCGTCTTGCAGCGCATCCTCCATCTCGCAATACGCCCGTTCGGCGGCAATCAGGTCATCTTCCTCGGCGGGATAGGTGCCGATGACCAGCGATTCAAGCAGCGACTGCGCAATCGGCATACACCCGGACAGGCTGCTGAGCATATACGTCATCATCACCGCAAGGAGCAGGATGACCAGCTTTCCCCGATTTTTCCGGATGAACACCTCGATTTTCCGCTCCGTCCTTTGAACGGGCGTGAACACGGCTTCGCCCGCGCCCTGCACGACGATCCCTTCCGCCTGCCGCCCGGTCTGCGCCGCCGCGTACTGCCGCTGAATCTGCTTTTTCTGCCGCTGCTTGGACATCCGCCGAACGCTGGATTCCGCGCCCTGCCTGCCCGTCCGCACCGCCTGCACCCCGACGTTTTCTTCTTCTTCCGTTTCGTCCGCGGGAAGCACCGCGTCGGCCAGCAGGTCGGAAAGCGCGTCCGCCGCGCTTTCCGTGTGCCGCAGCACAGAGGGCGGCTTGGGCTTTTCCGCCTCGAAGCGCAGGCGGTACGCCTTACTGCCCGCGAGCTTTTCGCGCTTTCTCATCGCAAAACACCCGCCAGTCGTGCTGCGCCATCGCGTCTGCCCGCGCCGCCGCCCTGCACAGGGACAGCATCACCAGCGCCACAAAGCAAACGCCCAGCACCGTCGCCAGAATTTCCATCATCCGTTTTCCTCCTCCTGACCCGCCGTTTCATTCAGGCGGGTCGTCATCAGCCGGTAAAGCTCCGTGTCCTGCGGAAAACGATCCACAAAAGGCAAAATCGTATCGCCGTAGAGCAGCAGTCCCTCGCCCGCGCCGGACTGCTTCACATAGGAGAGCTGACGCGCGGAAATGCCCAGCTTTTTCGCCAGAATCTCGCGGTCGCCCGGCGCCTGATTGAGCATCAGGATAAAGTCGCTGTTTTCAAAGATGTTTTCGATTTCCGCGCTCGCCAGCAGATCCTTTAGGTTCTGTGTAATCGCCGTCGGGATGCCGCCCCATTTTCGAAAGCGCTTCCAAATCTCCACGGAGTACGCCGCCGTCTGCGGCTCTTTCAGCAGCAGGTGAAACTCATCCATGTAATACCGGGTCGATTTCTTCTGCGCCCGGTTGATCGTCACCCTGTTCCAGACCTGATCCTGCACGATGAGCATCCCCAGCTTTTTAAGCTGCTTGCCCAGCCCCTTGATGTCGTAACAGACCAGTCGGTTCTTCAGGTTCACGTTCGTGCGATGGTTGAACAGGTTCAGGCTGCCATGCACATAGATTTCAAGCGCCGTCGCAATCCTCTGGGCTTCGGGTTCGGGCTGAATCTTCAGCTCGACATACAGATCCTCCAGAATCGGCATGGTTTCCGGCTTCGGGTCGGCGAAATACGCCTGATACACCGAACGGACGCACCGGTCGATGACCGTCTTTTCAATCGGCTGCAAGCCCTCCTTGCCGCCGACGATCAGCTCGCACATCGACAGCACAAAGTCGGATTTCAGCGTCACGGGGTCTTCCTCATCCGCGTAATTCATGTTGATATCCAGCGGATTGATGTAGTCGCTGCCGACGGGCGAAATGCGGATGATCTGCCCGTGCAGCCGCCTGACCAGCGGCGCATACTCCGCTTCCGGGTCGCAGATGATGATGTCGTCGTCCGTCACCAGAAACACGTTGACCATTTCCCGCTTCGCCGCAAACGACTTGCCGCTGCCCGGCGTACCCAGAATCAGTCCGTTCGGGTTGCTCAGCAGCTTGCGATCCACCAGAATCATGTTGTGGGACAGCGAATTCACGCCGTAATACAGCGCGCCTTCGCTTTTTTGGAACAGTTCCTGCGTCGTAAACGGAATGAAAATGCCCAGCGCGCTGGTCGTCAGCCCGCGCTCGATGCGAATCGGGTTCACGCCCAGCGGCAGCGCCGCCTGCATCGCCCGCTCCTGCTGGAAATCCAGCGTCACCAGCGAACAGTTCATCGTCTGCGCGATGCTCCGGCACTGCTGCACATCCGCCTTGAGCTTGCGCTTCGTGTCCGCCGCGTTGACCAGAATAAACGTCAGCATCAGCATGCGCTCATTGTGGTTTTGCAGGCTTTTGAGCATGTCCTTTGCGCCCGCGTCCAGCGTCGTCAGGTCGCTGGGCAGGATATCCATGTCGTAGCCGGAACGCACGGCGCGCTTCTGCTCCTCGATCTTCGTCCTGTCCAGCTCGGTGATCTTGCGCTTGACCATCTTCACGGCTTCCGTCTGATCGATGGCGCGGATGTGCATGGACACGATCAGGCTGCTGTCCACCGCCAGAAACGCTTCCAGCGCACGGTCGGACAGGTCGGCGGCGGTAATCTGCAAGAACGACGCGCTGCAAAACTTCTCCCCGATTCTGAACGTGCGCCCGTCCGGGAACTCGAACGATGCAGGCGCGATGAAGTCCCGCGTAGACAGCCCGGATGGCGCGAGCCAGTCCCAGTCAAACGCGAACGGCTCTTTCGTGTCCATGTGGAAGATGCCGTGCAGCAGCGCCAGCCGCGCTTTGCCGTCCAGCGCCTGCGCGTGAACGCCCATCCGCTTGAAATTGCCCAGCAGCTCCGCTTCGATGCGTTCCAGCCGCGGCTTTGCGTTGCGCACACTGTCCGCCTCGATGGTGAACGTCAGGTATTTCGTCTTGCGCAGACCGTTATTGCCCCGTGCGAGCTGGTTTTGGAGCATCTGCGCATATTCCTCGCGGATGCCGTCAAAATCGTCCTGCCGCGCGGTCATCTCAATGCGGTCGTCTCCTCCGCTCTGTCCGTTTTCCAGATTGAGAAACGAAAACTCGAAGGAAACCGAGCTGTCAAAGTAGTTGATGAACTCGCACCAGCTCCCAAAGATCGCGTCCTTGTCCTCGTTTTCGGAGAGCTGATAATTGATGTCCTGAAACTGGATCGTCTTGTTGTAGCGGTTCACGTCCACCCGGCAGACGCCGTCCGGGTACATCCGCTGATAGGGGATCGTCTGCTGCGCGCTGACGCGGTTTCCGTGCCCGCTCCGCGCGCGGCGGATGACCGCCTTAATCTGCCGCTTTTCGCTTCCTGTGAGCTTTCTGTTTGTTGCCTTGAGCAATGGCTTTCACCTCGTTTTCAAGCCGCGCCTGCTTTTCCAGCAGCGCATAGATATTTTGGGTCTGATAGATTCTGCGTCTCGGGCGCAGATATCGGCTCTCGATGATGTGCCGCAGCACGGCTTCCAGCGGTTCGCCGTTCTTTTCATACAGGCCAAGCGCGAAAAACGGCATCATGGCAAAGATCATAAGAAACGTCGCCATGCTGCCGGGCAGCGCGTTTTTCGTCAAAAAGAAAAGCGGTACGCCGATGAGCGCCCCGCCGGAAAAACAGATGACCTGCCGCTTCGTCAGGTTCAGAATCAGCTTCTGCCTGACTTTCGTCAGGTCTTTCGGAATGGGAACGTATGCCACATTCATCCTCCTTATCAAGTATAAGTCCTCATGTGGGAAATCCAAGAACCTCAGGTTCTTGGCGGGGTATGGGGCAGCGCCCCATATCGTTCCCCCCGCGTTCTCTCCCATCAGTGCGCATGAAATATGCTTCGCGCCAAGCTGCTTGTCTTAAACAGCGTAAAGCACAGCAGCACCGTGTACCCCATGCATGTCCAAATCGCCGTGGATACGTCGCTCTCCACCGCAATGCCGCGCACCAGTATGGCATAAATCGCCACGCAGATGATGATGAGAAACGCCTGAAACCCCAGCGCAAAAAGGCTTCGCAGATAGTTCTGCCCCATCTGTCCCCATTCGCGGTTCGCCATCGTCGCCATCGGGATGGGCGCAACCGAGGTTACAAGGTAAATCTCGATCATGCGTCCATAGGTGATGATGAAAATGCAGATTGCCAGCGCCCACATCGTAAAGCCGACAAACATGCTCTGCACCCATAATCCAAACAGCGCGCCCAGCTCCATCTCCGCCAGCTTCGCTTCAAGCCCGACGATGACGCTGTCGATGCGGATATCCGTATCGGCAATCACCAGCCCCGACGCACGGCTGACCACGCTCTGCGCCACGTCGAACACCGCCATCACGATGTTCCATGTGTTGGTCACGATGACCACCGCGCACGCCGTCTTGAACACCCATTTTGCCAGCATGAACGTGTCCATGTCGTGCATGTTGTTGCGGTCAACGATCATCTGAATCAGCTCCAGCGTCGCCACCAGCGCGAGAATCACGCCCGCAATCGGGAGAATCACATTGTCGCTCAGGTTTCGGATCATGCCGAATACGCCGCCGTTCCACGCCTGCGGCGTTGCGCCTACGTTGTCCGCAATGCCCGCCACCTGTCGATTCACATTGTCAAACAGCCCGGTGAGATTGCTCATAATGCTGCCGATGAGCAGTTCCTTGAGCCACTCCGTAACCTTATCCCAAAGAAAATTCAAAATAACCACCTCCTCTCACGCCAAATTGCGTAGATGCCCGCCATCTGTCAGCCGCCGAAAAGCCCGGTCAGCAGCGGAATCAGCGTCGTGCCGATCAGGGCGACGCCCGCGCCGGCAACGAATTGTTTTGCGCCCTGCGACTTCGCGCCGGGGTTGTCCCCGCCGTAACCTTCCAGCAGGTTAATGCCGCCCCAGATGGACAGAATCGCGCCGATGGCGACGACGAGGGATTGAAGCACCGTGACCGCCTGATTGAAAAAAGCCATTCTTTTTTGAGCCGGATATCGGGTTTATCGCGCAAAACCGGATGAAAAAAGCGCCTGCATCCTCCCGCAAGCGCGCTCCCGTCCGGCTTTCTCCTTTTTCATATTTTGTTTTCCGGTTCTGCGCACAAGGCATACCGGGGCGGAGAACGCCCCCGCATCATGCCGCGCAGCATAATTGGTTCCTTTCACATTTTCCTCCTGTTATTCGAGGGACAATTCATCCCCATTTTCCTCTGCGTCCACCTCATACACATCCGTCACCGTATCCGCCTTGACCTTCATTTTCCTTCGGATAAACCGCTCCACGTCAAAGGCGTTTTTCGGGTCTGCATCAGACAGATATTTGTAATGCGGATGCTTTGTAATGTCATACTTGCTCGACAGAAACGGGCGCACGCCGCGAAGCTGCAAGATGCACTTGCCGCCGTCCAGCACTTCAAGCTCATCCACGGTCAACAGGCTTTTCCCGAGCTTTTGGTAATTCAGGCTGTGCGACGTTTCGCGTCCCCTCGATTCGCCTGTGTTGTAGGTGTCGATGGTCTCGCGCCCAAGCGCTTCGGACAGAGCTTTGAGCGTCGTCGGCTCTTTGCCGCCGAGAAATAGGCTCGCGTCACAGTTGCCGATGACGGTTTCCGCATTGTCCTTGTACAATGCCTTGAGCTGGCTCTGCGTCTGCAAAATCAGACACGCGGAGATTTCTCGGCTGCGAATCGTTGCCATCAGCTTTTCGAGTTTCGGAATCTGCCCGATATTAGCGCACTCGTCGATCAGACAACGCACATGCACGGGCAAGCGCCCGCCGTACACATCGTCCGCCTTGTCGCACAGGAGGTTGAAAAGCTGGGTATAACACATGGCAATCAGGAAATTGAAGCTGTCGTCCGTATCGCTCATAATGAGGAACAGCGCCGTCTTCTGGTCGCCCAGCGTATCGAGTTCCAGTTCGTCATACGCCGTCAGCTCACGCAGTTCGGCGATATCGAACACCGCCAGCCGTGCGCCGCAGGAAATCAAAATGCTTTTCGCCGTTTTTCCTGCCGCCAGCTTGAATTTTTTATATTGGCGCACCGCGAAGCAATCCGGCTTTTCCCGCTCCAAATCCTCAAACATCAGGTCAATGGGATTCCGGAAATCCTCGTTATCCTCGCGTGTCTGCATACTGCCGATCATATCAATCAGCGTCGCAAAGTTGCGATCTTCCTCCAACGCTTCCTGCCACAGATAGCCGATCAGCGCCGTGTAGAGCAGCACTTCCGATTTCTCCCAAAATGGATCGCCGCCCTTGCCCTCGCCGCGCGTATTGGCAATCAGGCAGTTTACCAGTTTCAAGATATCTTTTTCGCTATGGATATACGCCAGCGGATTATAGTGCATGCTCTTGGCAAAATTGATCGTGTTCATCACCTTAATGCGGTAGCCGAAATGCCGCAGCATCCTGCCGCACTCGACGATCAGACTGCCTTTCGGGTCGGTCACAACGAATGAGCAGGGGTATTTCTCCGACACGCATTGCATGAGATTTGGTTTGACGAAGAATCTCGTCTTGCCGCTGCCCGAACCGC
>OLXV01001713.1_pt1 | contig 10752 bp, 7 predicted proteins | sample 1673481 | NCBI WGS metagenome assembly OLXV01 (sample SAMEA103958113, study PRJEB25191) | human gut metagenome
GAGATACGCCGAATGCCACACGCCCTCGGCCATGCTCCAGGCGAGCGTGCTCGCGATGCGGTCGGTATCGGACATGACGCGCGCGTGGACATAGCCGACGCTGTTCTGGTTGAAGTAGGAGAACGAGAGCGTCTGCAGATGGTTGAAGCTCTCGCGCTTGAGATCGCGGCCGACGGACAGCTCCAGCTTGCACGCGCCGAAGGCGGAGATATAGTTGGAGGCCGTCTGCGTGAGGATGACGACGACATACGCGCCGATGAACCAGCCGAGCCCCGCAAGGGTCGAGTCGGCGATGTAATGATCGATGGCGTACTGCTGGAAGAGCGGGATGACCGCGTCCATGGCACTGCCGTAAAACGCCATGAGCACCATCCAGAAGATAAGCTTGCCGTAGGGTCTCATATACGGGACGAGGTTGGGGATGCCGAACCATTTTGCGCCTTTGGTCTTTTTCTGCTCGTTCATGCTCCTTCCTCCTCTCCGATGGACATCTGCATGTCGTAGATCTTGCGGAAAATGCCCGGCTGGGCCAGCAGCTCCTTCGGGGAGCCGAGCTGACTTACGCGGCCCTTTTCGAGCACGAGAATGTTGTCGCAGTCGAGCAGCGTTGTGATGCGGTGGGAGATGATGATCGTCGTCGCGCCGCCGAGATCGCGGTCGAGCGCCGAGCGGATCTTCTCGTCCGTCTCCGTATCGACGGCGGAGAGCGAATCGTCAAAAACGATGACCGGCGTTTTCTTTGTCAGCATGCGGGCGATGGCCACGCGCTGCTTCTGTCCGCCGGAGAGCGATACGCCGCGCTCGCCGACCATGGTGTCGTAGCCCTGCGAAAAGCGGGTGATATCCCCGTCCACGCAGGCGGTGACGGCGGCGGCACGGATCTCCGCGTCGCTCGCACCGCAGATGCCGATGTTCTCCTGCACCGAGCGGGAGAAGAGGAACGGCTCCTGCAGCACTACGCCGACGTTCTCGCGCACATAACGCGCGGGCATATCGGCAATGTCCACGCCGCCGACGGTGATCTTGCCCTCCGTGGGCGCGTACAGACGGCAGAGCAGAAGCAGCAGGCTGCTCTTGCCGGAGCCGGTGCCGCCGAGAATGCCGAAGCTCTTTCCGGCAGGCACAGTGAAGCTGACGTTTTCGAGCACGTCCGGGCCGTCCTCGCCGTAATGGAAGCTGACGTTTTCAAAGGTGATGTCCTTGTCCATCGGCGCTTCGGCGGCGTTGGGCGCGTCCTGCTCGGTCTCGGCTTCCAAAACCTCGCCGAGACGGTCGATGGAGACGCCCGCCTTGCTCATTTCGGAAATGATGCGGCCGAGACGGCGCACGGGGCCGATGAGCATCGTGTTATAAAGCGAGAACGACACAAATTCGCCCGCCGTCAGATTGCCGTTCACACACGAGACCGTGCCGAGCACGACCACGAGCAGGATCTGCAGGCAGCTCGTAAAATCGCCCACCGCCCAGAAATCCGAGAGCGTCCGGGTCAGGCTGATCCAGCACTCCGTATACTTGTTGTTCTGCGCCTCGAACCGGTCGCGCTCAAACTTTTCGCGCCCGAACGCGCGCACGACGCGCACGCCCGTGAGGTTTTCCTGCGCGATCGTGGAGAGAACGCCCTCGTTCTCGTCGCACTCGGTAAAGCGCGCGCGGATCTTGTTATGGAAGAGCACGGAGTAGAGCACGATGATCGGCGCGATGACCCACGCGACGATGGAGAGCTTCGCGTTCATCAGCGTCATAAGCGTCAGCGCAAGGATAATGCGCACGATGATCTGGAAAACGGAGATGAACTGCTCCTGGAAAAAGTTTTTAATGCGCTCGACGTCGCTCGTGCAGCGCTGGATGATGTCGCCGGTCGGATGCTCGGCGTGCCACTTCCACGGCAGGCATTCAATGTGGTGGAAGAGCCTGTCGCGCGCGGTCTTGACGAGCGTTTCGCCCGCTTTGGCGTTGAACATGTTCGCGCCGTAGCGCAGCAGCGCCGCGACGAGACCCGCAAGCGCGAGAATGAGCGCGATGAACCACATGTTCGCGCGCAGAAACGCCGCGCCGCCGAGCGACTCCACCCACCGGAGCGCCCACGCGGGCAAATCCATCGGCTGCGAGTCGATCACCGAGTCCACCGTTACGCGGATGACCTGCGGCGCGATCATTTCAACCACCGTGAGCAGCAGTCCCAGAAGGATGCACACGGCGAAGTATTTTCCGCTGCCCTCAAGCAGCGTGCCGAGCACGCGCATCGTGCGAGCGGACTTCTTTTTCTGTTCCAATTTGTCTACCTCTCAAAAATTTGCTGAGTGGATCGGAAATAAATAGAAGAGTGGAATGGAGTAAAACGGACATTTATTCATTATAGCATACATTTATATTATTACAATTCATTTTTCCGTAAAAAGTCAGGCAACGGCAGAAATACCCCCTTGACGAACGTGTTATAATATTCTATTAGAAAAACAGGCTGCTTCCAGCAGAAAGAGGTTATATGTATGACAAAAGTTGATGTATTTTCCGGTTTCCTCGGCGCGGGCAAGACCACGCTCATCAAAAAGCTGATCGCGGAAGCCTACGCGGGCGAAAAGCTCGTCCTCATCGAGAACGAGTTCGGCGAGATCGGCGTGGACGGCGGCTTCATGAAGGACGCCGGCATTGAGGTGACGGAGATGAACTCCGGCTGCATCTGCTGCAGCCTTACGGGTGATTTCCGCGCCGCGCTGCACGAGGTCTGCGAGCGCTACGCCCCCGACCGCATCCTCATCGAGCCCTCGGGCGTCGGCAAGCTCTCCGACATTGTGACCGCCGTGGAGCAGGCGTCGGACGGCGAGCTTACGATCAACGCGCTCTGCACCGTCGTAGACGCGGGCAAATGCAAAATGTATATGCGCAACTTCGGCGAATTTTTCAACAACCAGGTCGAATCCGCCGGGTGCATCATCCTCTCCCGCACCGCGGGCATCAAGGAGGAAAAGCTCGCCGAGTGCGTCGCGCTGCTGCGCGAGAAGAATCCCGGCGCCGTCATCATCACGACGCCGTGGGACGAGCTCTCCGGCGCGCAGATCCTCGACGCGATGGAAAAGCGCGACACGCTCACCGCCGCGCTTGAAAGCATTGAGCGCGAGCACGAAGAGGACGAGGACGAGCACGAGCATCACCATCATCATTTCGATGAAAACGGCAACTGCTCCTGCGGCTGCCATCACGACGATGACGAGGATGACGACGGGCATGAGCACGAGCATCATCACCACGACCACGATGAGCACGAGCATCATCACGATCACGGCGAGGAATGCGGCTGCGGCCACGGCCATGAGCACCACCATCACGATCACGACGAGCACGACCACGATCACGAGTGCGGCTGCGGCCATCATCACCATCACCACGGTCACGACGCGGACGAGGTGTTCACGTCCTGGGGCATGGAAACGGCGAAGAAGTTCACCGAGGACGGTCTGCGCGCTGCGCTCGCCGCGCTCGAGGACGAGGCCAAATACGGCGCCGTGCTGCGCGCGAAGGGCATCGTCGCCGCGAGCGAGGGCGAGTGGATCCACTTTGACTACACGCCGGGCGAGATCAACATCCGCCGCGGCAGCGCCGGTGTGACGGGGCGGCTGTGCGTCATCGGCCACGAGCTGCACGAGGACGCCGTTGCCGAGCTCTTCCGCTGAAAGGGAGAATAAGCCATGGCAAAACAAGTCCCCGTATATCTCTTCACCGGCTTTCTGGAGTCCGGCAAGACGAAGTTCGCCCAGCAGACACTCGAGGACGCGAGCTTTAATAACGGCGACCGCATCCTCCTCCTCGTGTGCGAGGAGGGCGTGGAGGAATACGATCCCTCAGCGTTCGCCGCGCCGACCGTGTTCACCGAGACGATCGAGAGCGAGAGCGATCTTACGACCGAAAATCTCGCGGCGCTTTTGAAAAAGCACCGCTGCTCCTACGTCATGGTGGAGTACAACGGCATGTGGACGCTCGACACGCTCTATACGAACATGCCGAAGGAGTGGATCGTGGCGCAGGAATTTCTGTTCATCGACGCGCGCACGTTCCTCAACTACAATAACAACATGCGCCAGCTCATGGTGGACAAGCTCCAGAGCTGCGAGCTGGCGGTGCTCAACCGCTTCCCCGAGGGCGACGAGGATCTCAAAATGCAGGCGCACAAGATCATCCGCGCCATCAACCGCCGGTGCGATATTGCCTTTGAAACGCCGGACGGCAAGATCAGCTACGACGACATTGAGCTCCCCCTCCCCTACGATCTCAACGCCCCCGTCTGCGAGATCGGCGACGCGGACTATGCGATCTTTCTGCAGGATATCATGGACCAGCCGGAGAAATACCGGAACAAGACCGTCTCTCTCAAGGGCAAGGCGATCACGAAATCGCGCAGTCTGAAGAAGGGATACTTCTACTTCGGGCGCGACGTGATGACCTGCTGCGCGAACGATATCCGCTTCATCCCGCTCGCCGCGGAAGCCGCGGATACGGAAGAGATCAAAAACCTTGCCTGGTACAAGCTCACCGCCCGCATCGACATCCGTGCTCTGCCGGACGTATACGAAGGCCCCGGCCCGGTGCTGCACATGGTGTCCATCGAGCCGTGCGACGTGCCGGAGCAGGAAGTTGCGACGTTCTACTGAATCAAACAAGCCCCACTCCGTATAATGCAGAAGCTCCCGGCGGACAACGTGTCCGCCGGGAGATTTTTTATTCCCAGCCGAGGATGAAGTGTTTGTAGTAATGCACGGCGAGGGAATAGAGGTTTGTTTGGGGAATGCCGTTCGCGCAATAGCTCTCTATCGCGCTGACAAAGCGAATGGAGGCGGTCTCGTGCGCAACGTATACGCTGTCCGAAAGCGTACCCGTTTCATCCGTCACCGTGACGGTGCAGCTCTTTCCGCGCGGGCAGGTCACGGAAAGCGCGCCGTCCCGGACCGCCGCGGCGCAGTCCTCGCCCTCGCAGGTCACGGTATAGCCGGTCAAACCATCGCTCGCGCTCAGGGCGTAGAGTGAGAATACCGCCTCCGTCTCTCCGCGGGAGAGCCGGTAGTCGTAGATGAAATTTCCGTCCCCGTCTGTGAGCTTTATAAGCGGCGGCATTACATCGTGCGCGCCGGAATACGCCTCCGCTTCGGTAAGTCCCGCGTGCTCGCCCTCCGTCTCCAGCAGCCGGACGGTGAAGCCTTCGCAGTCCGGCTCGTCCACCGGCACCACCGTACCGGCGGGGTCGAGCGCGCCGACGGCGTACCGGTTCCCGCTCGGGAACACGATCTCCGCGGCGAGGACGTTATACTCCGGCGAGGGGTTATCGTAGAGCCGCACCTCCGTCACGTCCGCGGCGGGAAACGAAAATTCCGCCTCGCGCGCGGTGTCGCCGCTCTCCGGCGTCCACACGGCGCCGTACGGCAGCTCCCTTCCGGCAAGGTCCTCCGAGTGGAGCAGCCGGAAGTCCGTAAGCTCCGCGCCGCTGCCGGACGATACACGCACCGCCGCGCCGTACAGAAGCGAGCCGGTGCATCGCTGCCAGAACACCTTATCGCCGTTGATGATGCGCGGCGCAATGCGCCAGAGCATCTGGCTTTCGTATTCTCTTGAAACGGCAAAGCTCCGGCATTCCGTGAGCGAGCGCGAAAGAGCGCGGCCGTCCATCGGCAGGCGCACGCGCGCGTCCCAACGGAACACGCCGTTTTCCATGCGCGCCCCGTCAGGGTTTACCGTGGAGAGCAGATTCACGGAATCGTAAAAGTCCGCCGGGGCGCGGAACGCCGTGGAGTAGGTAAAGCCCTTGAGCACGAGCGGGTCGTAGTCCGGCGCAGCGGTCAGTATTTCGCCGAGCGCTTCATCGAAAAACATCGTCACCGCGCGGTGGTCGATGTTCTCATCATAATCCACGCAGAAGATCACGTCGGCGCGGATCTCCTCGATCACGCTGCGCAGATCGCCGAGCAGGTTTTCGCGCGTATACGGCGTCCCCTCGCGGTACGCTTCGTGGTTCGGCGCGGCGTGTGTCTCCGTCCGCCCGCTCAGCGACGGCGTCACAGCGTTTGGCGCTGCATTATAAATGTGTATCCCGTCATCCGGGATGCTGTCGCCGTAGCCGAGGAAGATGATATTCTCCTCCGGCACGCCGTCGAGCGAGAGCGCGTTGATCGCCTCGTATACGCGCTTCTCCCCCAATCCGGCGGCGTCGCCGGTCGAGACGAACACAACGTACACCTCGCTCCCGGCATCGGTGAACTGCCCCGTCACTCCGCTCAGGAGATTGAGATCGTCGTCCTCGTGCGGCACGACGGCGAGCACGCGCTTTTCGGAAAAGATCGCTTTCGGCTCCGTCTCCGGCGCTTCGTACGCCGTTTTCGGCGCCGCGTCGCTCCACGCGGCGAAGAGCGCAAGTGCCGAGAGGGCGGCCGCGCCCGCTATGGAAAGGAATACGATGCGCCGCCCCTTTCGCGTGAACCCCCGCCAGAGCGAGAGCGCCGCCGCCGCGGCAAGAAACAGCCCCCAGAACGCCGCGCGCGGCAGAGGATTCTCCCCCGCGGCGAACAGCAGGTCGGCGAGAACCGTGATCTCCGCGGCAAGAAAGACGCTCTGCACGATCCGGCAGAGGCCGTCCCACAGTGTATACTTTTTCTCCAAGCTCATCCCCCCTGCCGCATTATGCCCGCTTTTCGCGCGAAGCACGCGCATACCACGCCGCGATCGCCGCGGGGGCTTCCTCGCGGTTTTCTATCGTAAGAGGGAAAAGCTCCACGCCGTTCTGCGCGCGCACCTCGTCCAGAAACGCATTATGCTCCGGCTTGATGACACCGAGCACCGGTGTGCCGGAATGTATCGCCGCGAGCACCGCGGCGCGGAATGCGTGCGCATCCAGCTCCATGCGCCCGAGCTCGTCCATGAGGATAACGTCGCATTCCCGCTCCGCGAGCAGCGCGCAGCCGCGGCCGTCAAAATGCTCCGGGTGCTTTTCGTAAGCGCCGCCGCGCCGCCCGACGAGGGCGTCCGGCGTGAGATCGCACTCCGTCCACACGGGCGGGACGATGAAAACGTCAAATCCGGTCCCCGTCGGGATGCTCACGGTGAGAAAACCGCCCCGCCGGAGCGCAGAATTTGCACAGAAAAAGCGGCGGATGGCCGTGCTTTTGCCGGTCTGCACCGCGCCGGTCAGAAAAAACGCACTCATAATTCTTCTCCATTTCGCCCGTTTTGTTCTCTTTGAGTATAAAAAGTCGCGCGCTTTCTGTCAAGCGCGGCGCGGCGCGTTTTTTCGCCGTATTTGCCAATTGCAATCCGGGCTCATACATGATATTGTATCGTTCGGCAAAAGGAGGGCAAGATATGGTCATTCACGGTTTGCAGAAATTAACGCTGCTCGACTATCCGGGTCATACCGCCTGCACGGTGTTCACCGCGCACTGCCCGTGGCGCTGCCCCTTCTGCCACAACGCCTCGCTCGTGCTCGAGCCCGAGAGCCAGCCGGTGATCCCGGAGGAGGAGATATTCTCGTTCCTCGCCCACCGGAAGGGGCTGCTCGACGGCGTTGCCGTCACCGGCGGCGAGCCGACGCTGCAGCGCGATCTGCCGGAGTTTCTGCGGAAGATCAAAGCTCTCGGTTTTGCCGTGAAGCTCGATACGAACGGCACGAACCCCGCCATGCTCCGCGCCATTTTGAGCGAAAAGCTCGCCGACTATGTCGCCATGGACATCAAAGCCGGACGGGAGAGCTATTCCGCCGTCACCGGCACGCTGCGTCCCGGCCTGGCCGCCGTGGAGGAATGCGCCCGGATGCTCATGGACGGCGATACCGATTTTGAATTCCGCACAACGGTCGTGCGCGGCCTGCACTCGGCGGAGGATTTTGCCGATATCGCCGCGTGGCTGCCGGGGAACGAGAAGTATTTCCTTCAGGCATTCAAGGATTCCGGCGACGTGATCTCCGGCGGCTGCGCCGCCTTCACGCGCGAGGAGATGGAGTCGTTCCGGGCGATACTGCTGCCCGCCATACCGAACGCCGAGATCCGCGGCATGGACTGATCCCCGTCTCCGCAATATATGCCGCCGCCCCGCCGTTTTTGGGGCGGCGGCACTATATTTAGTGGTAAAAGAAACAAATAATGAAAATCAGATACTATATATTGACACCGTCAAGGCTCGATGATATGATAATGGAGCGCGGCGGACAGGACATGCGGCGCGCGTTACTTTGATTAAAATTATAGAAATATATGGAGGAATACTATGTACCGGGTTGTGAAGCGCGACGGCAGGATCGTTGACTTTGAGATCAGCAAGATCGCCAACGCGATGAAAAAGGCGTTTGACGCCACCGAAACCAATTATAACCAGAGCGTCATCGATTTTCTGGCCGTTATGGTCACGGCGGATTTCCAGCCGAAGATCACCGATGAGCTCATCCACATCGAGGATATCCAGGACAGCGTTGAGAGCGTCCTCTCCCGCGGCGGCTACGAAAACGTTGCCAAGGCGTACATTCTCTACCGCAAGCAGCACGAGAATCTCCGCGCCGTGAGCGACACGGTACTCGACTATAAGAAGACCGTCGATAACTATCTCAAGATCAACGACTGGCGTGTAAAGGAAAACTCCACCGTCACCTACTCCGTCGGCGGTCTCATTCTCTCGAACTCCGGCGCGATCACCGCCAACTACTGGCTGAGCGAGGTGTACGACGAAGAGATCGCCAACGCCCACCGCAACGGCGATCTGCATCTGCACGATCTGAGCATGCTCACCGGCTACTGCGCCGGCTGGAGTCTGAAGCAGCTCATCCAGCAGGGTCTCGGCATTCCGGGCAAGATCAACTCCACCCCGGCGAGCCATCTGAGCACGCTGTGCAACCAGATGGTCAACTTCCTCGGCATCATGCAGAACGAATGGGCGGGCGCGCAGGCGTTCTCCTCGTTCGACACGTATCTCGCGCCGTTCGTGCGCGTGGACAAGCTCTCCCAGAAGGAAGTCAAGCAGTGCATCCAGTCGTTCATCTTCGGTGTGAACACGCCGTCCCGCTGGGGCACGCAGGCGCCGTTCTCCAACATCACGCTCGACTGGACCGTTCCGGCCGACCTGCGCGATCTGCCCGCGATCGTCGGCGGCAAGGAGCAGGACTTCACCTACGGCGACTGCCAGAAGGAAATGGACATGGTGAACAAGGCGTTCATCGAGATCATGACCGAGGGCGACGCCAACGGCCGCGGCTTCCAGTACCCGATCCCGACCTACTCCATCACCAAGGATTTTGACTGGAGCGAGACCGAGAACAACCGCCTTCTCTTTGAGATGACCGCCAAGTACGGCACGCCGTACTTCTCCAACTACATCAACTCCGACATGGAGCCGAGCGACGTGCGCTCGATGTGCTGCCGTCTGCGTCTGGACCTGCGCGAGCTGCGCAAGAAATCCGGCGGCTTCTTCGGCTCCGGCGAGAGCACCGGCTCGGTCGGCGTCGTGACGATCAACATGCCGCGCATCGCCTATCTCTCCAAGACCGAGGACGAGTTCTACCAGCGGCTCGACCGCATGATGGACATCGCGGCCCGCTCGCTCAAGACCAAGCGCACCGTTATCACCAAGCTCCTCGACGCCGGGCTCTATCCCTACACGAAGTACTATCTCGGCACCTTTGAGAACCACTTCTCCACGATCGGTCTCGTCGGCATGAACGAGGCGTGCCTCAACGCCCGCTGGCTGCACAAGGATCTCACCGATCCCGAGGCGCAGGAGTTCACCAAGGCCGTTCTCAACCACATGCGCGAGCGCCTGAGCGATTATCAGGAAAAGTACGGCGATCTCTACAATCTGGAAGCGACCCCGGCGGAGAGCACGTCCTACCGTCTCGCCAAGCACGACCGCAACCGCTACCCCGAGATCATCACCGCCAACATGAACGGCACCCCGTACTACACCAACAGCTCCCACCTGCCCGTGGGCTACACGGAGGATATTTTCTCCGCGCTGGATATTCAGGACGATCTCCAGACACTGTACACCTCCGGCACGGTGTTCCACGCCTTCCTCGGCGAAAAGCTGCCCGACTGGCGCGCCGCCGCCGATCTCGTGCGCAAGATCGCCGAGAACTACAAGCTGCCGTACTACACGATGAGCCCGACGTACTCCGTCTGCCACGACCACGGCTACATTACCGGCGAGCACTTCACCTGCCCCAAGTGCGGCAAGGACACCGAGGTCTGGAGCCGCATCACCGGCTACTACCGTCCCGTGCAGAACTGGAACGACGGCAAGGTGCAGGAGTTCAAGGACCGCAAGGAGTACAACATCGGCCACAGCCACTTCACCGGCGGCATCCACCGCCACGAGGCCTGCTGCGGCGACGGCACCGTCGCCCACGGCATGCAGCCCGAAGAGGTCGGCACCGTTTCCGCGGCGCATACCGCGCAGCTCTTCACCCGCACGACCTGCCCGAACTGCCGCGTGGCCGAGAAGATGCTCGACAAGGCCGGATTTGCCTACGAGAATCTGACCGCCGAGGAACACCCCGATCTCTGCCGCGAATACGGCATCAAGGGCGCGCCGACGCTCGTGCTCTCCGACGGTGTGCATTTTGAGAAATACTACGGCGTGGCCGAGATCAAAAAGCTCCTCGCCGAGACCGCGCAGAAGGCGGAATAAGCCGCTTTTTCCCGCACAAAATAGAAACGAAGCCCGCTCCGGCGGGCTTCGTTTGAAAAGGCTGCGGCTCGCCGCAGCGCACTCGCTTACGCTCGCACGTTT
>OLXV01001718.1_pt1 | contig 10725 bp, 4 predicted proteins | sample 1673481 | NCBI WGS metagenome assembly OLXV01 (sample SAMEA103958113, study PRJEB25191) | human gut metagenome
AACGCGAGTGGGGAAACCCGCAAAGGTTTCCCCCTCACACTCCCCCTTCCTTGCGATATGCGAGGGTGCGAACAACAAGACCTGAGGGTAATCACAAAAGAGGAAGATACCTTTTGGTATCTTTCTCTTTTGCTGTTTTGCCGCCGGGGAGTCGAAGTTTATACCCCCTTGCGGGGTAAATCCCCGACGAGGCACCAAAAGTCCCGTCCCCTTTTTACAGGAATTTTTGTTTTCTTTCGAAATCCGCTTTGTTAGTAATGCGTTAGTAACGGCGACCGTTCTCCACTGCGTGCGTACACTGTCTTCATATTACCGGGACGCCGATGAAGCTACTCGCTACGACAGTTCCGCCAGCTTATCCGCGTATTCCCGCGGCAGCTCCAGCTGCGGCGTATCGGTGATGCGCCACGCCAGCTGGCTGGTATCCCGCCGCACCTCGGCCAGAAGCTGCGGCACCTGCCGCGCCGCCTCCACACACCGCCGGGCGTCCTCCTCCCGCCCGGCCTGCCGATAAAGATACGCGCTGTCCAGCAGTCGGTCGATATAGCCGGTGTACTCCCGCAGGCTGTACCGGTTACAGGCTATGGCGCGGCGCTTGGCCTCCAGCATCCCCTCAATGTCCCCCTGCCGCCACGATGTCAGTGCCTGCGCGTTCCATGCCACGGCGGAGTAGGGGTTCTGCCGCAGGATCGACCGGCTCCGGGCGGCAAAGGCATCCACATCGGAATCCTGCGCCAGCAGGCGCAGCTGGGCGAGGGTGTTGTACGGATACACGCGCACCGCCGCCGCATCCTGTCCCAGCGCCGTCATCAGCGAGGATACTCCCACCCACAGGGACAGCGCCGCTGTTAACACGGCAGCGGCTCCCCACACGGCCGGGCGCTTCCACGCCAGCGGCTTTCCACTGTCCCAATCTAGGCACAGCAGCAGCACGTAGAACATTGTCGTGTATTCCAGGTCAAAATCGCAGGCCGCATGCGCCAGCAACGTCAGCAGCACCAGCTTCTGCTGCGGCTGCACATATCTGCTGCGCAGCGCCTGCCACAGCGCCGCCAGACACACAGCCACCGGCAGCCAGCCCACATCCAGCAGCAGCTGCAAAAGGTCGTTGTGTACCCATCGGGTGCTGTATACGCCGGTCTGGAATGAGCCCTGCATGAAATAATAGCCCATATACCCCACGCCGAAGGGGTGGCGCAGGATCACAGGCAGAGCGTCCTGCCAGTACAGCAGCCGTCCCAGCAGCGAGCTGGCCTGCGCGGAGATGTCCAGCAGGTTCCGCACGGCCAGCTGTGCCGTCAGCGCCGAGAGCCCGATGCCCGCGGCGGCTCCGGCTGCCAGCCCGTCCAGCGTCTCCGCCCACACGCGCCCACGCTTCCGGCGCACAAGGCACACCGTCACCGCCGGGACGGCCAACAGAAACACCGCCCGACTGCCCGCCAGCAGGATACCCAGCGTCAGGAGCGCCGTCTGCACGATCCGCTTCCATGCGGGCGTGTCCTCTCGGAAGATCAGCACCTCAAGCCCCAGCAGCAGGAAGCAGGCAAAGGTGTTGGGATACTGGAAAAGCCCCGCCAGCCGTCCATTCACCGTGACATACAGCGCCAACGGCGGCACCAGCTGCATCACGCAGGAGATCACCGTCATGGCGCATCCCGTCAGCGGCAGATCGTCCAGCAGCGCACGCCGCTGCACCCCGTCCAGATGCATCAGACATACTGCCAGCAGCGGCAGCGGCAATGTTTTCGCGATTCCCCACACCGCCAGCCCGTGATCCGCCGCCCACAGGGGCGTTACCAAATAGGCGGCGAACAGCACTGCCACCGCTGTCAGCGCCATATTCCGCCGCAGGGTCAGACCATGCCGCCTGCCGTACACCGCCAGCCACACCAGCAGCGCCAAAGCAAACACCGCGCAGAGCAGCTCGTAATACAGCCCCATCATGAACGGCGCGGCGCACAGCAGCACCCGCAGTGCGCGCTGACCTGATTTGTTTTTCTCACCCATGCTGTCTCTCCGTCTCCATCTGTTCAAAGGGAAGCGCCCACAAGGTCGATCCCCTCATGGGCGCTGGTCATCCGTTATCAGCCTGTTTTGGGGCTGGTCGTCGTCCCGGTCGTCGTCCCGCTGCCGGTTCCCGGCGACACCAAAACAAAATAGGTAGTCCCGTTCACCGTCACCTGTACGATCTGGCCAAAATAGCTGGCCGGAAGCTGCCGGGACAGTCCAAATATCTTTCCGCACGCCGCGCAGGAAATGGCTGTTGCGTTTCCGCTGGTGTCATAGGTCAGCTTTGCGCCTGTGCAGGGCGTACCGTCATCGTTGGCCAGCTTGTGCGGAAGGGGCTGCGCCTCCACCGGCGTGTACAGGATGCCCTTGCCATTCCACATGGCCGCCTCCGTACCGCCCACAGCGTAGCACTTCCCGTTGATAAGCAGCACGTCCTCCGTGTACTCGCCGCATGTCGCATCATCGATATCCACGCCTTTGATCAACGTGCTCGCAATGGCTGTCGTTCCGTTGGCAAAGGCCATGCTGGTGCTCAGATATGCCCTCACCGCCGAGCCGTTAAGCAGCACATAGTCCGCCACGGATGCGTCACAGTCGTACATCGGCGCAAATCCCGTTATCTGGAATCTGTCCGGATAGCCGCGCAATGCCGTGCCGCTGGCCGTCGTCTCCTGCTTAGACGGTCGCTTTGTGACCGCCAGCTGCGCGTCAGACGGAACATCGACCGCCTCGAAGGTTCCCGCCTTTACCAGTCTGCCGCTGAAGGGAGTGGTGGTGGTCTGCCCTTCTTCCTCCGGCTTCTCCGCCGCAGCCGCCTTTATCATGCCGTACAGCTGCTGATAATCCAGAATGTTCTGCTCGCCGTCGCCGTTCACATCGGCCACCGCCTGTATGTAATGCCCGTCGGTAATGGCACCGGAGTAATGGCCCGTGGACAGGTACTCGAACAGGCAGGCCAGATCGGTGATGTCTACGGCACCATCCTCTGAAGAAGCACCATTAATGTCACCTACCTGCACTAGTGTCAGGGGTGTCGGCATATTCTGAAGAGCGTCATCCGCAGTCCAGAAATACTTCTCAAATGTCACATAGCCTTCTCTTTTCACGCGAACCAGATAATCCCTCTGCTCCAATTCACCAAAAGTGTAGCTCCCGTCTGTCGGTGTAATGGTCTGCACGTCTTCATAAACGCCTGCTGCAATCGTTTTCTGTACGACCACCGTGGCATCTTTGGGGATGACTGTAAATATCGCCGCGCCGACTACCTGCGCCGGCAGCAGAGCTGCCAGCATCAGCAGCGCCATCGCCGCGCCAAAGAATCTCTTTTTCATCGCGAACCCTCCTGTTGTCTGTATTTCTCTGCCATACCGTGAGTGCCGGGAGCGGAGCGCGGATGCGCTCCGCTCCCGACTTCTTATGCGTTTTTTCTCAGGCGACCTGCTCCCCCGCTTCCGTCTGAGGGACTTCACCGGTGACAGACTCCTCAACGGTCTCCGGCACATTGTCCACCGCAGGCGCAGGCTCCACGGGCGCGCCGCCGTCCTCCGTCTGGACGGTGTCCTGCGCATCTGCGTTCAGCTCCGCGCCGGTGTCCACCGGTGCGCCGTTCTCGTCCGCGTCAGCCGTCTGCGTGTCCTGCTGCGCTTCCAGCATACGCGCCAGCGCCGTCAGGTCGGCAGCAGAATAGATGCCGTCGCCATTGATATCCGCTCTGGTAGTGTCCTCCAGATCGTCAATGCCCGCCATGAAGCGCGCCAGCGCTACCAAGTCGGCCTGATCCACCACGCCGTCGCCGTTCACATCGCCGATGGTGCTCGTCTCACCGCCGCCGGAACCGCCGCCGCTGGATATGCGCTCCAGGTAGTAGTTAATCCCATCATTGGTGCTCAGCTTATATTTGCCGGTATCAAAGCCGGTGATGGCCGTGCTGCTTTCGCGGCTGCTGATCGTGCCCACCTCGTTCCAGTGGGCGTTGGCACCGAAGATGATCTTACCATTCCACCAGCTCGTCAGCTCGACCCAGGACTCGCTCTGCTCCAACCGACCGTTGATGGTGATGCTGGCGCCGTCGTTGTTGACACTCGCGCTGTTCTTCTGTTTCCACACACCGTTTTCGCTGATGAGAAGCGCACCATTCACCTGCACGTCATTGGACGTCGCCAGCGTACCGTTGACAGCAAGGGTCGCAGACTCCTGAATGTTCAGCTGGCCGCCCACAGACAGCGTCACCCCCTCCGATACGGTGAGCGTGGGAGTCTGTCCATGATCTGCCGCGAATATCAGCTCTATGTTCTCCGGAACCGTCAGTTCTTCGTTGAGCGTGCAGTCCTCCCGCAATTCCAGAGTAGCCGTTCCGTTCTCCGTCCGCGTCAGCAGCGTCCGCAGTTCCTCCACGGTGTTTACCGTCTTTTCCCAGTGGATGGTGGCCTTCTCGCTGTTGTTGATCTTGTCCAGCGCATCACAGTCGCCATAGGTGATCCATCCTGTGTTTTCAATGACAGAGCCCTCGGCGATCTTCAGCTGCTGCCGCACACGGATGTCGCCCTTGTTGGTCAGCGTTGTGCCGCTGTATTGCAGATCACGGCAGTTGAGGTTGCCGCTGTTTTCCATTTTGCCCTCGACTGCCAGCGTTCCGCCGGTCTGTTCATCGCGGTCATACACATTCGTGCTTCCACCGTTAACAAGGTTACCTGTGGATGCCACAGTGACGGAATAAGCGGCTATCCGGCCATCGGGTATCCAATTGCCGTTCTCATCCTGCCCGCCGTACAATGTTTCCAGCGTGCCATTCACGGTCACGCCGTCCTCCGCCCAGCTATAGACCGCTCCGGCCACCGTCAGCTTCGCGTTTTCCGCCACAGTCAGGCCGCGGAAGTTACTGGATCGCATCTCGTCCATGCGCAGCTCCACGCTGGACGGAACGGTGATATCCTCGTCAATAACGAAGCCGGGAGCCGCGTCATCCATGGCGCTGCGGCACAGGAAGATGGTCTGCCGCTCCGTAGAACCACTCAGACTACTCAGCGCCGCCTTCAGCTCCGCCATATTGGATGCCTCAAGCCGGGTGTTGTCAATCGTGGTATTGCCGCTGCCGCCGATCACCGTACCCACCGCCTTCTCATTGGCCGTCAGCGTACCGTTGTTGGTGATGGTACCCGTACCGGCAAGTCTGCTGAACTGTACAGTGCCGCCCTCGTTAACGGTCATCGCGCCGTTAACGGTGGTCGTATCGCCGCTAAACGCCCACATTTCGCCGTTGATCGTCAGCGTACCGTCCACCTGTGTGGGCATATAGATCCGCAGTAAACCGTCGACAACGACCTCGCCCTTGTTTCCGCTTTCATCAGCGGCACCGATGATAATTGTGTCATACCCGTTGCCGGTCAGATCATATATCGTCAGCTCCACATTTTCAGGAATGGTCAGCGTGGTGCCGGTGGCGATATACAGCGGCATGCTCTCGCCCTCATGCCGATTCATGTGCAGCGTGACTATGTAATCCCGTCCATCGTTGCAGCTTTGCAGGAAGCTCTCCAAATTATCTGCATTGACAGTTCTATTGACACCCAACCGGCATCCATCGTCTACGGTCACATAATTATCCCAAGCGGCGCCCTCCGGAAGCGCGATCCATGCATTATTTTCGAACTCCACGCTGCCTGTCCACTGGCGGTATGTGTCCTTATCAAGATAATTGCGCACATGCAGCTTGCCGCCGGTACTCACGGTGATATCTCTACTCGCGTATACGCTGTCGTATACATTCACCGTGCCGTTCACCGTCATGGGCGCATCCAGATTCAGGTAATTCCAAACCGACAGAGTGCCGTTCACCACGACCTTCGCGGCATTGGCGCCCCAGATGTACACATTCTTGTCCCTGATCTCCAGTCCGTCTGCCAGCGTCAGCGTGGTCTGGCTGCCAAGATCTATTTCAATCCTGTTCGCCAATGTACTGGCTCCCGCCGCCGTCAGCTCCTCCTGCGTCAGCGTTTCGCTTGTGCCCTCTTTGGAAATACGTGCCGTCCAGTTGAATTGCCGGTTGCCATATTCGTCCCCGACGAGGTTGTCCTCGCCGCCTGCTTTGACAACGCCGTAGCCCCCGAAGTAGCCACTTTCATTACTGACATCCAGTTTTCCGTACAGGTACGCATCGCCGTGCAGCCACACGTTGCCCTTGTTGGTCAGGGTCACGCCCTCGTTGACAGTAAAGGTGGTCACGTTGATGGTCAGATTAACGTTCTCCGGGATGGTCAGATCCTCGCTGATGGTCAGCTCGGTGCCGCGATAGTTGATCTGTCCGCCTTCTGCCAGCGCCGATTTCAGCGCTTCAAGACTGCGAACCACCTTGCTTCCATCGTCCCCGCCGCCGATGTCCACTTCGTTGTGCTTCAGGTCGAACTGCTCGGCGGCCAGGGAGCCGTTATTGACGACCGTACCGGCCTTACCCTGCTCGTTTTCATCGGTCAGATACTGGCAATACATCCGGCCGTCCTCGTCGATGGTCAGCGTGCCGCCCACCAGAAGGTTTTTCTGCACATTGGCATATCCGTTTGCGCTGACGGTCAGCTTGCCGTCAACGGTGATCGGTGCCTCACTGTACAGGGTTCCCTGTATGGTCAGTGCAGCTCCCTTAGCAATATAGGTCATCACGCCCTCGTTATAAAATGCCAGCATCACGCCGGTGGGAATGGTCACGTCCTGCGTCAGCTCAATACGCTCCCCACCATCCTCGCGGTATACATACACCACATAGGAGAAAAATTCGGGCAGCGAACCGGTCACTTCCGCTATAGCGGTCTGGATAGCCGCCGCAGCGTTATCATTCGAATACAGGTAGATACCTCTATTCACCTCGGCCGTTGCATTTGGGCCCTGTGTCCATGCACTGTCCCAGCCGTCCTCCACCGTAATGGTATTGCCAGTTCCGAAGGCCATCCGGCTATTGTTGATCACCCGTCCGCCGGATTTTACAGTGAAGCTGTGCCCAGCGAAATAGGAACTGCCATTCATAACCAGGCTGCCGCCATTTTCCACCGTAATAGTGGTATACGGATTTGCGTAGGCTCTTGTTCCTACGCTGAAGGTTCCCCGGATCACCATCGGCGCCCCACACTTCAGTTGACCACCGTCGATATTTTTCTCCCAATCGGCTTCGACCGTTCCCTCCAGTGCCAGCGTCACGCCGGGCGCGATGGTCAGAGTACCGTATCCCTCGATGACCAACGTCTTTTTCTGGGGGATCGTCAGATCCTCCGTCATCGTCACATCCTCGTTTACCTCAACGGTAACGGTGCTGACGTTCTCCTGCGCGAACGCCGCCAGGATCGCGTCCCCGTTGAACTCCGTCTTAACCTGATAGTCAACGCTGACCTTTTCGTCCATATTGACCGTGGCGTTCTCGCCCTTGACATAGGTGCCCTTGACAGTGAAATTCGTCTCCGCCAGATTCAGCGTGCCGTTCACCGTCAGGGTGCCGTTCACTGTCAGGCTGCCGTACCGCTGGCGGAAGGTACCGCCCGCCGCAACGGTCATATCGCCGTTGACAGTCACCCCGCCGCAGCTATTGACCGTACCGTTTACCTGCAGGCCGCCATTGAACGTCGCGGTGGGGTAGATGCCATCGACCTTGCTGCCCTCCGGCAGCACCAGCGTACCGTTGACCGTCACCGGTACATTGGAGGACAAGGTTCTTCCTGCCGCCACGGTCAGCGTCTTGCCCGCTGGAAGCGTCACCGAGGGGAAGAATCTCTCCGTATTCGCCGGAGGCGCCAGCTGCAGGAAGGAAATGCCGTCCACGGTGCCGCCCACAGTCAGATCCTCCGGCAGCGTGAACTGCAGGGGCTGCCGCAGCTGCGCATTGCGCACTACCACATTAAAATACTCATTGTCCGCCTTACCGCTGACGCTGTCAAAGGCGGCCATGGCGTTTTGCAGCGCACCGGGACGGGATGCCTCGGTATCCGTCAGCATTTTCACGCTGCAGATAGCGCCGGGTACGTTCTTTTTCCCCGCCAGATCGCCGCGATGCTGCACCGGAACGACCAGACTGCCGCTATTGTCGACAGTCGCTCCGGCGCTGACAGACCATCTGTCGGCAATGGTAATGGCCTCATAGCCGTTCATCAGCTTACCGCCCGCACCGATCGTGATGGTAGACGTTGTACCGGTACCGAAGGACTTGTCGTAAAGAACCATACTTCCGTTAACGGTGAGTGTACTCCCATAGCGAATGCCGCCGTAGGCGTCAACAGCGCTGTCCGCTTTGACCTCCATGGAGCCTACGGTCAACGCCTCCGATGCATAGACATACGCGCCGCTCTCCACCGTCAGCTTACCGGTCACGGTTAGTGCCCGCTCTCTGCCAAGGAACAGCTCCACCTTGGCCGGCGCGGTCAAATCACCGCTGACGGTCACATCGCCGATGATATAGGCTATATAGTGCGCCCCACTTTTGTCCGTTGCGGCCGCAGCGCCGAGCTTCTGCAGATCAGCAGTCAGTTGCGCGCCGGTGGACGCCTCGCTGAACAGGTAATACGTAGCGCCCTCAGTGGCAACGATACTGCCGCTCACCTTGTCATAGCCTGCCTCCAGCTGGCCTTCCACCGTCAGCGTCTTGCCAGATGATACCTCCAGCCGGCCTTCACCCATATAGACGCCAAAGTCCTTGGGTATGGTCAGGTCGGAGGCAATCGTCAGCGTGGCATTGCTGTCCTCCAGCTGCGCCGCGCTCTTTGCAAAGCAGACATAGCCGTCCGGAGAGGCTGCGATCAGCTCCCGCAGACCCTGCTCGCTCCAGAAATACGTATTCCCGTCCTTGTCCGTCACATAGTTAGCCGCCAGCGCCATATCCACCAGCGTGGTGGGGATCATCACCAGCAGCATGACCGCTGCCAGCAGTGTCGCCAGAATCTTCCGGCTTTTTATCCGCCATTTTCTCATCAAACAATTCTCCCCTTTGTGTTGATTCTTTCTGTCGCTCCGGGCTTCGCCCGATGCTTACTCTTCCTCCGGCAGCCGCAGCAGCTGATAAACGCCGCCGCTGGTGCCCTCCTCTCCGGCCAACACCAGCGTGTCGCCGTCCACCTTGAACCGGTAGTTGGCCGTTTCAATGGCGTCGTGCTCAAAGGTCAGCGTTACCACGCTGCCGCGGACACGGTAGGTAAATGCGTAATCCGTGCCCTGCACGCGCATGGCACCGCTCTTTTCGCCATCGAACGTGTACTCCGTGGTGCTGTCGTAGATCCACGTGCCGCGCAGCTCTTTGGGGGAACCCCGACCGCGCAGCAGCATGACTGCGGCCACCGCCAGCACGATGACCGCCGCGGCCAGCGCCGCGTAATAGACCCAGTGGCGCTGGCCACCGCTTTTTTCTGTTCGTTTGCCCATGCTCTCCATGCTCTCGTTTCAGTCGCTCTGCCGTTCAGCGCCCCACGGGGCGAAAATCAGGCAGAATCTGGTAATTGTCAAAAAAGGGACGGTTCGGGACTGACCCGAACCGTCCCTCTGCTCAAGGTTTGGTATTGCGCGTTATTGCTTTATGCCTTGCGGCGCTTCTTGCTGACCACAGCGGTGCCCATCAGGGAGCTGACGGCCAACATCGCGTACAGCACGATACCGGCGTCCGCCGTCTTGGGGGAGGACAGGGTGCCATCCGCCTTGATGGTGAATGTACCCGTGCTCACATGGGTCTTGTTCTCGATCTTCACCGTGTACTTGCCGGCCTTCAGGGTGGCCAGATACGCATCGGTCAGCGTCACGATGCTGCCGCTGCCATTGCTGCTGACGGTGTAGTACTTGCTGTCCAGCTTCTTGCCATTAACAGTCACCCTGTTGATGCTGTCGGCGGGCAGATCGGTGGTGAAGGACTGCCCGGAGGTGTAGGAGCTGCCGGAGCCGGAGCTGCCGCCGCTGCTGGTTCTGGTCATCAGGCCGTAGACCGCCGTCTTGTCGGAGGCGAAGGTGACGGTGTAGCCGCCGCCCACCTGCTTCAGCGTGGCATTGATCTCTCTGGTCTGGGCGTTGCCGTCCTTGTCCAGATAGCTCTCCACGATCTTGGCACCGGACTTCAGCGCGTTATAGGTCTCCTCGCTGATGGCGATGGTCACGTTCTGACCGTCGGCCAGCGTCTCGCCATCCTTCAGATCCGCGTTATTCCGGTTCATAGTCACGTTGTACACCGCCTGCAGCTTGCTGCGGCTGCTGCCGCTCACAAAGCCCTGCAGCTTCTCCAGAATCTTCTTGGCGGCGCTCCCCTCTGGGGACTTCTCAATCTTTTTCTCCAGTTCCTTAGCGGCATCAACCACATCCGAAATGAAGTCTTCGATCGCGGCCTTGATGGTAGCGTTATCCGCAGGCTGCTTATTGCCGCAGGTGGTGCAGACGCCGTCCACATAGTTGTGGATGCCGGTAGCCGGGATGATCTTGCCATCGTCATCCTTGGACAGCTTCTCGCCGCAGCCCTTGCAGTAGATGTCAGCCGTGCGGCCAGCGGTCATGCAGGACGCCGCCACAGCGCCGCGCTGCTCAGTGCCGCCGGTGTGGTTGGCGGGATCCTTGGCCAGCGTCTCCTTGGCCACGGTGGTCTCTGTGGTCTTGTCAGCCTTGAACACCTTATGGCAGACGCTGCAAGTCCAATACTCGTTGTTGCCGCCCGCTGCGCAGGTAGGCGTCACGGCCGGGGTCTTGGTCAGATCGTGACCCAGAGCCTTGATG
>OLXV01001719.1_pt1 | contig 10723 bp, 10 predicted proteins | sample 1673481 | NCBI WGS metagenome assembly OLXV01 (sample SAMEA103958113, study PRJEB25191) | human gut metagenome
TACTCCACCGCCCTGTACGTTATGGGTGAGCAGGCCGCCGTGGACTTCTGGCGCGCCCAGGATATGTCCTTCGACATGGTGCTCATCACCCGGGACGGCCGCGTGGTCTATACCCCCGGCCTGGCTGACTGTTTCAACGAAAAGGACGGAACCGCCTATGTCTACCAGCTCCTCGCCTCCTGAACTGAAATGGAACCGCTTTGACGCGCTGGTGGCGCTGGCGGTCGTGCTGCTGGCCGTCGTCTCCGCGCTGTGCTTCTATCTGCCCAAAAACCAAAGCGGCGCCCTCACCGTGGTCATCGACATCTCCGGTCAGGAGGTCCGCCGTGTCCCCCTGTCCGACTTCACCGAGGCTACCGTCACCAGCCGCGGCTATACGCTGCACATTGCCGCCGAGGGCGGCGCCGTCTCCGTGACCGACAGCGACTGTCCCACCCGGGACTGCGTCCACACCGGGGCCATCTCCCGCGCCGGGCAGTCCATCGTGTGCCTGCCTGCCCAGGTGGTCGTCCACCTGGAGGGTGCGTCCGCGCCGGACGCACCTGACGTGATCGTGGGGTGAGCACATGAAGTGGACAGCAAAAAACATCGCCCTCTGCGCCGTGCTGGCAGCGCTGGCGCTGGGGCTCAGTACCCTGGAGGGGCTGTTCCCCATCTCCCTGCTGGTGCCCCTGCCCGGCGTGAAGCTGGGCCTTGCCAACATCGTCACTGTGTTCGCCTTGTATCAGTTGGGTGCCGGCGCGGCGCTGGCCATTCTGCTGACCCGCTGTCTGCTGGGCGGACTGTTTGCCGGAAACCTGTCGGCCATGCTGTTCTCCGTGCTGGGCGGACTGACCGCCATGCTGGTGATGATATTCCTGCGGCGTCTGCCGAAGCTCAGCGTCTACGGCGTGTCCATCGGCGGCGCGGCAGCGCACAACATCGGCCAGATGGCCGCGGCGGTCATCACCCTTGGCAGCACCATGGTCCTGGGCTATCTCCCCTTTCTGCTGGCCGTGTCCCTTTTCACCGGTGCGCTGACCGGCTTCATCACTGCGCTTCTGCTGCGTGCCACGCGGCATATCCGATTTCACTGAGAGGTGCCACTATGGATAAGAAAGATCAGATCATTTTGCAGCAGCTGGACGTGATACGCTCCATGACGGAGAACAACGTCCGCCGCATGGGCAGCGACTTCTGGGGCACGCCCTTCCAGGACGTTGGCAAGGCCCCCGCCGCCCCCGGAAAGCCTGCTGAGCCCGAAAAGCCCGTCCCCCCCACCGCCGACGCCAAGCCCGGCGATGCCGTGCCCGAAAAAGCCGAGGAGCTTCCGCCTCCGGAAAAAATCGAGGACCTACTCGCCGAGCTGGACACCTACATCGGCCTGAACGTGGTCAAGGACGAGGTCCACGACCTCATCAACATGGTCCAGGTCTACAAGCTCCGCGAGCAGCACGGCCTGCCCACCACCGATATGTCGCTCCACATGGTCTTCACCGGCAACCCCGGCACCGGCAAGACCATGATGGCCCGCATGATGGCCCGCATCTACCGCAGTCTGGGCATCCTCAGCAAGGGCCAACTGGTGGAGGTGGACCGCAGCGGTCTGGTGGCCGGCTATGTGGGCCAGACCGCCCTCAAGACCCAGAAGGTCATTGAAAAGGCCATGGGCGGCGTGCTGTTCATCGATGAGGCTTACGCCCTCAACGGCAAGTCCGAAAACGACTTTGGTCAGGAGGCCATCGACACCATCCTCAAAGCCATGGAGGACCACCGCGACGACCTGGTGGTCATCGTAGCGGGCTACACGGAGCTGATGGACAAATTCATCCACTCCAACCCCGGTCTGGAGAGCCGCTTCAACCGTTTCCTGCTGTTCGAGGACTACACCCCGGAGGAGATGTTCGAGATCTTCAAAATGCGCTGCGGCAAGGGCTACGTCCTCGCGCCGGAGGCCGAGCCCCTGGTCCGCGACTACATCGCCGAGGAGAGCGCCGACCCCAGCTTCGGCAATGCCCGCGGCGTCCGCAACCTGTTCGAGCACATTCTGGTGGCCCAGAACAACCGTTTGGCCAAGATGCCGACCGTCACCCGCGAGGACCTGATGACCATCACCCCCGACGATGTGCTCCATGCCCGGGGCAAGCTGGACGACTGACACGCAAAAAAAGAAAGCCCGTATGGGCTTTCTTTTTTTGTTCGCTCAGTGCCGCTTTTTGCCGACCCATGCCATGCCGGTGACGGACAGGACAGCCGTCACGGCGCAGATACCCACACCCGCATCAAAGGTCTTGGGGCTGCCCTTGGTCTCGTCCGCCTTGGTGTCGGTGGTGGGGTGGTAATAATACCCGCCGGTGGATTGCTGAACGGTAACACCTGCGCTGACCTGTCCGGTCACCACATCGGAAGTACCATACACAGTGCCGTTCTTTACACCCTGTGTAGTGTTGACAGTGCTTGCCACAGTGTTGCCATTCATGGTCAGGTTCAGCTTGCCATCGAACGTCTGATCGCTTGCCTTGGCATCATCATAAATCAAATAACCTGTGCCGGTGATTTTGTTGTTGGAAATACTGACGGTAGGCGCAGCGCTCATGTTCAGCAACTTACTATGCAAAGTGATGGCGTTGCCGCCAGTCAGGTTCAGGGTATTGTCCTCAATGCCGGCCTTGGTCAAGCTGCTCAGCTGGATGCAGGCACGGCCGGGATCCGTGATAGAAATAGTGTTGCCGCTGATGGTAGCGTCTACATTGGCGTGGTCGATGTTGATACCACGGGCAAAACCACTGATCTCATTGCCCTTGATGATCAACTTGTTGCCACCCTTGCACTGAGCAAATATGGAGTAGGCGTTGCTGTCACCGCTGTAATTGGTTCCATCAAATACATTATCATGGATATTGTAGGTCATCTTACCTTTGTTGTCGAAGTTATCGTACACATACAGACGACCACGGAAAATGCAGTTCTTGATTTCCATTTCAGCAGAAGATACTACCTTGTCAGGCGCATTTTCGTCCACAGAAGCAGAAGCACCTACAGTAGTGCTTTTAGTCGTGGCAAATTCAATATTGTCAACAGTCAACCTTCCAGATGTAGTAAACAACTGACCGCTGCCGTAGCCGCCAGCCACATAGGCCTGAATATTGCCGTCAGTCAACTGTGCCTTTGTGCCGTCCGCATTGTTCACACCGATGATGCTGTAGCTGGTACGGAAAATCTGATGATTGCCTCCCACAGTGCAGTCAATCTGATTACCGCTGGACTGTAGGGAGGTAAATCCCGCCAGCGTACCGTGAATGTAGAACTTGACCTCGGTGACAGAACCGGACACGCCCGCGTACTTGTAGAGCGGAGCGTTAGTGTCGGTCACGTCCAAGTAGCCTTTTCCCCATGTCACACCGAACAGTGCCATATAAGCCTCGTTAGCGGCCTTACAAGTGTCGTACTTCGTACCCTCGTACAGTGCCTTAGCTGCGGCCACGTCCTCGGCACTGACATTACTGCCATAGGTCAGCTCGACGGTCACATAATTGTTCTCATCCGCCCAGCTCACGCTGCACAGTCCCAGCGCCATCACCAGCGCCAGTATCGTTGCCAACAATTTCTTCATGTCTCCTACCCCGTTATGTTCAGATTTCCGCAGATGCGCTCGTTTTAATCCTCATTAAAACGTAAAAGCAGAGGTACCTCTGCGGATAGCTTCATTATAGCAAGAATTTCCGGTTTGTCCAGAGCATTTTGTGAAAAAATCCCAATTTTATCATTCCCGGTAACGGCGCTTACGTTTGATTTGCAAAAATTGGAAATTCCTTCCCCGCGGGCAGCGTCGTTACCGCCTCGGCGGGAAGCGCGGGGAACAACTCCCCTATCCTCCCCGGCGCGGCGGCAAGCGTTTCCTTCTGCCCGTGGGTCAGCTTCGCCTTGATGGCGTATTCCAGCCGCGACGCCGTTATCTTGTCCCCGCAGCGCCACAGCGCCGCCAAAGCCTCCGGCGGGTGTGCCCGGGTGTACTTGGCGCCCCTGCCGCTGCAATGCATGGCCATCCGCCGCGCCACGTCGTTGGTCATCCCCGTGTACAGGCTTCCGCCACGGCACCGCAGCATATAGACATAGTACGCTTCCATAGGCGGCTCCTTTCACGGTTTCCCCCTATCATACCCGATATTTCTTGCATTGGCAAGCGCTGTATGGTACAATTCCAATTTGGAAAGTGAGGGAGAACTATGACCCTTTTTGATTACTATCTGCGCTATATGACCGAGGTATGGGAGGGCACGCGTCCTGCCCCGGAGGGAATCACCCTGCCGGAAGGCGGCGATGAGAACGCCCGCATACAGGCGCTGGGCCAGCAGCTACAGGATATGGGCATGGCCGCCTTTGTCCGCGCCTGCGCCGCCCAGGACGGCACGGTGCTTCCGGAGGAGCTGTTCGCCGAAAGCGGCGACCTTGGCGGTTTTGAGCTGTTTCTTCAAAACGCGGATAAGGCACAGGAAGCCCCTGCCGCGGAGAAAAAGTCCGCGACCCCCGACCCCGATGCCAACAAGCACGCCTTTGAGGTGTTTCTGGACTGCATTGCCATGGACGACGGTCTTGTGCAGTATCTGATCGACGTGCTGAAGCGCATGGACCGCAAGGAGTTTTTCAAGCTCAGCCAGATCACTACCAAGCTGGACCTGGACCCGGAGGAGTTCCTCTACTGGCTGGGCCGTCGGGAGATGTATGCCGACGAGGAGGAGCAGGGCTGTGCCGCCGCTATGGACCACGCCCTGCTGCGGCTTGCGGATGAGGGACGGCTGGATGTGGTGGCCGCCCTGCTCAGCGGCGACAGAAATACCTTCGAGACCTTTCGCTGCGAGGCACCGGAGCTTATGCACGCACCCATCGCCACCTTCGAGTGGTACGAGAAAAACTATCTGGATCGGGACTATCCCATCCGACTCATTATGCGCCTGAACGGCGTACAATTTCCCAACTGAGGTGAACTATGAACGAAGCATATAAGGCGCTGGGCGTCAGCGAAAACGTGCTGGCTTTCAGCGAAACGATCCTGTCCGACCTGAAGGACCGCTTTGCGGCCATCGACGCCATCGCCGAGGCTAATCAGCTGAAGGTCATCGCCGCCATGCAGAAAAACCGCGTGGCCGCCAATCATTTTAACCTTTCCACCGGCTACGGCTACAACGACGAGGGACGCGACACGCTGGAGCGCGTCTACGCCGACTGCTTCGGCGCGGAGGCCGCCCTGGTGCGCCCGCAGATCACCTGCGGTACCCACGCGCTGGCGCTGGCGTTAGGCGCGAACCTGCTGCCGGGGGACGAACTTTTGAGTCCGGTGGGGGGGCCGTACGACACACTGGAAGAAGTCATCGGCATTCGGGAGTCGGTGGGCTCACTGAAGGAATACGGGGTAAGTTATCGTCAAGTCGATTTATTGCCGGACGGGTCGTTTGATACCGATAAAATTTGCACGGCAATAAGCAATAAAACAAAGCTCATCACGATACAACGTTCAAAAGGCTACGCTACAAGGCCCAGCTTCTCGGTAGCGCAGATCGGCGAGTTGATTACGTTATGTAAACAATGCAAGCCGGACGTGATCTGTATGGTGGACAACTGCTACGGCGAGTTCACAGAGCTGATTGAGCCGGTGAACGTAGGCGCGGACCTGATGGTGGGCAGCCTTATCAAAAATCCCGGCGGCGGGCTGGCCCCCACCGGCGGCTATATCTGCGGCCGCGCCGACCTGATCGAGCGCTGCGCCCGGCGGCTCACCGCCCCCGGTCTTGGCCGGGAGGTGGGCGCAAATCTGGGGCTGCTGCCCCAATTTTACCAGGGCTTTTTCCTGGCGCCGACGGTGGTGGCCTCTGCGGTGAAGGGTGCTGTATTCGCCGCAAATTGTTATGAAAAGCTTGGTTTTCATGTCATTCCAGGCGCTTCTGAGGTGCGTCACGACATCATTCAGGCGGTAGAACTGGGCAGCCGGGAGGGCATGATCGCCTTCTGCAAGGGCATACAGGCCGCCGCACCGGTGGACAGCTATGTCACCCCAGAGCCAGCCCCTATGCCGGGCTATGACAGCGACGTCATCATGGCCGCCGGTGCTTTTGTGCAGGGCAGCTCCATAGAATTGTCCGCCGACGGCCCCACACGGCCGCCCTACGCGGTGTATTTCCAGGGTGGGCTGACCTGGTACCACGCCAAGCTGGGCATCCTGATGAGCCTGCAGAAAATGCTGGAGGCCGGCCTGATCTCATTATAATTATGTAAACTATGGAGGAAACCGTATGTTTCTCCCCAACCATCCCTTTCGGCGGCGTCCGCCTCCTTTTTCTGTGCATTTTATGTTCGTTGTTTATACTTTTACTTTCTGAATAATGTACATTATCGTATAGCAGGTCTTGCTATACATGATAGAATAAGGAGTTTTTTATGTGGTTTTGGTTTTCTCTGATCGCACTGATCTGCTGGAGCGGCTCTGACCTGTTCAGCAAGATCGGCTGCCAGGACGCAGACGACAAATATAGCCATCTTAAAATGGTGATGGCAGTGGGCCTGGTGATGGGTCTGCACGCCGCCTATGAGATTTTTATCAACGGCACGGAGATCAACGGCAGCATCATCCTGACGTATCTGCCGGTGTCCCTGCTGTACATCAGCTCTATGACCATCGGCTACATCGGCCTGCGGTATATCGAGCTGTCCATCTCCTCCCCCATCTGCAATTCCAGCGGCGCACTGGTGGCGGTGCTGGCGCTGGCCACCGGCGGACTGGGCGAATTAGTGCCGGCCCAGCTGGCAGCCACGGCGTTGGTGTGCGTGGGTGTTATCGGTCTGGGCATCGTGGAGGCCCGGGAGGACGACGACCTGCGGGCCGCACGGCAGCAGGCCAGCAACCACCGCTACGCCAAGTCGGCGTTGGCGCTGATCCTGCCTGTGATCTATTGCCTGCTGGACGCCCTGGGCACCTTCGCCGACAGCCGGGTGCTGGAGACATTGAACGAGGACAGCGCCAACTGCGCCTATGAGCTGACATTTCTGCTGGCGGGCATCGTATGCTTCGTGTATGTGGTGCTCATCAAAAAGAGCCGACTCGTCCCCAAGCGGGAGGGCCCCAAGTATGCGGGCGCCGTGTGCGAGACGGCGGGCCAGTTCGCGTACATCTACGCGCTGGCGGACACGGAGCACGTGGCACTGGCCGCGCCCATCATCTCCGCCTACTGCGTGGCCTCGGTGCTGTGGAGCCGCATTTTCCTGAAGGAAAAGCTCAGCTGGAAGCACTACGCCATGATCGCACTGGTGGTGGCGGGTATTGTGATACTGGGTGTCTACGACGCATAATAACAAGATATCCCCCGCCGGGTCCGGCGGGGGATTTTTTGCGCCTGCGGGCGCGGGAGGTGGAATTTCGCGCTTTCGAGCTCGAGTTACTTTTGTCTTTGGCGACAAAACTAACCAAAAGCGCCACTTGAAACTACGTTTCAAGACTTCCTTGCGCGGGGCGGCAGGTGCGAATTTGACGGTGCTGATTTCGCGGAATTGGTACGGTGGGTGACATTGTCGGTTCAGGGGACTGCTTATACCTCTTGCGCCGCTACCGCTGACGCAGTGCGAGGGTAGGGGCTGGTGCGCTGGACAGTTTGGGCGATCATCAAATCGCGCCAAAGCCGCCCCGAGGGCGGCTTTGGCAGGTGGCGGCTGACGCCGCCAAGGTATTGGGGGTGCCGCCTGCGGGCGGGGACGGGGGTAACACCTCATCCGTCACGGCTTCGCTGACACCTTCCCCCCAGGGGGAAGGCAGTTTTACGCCGCTGCGCGGCGACACCTCATCCGCCCCCTGCGGGGGCACCTGTCTCCCTGCGGGTCGGTCGGTCCGCGGATCTGACACACCACCGACGTGTCATTCAACACCGCGAACCCCTCAAGAGGAAGGCTTGAGGGTCAGAGAGAGATGGTCTGGCCCTGGCCGTTCTTCCGGGCGGCGTCCAGCAGGGCCGCGGCGGTGGAAATGTCCTGCAAGGCGATTCCGGTGGAGTCAAAGATGGTGATATCCTCCCCGCCGGTACGGCCCGGGGCGGCACCGGAGATGACGCCGCCGATGTCGCAGAGGGTGCCGTCAAAGATGCCGTTCTTATAGGGGATCTCGCACTCGCCCACGGACAGGCACTGGGCTGCGTCGTCGCCAAACACCCTGGCCGCGGAAAACAGGGCGCTATCGATCTCCTGTTTGCCGGTCATATCCGCGCCCACGCAGCTGATGTGAGTACCGGGCCGCACCCATTCCGCCTTCAGGAACGGCTCCCGGGCGGAGGTAGCGGTGAGGATGACATCGCTCTGCTTCGCGGCAGTCTCCAGACTTGGCGCGGCGGTGATGGCGGCATGGCAGCCGCCGCAGGCGGCCAACAGCTTCTCCACCTGGGGAACGATCGCCGCGCAGGCGGCGGCAGAGCGCTCGGGATGGTGGGGATTGGCCACATAGACCGTTTTCAGCTGCGGCAGGCAGTACAGCGCGGCGGCGATCAGGTAGGGGGCCAGCGCGCCGGTACCGGCCATCAGCAGTGTTTCGGCATCGGGGCGGGCCAGGTATTTAGCGCCGACGGCCCCGGCCGCGCCGGTGCGGAAATCGGTGATGGGGCTGGCGTTCAACAGCGCCCTTGGCGCGCCGGTGTGTATATCGAACAGCAGCGAGGTGCCGTACAGGGCGGGCAGGTCTTTGGCGGGGTTATCGCCGAACCAGGACACCACCTTCATGCCGTAAAGCCCCAGGCCGTTCATATGGCCGGACTTGATATCCAGGTCCGCTGCACCGGGGGTGAACTCGTGGAACACCATGGGCCACAGGGCCGCACCGCCGGTGCTCTTTTCCAGATAGGCCTGCTCCACGGCCCGAACCGCCATGGGGATGGTCAGCAGCGACTGGATGGCCGCGCCGTTCAATACCGTCAATTCTGTCATGGTCTGTTCCTCCTTATTACAATGTGTCGGCAAAGGCGGCCAAGGCCGCCAGGCCGTCCTGCAGGGTCTGCTTGTCACAGGCGTAGCCGATACGCATACTGTGGGGCTGCTCGAAGCAGTCGCCGGGGGTGACGAACGCGCCGGTCTGGTGGTACATCTGCTTGCAGAAGTCGTAGGACGGCACATCGAAGTCGTAGTACACCAGGGCGGTGGTGCCGGCCTTGGGCTTGGTATAGTAGAAGTGGGGGTGCGCGGCCACCCAGGCGTCCAGCAGGGCCAGGTTCTCCCGGACGATGGTCTGGTTGCGCTTCAGCAGCACATCACCGTGGGCCAGGGCCAGGGCGGCCAGGGCGTCATCCAGCATACCGCAGCTGATGAGGTCATAGTCCCGGTGGGACAGGAACGCGGTCAGGGCGGCCTCGTCATGGGTGGCGATCCAGCCCATACGCAGCCCCGCCAGGGAGAAGACCTTGGACATACTGCTGACGGAGATGCCCTTTTCGTACAGGTCGGCGATGGAGGGGCTCCAGTCGTCGGTCTGGGTCAGGTGGCGGTAGACCTCGTCGCAGAGGACGTAGGCACCCACGCCGCGGGCGATGGCGACGATCTGCTCCAGCAGGGCCGGGGACATCAGCGCGCCGGTGGGGTTGTTGGGGTTGTTGATGCAGATCATCTTCGTGTCCGGCGTCACCAGCGCCTTCAGCTCGGACAGGTCGGGGAGGTAGTCGTTCTCCTGCTTCAGGTGCATGATGGCCACCTCCGCGCCGATGGACTCCGGAATGGAGTAGAGCTGCTGGTAGGTGGGCATAATGCTGACCACCCGGTCTCCGGCGGAGATGAGGGAGCAGAACACATGGTGGTTGGCGCCCGCCGCGCCGTGGGTGGGCACCACCTGATGGGGCTGCACGGTCTTGTAGAGCTTGCAGATGCCCTCGCGCAGGGCGTCACTGCCCACGATGTCGCCGTAGGTCAGGCGCTTGGCGCAGAGGTCGGCCAGAAAGGCCTGCTTATCCACGCCGGTCAGGGCGAAGAGCTGGTCCGGGGAAACGGAGTCCACGCAGGTCTCCGCGATGTTGAAGCGAGCGCCCACTTCATATTCATTCATCCATTCTTCCACGGCAAAGGGCTTGATGTACATAGCGTTTTCTCCTTTTCTGGTAAAAAGTAAAGGCACCCAAGACCGGCGCTTATCCGACAAATGTCGGAATACCTACGCTCCGGTCCCGGATACCTTGATCCCCCCATCCGGTGACGGGGGAGGCCTTCTGTATTCAGCTTGGTTATAGTATAGCCCTGCGGCGGAAAAAGTCAATCGGCGATTTGCATAAATATACAGGTGTTCCGTGCATATTATGTGTAGTGCGGGGCGAAAAAAGGGACCGCTTTCGCGGTCCCTTTTGTAGGCTCGTAAGAGGTTCGGCTTAGAAGCAGCCCTGCTCCATCATCGCCTCGGCGACCTTCTTGAAGCCGGCGATGTTGGCACCAGCCACCAGGTCGTAGCCCAGGCCGTACTCGGCAGCGGCCTCGGCGGACACCTTGTGGATGTTCTCCATCATCTTATGCAGCTGATGGTCGACTTCCTCGGCAGTCCAGACCAGACGCTCGGAGTTCTGGGCCATCTCCAGGGCGGAGACGCCCACGCCGCCGGCGTTAACAGCCTTGGAGGGAGCGACGATGATGCCCTTCTGCTTACGCAGGAAGTTCAGTGCATCGTTGGTGGTGGGCATATTGGCAACCTCGATGTAGTACTTCACGCCGGAAGCAGCGATCTTCTCAGCGGACTCCATCT
>OLXV01001724.1_pt1 | contig 10708 bp, 8 predicted proteins | sample 1673481 | NCBI WGS metagenome assembly OLXV01 (sample SAMEA103958113, study PRJEB25191) | human gut metagenome
GCTGATCTTCCTTCGGATAACCAAATGTGTGGGTGGAAAATAATAAATCAAGATGTTGGTCGAGTCCGGTGTGTTCTAACTTCACGGCGAGCCCATGTGGATGGGCATTGGTGAGCAAAATAGTTTTTCTTCCGCTCTCGCGTAGTGCCTCTAAAAATGGCTGAGTATCTTGGCGTAAGCGTGCTCGGGCTCCAACTTCGGTTGTCATCTGGTAGATGTCCAGATCAAGACGTTCGCTCCAATAATCAAAACAGTACCAGTTCAACGTGTGCTGAACGGCGTTGTATTCATTACGGATCAGCTTTTTGGCTTCGTCGAGTTCAATGCCGCGGCGTTCGCTGAGCGTTTGTGGCACGAGATTGAGCCAGAAGTAGCTGTCAAATTCGAGATCCAATAATGTCCCATCCATATCCAGCAGGACGGTTTCAATTTCCTGCCAATTAAAATCAGGCTGTTGGTTTGGGATGAGGGACATAAAAGGGCTCCTTGGGAGATAGACGAAAAAGCCAGCAAATGCTGGCTAATCAATTATATTTTTACTCTGACGGCTTGTCATGCCAGCCGCTGAAATTAGCGGCGTGGGGGCGTATCAAACGGCATGATACTGTGGTTAATACATTGATCATAATAGCGCTGGATATCAGGGATGCGATTCATTGATTTTTGTATCCTGAACATAAACATCATGGCGTTGACCACGATGATAAGCGCCACGGCAAGGAGCAGTATGCAGGTCAGGATATATCTCCACAGCGTGAGTCCATCAGGCTCACTGTGGAGCATGATATGTCGGGTACCGTTAGCATCTGTGCTGATTTCAGTGATGACACCGCTAGCTTTGAACGGCGTTGACAATAGCTGCTGTGATAATGATTCAAGCTCGCGCCACTGATCGATCGCAGTGTAATCATAGAGTGAGATTGCCGGTTGCGGATGATTGACCAGCTGTTTTCCTTCGTCGCTAATAATCAAGAAACCGCCCGGTGGCGTGGCGCTAAGTGACTGAGCTGCCTGATGTGTTTCTCGGTAGTAGAACGATGAAACCGCACTATTCACTATGTTAGATAACAACTGAGCGCTGGCTGGACGTAGAAGAACATTCACACCGTCGAGTCCACCATTCTGGGCTTTCTTCAGCAGTGCGTTCCAAGAGCGGCTGTTGCCAAGATTGACCAATGAATTTTTTAGCCGAGTACATTCTGACTCCTGCGCACACAGATCTTCAGTACGCAAAACGATATCAGCAAAGTCATCTAACAAGATCATGCCTGATTTTTGAATGGCATTGGCAAGCCCTGGGTTGACCTTCTGCTCTTCGTTATTTGCGTTGAGTTGGCGATTAACGGTGCTCAGTAATGCTGCTGCATTATCAATAACATCTGAAGCTGGAGCCGCCATTGGCGTGGCATTACTCCAGTATATGGCGGAGCAATCGAAAGGCATAAATGGATAGCGAGTGCCTTCCTGATAAGAATCCGGAACATGACACATGCCAGTGCCCTGAATATTCAAGCTATCGCCTACATGCAGCGGTAGTGCCGCGAGAGACTTTACGTTATTGACATCTACGGTGTGATTACCATGTAGCCAAGCTGAACTGAGCTTAAATGGAATACTGAGTGGTTGGGTAGAGAGCAGCAGCGCTAGTGTCAGCAATGCACCGCTCATGAGGACAATATTGCGCCCCCAGCGTTGCAGTGGAAAATTTTTCACTTCGTCGTGCAGTGACAGAAAGCGTCCTTGCCTGACGACTTGGCGGTTAAGGTACATTTCGATATCGGTTTTTTGCCCGAGATCTTTTTGAATATAGTTCTGCCAATGTGCTGGATAGATAAGATCCAACGTCCCTAAAGAGACGTTGTTAATTTGCCCAATATTGGATTCTCCGAACAGTCCCCAGCGCTTGGGAATGCCTCGAATGCAGTGAACTTCTTTGAGATCGCGTTCGGAAGGGCGACTGTATAAACGCCAGATCCCCCACGCAATCAGTCCGGTCGCGGTGGTTAACAACCAAGGCATGACGGCGTTGGGACTGATGAGGCTGGTATAGAGCATGAGCAACGCGATCACGATAACGACGGATTCGCGGATGCCGCCTTGTTGGCTGAGTTGGTATTCTTGCAGCGTCTCTTTACGCACGCCTTGCAGTTCAACTTTCTCACTCTCGGTTTGGCGGATGGATGCGCTGCTGGTGTTGTCTGGCGGCGGGAGGAAGTCCTCCTGAGTCGCATCCACTAAAGAGTGACCGTTGATGGAGATAACCAATGGAATACTATGGGTTTTAATGACTTCAAGCTGGTTATCGTCGGCGATGTACTGTTCCCAGAAAACTGGGAGGTGTACCTCGATATTATCGAGGTAGTAACGGCGCTTGTTGGGATCGTCTGTGGTCAACTCGTAGCGTGTTATCGCATGGGTAAGCGGATAGACGCGATCCCCCTGAGGCATCAGGCGATGTTGAGCTACGGGCAAGGATGCTTGAGAGGAACTTGAAGAGGATTCAAGCTTATTGATGTATTGCTCAATGGCTTGAAGTTCGTCTTTTTGCAGTTTACGTAGTTTAGTTTTAATAAATGGGAAAGATGTAGTTAGTAACGCAGATTTTTTCATCTTAAACCAATAAACACATCCGGCAATCAGCAGGCAGAGGCTCAGTAGAATTGATGCGATAACTGGTGCACTCATGCCGACCCCGTTTGGTAATCATCACCTTTCTACCTTGCCCAAAAAGGGCATTATACGGATGAATCATAAAGCGAATATAAATATATGTTATGAAGTGATTTTATTTACAGTTTTGCACTGGTGTGCCGCATATTCGTATAAAAAGGTTAGCAGTCAACACCTGCTGATTATATCGGCATTATCCGATTTTTCTCAGGTGTGGCAAGTAATAGAGAAGTATTGAGCGGAATTTTGTGAGTCAATGCGGGCAGAAACAAAGCTGCAAAATATCCTCAACAAATGTTGCGAATCCAACGTCATCTGCGCACAATGCAAGATGAGATGAATACTGTGATCTGTATCTATAAAGTAAGATATGGATTTCAAATATACCGCATGTCTGGCCCTATGCCAGTGCTTTTGGCCGTTGCCGAATCATACTTAATTGCGGAAAAACCATTAATTCGGGGCCATCATGGAAAAACTCCCACAAAAGCCAAAAATTCTCAGCGTGGAAACTATCGCACGCTCACGTTTGTTTAATGTGGAGTCTGTGGATTTAGAGTTTAGCAACGGCGTACGCCGAGTCTATGAGCGTATGCGTCCTTCTGAGCGTGAAGCCGTGATGATTGTTCCTATTTTGGGTGATGACCTGTTGCTGATTCGAGAATATGCCGTAGGCATTGAGAGCTATGAGCTCGGTTTCCCTAAAGGATTGATCGATCCTGGCGAAGATGTTTTTCAGGCGGCAAATCGAGAGCTAATGGAAGAGGCTGGGTTTGGCGCTGAGCATTTTACCTTTATGCATAAGTTAACCATGGCGCCTTCCTACTTCTCTAGCCGAATGAATATCGTGCTGGCGGAGAATCTGTTCCCTGAACGTTTGGAAGGTGATGAGCCGGAGCAGATGCCCGTGGTACGCTGGCCGATAGCCCGCATGATGGAACTGCTTGAAGACCCTGATTTTCGCGAGGCTCGTAACGTCAGCGCGCTATTTTTAGTGCGTGAACTGTTGGCTACGCGTACATCTAAAGCCGATTAGTCGATTGATATCGCATCAAAAAGAAAGGGGCCGATTGGCCCCTTTCTCGTTTTTGTCCTGACCTGCGATGAATGCCGGTTAGAACAACTCGTGACTTTCGCCGCCGCTGTCTGTCACCGTCGTGCCTGCTTCTTGCACCGAGTATTCCGTTGGCTGAGTACCATCGATGAAGTATTCAGACTTGCTGCCAGCGCCTCCGCTGGAAAGCTTACCTGTGTACTTGTCGATAGTGACACTGACAATACCCGGAGGCGGAGCCATTTTCTGCTCAGGAACGCCTTCCAGCGCCGCTTTCATAAAGTCATCCCATGCTGGCTGAGCGCTTTTGGCACCACCTTCTCCGCCGGAGATTTGATCTTTAATCGCGCCAGACGCGGTGGTTCGACCCAAATCACGGCGATGATCATCGAAACCGATCCAGACACTGGTGACGATGTCAGGGCCGTAACCAGAGAACCACGCATCCTTCGAGCTGTTAGTGGTACCTGTTTTACCGCCGATATCGTGACGTTTCAGGTCGCGGCCAGCGCGCCAGCCGGTGCCCATCCAGCCGCCACCAGGTTCACCCCATATATTGCTGTTTAGCGCATCGTGCATCAGGAACGCTAGCGGTGTGCTGATGATGTGTGGTGCATATTGCTGATCTGAGTCTTGGCTAGCTTGTGCCGCGGTTACCTGCTCCAGCTGTGGCATTGGAACGGTGGAGTTAGCGTTGCCACTTTGAGAAACAGCTACGTTTTCAACGTTGTCATCTGTCAGGGCAACGGATTTTGGTGTCTGTCCATAAATAACCGGCAAGTTACAGCTTTCACAAACGACTTTAGGTTTGGCCTCAAAAATGACCTTATCTTCACCGTCGAGGATTTTGGTGATGAAATAAGGGTCAATCAGATAACCGCCGTTGGCAAATGCGGCGTAGCCACGAACCAACTGCATTGGCGTAAACGAAGCCGAGCCTAATGCCAGTGATTCGGTATGCGCGATGTTTTGCGCAGGGAATCCGAAACGTTGCAGGTATTCTGCTGCATAGTCCACTCCCATCGCACGCATGGCACGTACCATCACCACGTTTTTAGACTCACCCAATCCCTGACGTAGGCGGATTGGACCGGCATAGGTCGGTGGTGAGTTTTTGGGGCGCCAATCGGTGCCAGCACCGGCATCCCAACGTGAAATTGGCAGGTCGTTCAGGATAGTCGCAAGCGTTAAACCTTTGTCCATCGCTGCGGTATACAGGAACGGTTTAATGTTCGAGCCAGCCTGACGCAGAGCCTGAGTAACGCGGTTAAATTTACTTTGGTTAAAGTCAAAACCACCAACCAGCGCTTTGACCGCACCGTCTTGTGGATTCAGCGAAACCAGCGCCGAGTTAACATCCGGAACCTGCGCTAGCCACCATTTCTGATCTTCATCTTGGCGAACCCAAATTTGCTGGCCTGCTTGAATCACATCGTTAACACGTCGCGGTGTCGGGCCTTGTATGCGGTCGGTCTTAAACGGACGAGCCCAACGGACTGTTGCCATTGGCAGTGTCACGTTGGTGCCATTTGCCAACATAACCGTTGCTTCGTCCGCATTGGATTCAGTGACGACGGCTGGCAACAGCGGCCCATAAGTTGGCAGCGTTTTCAGCGAATTAATAATTTGCTCGCGAGACCAAGTTGGTTGTCCCACCTTCCATAGCACGTTTGATGGACCACGGTAGCCGTGGCGCATGTCGTAAGCGATAACGTTGTTGCGCAGCGCGCTTTGTGCCGCTAACTGCAAGCGCTTGGTTACCGTGGTGTAAACCTTGTAACCATCGGTATACGCATTTTCACCGTACTGTTTCACCATCTCTTGGCGCACCATCTCAGAAAGATAAGGTGCAGAGAAGTCGATTTCAGGTCCGTGGTAACGCGCTTCTAACGGCTCGTTACGCGCTTGGTCATATTCCGCACGGGTGATGTATTTTTCATCCAACATACGGCTCAGAACGACGTTACGACGAGCCAACGCGCGGTCATGAGAGTACAGCGGGTTAAACGTCGAGGGGGCTTTGGGTAAGCCGGCGATCATAGCAATTTCACTCAACGTTAGCTGATCGACAGTTTTGCCAAAATAGACCTGCGCAGCGGCACCAACGCCATAGGCGCGGTAACCCAAATAAATTTTATTGAGGTATAAATCTAGAATTTCATCTTTGGTCAGTAATTGTTCAATGCGGATCGCGAGGAAAGCCTCTTTGATTTTACGCATCAAAGTACGTTCTGGACTTAGGAAGAAGTTTCTAGCCAACTGTTGGGTAATGGTACTCGCGCCCTGCGAGGCATGACCGGTGAATAACGCCACGGAAGCGGCGCGGAAAATCCCCACCGGGTCGACACCATGGTGTTCGAAGAAGCGGCTGTCCTCAGTCGCAATAAAGGCATTGACCATCTGCGGCGGAACTTGCTTAAGCGGCAGAGGAACACGACGTTTTTCGCCGTATTGCGCGATGAGGTATCCATCGGCGCTATAAACTTGCATTGGAGTTTGCAGTCGGACGTCTTTTAGCGTCGCGACATCTGGTAGCTGTGGCTCAACGTATTTGTATAGGCCAAATACAGCGGCTGCTCCCAGCAAAATGCAACAGACTGCAAGAATGATTAAATACTTTACGAACTTCACCTAGAATTTCCCATCACTTGTCAATTGGGCAGTTTATAAACAAACGCGCAGTAGTATAAAGGCAAGCCTGCACGGAGGATACGTTCTTTTCTTTCATTGACGATTCGGAGATCGTTACATATGTTCGCACGGACTTGGCAGTTAGGGATAGACATTCAGCCTCGCACACTTTGTGCCGTGGCGATCACTTTTCACCGCAAAGGCTGGCAGCTCAAGCGTTGGTGGCAGTTTTCATCACCCATAAATGTGGTTGAAAGTGGGCGATTACGCCAGTCTGATTGGTTGAATCATCTGCTATCCGAGCTGCGAAGTCAGCTTCCCTCGAATACTTCGGTCCGAATCGGACTCTCCCCCGAAATTATTATGCAACAAAGCATTTCGATGCCGGATGCCGACGTCCCTCCCAGTCTGCAGCAAAACCTACTTGATTTGGCGGCGGAGAAGAGTTTGTTATTGCCGCGATCCGAGTTTGCATGTGATTACAGCCGTCAACCTTCCTCTTCTAAAGATTGGTTAATGACCGCAGTCCGCCAACAAGATATGCAGGATTGGATGACTCCGTTAGCAAATGCCGGTTTAGCGCCCAGTATTGCTGATATCACCCCCTGCGCGATGCGCCGTTCTGCCGCACTCAGTCGACAATCGCCCACAGCACTTTTGCTGCATGTGGGAGAGTCTGTGCTGACTTGGGCTGCGCCGTTCTCTCAGTCGCTCGCTTTCGGCTACATCCCACGAGAGGTTGGAGAAGAGCATTCCAGCGTGGCCGAGCGCGTCACTTCACATGCTGCTCAATATGATGTGCCAGCTCATTCGATGCTGTGCTGTGGCGCAGTGCAATCTAGCGGCTGGTCTCCATTTAGCGCATTGACCTTCCTACAACCCCCACTACCGGCACAACCGGAAATGTTTGCTTTGGCTATCGGTTTGGCGCTATGCGCAGAGAGAACATCATGGAGCAGATAAACTTATGCCCGTGGTATGCGGCGTTGCGCACTAATCGGCTACGTAAGTGCGCGCAGTGCGCGATAGCAACTGCGATTTTATTAGCGCTAGTGGCCTGTTATGTCAGCTATAGCGCTTATCGACACATGCACCATTGGCGAATGGATATTGCGATTTACCAGCAACGAACTCAACGACTGCAGCAGCAGAAAACTCAGTTACTCATGTGGAGTTCTCAGGCAAAGACGCAACTTAGCCAGTATCAACGATATGAGAAGGGGCGTGAGTCAGGGGTACAACTCTTAGCCCTTTTGGTGGATATGCAGCGCTATGTACCCTCGCAAATATGGTTTACACGCCTGTCGTTGCAATCGGATCAGCTTGAACTTGAAGGCACGGCGTTAACCCCCGAGGCGATCGCCGTTTTTATTGAGCGTTTCAGCAAAGTTGACAGCGCTGCAGGTTTACATCTGCTGAAAATGGCTGACTCGGGGCAAGGCCAGCAGAGCTTTTTGTTGCAAGGGAAGTGGCAAAGCGACAATACACAGGGACGTTCACATGAAGATCAATAGTGGTGCTCTAGAGCCGCTTATCTGTTGGCTGTGCATGCTATCACCCCGGCGTTTTTATTTTGTTTTACTTGCCGCGTGTCTGATTTGTCTTATTGGTGGAAGGCTTGGTTTAACGGCGCTAGCTCAGTGGATGGAGTCGTCGACTTGGACAGCCAAAAATGGGGCGGAGATGCATCAAGAACGCATGGTCAAAGATGTTTTGAGCCAAAGAACGCTGCTACTAAAAATTTCTGTTGATACGTTGCTGTTAAAGCCATTAGCCACTCAGTGTACCGATTTGCCTGTCGGCGAGCGCTTTGCCCAGCAAATTAACTGGCAGAAGGACAAAAATACGCAGGAACCGAATAGTGGGCGATGGCAAATGAATGCCACGCTTAACTTCACTCAGCTGATGCAGTTAATCGATAGATTGGCACAGTGTGCTAGACCGATTATGCAGATAGAGCTTCACTCTGAGCCAGAAATGATTTCAGTCCAGCTACTGGTCGGTGAACTGTCATGAAGTGGAGCCACACAATTCGCCTCGGGGGACTTTCGTTGCTGCTGATATTGGAAATGGCGCCGGTATCCATCACACAGGCAGAGCGTGATCCATTTCACTCTTGGATACCAGAATCAATAAAAACAGAGTCAGATGCAGCCAGAGTTCTTGGGGTTATTGGGAATGGTCGCTGCTGGACTGTGTGGTTACTTTTGCCAAATGGCGAGAGCGTAATGTCTGTGCCTAAATTTTCCCCGCGAGTGAAAGACGAAAACGTTAAAGGCGAAGGTCATGCCGAATATTCAGCCATCAGGCGGCCGACTGTTTATCCGTTTGGTTGTGCTGTTGAGAGTATTGCAGATGGAGCAAGGGAATGAAGAGATTAAAATATGGATGCTGTTATGGCTGCCTGCTGTGGGCGTTGGCCTTTGCCTCATGGGCTACAAAAATACGAGATGATACGCCGATTACACTCGCCTTCTCTGATGCTCCATTAGTTAACGTATTACAGGCTCTGGCTGATAATCAACACCTTAATGATCCACCGCGCGATAAATAAGCCGCAATCGTGAGATAAATGGACACGGTGCGGCTTTTCAGATACTGCAAAGGAATTACAGATTATCAGTCGTAAGCAACCCGGCGCTTACGAGCAAGGATGGCTTCCAGTGCTCTTTCAATCTCAGGTATGGACAGCTTAAGCACATTAGCCACATCCGGCGCTGGCGTCTTGTTCTTGCCATCAATATAGATATTGTTAATGACATTAATCCCGCCGCCTGCGCCTGCTGGTGAATGAGAGTCCCGGCCTCTGGGTAAGGTAAGGTCGCCGCGCATATAGCGCTCTAACACAGGGGGGACTTTCGGTACATCCGGCACCATTATCTCAGCCAGCCGCGAGGAAGCTTTCAGCGCCAGCGATGCAGACTGACCAATACCAATCGCCGCCCCTTCTGCGATGTTCGACCCGAAGCCCATAAACACACGGCTTGGCGAGTGAATCCCCAGTTTTTCCTTGAACCAGCCGCCGACACTGTCGCCCATTTCGGTGACGGTATTCTTAAGCGAATCCCACTTGTTTTTGATACCGTTCACCAGTCCATCGATCAGATGGCCGCCAAACTCCGTAAACTGGCCGGGAAGGTCGATGTTAAACCACTTCATGACTCCCGCAAACGCCTTGTAGAACAACCCCAGCGGCGACCAGTTCAGGATTAGCTTACTGACACCGAGAACCCCGCCATTAAAGGCCGTTTTGACTTCCTCCCATCGCTGTGAGAACCATCGACTTATTGCGCCCCAGTTGCGGTAAATCAGATACGCACCTCCGGCAATGACGGTTATCGCAATGCCTATGGGATTCATCAGCAGCGCCCGACCAAACCAGAGAAACGCTTTTGCGACAACCATTACGCCCCTGAACAGCCCGCCAGCCAGCGCTTTACCCAGCGTCCCGGCTCCTTTCGCTACGGTACTGAATCCGGTAGCCAGCCAGCGCAGCTTGCCGCCATCGCTCAGGGCTGTTTTGAGCAACAGCCAGTTAGTACGCAACAATACGGCGTTTTTCCACAACCCGGCGAACGGCGATACCAGCAGGTTAAGACCGAGTTTCAACCCGATAGTGGCGATTTTCAGGCCCAGCAATGCACCCACGGTTTTTGCCACACCCTGAACAATGCCGGGGTGTTGCGCTATCCATTGCCCGGTGGAATGAATCACCGGAATCAGCTGCTGTGCCATTGACACGAACGAGGGAGATAGCTGACTGCCGAGGGTGATAGAAAGCTCTCGGGTGCTGACCATCAGCGCTTTGGTCGCCTCCAGCGGTGATTTAAGCCGTTCCGTGTAGGACGAGGCCAACAGGTCTTTATCCGCTGCCTTGAGTGCGCCCGCCCTGATTTCGCGGTATTTGTCCATATTGGCGAGCATAGGACGGACAAACGCCATGACCTGCATATCGGCGAACATCTCACCCAAACCAAAGTTTTTCGCCAGTTCCTGTAATGCAAGGTCGCGGGAGTTGTCGTCCTTGATTTTCATTGCCTTCTTGAAGCCTGCCAGTGCTTCCGGGCTTTTGGCTTCCAGATACCTGCCAATGACGTTTACCATGCCCTCAATAGGCGAGACGCCCGCAGACTTATAGGCCATCAGCGAACTCTGTAGGTCAATCCCGATATTGGCAAACTGTTTCTGCGTGTCACTGGCAAAAATCTTGGTGAGGAAGTTGCGGAAGTTGTTGGCGGCTTCGTCAGATGACCCCGCGCCAATACGGGCAACCTGTAAGCTGGCTCCGATTTCCGCCATCGCCTCTTTACCTTCGGCGATACCGCGCATCATAGGGGCAAGGGACGGCATCCA
>OLXV01001727.1_pt1 | contig 10686 bp, 8 predicted proteins | sample 1673481 | NCBI WGS metagenome assembly OLXV01 (sample SAMEA103958113, study PRJEB25191) | human gut metagenome
TGTAGGATAAGTCGTTTACCTCCGTATAGTACATTGGTGGTTTACGTTTGAATCCATATTGACCATGTTCCAGACGGATCCTCACCTTCAAATCCAGTTATGGTAATAGTCCCACTTTTTGTCGGTCCTGAGATAGATTTTGTTGTTCCACTCGGGCTTTTAACATAAATCGTATAAGGATCTGTTCCACTAGCCACATTACAATATAACTCCACCTTAGTTATGGAAGGATTGCTTCCCGAAACACTTCCTGATGTAACATTGCTTGTTTTTGAAGTTCCGCCGCTAATTGCATTCAGTTTTACTGTTGTCTTGCTGAAGTTATTGGTAGCAGCAAGCACAGGTGTTACAAACATCAAGCAAGCCATCATACAAGCCATAACAGCCGTAAAAACTCTCTTTGTTACTCTTTTCATTTTGTGACCTCCTTATAATTTGAAATAATTAGTGAAATATATGCCACATAAAACCAATTTACTATATCCTTGTATCCACTGACACCTGTGCCAGTGAACTGCCTGATTTCTTTAAATTAGCTTCCACGGATTCTCTTGTGATACCGTCTAATGTCCCAGATGAGACTGGCTTCCCTATTTCCCAACCTGGATCAGCAGCTTTTGCTGCGGATATAAATGCCTGCCGATATGCACGCTCATACTGCTGCATAGTATATCCCGCTGCTAATCGGTCATTTTTCTGTACCTTGCGATACATATTTGTATATACATCTGATCGTTTTGTCGTATCTCCATTCAGGACGCCATTTTCTTGCAGAAATTCCTTTTTCGTTTGCTCAAACATTTCATCTTTGCTGCTTTCCAGAATGGAAATAATACGTTTTTGACTACTTGCATTTTCATCTGTTAGCAAAAGACCTGCTAATCCCGTTGTTGGATCAATGTAATCTCCATCTTTGTCGTAACTTTTCATCAAATTTTTAATGCTCTGGATATTTGTGTACATTGCCCCATTTGCATTTGACATCATCTGCTTTATTGCAGCCTTATATTGGGCACTGTTCGTATCAATACCCGCCGCTTTTAACTGCGACTGTATAGAGCTGCTGTTTAACTGCGACAGCTGAAAGCTACCTATTGCACTTGTACTTTTTGTGCCTTTTGTTCCAAACATTTGCTGAAACAAAAATCCATAATCTGTGATTTTTGACATAAACTCGCCCTTCCTTAATAGAATAATTTGAAATCCGTAATTATTAAAATTCTCCTAGTTTTATAATAGCAAAATACGATTAAAGGTCAATTACCCTTGCAGAAAGTGGACTTTTTTTGCAGAAAACGGCACTAAAAAAGCCTTTCAGGCACACCATAGTTCAATAGTCATCCGAGATTCCCGTTTTGTAAACGAGTTTCACATTTTGAAAGCGACCTGCAAATTTTGTACCCGACTTTCCACTTTTGTAATGACTTTCCCGTTTTTTCCCTTGCTTTTATGATATAATCACCTTATGGCAGAGTATTTTTTTGCACAAAAACCGGACGTCAGTTTTGGCTTACAAATTTTGCAAGCCATAATTCACGTCTTCTGCTGTTCCTATTTCAGCCGGCGGTCTGTGCTTTATTCTGTCTTCTGGTTACTTTTTGAGAAGTCTTGCGGTGAGGTTGATGTCTTTGGCTGCAACCTCGTGGCATCTAAGCCTCTCCGCCAGGTCTTCTCCATAATAAAAGCTGAACGCTTCATACGGACTTTTTCCGTTCAGTTTCTTTCTCCGGTAGGAATTGATATGGTTCATCATCAGCTCTACGTCTGCCTGCGTCAGTTCATCAAAGCTTCTTCCTTTCGGCAGGATCCTGCGTATAAATTCATGTCCCACCTCGATCTCTGCTTTCTGGTACGGCGCACTTGGATTGCAGTAATAGATCCTCGTCCTTTGAAATCCTTTTCCATCCGGTCCGTTCTCTATACACTTGGGATTGGAAAACTCACTTCCGTTATCCGTCAGGATGACCGGAAACAGCTTCCTAAAATCCTGCCCTCCCAGCCGGTGGTACAGTTCATCATAAATATCTATCACTGACTTTGAGGTGTTTGCTTCCCGCAGGAACCCCAGCATCAGTGACACATTTACAAAATATATCGTCAGCAGGACTTTCCCTCCCTTGCTGCCGATCACGGAATCCATCTGCACCACTGCTGTGTCCGGATGCTGTTCCATATATACTTCGTAATCATGATAATTCCTTCCCACACGGCATCCACGGTCTACTTTCAGCTCCGGTTTTTTATATCTCGGACGGTACTTTACCTTTCTTGGCAGGTCTATGTTCCTGATATCAAACAGGCATCCATCCACGTAGTTGTAGAGGGTCTTTTCACTGCACATCAGTTCATCCTTATGTGTCAGGTAGATCTGATGGATATACTGCCCCTGTTTTACCAACGGCACCAGGATTTCATTGAGTCTGGCGATTTCCCCTTCCGTAGCAAGGATCCCGCTTCGGGATTCCGATATCTTATCCGTTGCCCGCCTCTGGGCTCCCAGAGCATCGTAAACAGTTTTTGTCAGCGTACACTTCTTTACTTCACTGCATCCGTTGCATACATATGGCGGTTTAAAGCGATGGGTACATATTTCTTCTTCATAATGCTCGCAGTAACGGTTGCATATGAGTTCACACTGTTTACAGACAGCTACCAGTGGATGCCTGCAGTCATTTGTCCCACATACTTTTTTCCTCTTACATGCTTTTCTGTACTTGCAGGTATTATGCGGGTAACTTCCATAACCGGTGTCCTGTTCGATGGAATAGTTCCTGATCTCCTTTGTGATGGTAGTCCTGTCCCTTCCCAGTTTCTCTCCAAGCTCTGTGAAAGTCATGTGCTCCTTTAGTCCGCTTTCTATCTCCAGCCGGTCCTCATAATTTAAGAACTTTGCCATACTGTCTCCTTTCCCCGCCAGCTGCTGAAGTTCTGTTAAAAAACAGGAAGAACATTTCTGCTCTTCCTGCATTTGTATCGTCACTTTCACTGCTGTAATTTATTCTGTTTGTAATCAACTTTCCCCCTCACACGGGAATTTCAAAAAACTATTGAGGCCATAGTTATCCCCATTTCCACGCATGCAAATATTGATGATTTGTCCACAAAAAATACGGAAAGGAAACTATCCCTTCCGTATTCTTACAATGTGCCTTACGCTGCGTGGCACACTTTACAGTCTTCCGTATAATTTTGCCATCTTATAAATCTTTTTCGCAAGCTTAGGATCCAAAGCTTCTTTATCCATGCGCCATTTCCAGTTGCAGCCCAGTGTGGACGGTATATTGATCCTGGCACTGCTGTCCAGTTCCAGATAATCCTGCATGGGGATAACCGCTGTATCCGCGCAGCTGGACAATGCCGCCCGGACGATCTCAAAGCAGAGCTTTTTATCATTCTTATGTCCCAGATACTTCTTCGCGAACTTCTTATCCTTCTCCGGCATGTTCTGTATAAATCCTACCGTAGTATCGTTGTCATGGGTTCCTGTATAGACCACACAGTTTTTATCATAGTTGTGAGGCAGATATTCACTGTCATTTCCCGCATCAAAAGCAAACTGCAGGATCTTCATTCCCGGGTAACCTGTCTTCTTCACCAGACGGATCACGCTGGGGGTCAGGAATCCGAGATCTTCCGCGATGACCTTCTTTTTGCCCAGTTTCTTCTTCATCACAGCAAACAATTCATAGCCCGGTCCCTTCTCCCAGTGACCGTTCTGTGCCGTAGGATCTCCGTAAGGCACGAACCAGTACTCGTCGAATCCCCGGAAATGGTCGATACGGAGCACATCGTATAACTGATAGCAATATGCAATACGCTGCATCCACCATTCATAACCGGTCTTCTTATGATATTTCCAATCATAGAGCGGATTGCCCCACAACTGTCCGGTCTCCGAGAAGCAGTCCGGCGGGCAGCCTGCCACACCGATGGGACGACCTTCCCTGTCTAACTGGAACAGCTTCGGATTCGCCCAGGTATCGGCACTGTCAAAAGCTACATAGATAGGAATATCTCCTACGATCTCTATGCCCTTTTTATTCGCATAAGTCTTCAGTTCTTTCCACTGTTTTGCAAACAGGTACTGTTGGAAGCAGTAAAATGCGATCTCATCCGAGAGCTTTTTGCGGTACTTGCGAAGCGCTGCCGCTTTTCTGAAACGGATATCCTCGTCCCATTCCATAAAGCAGACGCCGCCGAATGCATTTTTTACTGCCATATACAGGGCATAATCATCCAGCCAATAGGCATTGTCCGTGATGAACTTCTGATATTCCGGCGCTTCCATAAGTCCCTGTTTTTTCGCATTCTCAAATGCGATCTTCAGGACTTTGAACCGGGACAGATAGATCTTCTCATAGTCCACGTAATGTTCATTGTCTCCGAAGTCATAACCGTCACAGATCTCCTTCGTCAAAAGCCCTTCTTCGATCAGAAGCTCCAGATCGATATAGTAAGGGTTCCCCGCAAAAGTGGAAAACGACTGATAAGGAGAGTCTCCGTATCCGGTAGGTCCGAGCGGCAGGATCTGCCACAACCTGTTGCCGGACTTCTCCAGAAAATCCACAAAACGATAGCTTTCCCTGCCAAAGGTTCCGATCCCATATGCGGAAGGGATACTGGATACCGGCAGTAAAATTCCCTGTTTTCTTACGTTTTCTTTCATTGCTTTTGTATTCCTTTGATTTGATTAAAAAAAATAACTATCCAGTACTTTGCCGTCGCTCTGAATAGTTACTAAAAAATGGAAGCAAGGGGGCTCGAACCCCTGACCTTTCGCGTGTGAGGCGAACGCTCATCCCGGCTGAGCTATGCTTCCGGGTACTGCAGCAATCTTCTGCCATCCTTATTATAGCACCGGCATTCGGAATTGCAAGTACTAACAAATGCGGTTAGTGGGATTTGAACCCACACGGGTAACCACTGGCACCTAAAACCAGCGCGTCTGCCAATTCCGCCATAACCGCTTACGTGTCCTCAAAAGAACACGCCTAATTATACTCTGCCACCCTTAAACTTGTCAAGCATCCTGCACGACTGGCTCTCCAATATGACAGATGACTTTACGGTAGATTCTTACCAAGAAATACGATGTTAACAGCACACTGGCTAACTCCGCAATGGGAAATGCCCACCAGATCAACGTCACTTCGCCACTCAGGGACAACAGTTTTGCCACCGGGAGCAGCACACACATCTGTCTGGCCACAGATACGATCATACTGTAGACACCGTTCCCCAATGCCTGGAATACACTTCCCGCCACAATACAGAACCCGGCGAACACAAAGCTCAGCGAAATGGTCTCCAGGGCAGGCGCTCCGATAGCGATCAGACTCTCCTCCGCATCAAACATGCGCATAAGCTGTGCCGGGAAAATATGCATCGCAAGTAATCCCACGAACATAATACCCACGCCATATGCCACACTGTGCTTGATCGTCTTAATTACACGGTCTTTATGACCGGCACCGTAATTATAGGCAATGATAGGCACCATTCCGTTATTCAGGCCAAATACCGGCATAAATACAAAACTCTGAAGTTTAAAATAAATACCAAATACCGTCTGCGCGGAACCGAATGCCGCCAGGATGAGATTCATACCGTAAGTCATCAGAGAACCGATGGCCTGTACAACTATGGAAGGCGCTCCCACCTTATAGATCTGTACAATCAGATATCCGTTCGGTCGAAATCCTTTCATGGAAATATTCAGTTCCCGATTACATTTCAGATTAAATACCAGAGCAAGAATTGCAGCTATGATCTGCCCGATAACGGTAGCCACCGCCGCACCGGCGATTCCCATCCGGGGCATTCCGAAATAGCCGAAGATCAGGATCGGATCCAGAATAATATTAATTACCGCCCCGGTTCCCTGCGTGATCATGGTATAGAAAGTCTTACCGGTAGCCTGTAACAATCTCTCAAAGGTCGTCTGGAGAAAAATACCCATTCCCGCCACACAACAAATTGTCAGATACGTCACTCCGTACTCTCGTACTTCTAAGACTTCCGTCTGGCTGGCAAAAAAGGGGCGACTCACCAGCAGACCGATCACCGCAAAAGCCACGTAGCTTGCAATCGCAAGAAAAATACCGTTTCTGGCAATGATATCAGCTTTCTCAAAATCCTTCTCTCCAAGAGTCTTGGACAGAAACGCATTGATACCCACTGCCGTTCCCACTGCTACGGCGATCATCAGGCTCTGGATCGGGAATGCCAGGGATACCGCACGAAGTGCGTATTCATTGATCCTGGAGACGAAGATGCTGTCCACGATATTGTACAGTGCCTGCACCAGCATGGAGATCATCATAGGCAGGGACATAGAGATCAGTAATTTGTCAATGGGCATGACACCCATTTTGTTTTCTTTGGTCTGCATAAAAGTGCTCCTTTCGCATAAAAAAAAGCCCCAAGCGGGGTTTTTGAGAATGGGGAAATGATGTATGTTGTCAGGATATCGTAACATCAAGTGAGGCATGGGGGATTCGAACCCCCGACAACTTGATTAAAAGTCAAGTGCTCTACCGACTGAGCTAATACCCCATAATAAAAACAGGGCTAGCTGGATTCGAACCAGCGAATGCAGCAGTCAAAGTGCTGTGCCTTACCGCTTGGCGATAGCCCTATAAATATGACACCAAGCGTGCCATTACGACACTTCACTAATGAAAAAGGGTGGATAAAGGGATTCGAACCCTTGGCCTCCAGAGCCACAATCTGGCGCGCTAACCAACTGCGCTATACCCACCATGCGAGACAGTGACGGTCAATTAAGTCCTTCCTTATCTCAAATGTGCTCGAAGGGATTCGAACCCCCGACCCACGGCTTAGAAGGCCGTTGCTCTATCCAGCTGAGCTACGAACACATATCTGTCAGTCATCTACATTAGCAAACCGACGAAGCATATTGTAACTTATCCGACATCATTTGTCAACAGTTTTGTACTAATTTTTTGAAAAATAAACACAAAACTCAAGTTACGCATCGGGGTGACAGGATTCGAACCTGCGACCCCCTGGTCCCAAACCAGGTGCTCTAGCCAAGCTGAGCCACACCCCGAGGCTGCGTCACACCGGAACCTCCGACAACGCAGGTGTAATTATAACCTAGTTTTTTTCTATCTGTCAAGAGAAAAGTTGCAGAACTCCTACGTCTGTACTACGTGTTTTACACCGGAACCATTATCGCAGATATGCAATGGTAAAATGTACTTTTTCTTCTCTATCGATCTCCATAATGGCATAAGACGGCTGACGTCCTTCCTGTCTTGGATAAGACAGGCTTCCGGGATTCACCGCAATGATATCGTCATCGATATCGATCACCGGGCGGTGTGTATGTCCATACAATACAATATCCGCACCACGATCAATGGCTTCTTTTTTGATCGTCTCATTCCCCATGGAGACATAATAATTATGTCCATGAGTCACCCATACCTTATAGGGTCCGATATCCAGGGTGATCTCTCTGGGCAGATCCGAAAAAAAATCGTTATTCCCCAGCACAATATATACCGGACATTTTGCAGCAGCAGACAGGGCATACTCACTCCCCTCCGCATCACCGCAGTGGATCACCATATCCGGATGATGCATTTCCAGCACTTTGAAATAATTTTCGTTCTTTTTATGGGTGTCACTTACGATCAATATTTTCATATTTCTTAAGTTCCTCTTTCATCAGCTGCAGCGCTTTTCCTCTGTGGCTGACCTGGTTCTTCTCTTCTTCTGTAAGTTCCGCGGTTGTCTTTCCGAACTCCGGTACATAGAAAATGGGGTCATATCCGAATCCGTTCTTCCCTTTTTCATCATATCCGATCCTGCCCTCAATCGCAGCGCGGGTCGTCAGTTCTCTTCCGTCCGGTAATACAGCGGCAATGGCACACACGAATCTGGCTGTCCGTTGTTCCTCCGGCACCCCTTCCAGTCTCTGGATCAGATTTGCGTTTTTCACAGAATAAGGAGTATCCTCTCCAAGATATCTTGCCGAGTATATCCCCGGTTCCTTATTCAGATAGTCAATCTCCAGTCCGGAGTCATCCGCCATGACGATGTCATTCGTAAACGCCGCCACCGCTCTGGCCTTGATCAAAGCATTTTCCTCGTAGGTTTTTCCGTTCTCGTCAATATCTGCCGTAATCCCCGCATCTTTCATGGATACCACCTCCATTCCGGTGTCCTCCATGATCATTCGGATCTCTTTGATCTTACCGGCATTACCGGTTGCAAATACGATTCTTCCCTGCATATTCCACTCCTCACCGCATATGATCCATCATTGCGTATTAGTATAAACCTCGTTAATAGCTTCCGCAATACCTTGTGCAAGCTTTTTTTGATAGTCTTCCTGTATCAGCAGTTGTCTCTCAGCAGCGTTCGTCACATACCCCAGAGAGATTCTGGCTGACGGGATTGCGATCTCCCACAGGACATCTTCCTCTGTTGCCGGGAAAAGTCCCACTGCCCGATTGCTGGCCGCCACCGTAACCTGCCTTGTAACGCAATCGGCCCACTGAAGGTTGCCGAACTCCGGAATATAATATTCATCATTATATTCTCCGCTGATCCCATAGACCGACGCATCCTCCGGATCTGACGACAATCCAATCTCCAGATACAGATCTGCTCCAACCCAGTCGGCGAACTGCCTTCTTGCCTCTTTCGTAACATCGGTATCCTCTGTACGGGTAAGATATACCTTCACCTGCCGGTCTTCCATCAGCTGGGCTGTCTGTCTGGCAACACTGAGTGCCACTTCTTTTTCCTGACAGCCGGAAGCCGTCACACCGGGATCTCTGCCGCCTCCCACAGGATCCAATACCACGATCCTGTCATAGAGTTCCTTGGGGCTGACATAATCGACCCATAAGTATCCTTCTTCCAGAGTGCTGTGATATTCCAGCACTTCCCGCATCGAAAGTCTCAGCAGCACACCTTCGTTCTGTGCCTCGCAGATTCCTTTTTCCACAGGATTCAGATCTCCTGTGATCCTCCGTTCCTTATAGAATGCTTTTCTTCCGTTTTCTATGTAGATCCAGAGTTCCTTCTCCATGTAATGGTTCTCCACCACTACATTCTCCGCTTTCGTCCCCGCTTCCAGTGGTATACAGATCTGCCTGTCGGCTTTTTGATCCGTCTGCATGGGCAGTTGCATCTCTCCGGTCTGTTCCGTCCGGTATTCCGGGATCAGTTCTCCCTGCTCCTGGCTTCGTGCGGAAATCACCACCGTCTTGTGCGCCGCTGTCCATAGCATTGCTACCATGGAAAATGTTCCCAACAGGAGCCAGAGGACCAATGTCACCTTCCTATTTTGTTTTTGGTCTCTGATTTGCAATCGTTTCTTCATGAAAGGTTATATTTCTCTTCTCTTCGGCGGCTTCGGTCCCAAAAACTGGTAATAATAGGTTTTCATCATTCCGTTATATATCTTCCTGTTCTTGTCTGCTTTCCGTCCGATATCTTTCTCTGCCTGCTCGTAAGCAGTGATCAGATACATGCTCCAGGAGTCCAGTTCACGAAAACGTTCCCCTATGGTACGGTAAAGTGCCGGCATCTGGCTCTTATCCTGCAATCGTTCTCCGTAGGGCGGATTAGTTATAATGAATCCATACTTTTTCGGATGATGGAGATCTTCCACGCCTCTTCTCTGAAAATGGATCAGCTTATCCACACCGGCCATACGCGCATTTTCCCGGGCTATTTTTACCATATCCTCATCAATATCATATCCCTGGATATCCGTCTCCACTGACAGGTCTACCATCTCTTCCGCTTCATCGCAGGTATCATACCATATTTTCTTTCCTACAATATGTGGCCATTCTTCTGCCGTAAAGCTCCGGTTCCTGCCGGGGGCCATATTGGCCGCCATCATGGCTGCTTCTATCGGAAACGTACCGCTTCCGCAAAAAGGATCCACCAGGATCCTTCCTCCGTTCCAGGGAGTCAGCATGATCAGCGATGCTGCCAGGTTCTCCGCAATGGGCGCTTTTGCCGTCAGCTTCCGGTATCCTCTCTTATGCAGGGATTCTCCGGTACTGTCCAGTCCCACCGTCACTTCGTCTTTCATAAGGAACACTCTGACCGGAAAGCTTGCACCATCCTCCGGGAACCAGGAGATTTCATATTGTGATTTCAACCGGTCCACCATGGCTTTTTTCATAATAGACTGGATATCCGAAGGACTGAATAATTTGGACTTTACGCTGGCCGCTTTTGCTACCCAGAACTTACCGTCCTTAGGAATGTAGTCTTCCCAGGGCAGACTTTTCGTTCCCTGAAACAGTTCTTCAAATGTCTCTGCGTGAAAGTTTCCGATCTTGATCAGAATTCTCTCCGCTGTGCGCAGAAAAATATTAGCTCTGCATAAAGCTTCTTCATCACCGAAAAAAGTCACACGGCCATCTGCCACATCCGTAATATCATATCCGAGATCTGTAATCTCTCTCTTAAGCACCGATTCCATACCGAAATGGCAGGGGGCGATCAATTCAAAACGTCTCATTCGTTCCTCCGTATCTCAATCAAACATAGGAACATTATATATGCATTCCAAAAATATGTAAATAGGGGCATTCCTGCGAACGCCCCTGACTTCTTATGCACAAAAACTAGCAGTTCTTATTCTGCTCCTTATTCTCGCTCTGATCCCTATTCTGGTTCTTACTCTGA
>OLXV01001729.1_pt1 | contig 10685 bp, 6 predicted proteins | sample 1673481 | NCBI WGS metagenome assembly OLXV01 (sample SAMEA103958113, study PRJEB25191) | human gut metagenome
TTTCCTTGATCGCGCCGATCTCATCCTTGGAAAGGCCGGGCTCGTCCGACTCGTTCTGGTTCGGATCGTCCGGCTGATCCGGATTGTCGGGCGCGTTTCCGATGTAATCGTCGTTATTTTCTGATTGGCTGTTTCGTTGTTTCATAAGCTGTAAAACCTCCCTTTGGGTTAGTATTTGCCGCGCGGGAGATTTCATGCATACCAAAACAGCCTGCTTTGGATGAAAAGATAATTATACAAATTACATTATAGCACTTTATGTAAATCTCCGCAAGCGTGAAAGAAAAATCATCCGGTCGAATTTTATCCGATTAAAACAGGGGAGAGGCTTGCCTTTCATTAAAAATGTGCAAAAGCAAAAGGCGCTGTCTATCCGGACAGCGCCTTTTGCTTTTTGTAATGGCTTTTTGGCTTGCGCCGGTGGGGTCGAACCTCGCCGCCTGTCAGCGCCCTCGTTTCGGCGCTTTTCGCCTTTTCCCCTAATGGGCGTTATGCAAACGCGCCGGCGACGATATAACTGCGGAGGGCTACGACATCAGCCACCGTAAGCGTTTTGCTGCCGTCCAAATCTCCGGCGGCGAGCTGGGCGTCGGTCTGACTTCCCGCAACGATGAGGCCGCGCAGAGCAACGACGTCCGAAACCGTGACGGAGTCGTCGATGTCTACGTCGCCGCGGCGGAGGGCGGGAGCAAGCTTATCTACAGCCGCTTTGAGCGCGGCCAGCTTTTGCGCCGCCGCTCCCAGAGTCTCCTTCTGACTGTCGGTAAAGCCGCTGAATATCTGCCATGCCCTGTTTACGGCCTCCTTATGCTCCATGCCGATATCGGCCGCCTCCGGCAGAGATTCTATCTCCGCCGGAGGCTCCAGCGCCTCTATACGCTTTTGCAGCTCGATCAGCCTTTGCGCCTGTGCCGCATATGCGGCCGCGCGACCCTCCGGCAGAGAGCGGATGTCCCTGAGCAGGGCTTCAATCTGCCCCTTTTGGGAGAGCAGCTGCGTCTCATCCTCGGAAATCCGTTCGGAGAGTCCATTGATGTTCTGGCTCAGATCAACGATGAACCGCGCGCCGGAAACCCATTTCCCGGCCACGAAATCTCTTCCCCTGACCAGCAGCCGATCGGCATAAACCTCGACATAAAAGCCCTGCGCGCCTTCCTTTTCGGTGTCGTCATCGGTCCAGAGATAGCCTACCGCCGCGTCGTTGAACATGGTGGCGTCCACACCCTTTCCGGCATACATGGCGCTTTTGGCGTCCAGCTCCCAATGGGTGTGCCCCGTGAAAAAGACAACCTGCGGATACTGCCGCAATATCTCGCGGAGTTCGGCGTCTCTGTCCACTCCGTGCCAGTTCTGGCCGGGCAGAGAGCCGGAAACGGTGTTGTACAGCGGCTGATGCAAAAACACAAAAATCGGCTTCATGCCATCGGCCGCCTTCGCCAGCTCGGCCTTCAAAAAAGCCAGCTGGTCATTCCGCAGATGGGCGGAGGAGCGGTCCAGCGCCCAGTTGTCGAGATCCTGCGACGTCAGGAAAATATAGGTAGCGTCTCCGACCTTTTTGGAATAATAGCCGGAGGGCGCGTTGGTATTCTCCAAAAAGCGCTCCAACGCCATATCATAGGTCTGATTTCTCAGGTCATGGTTGCCGGGCACGCAGTAGATGTAGGGGATGTCCTTTACGCTGTTTACGACCCGGCTATATTCCATATACTGTGCCGCTTCACCGTTGTCGGTGACGTCCCCCACATGGAAGATACCGACGCTGTCCGGGTCGGTGTTCCGGATATCCTCAAGCGCCATGCGCAGGTGCTGGCTGTGCAGATGGTTGGAATCGGCCGTTATATGGGTGTCTGAAAGCACCTGGAAGGAGTAGAGAGGCTGCTCCTCCACCGCGGCGGCGTCCTTTTTCAGCTCGGTATACACCCCATCGGGAGACTCTGTGCTGTCGTCGTAAACCGCAAAGGCGTAGAGTCGGGTCGCGCCGCAGGGAATCATGGTGTTTTCATTGAGTTCGCGAATCGTCTGCCCGTCTGCGTCGTCGGCTGGAATCGGAATGCCGGTATATTCCGGGAGAGGGCCGGCCGCGTCGCCCCAGTATAACCGATAGCCCGTAAGCCCCTCGGCGTTTTCCGGCGGCGTGACGGCAACGGTGCCGTCGGCATAGCCCCGGTATTTGCCGGCGTGGTGATATCTGATCTGGCGCGGCGCGGGACAAAGCGCCGGCTCACGGGGAGAAAGGGTAAATCTGCACTCGGCCACGATGGTATAACCTCCGTCCGCAAAAAGATAAGCGTAATATTCCCCCACGGCAAGCTTCGCCATGGTTGTGATGCCCTCGGCCGACGCTTCCTGCAGCGTGGCCGAGCCGTCGGGCTGGCCTTAATTCCTTGTATAGGACCAGACCAGCGCAGGGTTTCCGTCGCGCGGCGTATGATCTCCGCCGGCGGTGTAGATGCCGATCCAGGCGTCGTTATGGCTGCTGCCGGTATAAGAGAAAACCGGACGCTCGCCAGGGCCGTAGCTGCTTTTATCCGTGCGGATAGAAGCGTCAGTCTGACCGGGATCGCCGTTCTCCCGGATTACGAAGGCGCTTTGCGCCAGAATGTTGTATCCGTCGTCCTCCATCAGGTAAATGTCGTATGCACCGGGCGGCAGCGCCTTTACATCTCCGCGATCCGGGTCCTTAAAGTCCATCCTGCCGTCCGGCTGCCTGGTTTTTTCGGTGTATTCGTACACGGTCGCCTGCGGACCGCCCGCCCCGGGCTGCTGCCCTTTCTGATAAATTGCGATCCAGTCCTTTTTGCTGCTGCCTGTATAGCGGACCGAAATCTCGTCTCCCTGTACAAATTCCGTGCTGTCCAGCGTCATGGAAGGCGCTTCTGCCACCGCGGGGGAGACGGCAAGGCTTCCGAAAATCGCCAGCGCCGCAAGGCTCGCAATCCAATGGGAAAATTTTTGAACAAGCCGCATGATCCAACCCTCTCCTTTAAAATCAGCGTTTTTTGCTGAAATGATGGAACCGACCGCTAAAAAAGAGGAGACCGCGGCTCTCTTTTTTCAGTGATCGCACAGCAAGTATAGTATGGCAAGGTTGGATAAGCAAGGATTTTGTTTGATTTATTTTGACTTTTGTGGACTTGTGTTGATTATGGCCTTTTGCGGAGGATGGAGACGCCCGCCTTCCGATACTTTTCTTCCACCGCTTCGGGCAGCTTGGAATCGGTGACAATGCCGTCTACTTCGTTTAAAGAGGCGATCTTGATCATGGAATTGCGTTCGAATTTGCTGCTGTCGGCCAGCACATAATTGACGGTCGAGTTTTTCATGATTTTTTTCTTGACGGCGATTTCTCCGAGGCCGAAATCGGTCAGACCGCCGGAAAAGGAGATGCCGCTTATGCTGATAAAGCCGACGTCGGCGTGGAGTGCGTCCATGTTTTCCTCGGCCATGGGGCCGACAATGGACATTTCGCCGTGGCGCAGCACACCGCCGGGAATCAGGAGCGTAAACTCCGTATTTTGCGAAAGCTCGTTGACGATCGGAAGATAGTTGGTGATCACCGTAAGGCGGCGGAACCGCTGCTTGAGGGCGATGGCCGCGGCATGGTTGGTCGTGCTGGCGTCCATGGTGATGACCTGCCCCTCCTGTACGAGGCGGCAGACCGTCTCCCCCAATTCCAGCTTTTCTTCCCAGTGTATGACCTGCCGCTCCTCCCGCCGGGAGGGTTCCGGAGAATGCTCGGCCGGTACCGCGCCGCCGTGCACTCGCCTGAGCAGATTCTGCTCCTCCAGATACTTTAAATCTCTGCGAATGGTTTCGATCGAAACGTCAAACCGGGAGGATAAATCGTTCACCCGCACCACGTCCTGCCTGTACAGCAGCTCCAGGATGACGTTGTATCGTTCTTCCGTTAATAAAGCCATGATAACCTCCTGTTTCCAAACTACACATATATCCACAAAAATCCATAATGCGAGCCTATTATAGCACGGCGGACCTGTAAGGTCAATGGGTGGGGGAGGCTTTTCGCCGGCGGGAGCGTCCTGCCGGCGTCCGGGTCTGCGCCGGCTTTGCGAAACGGCGGCGCAGACCCGGATAGGCGTATGGCCGGCCGGAGGATCGCTGGGCCGGCCGGAGGATAGCTGGCCGGCCGGACAGGCAGGTGGACAGACGGGCGAATGGGCGGACAGCCGGACGGGCGAAAAGAAAAACCGGAACCGGGACTGAAAAAAATCAATCCCGATTCCGGTTTTTAAAATTTTGCTTTGGCTATATACCTCGGTGAACCGAGGAGGCTTATTCCACGCCGCCGGAGACGATCAAAGCGCGCAGCGCAACCACGTCGGAGACGGTCAGGTTCTGATCCGAATCATCGAGGTTGCCGGCCGCGAACTCACGGTCGGTCCAGCTGCCGGCCACGATCAGCCGACGCAGCAGCACCACGTCGGAGACGGTTACCTTGCCGTCGTTGTCGACGTCACCGCGGCGAACGGTGACCGTCTGCTTCGGCAGTACCTTGTTCACCGTGAAGTCGAGGTAGATACCTCCCACGCTTACCCGGATTTTTCCGCTGATGCGACCCTCTGCCTCGGTAGTGGAGGGGGTCACATGCGCCGGCTCATCCCAGGTAACGGAGGTGGAGGAGTCGGTCAGCGCGCCGCCGGCCGCAGCAAGCAGCTCGGCTGCCGTCGTGTCCGCGGAGGGGATGTAGGCCTCTACAGCCTCTTCGGCCAGCTTGGCCTGCGCGTTCAGCAGACTGTCGTCTATATCCGCCAGCGTGTAAGCGGCGATGAACATGTGCTCGGTGCCGCTGCTTTCAATATGCAGGGTAGTGTCGGTCTGCGCCCGGAACCTCACCGTGACGACCCGGTACTGGGTTACATCTCCGGCACTGAAGCTCTTGGTGGTGACGACACCCTCGTCATCATAGACCTTGATTGTGTTGGTCGATTGATAAGAGCCGGTGTAAACCTTCAGCTCCTGCCACTCGGTTCCCGCCGGAACCGAGAAGGAAATCGTGCCGCGATAGGCTGTGATGGCGTTCTGGCTTCGATCGGCGGAGGCGGTCGGCGTCCCATCCGAGAAGGAGATGGCCGGGAAATCGTACACCGGCATTCTGCTGCCGTCAAAGCTCGGCGCGCCAAGCAGCTGGGTTACACCGCTCTTGCGGTTGATCGCGTTTGTATCTCCGCCGAGGCCGAGATGTACCCAATCCTTGATGCCGCTGTCCGAAAGGTTTGTGCCTTCCTTCGCCGTCTCGATCGAGATAATCCGCGTCACCGATCCATCCGGCTCGGAGAGGGGATCGCCCACCGCGACCGCCATCAGAGCAAGCTTGCCGTCTCCCTTGTTTTTGAGGGTGAATTTCAGGCTTGCACCGGCCTTGCCGGCTGCGGCGTCCACGGTGATCCGCTTTGCAAAGCTTTCGTTTCCGGAGGTCAGAGAGATCACCTTGGCTGAAACGCCGTCGGTGATTTCCAGCACGCCGTCGGTGTTTTCCCCGGCGATATAGAGCGAGATCCGCTCATCAGCCGTGCCGACCGCAACGTCAAAGGAGAGGGATTCGGAAATTCCGTAGCCGGTCGTGGTCGTTTTGCCGTCCGCCAGCTTGTAGGTTGTGTTCCCGGCGTAGGGGAAGGTGTCTCCCTCCCCGGCGAGGCCTGAAAACAGATTCTCATCCTTCGCCAGAGTCAGCGGCTCTCCCGCCTCGTCAAAGGCCATCCATCCGGTCGAGCCCAGCGCGTTCAGATCAACGGCGGCCGGCGTGTTGCTCTCCTTGGAGGTGTAGTCCACCGCCACGGCGTCGTTTGCGGGCAGGCTTTCATCCTGCGGAGAGGCGAACTTGATCCGCACTTCACTCTCGGCCGAGAGCGCCCGCTCAAAGCTTACGGTGTACACCTCGGCATCCCGCACCGAACCGGAGAACGCGAAGGGAGAAGCATCGAGCGAGCGGGCGAGCGTGGTCGCCTCGACAGCCTTTCCGTCCACTGTGAGACCGGTCAGCGCACCCCAGCCCTCCGGCGCATGTACGCGCACCGACCAGGTGCGGGCGTCAAAGGCGTCGCTGCCCTCGAACGAGCCTTCGGCCGCGCCGATCCGAACCACGACCTCGCCGGTCGCCTTGTCAAAAGAGGTCGAGAGGGCAGTTGTACGGTAGGCTCCCTCCTTATATGCATTGGAGGTCGCGTCATCCTCGTACAGCTCGGCCGTGCCGGCAAGCTGCGTGCTCGGATAAACGTCCAGCGCCACGTTGTCCCAGGCCTTTTCACCCAGATACCCGGCCGTGTCAACCAGTGGCAGAATCGTGCCGCTGCGGACGAAGAGGGGAGAGGTATCATACCCGTGCGCCCGGGTGATGGTCTGCGGCCCTTCATAGCTTTCGCCGGTCCAGACGTCGATCCAGTTGCCGTCGGGAATGAAGACTTCGCGGTGGTCTCCCTCCTCCGGGATGACCAGCGCCTTCAGCTCCATGCGGGCGCCGCCGCTGCCTTCATAATATTCAATCTTGATGTCGTGGGTCGAGCCGGCCTTTAGCAGAACCGGTGCAACGTTGTTCACGTTGTTGATGCCCGACCAGATGTCGATGACCGGTGTTCCGTCAATCCAGAGGCGAACGCCGTCGTCGGTGCGGACCGCAATGCGGGCATCCTCGTCTCCGATCGTGATGCTGCCGGTCCACCGGACGGAGAAGTTGTCGGCATTCACCTCATCGGCCGGTTTGCCGTACTCCCAGTTGTGATAAACCTCGGTCTCATACCGGGTGAGGACGGGCGTGCCAGACAGCTCGGTGTTGTTGAAATATTCGGCCTTGAGTCCGGCCTGCCCGTCGCAGGACATCCAGGCGGAGGGCAGCGGCATTTCGGTGCCGCCCTCGTACAGCGGGGCGACCAGAATGTTGTCGCCTACCGTGTACTCGGTGTCATCCTGCGCCTCGGCATACTGCGGATAGTTGAAATCCAGCCGGCGGAGGATGGGCATGCCGTCCTCATAATTCTCGTGCGAAAGGGCATAGTAAAGCGGCATCAGCCGATAGCGCATGTTGACGTACTCGCGGGCGGTGTCCTCCGCCTGCTCTCCGTACAGCCAGGGCGACCGGTCGACGGAGGCGCTGACGCTGTGGAGGCGGAAGATGGGGGCAAAAGCGGCATACTGTATCCAGCGGGTATACTGCTCGTTCGACTGCATGCCGTAGTGACCGCCGACGTCGGGCGCAACATACGGCGAGGAGGAGATGGCTCCCGACCGCACCGAGTTTACAATCTCCCGATAGAGGCTGTCGCTCATCTGCCCGATGTCGCCGGTCCACTGCACCGAGTAGCGGTGAGAGGCATAGTCGGGCGCGCTGTTGAAGTATCCGTTGTCGATGCCGTCGGCGTTGGAAAGCACCATCGCCCGCTCGTTCGGCGTCGTACGCAGGGTAATGTCATGGAAAAGGTACATGCCGAAGCTTTCCTTCGGGATGCCGCTGAAGGGCGATTTGATCGAAACCGTCCAGTTGCGGTCGAACCACCAGGTGTCCAGCCCGTACTTCAGAATTTTGCTCAGGTTGGTGTTGCGGAAGATCAGCTCACCCTGCTCCAGCGCATGCATGTTGTTCTGCGCCTCCGGATGGTCGTTAAAGACGAGGTTTACATGCTGCTCATCATGCATCCGGTTGAAGAAGCGGGTCGCGTCGGGCAGCAGGCTGGTGTTGATGTTATAGCCGTGCGACCCGCCCATCCGCCAGTCGGTGTCCATAACAAAGTAGTCGAGCGGAAAGCCCTTGTCCCGGAAGGTCTGCACATATTCGAGTGCCGCCTCCTCCGAAAAGGCGCGGAAGCAGCTGTACCAGAGGCCGAGTGCCTTAAGCGGCACCATCTCGCTCGATCCGGTCAGGGCAATAAAGTCTGCGCGGAGCTGCTTTGCGTCGTTCATCGGAACAAAGATGTACATGTCGGGCGCGTCGTTGTCCACGTCCCAGCCGTTGTAGCCGTTGTCGGTCTCCCCCTCGGGCAGAGGCGCATAGCCCCACTCACTTGGGATAACGCGGGGCGTGTCGGCAATCGCCCAGGCCTTGGGCGTGTCGCCCGGGTCGGGAAGGTAATCCGGCTCCTCCGGCAGGCTGGTATAGGCCCAGATCACCTTGCCGTCCCGGTCGGTCATGTAAACGCCGTCGAGCGCCTTCGCCTCCGTCGGAACATAAACCACATAGTTCTCGGTGGAGATGGCGATCAGATCACCGACCGTCTGCGTCGTGTAGGGCGTACCGTCCCAGTCGCGTCCGGTGATGTGATAGGTCTCTCGATCCTCAAAACCCTTGGGACCTCTGACCTCCACCCGGGCGAGGCTGCCGGACAGCAATTGCACACGCACATCGCCGATCACGACGTCGTAGGCGTCGGCCCCGGCCTGCGCTGCCGCTCCCGTGCCGGAGGGGCTGTCCGCCCCGGCGATTCCGGTAATCTGGAATGCCGTGGCCAGCATGCAAAGGCAGAGAAACAGGGCAATTGTTCGCATTTTTTTCATTGCAAAGCACACTTCCTTTCATTTTCGATTTTCGCTTGATTCCGTCGTTTGCGTACCGACGAATTTTTACATTCTAATCATAATGCATTCAGCTTTATTTAGAAAGGTGTGTTTTTAATAAATTCTGGACAATTCTTGTGATTTCTGCACAAAGGGAGGGGAAAATATACCGGCCAAAATCGGGCGGAAACCTGTCTTGGCACCTTTGCAATCACGAAGGAGCGGGGTGTTTATCACGAAAAAGGACAGCCGCCGGCCCTCATGAAAGGCCGGCGGCTGTCTTTTTGCAGTATTTTAGGGGAAGCTGTTGAACGCTGCTGAGGGGGATTGCTTTCTTAATCCCCCGCCATGATGGCAGTGCGCAGCCGCACTACGTCCGAGACGGTAAGCAGGCCGTCCCCGTCCATGTCGCCGTATGCATTTGAACTCGATTTTTTCACTCCGGAGGAGGCGTCGGAATGCCCTGCTGCAATTTCACTCCGCAGCGCAATGACATCCGAAACCTCCAGCTTTCCGTTGCCGTCCATGTCGCCGGCGCGAACCATTTGGGGATAGGATGCACTAAGGTCGAGCAGCGCATTCTGAGAAACCAGCCCCTTCTCATACGCGTCCTTGAAATAATAGAGCTTCCCATCCTTGTATACCCAAAGCGCCTGATTTACACCTGAAAAATTAAACACATAACCACCGGCAGATTCCAGCCAGTACAGGTCGATATAGCTGATTTCCCTGTGTTCGACCGTTACGATATAAACGCCGTCTTCCCGGCCATAGCAAGCGATTGCAACATTATCCAAAGATAATTTTTTGCTTTCGTCGGCTTTGAATTTTTCATACGAGTCGTAGCGCTTATTAAAAGCTGTAATATAATCCTCGTGTAAAAAAGAAAACCATGCATCGAAGATCGCTTGCTTTTCATCTGTCGTAAGGGAGACGGCGCCCTCGGCTGAGATGGCGGGAACAAGCAAACCGAGAATGGATAGAAAAGCCAGACAAAAGCTGATCAGTTTTTTCATAAAAACCCCTCCTATAATTTTTGCGTGTTGGATGACGAATGTTCTTCTGTGTTGGATCACAACGGCATAATCAAGGTTTCGAGAACTGTATAATCAGAATAATCCAGAATTACCCCAATGCTAAGTTGTACATCGCCACTGTCCGACAAAGTGTAGGTGGCAGAATCAATGGAATATGTATCCACAGAGGTGTATTCCTCCGCAATCAAATTATCCACAAAATTATGTATCGACGCATCAGACACAGTGGGAACTGCCTTTCCGTCAAAGACGCCGGTGTTGGACGTTCCGACTCCGACGACTGTCCCATCCGTCATCAGCATCACAAAAGCTGAGTCGTTCGTATTCCTGCCGTTGATTTGTCTGACATAACGGAGCGTGTATAATTCTGTATCATCTACATAGTGATCGTAAATAAGCGCATATTGTTCCGTGGAAATATAATTGTTTAAAGATGCAGCCGCTATACGTTGCCGCATTGATTCTGTAACGGTAGCGCTTTGATTGGTACCTTGTTCAATCAGAGAACAATCCAGATATCCGCTGACAATCTCCGGATTGATCGTAATTGAAGCAGCCGCTGTCTCGTCTTTTTCCAGACTGGCAATTGCATCCGAAGCAGTTATTGCCGACACATTATTGGTATATCCCAATTGTGCAAAACTAGCATCAATGGGGTATGCCAGCAATTGTGTAGTATTGCCCTTCACCAAGCGGTTTTGATTATTTTCGGCATAGCCGGTTGCCAGTAATGCGGTATAATCCGCTTCAATCAGTGCCTGCGCTATACTTACCCCTTACAAATGGATTTGAAAAACTGACTGCTCCAGATTGTTGTTGCGTCACAATAAACAACGTCTTGGAATCCTATAACGGTTTTCGCACCTTTATTGTATGTTGTGTTGACCAGGTTGTTAGCTGTCGACCCACCGCTTGCTGTAGAGCATGCACCATAGTACACTAAACGGGTGGAGGCCAGAGCGTTGTCCGGTAAGCCTTTTATATCCTCCATCTCCATAGAACCGGTAGCAAGTGTGATGCCTGTTGGGCCGCCGTGTGATCTGCTGGCAAAAATCGTAGCGCTTTGTAAAGATGCCAGACAAGTGTTTTTATCAATATCCTGCTTCAGGACAAAGGGGAACTTCGTGATGTCTTCGAGCGTTTTCA
>OLXV01001748.1_pt1 | contig 10632 bp, 8 predicted proteins | sample 1673481 | NCBI WGS metagenome assembly OLXV01 (sample SAMEA103958113, study PRJEB25191) | human gut metagenome
TTCTAAGAGACTTCCCAACCGCTTGATTAAGAAGTCTTTTAGAGCATACAACACCGCTTGCAAGTTTGTATTTCTTGTACTGCTTCACAGCAAAGCAATCCGGCTTTCGCTTTTCCAGCCCCTTAAACATATAGTCCACGGCATTTTGGAAATTTTCATCGTCCTCCTTGACCTCCATGCCGGAAATCATATCTACCAATGTATTCATATTCCGATCCTCAGCGGGGCCCTCAAAAATGATATAGGCGATCAGGGCGCAGTATAAAAGCGTTTCCGCCTTTTGCCAAAATGGATCGCCCTCTTTGCCCTCGCCCTTTGTGTTGCTGATCAAAGCATCCACAAATTTCAGAATATCGGCCTCGTTTCGGATATACGCCAGCGGGTTATAGTGCATGGACTTGGAAAAATCTATGCTGTTAAAAACTTTGATTTTATACCCCCGCCGTTGCAGAAAGCGGCCTACCTGTCCGAGAACACCTCCTTTGGGATCGACCACCACATAGCTGCATCCGGCCTTTTTATCCGCGCTGGCCTGCAAGATCTGCGGGGTAAGCCAGAACCGGGTTTTGCCGGAGCCGGACGAGCCGATGACGCAGGCGTTAAGGTTGCGGGCGTTGGCCGGGTTTTTGGGGCGGGTATTCATGGTAAGAAACTCCGTCCCGGTGAGAATGATATTGTTTTCAAACTTTGGATCGACAAAGGGCTGGATGTCTTTTGCCGTTCCCCAACGGGAGGAACCGTACTCTTCATCCCGCCTGTACTTTTTCGCGTTTTTGCTTTTCACATAGATCAGCAGGCGAAAGGCAGCCGCGCCCACAATGCCAACCAGCCAGTCAAAGGGAGCAAGCCCCGGCGCAAAGTCGGCAAAGGCCGGGCCGATAGTCTGGCCCAGCCCCAGGAGCTTGTGGGCGAAGTCTGCGCCAGCGGCCAGCCGGTAGGCCGTCCCCAGCTTTAGGCAGGCCCACAGGATAAACAGATAAGGAATATTGGGTATCACATATTTTTTTACGCTATCTGTCCTCATGCGCCGCCTCCTTTACCCGTTCTTTCTTGTGGGACGGCTGGCGGGCCAGTTCAGCGGCGGCCCGTTTGAGCTGTTCCCGGATGGGAACACGCCTGGACTTTGAACGCTTGAGCAGCCGTTTGGAATACTCTGCGAAACAGGCGGTAATGGCGTCGGCCTGCCCAGCCTTGAAGAAAAGCAGGTGTCTGTCCGGCGCTACCTTGTAAAAGGCATAGTCCACATTCCATTTCCGGGCCACCCGGTCAAAGAGGGCGGGAGCCTCCACCTCAATGCTGTTGGCAGAAGCACCCTGGCCCATAAGCTGGCCCACCGTCTGCCTGCCGTGGGGCGTTTGCTTGGCCCGGTGGTGTTTGGCAATCTTCCGGGCAATCGTTCCCAATACATAGGCAAGCCCTTTTGCCGTCAGCTTGCTTGCCTTGATCGATACCGCTATGGTGCGTCTGGAAACATCCTCGTCAACCAGGCGGATCACCCCCTTTCATACAAAAAGCGGCTCCTCTGGACAATGTGTCCAGAAGTGCCGCTATCGGTCATCATGTTCTTTTGCGGTCATCTTGCGATAGCCATCCAGAGAGGAACCGTCAATAATTTCCTTATAGGCGGCCATCTGTTCCCGGATGGAAAGTTGCGGATAGGAGAAAACCCTGTGTTCGGCGGGAATGTCCTCGATCCCGTGGTAGTGCTCAATAAATTTGCCGCCGTTGTTCAGTACATAGCCGCCTGGGGCAAAGTGGCCGTCCTCGTTGAGCCGGATGTCCCGCCCGTATGCCTCATAATCGAAATAGTCTTTCAGTTCTTCCGGGATTGGCAAGTCCTCCGCAGAGTAGCGGCCTAAATCTTCCTCGCTTTCAATGTCGGGATAAAATTCAAAACAATCCAGGTTTTGCGTCAGGTTGATGAGGTCGGCCACGCTAGAAGTATGCTCGCCGCTGTCGATCACCGCCTCGAATTTCTCCAAATCACTTTGATCCAGCTCGGAGAGCAGGCAGGCCAGATGGTTAAGCTCGTCCAGATTTTCATATTCGGTCAGATAGTCATAGAGCCCCAGCACATCACCGTCAAAGCTGGTAATGAAAAACTCCTCGTAACGCACCCCATCCACGCCGATGCGTTTCAGCAGACCTTGCACCTCCTCTTTGGTGGTGGGGAATTTCAGCGTTTCTCCAACCAGCTCACCCTCGTTGTATTTTCCCAGGTTGGTAATGTAGGCTTCAAACAGTGCAGGCATATCAGCGCCGCCCCTGGCCCTTGACGGTCAAAATGCCCTCCAGGGTGGTGGCTGTGATCCCCAGCCGCTGGGCAACGGCGATGTCATTCTTTACCGCCTCGTTGACATAGTTCCCGCACACCACCAACACGCGGGAGCGCCGGAGCAGGTCGCGCCCCATGTCGATGCCGTTCTTATGTTCCTCCGGCACCGCGTCATTGAGGAACAGCGGCAGGAAAAGCATAGGGCAGATGGGGGAATAGCCCGCGTCATAGACAATACGGCAGTATTTAGCCGCCTGTTCCGTAATCTCGCACTCGTCGCCGCGCCATGCGGCGGTCACATACGCAAGGGGTCGTTTCATAGTCAAAACCTCCATTTCTTTCCTTATATATAGTAGATAGCGTCAACCCTATCTCCCCGCCCTTTCCCATTCATGGGAAAGGGGGCGGCTCTGGAGGATATACCCCCGTCGCTTCGCCGGAAATAGCACAGCCGGGCCAGGCCGTCAAGGGCATGGCCGCCGCTATGCGGCGGTGCGCTGCACCCTTGACTGCCTGTACCCGGCTGTGCTGGAAGATACCCGGCGACGGGGGATATATCACCGCAGAGCCCATCCCAAACGGGGAGCGTCTGCCTCTGGACAAAGTGTCCAGAAGCGGGGGCGGTTACTTGTCCAGTTCGTTCTTTTTCTCCGGCTTTGCCAGTTCGGGCGGCTGCTTTTCTTTCCACTCGTCCAGCAAGGCCAAAATCTGCGCTTTCATTTTGGCCGGGGTCACTTCCTTGCCAAAATATTTGTTGAGTTCGTCGGTACTGATGATCACGTTATCAACCTCCCTTTTTTCCTCGCTTAAAATACCATCGATCACGTCACCATTGAGCAAGCCCTCCTGATCCAGCTCCCGGAGCCGCTTTGCCTGCTTGACGGTGGGGGACGCCACCTCCCCATCAATCGACACGGCAATCAGCCGCTGGTTTTCCGGCTTGATGTACGACAGCTCCACGGAGGGCATAAAGCCCATGCTTTTTGCGTCCACCTTTTCCAGAAGCTCCGGGACAAGATGGTTGAGCCGGACATAACGGAGCACCTTTTTATAGTTCATGTCATGCTCCTTGCCCACAATCTCCACCGAGAGCTTACCCAGGGCTTCCGCCTCTTTCTCGTTTTTGGGGCGGGCCCCCTGGCGCTTAATGGCCTCCAGTTCCAAATCCAGGAGCTTTGCAAGCTCGCTGGGGAGCGGTTCACCCCGCTGCTTGTTGCTGTTGCGCATTTCCCGGACAGCTTCCAGGTCGGTCATCTCCCGGACAATACAGGGCATTTCCTCGAGCCCGGCCCGTGTGCCGCCATGGTGTCGGCGGTGTCCGGCGATGATCTCATAGCCCTTGCCGTCCTTTTCCGGGCGGACGGTAGCAGGTGTCATAATGCCATGCTCCTTGATCGTCCCCACCAGATCGTCCATGGCCTTATCGTCCTGTACCTTGTAGGGGTGCTCCCGGAATGTATGGAACGGGTGAAGCTCCGCCATTTTCAGATAGACGATTTTTCCCTCTTCCACCGGGCGGGGCGGGACTTCCGGCATAGGCGGCAGCTTGATCTCCGGGGGCGGCGCCTCCGCCTCCTTGACAGGGGCGGCCTTGCCTTTTGGAGCTTTCACGCCGGGCCCAATCCCCCCGGAGCCCGTTTCCTTGTCCTTATCTTTTTTTCCACCTCTGGACACTTTGTCCAGAACGCCGGGGGCCGGGGACTTGTCAAGGGCCGCCTTGTCAGCCTTAGCTGGGCGGCCCTTGCGGGTGCCCGGCCCCTTTTCCGGCTTGTTGGGCTCCACCTTATCCTTTGCCTTTTTGGGACGGCCCCGGCGCTTTTGTGCGTTTTCCTCCTCCTTGATTTCATCCAGGGATTTTTCCCAGGGTGGTTTTTCCTCGTTCCCGAACAAGTCACGGAACGCCTCATCCCCATGTTTGGGGGAGCCCTCCTCGACAGCCGGGCCTTCCGCTGTTTTTTCCCCGGCGGCCCGCGCCTCCGTCAGATCAATGACCTTTCCAGACGGGGCAGCGGGTGTATTTTCTTCCTGTGGAGCCTCCGGGCCGGGATGTTCCGGCGCGGGCTGTTCTGGTGTGGGAGAGCCGCCCGGCTCGGCAGGGCCGGGGGACTCCGGGACCTGCTGTTCCTCCAGGCCCGTTTTCAGCTTGTCATCCGCCATTCACAAAACCTCCTTTTTTGAAATGAAAAAAGGTCAGACCACACGGCCCGGCCACCTTAAAAAGATTTCCCCCTTTCCTTTTCAAAATATATAATCGGCACCACTCCTTTCTCTCTCCGAGCCATAAAAAAACGTCGCTTTTCACAAAGAAATAGCGACGTTTTCGTGTAGGTTGGCTCGGTTTTTTGGTGTTTTATGATTATGCCATTGTATAAAAACCTAAATATTCTTATGGTATAAAGTCCAAATGTCTGGTAAGGATAGAAATAGTTATGCTCTACCTCTATCGTTCCCGTCCGTGAATGAACCTCATCCTTAACCATGCAGAACTCAGAGCTATCGCTAGGCATATCTATGCCTTTCATATCCCGTCCGGTTAGGAAAAGGAGTGAAAAGATCCCCTTCTTGTAATTTCCAGGGAACACACGCGGATACATATGATTCAAAATATTTGAAACAATTCCGAAGCCGAATACCCCTGTCATAGACGATACGGGGTTTTCTCGGATAAGCACCATTCTCATAATAGTACACGCCCAGTCTCGCATCCTTATCATCGTCGTATACCAGGTAGTCATCGCTGACGCCGCAGAGACGTACACGGTTCTTAATATATACACCCAGGTCATTGGCCGGCAGCTTGGAGATAATACCGCAGCGCAATCCGAGCATTGCCGCACCGGTGATGGCATTCAGTTCTGCACCTCCGGCCTGCTTGCTGAAGCTGTCGCCTCTGGTGATACGTTCGTTATCGGGCGGTGATAATCTCAGCATGATCTCTCCCAGGGAGAGCAGGTCAAATTCCTTTTTCTCAGTCAGTTCCATAATATAAACTCCCATCTGCATTTTTGCCAAATGTTGTATCGGAATCTCTCCGGTATTCCTCACAGTGCGCCGTTGAAACCCCTTACATTTTCTCTTTACATTTGTACTATAACACAAATATATGGCGTCGGTAAAGGTGCCAGACATAAATTAAAAATTTAACGAAAATACTGAATTTGCCGTCAATATCTGCTATAATCAATCTGTATTATCATTCTAAGAATTGAGGTATTTTTATGCATTCAAAATTCCTTTCCGATAGTAACACTTTTTACAGACGTTATTGTCCGGTTCTGATTCTGTTACTGGGAGCACTTCTGCGTCTGTTATACCTGTCCCGGGTGCCCGGTGGCCTACATCAGGATGAGGCTTTTGTCCTGCTGAACTCCTATGACCTTTTACACGAAGGCCGGGATTCCGCAGGCTATGCATTCCCCATCTATATGTCCAGCTGGGGAGACGGGCAGAGTGCCATGTACTCCTGGCTTCTCACTCCTCTCCTACTGTTGAACAAAGGGATTCCCACTACTTTTCTCGGAAGGCTTCCTCAGGCACTGGTAGGTATTCTAACGCTTTGGTGCGTCTATTGTCTGGTAAAGGAAATGTTCGGCCACACTGCGGGTCTCTGGGCCTTATTCGCCTTAAGCGTCTGTCCCTGGCACATCATGGCCTGTCGTTGGGCATTGGATGCCAATATGGCCCCCGGTTTTCTCATGTTTGGTCTGTACTTTTTCGTACGGGGCATGAATGACAACCGTTATCTGTTGCTCGCGGCACTTTTTTACGGTCTCTCCCTCTATTGCTACGCAGTGATCTGGCCTATGCTTCCCATCCTGCTGGCTCTGCAGGTATGTTACGGGATCCGCTATCATAAAATCCATTGCAACCGTTACAGCGTTCTGTCTGTTCTGCTCCTGTTTGTCCTGGCATTACCGTTGCTTTTATTTGTCCTGGTCAATCAGGGACTGTTGCCGGAGATCGCCTTACCCTGGATCACTATTCCCAAAACACAGGGGTATCGCGGCGGAGAGATTGCTTTTTCCCTAAGTTCTGTTTATGCGAATTTCAAAAACACAGCGCATTTATTGTTATTGCAGGATACCGGAAGTCCCTATGACTTTCTACTGCCCTGGGGATTATTTTACGATATCGGCCGCGTCTTTATCCTGATCGGAATCGGCTGTATGCTGTACCGGCTGATTCGTTCTGTGCGGCAGCATGTGTTTTGCTGGGAATTCTTCCTGTTTGCCCAGCTGATGGGAGGTGGAATCACCTCGCTGCTGGTCACCGCCAGGATGCATCAGATCAATGATCTCTATATCCCGCTTGTCTTATGCGAGGCATATGGTATCTGGAAATGTTCCTGCTTCCTGAAGGGGAAGTCTCAATCTCTCGGCAGGATTTTTACAGGCTGCACCACTGCATTCTTCCTCATCTGTCTGGTTCTGTTCCAAAAGGACTATTACACCAAGTATGCGGAAACTACAAACGCTTATTTTTCCCAAGGTGTAGAAGACTGTGTTGCGTATTCGATGAAACAGTGCAAGACGCTCGGTCTGACTACGATCAGCGCGGAAAAGGCAACGCAATGGCCCAGACTGCTTCTGTATACACAAACATTGCCTTCCCAGTACCTGGCTACCGTTACCTATGATGTTGCCCCGGCTCCGGCCGCCTTTACCACCGCTGACGGAATCCGGGTCAATACGCGCATCAATTACGATACCATATCCACTGACAGTATTTATATTATTTACTACACAGAGGCCGATCTGTTCAAAGACAGCTTCACCCTGACACCTTTTTATGACTGGTATGTTGCTGTTCCTAAATAGCCTCCATGTAATCAAAATAGTCATCTTCGCTGGCAAATAAGATATATTCGTTCTCCACATATCCCATGTATCCGCTGGCTGTTACATATCCCTTCATCGTAAAATACCTCCTTATCAGAAGCCTTTTGTTTGCTGTTCTGATAAGAAGGTATCTCTTTTAATGTCCCATAAAATTCTCTCAATTTTCCTGAGCCGGCAATTTTTCCAGCACCAGTTCTTTCATTTCTTCCAATAATTCCTCGGTTTTCCCCATCAGGAGTTCCGCATCGGTCTCTACCAGTCCCGTTTTTTTGTATTTATAGGTAAAAAAAGGATTGCCGTATGCGGTGAAGCTCATTTCCTCTCCATGCTTTTTCAGAAACGCGGGGATCTTCAGTGGGTCTATGGCTGCATCCGGTCGGAAATTAAAGGTGATCCGGCCGTTTTTGCCCTTGATCTCCGTCATATCCAGTGCGTGTGCCGCCATGCGGATCAGTGCGATCCGCAGCAGATTATCCACTGCCTTGGGGATATTGCCAAAACGGTCTAACAGCTCATCCTTCATCTCATCCCGCTCTTTCAGCGTCTCAATGCCGGCGATGCGCTTATAAATATCCAGTTTCTGCGTTTCATTCACAATATATTCCGCCGGAATATATGCATCCACATCCAGGTCGATCACCGTGGTGAAATCCACCGTCGTATGGATTCCCTTCAGATTCTGCACCGCCTCATTCAACATTTTGCAGTAGAGGTCGTATCCTACGGCTTCCATGTGGCCATGTTGGCTCATCCCCAGCAGATTCCCGGCCCCACGGATCTCCAGGTCCCGCATGGCAATTTTGAAACCGCTGCCCAGATCTGTGAATTCCTTGATCGCCGCCAGCCGTTTCTCCGCTACTTCCTTTAACATTTTGTCCCGCTTGTACATCAGAAACGCATAGGCATTCCGGTTGGAGCGTCCCACGCGGCCTCTGAGCTGGTACAACTGGGACAGCCCCAGATTATCCGAGTCATGAATGATTATGGTGTTTACATTAGAGATATCCAGCCCGGTCTCTATAATAGTAGTGGACACCAGCACATCGATCTCTCCGTTGATGAAATCAAACATGATCCGTTCCAGTTCATGCTCCTTCATCTGTCCATGGGCATAGGCCACATTTGCTTCCGGCACCAGTTTCGCGATCTGTGCCGCAATATCCGCAATATTATTCACACGGTTATAGACATAGTAGACCTGTCCGCCCCGGGCCATCTCCCGGACAATAGCCTCTCTGACCAGTTCGTCGTTGTATTCGCAGACAAAAGTCTGAATCGGCAGCCTGTCGTTGGGAGCCTCCTCCAGCACGCTCATATCCCGGATACCGATGAGGCTCATGTGCAGGGTACGGGGAATCGGTGTTGCCGTCAGGGTCAGCACATCCACGTTCTCTTTTAGTTTCTTGATCTTCTCCTTATGAGCCACGCCAAAACGCTGCTCCTCATCGATGATCAAAAGCCCCAGATCCTTGAACTTCACATCCGCCGACAATACTCTGTGAGTACCAATGACGATATCCACCATTCCCTTTTCCAGATCTTTTACTGTCTTTTTGATCTCCGAAGATGTGCGAAACCGGCTCATCAGGGCAATATTGACCGGGAAATCCTTCATTCGCTGCACAAAAGTGTTGTAATGCTGCTGTGCTAAAATGGTGGTAGGCACCAGGTATACCACCTGTTTGCCCTCCTGTACTGCTTTGAAGGCAGCGCGGATCGCGATCTCTGTCTTACCATATCCCACATCTCCGCAGATCAGACGATCCATGATCCGATGGCTTTCCATGTCGGCCTTGGTGTCCGCGATAGCATTCAGCTGATCCTCCGTCTCCTCAAAAGGAAACATTTCCTCAAACTCCCGCTGCCATACCGTGTCTTTTCCGAAGGCATAGCCTTCACTCTGCTGGCGCACCGCATACAGCTCCACGAGATCCTTTGCCACGGCGCTGACCGCACTGCGGACCTTGGTCTTGGTATGTTCCCATTCCTTGCCACCCAGCTTATTCAGCTTCGGCTTCTTCGCCGCATCGGCGGAGGCGTATTTCTGGATCACATCCAGTCCGGTAGCGAGAATGTACAGATTGCCACCGTCCCGGTACTCGATCTTCAAGTAGTCCTTGACAATGTTTTCCACCTCTACCTTTTCGATGCCTTTGTATATCCCCAGTCCATGGGTCTCATGCACTACGTAATCACCGATCTTCAGGTCATTGAAATCGTTGATCTTCTGCCCCTGGTAGAGTTTTTTCTTTTTCTTCTTACGTTTCTCCGATCCAAAAATATCACTCTCTGACAACACCACGAATTTCAGCCATGGGTATTCGAATCCTTTATTTACATGACCGTAATAGGTCAGGATTTCTCCGGGCTGTACTTCCCGCATGGGGTCTTCCGTATATACTGCCGTGAGTCCCGCACCGCCGTCTTCCGCATTCCGCAGATCCTCTGCCAGACGTCTTGCGCGAGTACGGGAGCCGGACAGTAACAGCACCCGATATCCGCTTTTTTTATATTTTTTCAGATCTTTTACCAGGGATTCAAAGCTGTTGTTATAGGGGGCAATATTGCGGGCTGCAATATCCACATGTTTTTCCGTCCGGAAATAGCCGTACTTGGTCTCCATGGTAGCCAGTGTCACCATGGCATTTTTCTCCAATGTGGCCGCCACCTGCTCTCCGCTGTAGAGAATATTCATCTGTCCCGGTAGCACATAGCCTTTTCTCGCACGCTGCTCCATGCTCTCCCGAAATTCCAGTTCTATAGCATCAGCCTGCTCTTTCACCCGCGCCGGTTCATCAATATAGAAGACCAGAGATCGTCCCGCCATATCCGCCAGCAGCTCCGGCATAGTCACCGTATTTTCATAAAAATATCGGATATATCCTTCCAGGTTCGCTTTGCTCTGGAATTCCAACAGCTGTTCCTTCAACTCGCTTACCTGGGTGGCGATCCTGTGGGCTTCCTCCGGCTGGTGGGCATCCCGGAAAATTTTCTCCTGTTTGGCGGCTTCCTTCTCCAGTCTGGCGATTCCCTTGCGAATCTGCTCCTCAGACAGCACGAACTCCGTCGCCGGGTAGACCGTGATACTCTCCAGCTTCTCAATGGAACGCTGGCTTAAGATATCGAAGCTGCGGATGGATTCCACTTCATCCCCCCACAGTTCGATACGGTAGGGATTCTCCTCCGTCAGGTCAAAAATATCCACAATACCGCCACGCACGGAGAATTGCCCTGGGCTTTCCACCTGATAGGCTTTCTCGTATCCCATAGCTACCAGCCGGGATGCCAGTTTGCTCTCATCCAGGCTTCCGCCCCGCTCGGTGTGGATGATGTCTTTCTCCTCCCACAGCACCTGGGGTGTCATCAATGCCGCATAGGTGGTGACGATGGTGACAGGCTTGCCCTCCACGACTCTGCGCAAGGTCTTGATCCTCTCCTGTACCAGCTGATTACCGTGAATATCTGCCTGGAAAAAGATCAGGTCCTTCGCCGGATACAGCATGACATTTCTGTCATAAA
>OLXV01001758.1_pt1 | contig 10608 bp, 9 predicted proteins | sample 1673481 | NCBI WGS metagenome assembly OLXV01 (sample SAMEA103958113, study PRJEB25191) | human gut metagenome
TGGCGACGGTCGTGGTGATGCTCGTCATCTTTTTCTCGCTGGATACATGGCTGACAGTGGTCTGTCTGGCCGTGGTTTTGGTGAGTTTCGCCCTGCAATTCTCCAATTTCATGGGAAAGAAGGCACGGGAGTTCATGAGTATCTATTATGACGCGCAGGAGAAGATGAGCGCCTCCGCCGTGCAGTACGTCAGGGGAATGCCCGTAGTGAAGATATTCGGACAGAGCGTCCGCTCGTTCCGGCAGTTCAATGCCGAGATACAGGCGTATAAGACGTTCGCCCTGAAATGCTGCGACACCTACCAGAACGGAATGATTGCGTTCACCGTCCTGCTTAACTCGATGGTGACGTTCATTCTACCTGTGGGTATCCTGTTAATACAAGGAAATCCCCAGTCGCTTGCATTGGCCACCGTATGGCTGTTTTTCATCATCATGGGGCCGGGTGTGGCTTCGCCCATCTACAAACTGACGTTTCTGGGCGGAAACACCAAGGAGATCGACGAAGGCGTGGCGCGGATCGACCGCATTCTGGAGAAAAAGCCCGTTCCCGAACCGGAACGCCCCGAAGTGCCACAGTCGTATGAGGTGGAGTTCCGCCACGTGTCGTTCTCCTACGAAAATACGGAACAGGGCACACGTACCGAGGCGCTGCGCGATGTTTGCTTCACGGCGCCGCAAGGCCGGATTACGGCGCTCGTGGGGCCTTCGGGAAGCGGCAAGTCCACCGTCGCGAATCTGATTCCCCGTTTCTGGGACGTGGAGCAGGGCGAGGTGCTCATCGGCGGCGTGAACATCAGGAACATTGCTACGCCGCAGTTGATGGATACCGTTTCATTCGTCTTTCAGGATACTTTCCTGTTCTATGACACGCTGTACGAGAACATCGCCGTCGGTTCCCCCGCCGCCACGAAAGAAACGGTAGTGGCAGCGGCCAAAGCCGCCCAGTGCCACGAGTTCATCGAGCGGCTGCCGCAAGGCTACGAGACGAGGATAGGCGACGAGGGCGTGTATCTGTCAGGCGGCGAGGCGCAGCGGGTATGCGTGGCCCGCGCCATTCTGAAGAATGCGCCGATACTGGTACTGGACGAAGCCACGGCCTTCGCCGATCCGGAGAACGAATACAAGATGCAGCAGGCCCTTCAATCCCTGATAAAAGGCAAGACCGTGATTATTATCGCCCACCGGCTGTCGTCCATCGTCTCGGCGGACAACATCGTGGTCTTGCAGCAGGGCCGGATCGTACAGCAGGGCCGGCACGACGACTTATCCGTCGCCGAGGGTCTCTACAAGAACATGTGGGATGCCTATACGAGCGCTTATCATTGGAAGTTGAACAAAAATTGAATACGGAGATATGAAAAAGAATAGTTTCTTGAACGATATTTTACAGAATACGAGTTGCCCGCAGGGATTCTGGGGACGGATGATTTTGCGGGGAATGAACTGTTTCCACGCTTCGCTGGCCCGTCGCGGCATGAAACAGGTGGACTGGCGGCCGGAATGGAATGTGCTGGACATCGGATGCGGGGGCGGCGCCAACGTGAAGCGTCTGCTGAAGCTGTGTCCGCAGGGAAAAGTTTACGGCATGGACCTGTCGGAGGAGAGCGTCGCCTTCGCCCGCAGGCACAATGCAGGAGAACTGGATCGACGCTGTTTCATACGGCAGGGCGATGTCTGCTCCCTGCCTTACGGGGACGGGGCCTTCGATGCCGTTACGGCCTTCGAGACCGTCTATTTCTGGTCTCCCGTCAGCAAGGCGCTGGCCGAAGTCTTCCGCGTGCTCCGGAAAGGGGGATGCTTTCTCATCAGTCTGGAAGCGAGCGACCCCGAACTCGGAAAGGCGTGGACGGACAGGATAAAGGGAATGACGGTGTATGGAGCCGAAGACCTGAAACGGTTGCTGTCCAAAGCCGGATTTTCCGACATTCGGATGATTCAGAAAAAAGAAGAACTGCATATCATCGCACATAAATGAAAGGAGTGGAATATGAATGCGATTAAAAACATTACGATAGGCCATACGGAGCGTCTTTATAAGCCCGTGGGCTATACCATGCTCGCCAATCTGGTCAACATCATACCTTTCTGCCTCTCCATCGAGGCGGTGCGCATCATCTTCGCCGCGTTCGACGGCAGCGGACGACCGCTCGACACGGCAAGACTGTGGTGCATTTTCGGCATATTGGCTGTCTATATGCTGGTGATGGCTTTGGCCGAACGGGCCTCCTACCGGGCCAATTTCAGAGGAGCCTACGAAATGAGTGCGTCGGGGCGCATTGCACTGGCGGAACATCTGCGGAAACTCTCTCTCGGATTTCTTTCCCGGCGCGACCCCGGCGATCTTTCATCCATGCTCGTTACCGATTTCACGATGGCCGAGACGGGCATTTCCCACCATTTGCCCCAACTGATGGGAGCCGTCGTCATGCCCGTACTGGCGTTCCTCTCGCTGGTATGGATCGACTGGCGGATGGCCGTTGCCATGTTCGCCGCCCTGCCGGTCGCCATACTTGTCCTATGGATGAGCACGAGTGTGCAGAAAAGGTTGAGCGGCAAGCAGATACAAGCCAAAATCAATGCCGGGAACCGCTTGGAGGAATACTTGCAGGGCATTCGGGTGATGAAAGCCTACAACCTGCTGGGCGACCGCTTTGTCCGGCTGCGCGACGCTTTTGCGGAATTGCGCCGTGCCTGCATCCGTCAGGAGGCTTTGCTGGGTCCTTTCGTGCTGCTGTGCATTACATTGGTGCGGGCCGGACTGACCCTGATGGTGCTGTGCGGAACCTACCTGCTGCTGGGAGGCGAACTCTCGCTGCTCGTGTTCGTATTGTTCCTCGTGGTCGGCTCGCGTGTGTTCGACCCGCTGACTTCGGCGCTGACCAACTTTGCGGAGTTCCGCTACTTCTCCATTGCCGGAGGGCGTATTCTCACGCTGATGAACGAGCCGGAGATGGAAGGCGAACGGCAGGCTCCGGTCACCGGCGACATCCGTTTCGAGCATGTGTCGTTCGCCTATCAGGACAAGACGGTGCTGCAGGACGTTTCCATTGCGTTTTCGAAGAACACGCTGACGGCTCTCGTCGGTCCTTCGGGCAGCGGGAAAAGTACGGTGATGAAACTTTGCGCCCGATTCTACGACCCGCAGCAGGGGCGTGTCCTTTTCGATAGCGTCCCGATGAAAGATATAGAACCCGAAAGTCTGATGAGCCGCATCTCGATGGTGTTCCAGGACGTCTATCTGTTTCAGGACACGATACGCGACAATATCCGCTTCGGAAAGCCCGGTGCGACGGACGAGGAGGTCATCGCAGCAGCCGAGAAAGCCTGCTGCCACGATTTCATCATGCGCCTGCCGCAGGGATACGACACGATGGTGGGCGAAGGCGGCTGCACGCTCTCCGGCGGCGAGAAGCAGCGCATATCCATCGCCCGCGCCATCCTGAAGGATGCGCCGATCATCCTGCTGGACGAAGCGACCGCATCGCTCGACCCGGAAAACGAGGTGGAGGTGCAGAAAGCCATCGACACGCTTATCGAGGGACGCACCGTCATCGTCATCGCCCACAAGCTCAAGACGATTATGAATGCGGACCGGATCGTCGTTCTGGAAGACGGACGGGTAAAGGAGCAGGGCACGCACGACGAGCTGATGCGGCACGAGGGGCTTTATGCCCGTCTGTGGACGATTCAGGAGAAATCCGCAGGCTGGACCGTATAGAATAACGGAAAGCCCGGATAATAGGACTTTCACGAAAAGCCGGAAAGAAGGCAAGCCCCTCTTTTCGGCTTTTCCTTATTTTATCGGCATTGTCGTAAATCAGTACGACGGCATAGTTACTGTTTCTGACTGCTGAACGATGTTGCGTTATTCATTGTTCGCTGGACCTTTCGGTTATGGCAGAGACAAGACCGCTACCCGGCCTCGTGTCCGGAAACACCTTATTATAATTATACCGAAAAATTTCCTTTTCAAGTCCATATTCTATACCCGTTATATCCCGTTCACCTCTCCTTTTTATTTATTCTCGTTCTTATCGCTCCCTGCCGCACTCCCTTGTCGGTGTGATTTTCCCATGCGAAGGTACAGCGTCATTCGGTCGTCAAGTACCGCTCCGCTAACCGGCTCGCGGATTTGCCCGGCAGCCTTCCCAAATCGAAGATGACCTTTCGGTCCCCGCCGTGCTGCGCTGTCGGGTTGGGTATTCCGTTCAATCCCCGGCGGTTTCCTTGCCTTTTCCTCATTTTCCCGCTGTGCTGGCTTGCATGTAAAATCTCTCCCGGCAAGGAAAGCTGAAAGGCCTCCGAGGGGAGGGAAATAAATAATTCGGATGTTTAATTAAACTTTTATGTATTATGCACGCAGATATTAATCAAATTACGGAAGGGAAAGTTCTGGACGGACAGGTTAAAACAAAAATTTTTGAGACATTTCAGCAGTCATGTTTTTTGTTTGATGAAACAAGCGGTCAATGCGCCTATATGGGGTCGGTTCGTAAATGCGATGGGAAGTGTCGCCTCATGTTACGCTTTAAGCTGAATCTGGAAAAACGGTTTGGTTGAAAAGGATTTACAGCCGTTTGCAGAACCTTATCGACAAGTTCAAAATAGCGGATAGAAAGATATATTAATTTTTAATCTTGACAAGATATGAGTATAATATGTACACGATGTGGCGGTACGCAGGTAGTATGCGAAGCCACGGTAAACCCCAACACCCAAGTGATAACGGAAATTGCCGACGATTCTTTGCAATCCGGTTGGTGCGAAACCTGTAAGGTACGAAGCGTCCTGACGGATGTAGAGAAAACAAAGGCCGCCATCAAGAGCGGATTTGCCGGATTTGTCGAGGTGAACGGCAGGAAGCCTCATTATGCAAGCTGTCGGATAGTATGGAAGTACACCAACGATTCCGAAGACGTAAAAATCCGGCTGCTGGGAAGCGATGAAAGTATCGGAAACAACATGTTCTTCTCCTGTGGCAGTATCCATGCCCTCGAATCTCTGGCAGAGTTTGGAAAAGAACCGTTCATCGTAACGGAATGTTACGCATTCAAAACCTTTACGGAAGAAGAAATATCCGATGAAAAGACGTATGAATACGAGTTCGGAGGAGAGAAAATCGCTGTTACAGGCAAAGAAGTACGTGCATTCTATCCGGGGCTGACGGCACAGGACATCGAACAGTTCGCAGCCTATAATACGGCAAAACGCAAGTATTACCGGAAAAATAATTGTCAGCTTACCCCGGAGCTTGTCCGGCGGTTGCTCGATGAAGGACATTTGATGAAAGCGGGTGAATCCGACAGTTTCACGATTCAGTTGTTCTTCCTGTGGCATGTGCGGATTCGGAGAGAGCCTGAAAACCTTGCACCGTTCGAATACGCTCTGGAAGCCTGTTGCTTGGATAATATACAGACTTTCAGCCGTCGGTACACCACGCTCGAAAAAGCTTTGCTCCATTGCCTGAACGGTTTCAATGAAAACGCGAATATTCAAAACCGTTACCAATCCCTGCAAGACTATTTTTACAGGCATACGCATGGCAAATATTAATCCCCGGCAGAGATATGCACATAAAAAAACGGTCCCGGAATAATCGTCCGAGACCGTTTCTATCGAATGTCAAGTTATATCAGTCCTTTTTCAAGTCAAAATACAGCAAACGCGTTTTCAAGGGTGCGTCTTGTGGAATGTCATAATACTGCTTTTCTATCTCTTCGGTCTTGTACAGGGGTACAAAGCCGTTTTTGTCGTAATACTTAAGCACTTTGTCCTCGTTGTACGCATCCACTACGAGAAAGCGGCATCCCGTTTTATTGTCCTCGTGGCGGAACCAGTCTTTTATAAAGACCATCAGTTGCTGCCCGACATGGCTCGGTGTGCCCTGATATTCTCGATTTACCCCCAGTCTTCCTATCAATACAGCCGGATAGCTACGCCCACGTTTAGGGTTTACGATGTTACGTTGCAAACGATTTTTGTCATTGGAAGAGATTAATTTGGTCTTGATGCTGTCATTAGCCAAGGTAAACAACGCTACAATACGGTGCGGAAATTCAGTCGTCACCCAACAGTAAGTTTTCCCTAAAAGTTCATCCGCATATAAATCGGCATCATGAAGGAAAAAATCATCAAGATCATCCTCGCCGCAAGTGAAAGGGAGACACTTTTCCCGCACTTCCTTGTTATAGGCAAGCATGACGCAATCATCGTATAAGGAAATCCCGTCCATTGTCAGTTGAATCGGAATGAACGGGATTTTTCCAATACCTTTTGTAGCCGTTTCTTGGCCGCCACGGACAACCGTGGAGTTACCTTTACAGCATTCTTGTCGGCACTACGCACGAAATCTTCTGCCGTAGCACCTTCCAAAACCGGAATATTCTTAATCGTTATAGCCATAGTCATTAATTTTATGCAAAAATACTACTTTATTGCCATACAACAAAATGCTACGTTGAATTTAACCGTAACAGGTTTATGTCAATTCACAAACAATCTGCCACTTTTTAAGTGGTTATTCTAACCATATTACATATCTCTCATCATCCTGTCGTCACATCCTCGCCGGTTGGATTTTCTCATGCAAAGGTACAGCGGTCGTCCGGCGTCAAGCACCACTATGCTAACGGCTCGCGGATTTGCCCGGCAGCCTTCCGCAAATCGAAGATGGCCTTTCAGCCCCCGCCTCGTACCTCGACGGATTGGGTATTCCGTGAAATTCCCCGGCCGTTTGCTTGCCTTTCCGTCCTTTCCCCGCTGTCTGGCTTGCATGTAAAATCTCTCCCGCCAAGGAAGCCGAAAGGCTCCGAAAGCAGGGAGAAGAAAAAAGCAAGTTCAACAAATTAAAAATTTAAAGTTATGCACAGCAAGATTTTTCAAATTACCGAAACACGGGTGAGCAAGGACAACTACCTGAACGAGGACACCCTCACGCAGGGCGACGATAGTTTCTTCGACTATTGTGCGGAGATTGACGATGAGGAACGCCAGTTCCATATCGACAACTTGGTAAACAACATTCTGCCCAAAGGCATGTTCGAGCTTGTTTCCGACGATACCATACGCTACAAAGGCGGTGCGGAACGATGGAGAGAAGATTTCATCGCAGACATTCGAAGCAGGGCGGAAGCCCTTACCCCCGAAAGCGTGCAGGACTGGATTGGCCCGGTCTATCAACTCGAAAAGTTCCTGAAAAACCCGCTCGATACCGCTTACTGGTTCTACATGGACGAGGAGGGGCTGCAATCCAACGCCGAGCAATCCTACGAGTTCCTGCGGCAGGCATGTGAATTTAAACCCGGTACGCTGCTCTACATCGGCGGTGTCATCGACTATCATTTTTAACCTCAAAACGCTGAACGATGAAAGGTACGGAACATTTCAAACGGACTATCAAGGAATACTTGGATGGCAAGGCACGGACGGACGAACTTTTCGCCGTCTCCTATGCCAAAGAAAACAAAAACTTGGACGATTGTATCACATTCATTCTCAATCAAGTCAAGGCAAGCGGCTGTTGCGGAATGACCGACGACGAGGTGTGGTCGCTCGCCATTCATTACTATGATGAGGACAACATCGACGTGGGCAAACCTATCAGTTGTGGCGTCGTGGTCAATCACAAGGTGGAGCTGACCGAAGAAGAAAAGGCGCAAGCCCGAAAAGACGCGCTGAAAGCCTATCAGGAGGAAGAAATGCGCAAGATACAGCAACGCCACAGCAGGCCGAAGCCGACCGCCAAAGCTGTACAGAATACCCAAACGGAACTCTCACTCTTCGATTTCTGACCATGAAAGCACGGACAAAATTTCAGCATCAGGTAGTAGCCGCCAACGGGCGGTTGCTGCCTATCACGGAGAAACAGGCAGAATGGGCGTTCCGGCATACCGTCGGACATTACGCTTTTCGTACACCGAGCGGACAAACGACCTGCCTCGATTGCGGTCATAGGTGGAACGAGACAAAGGCGAAGCGTTGCCATTGCCCGAACTGCCACGCCAAACTGACGCTCAAAGACACGCTTTGCCGCAAGACAGATGAGAAAAGCTATTTTTCTGTCATCACCACGCAGGACGGATTTCAGGTGCAGCGGATTTTCAGAATGACCGTTTATTATCACAAGAGCCGGAAAGCTCGGACGGACGTGTGCGAAGTGGCGAGGTATTGGTTGGACGAGAACGGGAAAACCGCTCTGACGGCCTTACAACGGGCAATGGGACGTTACTTGGATTGTTTTCTGTACGGGTCGGGGTTGGAACTGCGGAACGATAACTATGTGTATCGCCACATTGCCGACTGCTATGTCTATCCGAAATACACGGTTATTCCGAAGTTACGGCGTAACGGTCTGAAAGGTTCGTTTTCAGACATCGCCCCGCAAAAGCTGATGAAAGCCCTGCTGTCAGACAACCGTGTGGAAACGATACTCAAAAGCGGACGCAAACGCGACCTCAAGTATTTTATAGACCACCCGCAGGATTTGGATTTCTGTTGGCCGTCCTACAAAATCGTGTTACGCCAGAAGTATCGGATAAAGGACATGGGAATATGGGCAGATTATCTCCGTATGCTCGACAGGTGCGACAAAGACTTGCACAACGCCCACTATGTCTGCCCTGCCGATTTGAAAGTCGAACACGACAAGTACCAGAACAAGGTGCGTATTCTCCAAGAGCGGGAAAAACGCATGGAGCAGATGAAACGGGCGAGGGAAAACGAAGCACGTTTCAGGGAGTTGAAAGGCAAGTTTTTCGGTCTGGAGTTCACGGACGGGACGATAGTTGTCCGTGTACTGGACAGCGTGGAAGCCTATTACGACGAGGGCAATGCGTTACATCACTGCGTAGGACAGTGCGAATATTACCTCAAACCGGATACGCTGGTATTCTCCGCACGGATAGAAAACAAGAGGGTCGAGACCGTTGAGTTGAGCCTCGAAACATTCAAGGTGCTGCAGTCGAGAGGACTGTGTAATAAAAATACGAAATATCACAAGCGGATTATGAACCTCGTGCATAAGAACATCGCCCTTATCCGAAAGCGCATGGCCGCCTGATACCGGCTGCGGAAGTTATATCGGGCAACCACCTGCCAATCGGGACAGGTGGTTGTTCATATTCCCGATAAAGGCCATGTCGAACATTCTGTTATACAGACAATTCTTTTTCCATTCCCTTACATTTTGTCCGATGGACAATCGTTCGACGTTTTTTTTGCCCTTTATACCGCAGACACATACGGCCGTCGTTTCCTGTTGTAACGGCCGGAGATCTTTGCCTCCATTCCCTTTGTATGCTTGGGCGTATCATTTCATGGAATCTCCACTATCGCCACGGCCTGTTTTTACGCAGCAAAGGTACGGCGAACGAACAGCGTGTCAAGTACCGCTTCGCTACTCCGGATAAAATTTGACGCAAACTTTCCGCAATCGCAGATTGCGGCATTTCATAAAATTTTAACCTCCGTTCCTTGCCTGCTGTTCTTGCTTTCGCCGTTGGGAATTGCACGTAAAAATCAACCCTTTGGGCGAAGTCGGAAGGCTTCAAGAAAAGGGAAATAAAAAAACAGAACAATGACAGCAATAGAACAGATTATCGCCATAGCTGAACAATTAGGCTGGCAAGTTAAAACCGATACTGACAAACCGGACATCGTGGTGTTCGATTTTCAGCAATACACACCTCACGGGCAGGATTTCAGTTTCTCGGTTGAGATGAAAGGCAATGACACCGACAGCTTGTTACAGGAAGTTGAAACATATTACGAAGACTTCGACCCCGACTATGAAGCCTACCTGTGGATTGGTACGGACGGGCATGGCAAGAACGGCGCACCTTACCGAATCAAAGACATCGTGAGCGATATGGAGCAGGCGGAAGCCATGATAGAAAAACTTTATGAAACATTAAAAACAACCATGCAATGAGAACGAAAACCCTCTACACACGAGACGCCGAAAAGGCAGGAATAAGCCGTTTCCCAAACTTTCACCGCACGGGGAACATAACCGGCATGAAGCAGCTTTACTACGGAAAAAACGCCCTATTGGTACGTTGCGGGAGTCAGATTTACAACGTATCGAGCGAACCCGAAATTTACTACAACATGGCTCATTAAATGGTATTCATTATGAAAAGAGCAAGTTACAAGAAAGATTTTCAGAGTTGGAAAGGCATAATGGCTCTAAAACTGCTCTGCTGCAATATAGTTGCAGGCCGTTTTGATTGGAAGAAATACTGTACGCCACAGTCTTATTGCGGTCAGGAAATTTGCGTTGTACCGCTGCATTGCTCCTACGGACAGATAGGCTATACCGTGCACTTCCCTTATTCCGATATACCGGAAGTGGAATACGATTGGGAAATGGGCAAACTGACCATTGACGGCGAGAAGTGGAAAAGTTATTTGCGGAACGAATAATAAATATCAATATGGCACAGAATTTTTATACCAAATGGCAGAACGCTATCCTTGCAGATGCAGGAGGCTATGTTTCAAAAGAGTATCGCAGTTTCCAGACAGCATTGGTACGTGAGATTTCCAAATATGCAACGGCGGTCGGTGCACAGGTGGCATCCAACTTAAAAGGACATTATGATACCTC
>OLXV01001765.1_pt1 | contig 10584 bp, 7 predicted proteins | sample 1673481 | NCBI WGS metagenome assembly OLXV01 (sample SAMEA103958113, study PRJEB25191) | human gut metagenome
TTACCACAGATTACACAGATTCACACAGATTGATTTAATTATAAAGTCATGGATATAACAGCTATACATCAGATATTCCTAACATGCACCAGTGTCACTACTGACAGCCGTAACTGCCCCCAAGGCTCTTTATTCATTGCGCTGAAAGGCGAGTCGTTCAACGGAAATGCCTTTGCCGCCCGAGCGCTGGAAAGCGGAAGTGCTTATGCCATAGTGGACGAAGAAGCCTATGCCCCTGAAGGCGATACACGATACATCGTGGTGGAAAACAGCTTGAAAACCTTGCAACAACTTGCCAATTACCACCGTCGGCAGATGCGTACACCCATCATCGGCATTACGGGTACAAACGGAAAGACTACTACCAAGGAACTGATGTCCACCGTACTTTCGCAAACTCACAACGTGCTCTATACCTTGGGAAATTTGAACAATCACATCGGTGTTCCCCTCACCTTGCTTCGCCTGCGCCCTGAACACGACCTTGCCGTGGTGGAAATGGGTGCCAGCCACCCGGGAGACATCAAGGAGCTGGTAGAGATAGCCGAACCTGACTACGGGATCATTACCAACGTAGGAAAAGCCCATCTGGAGGGATTCGGCTCTTTTGAAGGAATCATCAAGACCAAAGGAGAGATGTACGACTATCTGCGGACGCGGAAAGAAGCTACCATCTTTATCCATAACGACAACCCCTACTTGAAAAAGATAGCCTACGGACTCCACCAGATTGCCTACGGCAGTGAGGACGGGCTGTACATCAACGGACACGTCACCGGCAATTCTCCTTACCTCACCTTCGAGTGGAAAACGGACAACGAAAGCAAATATCACGAAGTACAAACCCGGCTTATCGGTGAATATAACTTCCCCAATGCTCTGGCAGCTGTCACCATCGGACATTTTTTTGGTGTGGAACCGGAGAAAATAGACAAGGCACTGGCCGGATATACCCCGCAAAACAACCGTTCACAACTGAAAAAAACAGCGGACAACACTCTGATTATCGATGCCTATAATGCCAATCCCACAAGCATGATGGCTTCCATTAGTAACTTCCGGAACATGCAGGCCGAAAACAAAATGTTGATATTGGGAGATATGCGGGAGTTGGGTAAAGACAGTGCCGACGAGCACCAGAAGATTGCAGACTATCTGGAAGAATGCGGATTCAAGGATGTAGTTCTTGTAGGGGAATTGTTTGCCGCCACACGCCACTCTTATCAGAGTTATCCCGATGTAACCGCACTCATCGCAGAGCTGCAAAGAGAGAAACCTTGCGGGAAAACAATTCTGATAAAAGGGTCGAACGGCATCAAGCTAAGTTCCGTAGTTGAATACTTATAATCCTATTTCATCCTTGGCCTTAAAATGAAATAGCCGACCATTGATGCAAGCACCGCTCCCGTGGTATTGGCCGCAAAATCCAGCCAGTCTCCACCACGGTATGTCGTGCAGTATTCTTGCAGCAACTCCACCATTCCGCTGAACAAAACGGGACAGACAAACGCCCCTGCCCATGCATGCCATAAAGGGGCGTTGTCTCTCCGGTGAGCGCGAAGAAACTCCAGCCACAGCATTCCTGACATGCCGAAATACATACAGATATGCACCACCTTGTCTATATTGGGAATCTTGCTTATTTCTGTAGAAGGCGGTTTAAAGAATGAAAGATAAATCACCGTCAGAATAATAAAAAGCGACACCGGATATTTCTTAATATAATATAGCATATACCAAATTATCAACGAACTGTGCGCAAAAGTACAGAACATTTTCTATATTTGCATGTTTTAGCTGGTATTAATAACGAATTGAAAGAAAAATCTACGTTTTATGACAAAAAGTGACAGAGCCAACTTCGGAAGCAAATTAGGCGTCATACTTGCCTCGGCAGGCTCCGCAGTCGGTTTAGGCAATATCTGGCGTTTCCCGTTTGAGACCGGGAATCACGGAGGTGCGGCATTTATCCTTGTATACTTGGTTTGCGTGCTCATTCTCGGCATCCCCATCATGATTGCAGAATTCCTCATCGGCAGGCGCTCGCGTGCCAATACGGCAAGGGCTTATCAGAAATTGGCACCCGGCACGCATTGGCGCTGGGTAGGACGTATGGGCGTACTGGCCGGATTCCTTATTCTGGGATATTACTCCGTTGTGGCAGGATGGACGCTTGAGTTTATCGGCGAAGCGGCTACCAACAGTTTTGCCGGGAAGTCGGCAGCTGATTTCATCGCATCCTTCAACAGCTTTGTCAGCAACCCCTGGCGTCCGGTCATCTGGCTGGTGCTGTTCCTGCTGGCCACCCATCTCATCATTGTCAAAGGAGTGGAAAAAGGTATTGAAAAATCAGCCAAAATCATGATGCCAATGCTATTTGTCCTATTGATAATCCTTGCCATCTGCTCCATATCCCTGCCCGGAGCAGGAGCAGGCATTGAATTCCTGTTGAAACCGGACTTCAGCAAAGTGGACGGCAATGTGTTCCTTGGAGCCATGGGCCAGGCATTTTTCTCCTTGAGCTTGGGGATGGGATGTCTCTGTACATACGCTTCTTACTTCCGCAATGATACGAACCTGCCCAAAACGGCACTCAACGTGGCGGCTATCGACACCATGGTAGCCATTTTGGCAGGATTCATCATCTTCCCTGCCGCCTTCTCTGTAGGCATCAAACCGGATGCGGGTCCCAGTCTGCTATTCATCACCCTACCTAATGTCTTTCAGCAAGCGTTCGGCAATATTCCCTGGCTGGCGATACTGCTGTCTCTGATGTTCTATATCCTACTGGCATTGGCAGCACTTACTTCCACCATTTCCCTGCACGAAGTGGTAACTGCCTATCTACATGAAGAGTTCAAGTTCTCACGCAGCAAGGCAGCCAGATACGTGACAGCGGGCTGTATTTTCTTAGGAGTATTCTGCTCACTGTCTCTCGGTATCGGCAAAAGCTATACCGTATTCGGGCTAAACCTATTCGATTTGTTCGACTTTGTAACGGCCAAGCTAATGCTACCGTTAGGCGGTTTCTTCATTTCCATCTTCATAGGCTGGTATCTAGACAAGAAAATCGTATGGGAAGAAGTCAGCAACAACGGTACCCTGAGAGTAGCCGTCTACAAACTATTGATATTCATCCTGAAATACATTGCCCCGATAGGAATTGCATTGATTTTTATCAATGAGCTGGGTTTTCTGAAATAAGCCATCATGCAGAACCCCTTTAAAGAATTCCTTTATTTCTCCCGGGGAGAAAGGCGCGGAATACTGGTTTTGATTACCGGCATCATTCTCGTCTTTCTCTCCGGGTATATTTATATATACCAAAGAGAGAACCGCCCCCTCTCCGATGAAGTAATCCGGCGGCAGGCCACTGCCATGGCAGAATACGAATCGTTCGTCGCATCCATACAAGAAAAGGAACAAAAATGGGACAACAGACTTAATTCTTCCTCCCAAAAACAACCGACAACCGTCTCCTTGGCCCGTTTCAATCCCAATATCGCCGACTCCGTCATTTTTTGCCGACTGGGACTGCCCGGATGGATGGCGCGGAACATACTCCGCTACCGTAGTAAAGGAGGGAAGTTCCATAAGGCAGAAGATTTCCGGAAAATATATGGAATGACAGAAAAACAATATCAGACACTCCTACCCTATATCCACATCACTCCGGAAGACACAGAAACAAGAACCGTCCAGTTATACAGCTCTCCTGCAAGCAATGACAGCGCCGTTACTTTCCGAATTGCACCGGAAAAATATCCGTCTGGGACCCTTGTCGACCTGAACCGCGCCGACACCACAGAACTGAAGAAAATACCAGGCATCGGTAGTGGCATTGCCCGTCTAATCATCGGTTATCGGCAACGCTTGGGAGGATTCTACAACATCACGCAATTACAAGAAATCCATTTGGACACCACCCAATTGCAGTCCTGGTTTTCCATCGACACCCGGGCCATCCACCTCATCAACCTGAACCGTAGTAGCATAGAGAGGCTGCGCCACCATCCTTACATCAACTTCTACCAGGCAAAGGCCTTTGTAGAATACCGGAAGAAGAAAGGCGACCTTCATAGTCTGAAACCTTTTGCACTTTACGAGGAATTCTCCGATACCGATTTGGAGAAAATCAGTCACTACGTTTGCTTTGAATAACAGCATCATGCAACATTTTTCAATGTCTGATGCAACCTTTTCACCAGTCATTTCGTCTAACAAGCAGAAACACCCTAAAAACAGGAAGGCCTACTGCAATAAGGATTAGAACCATCGTATCAATATGAAAAAATTAATGATTATAACCATGCTGCTGGGCAGTATGGCACAGAATGCTTTTGCTCAAAAAATAGAAATAAAAGGAACCGTCCGCGATGCTTCCGACAAGAGTATAGAGTATGTCAATGTGGTATTACAGACCATCGACTCTACTTTTGTCGCCGGTGTGACCACAAGTCCAGAAGGAGAATTCATCTTCAAGAACACTGCTGCCGGAGATTACAGACTTGTTCTTTCCAGCATCGGGTATAATACCGAATACATCACCCTCAATGGAGTAAAGCACCATACCGACCTTGGACCAATCGTCTTGGACAGTGCCTCCATCGCACTGGAAGGAGTGACTATCACCGGCTCCAGCCAAATCAGCCGTGCCGACCGTAAACTGGTTTTCCCATCCGAAAGACAAATGAAAACTTCCACAAACGGAGTGAATCTGTTGCAGGAACTGATGCTGCCACGTATTCTGGTCAACCCCATGAACAATGAGATTGGATTGTCCGGCGGTGGAGAACTGCAATTACGCATCAATGGAGTCAAAGCCGAAATAGACGAGATAAAAGCCATTCGCCCTGCCGACATTATACGTATAGAGTACCATGACAATCCGGGACTGCGCTACGGTAATGCCGAAGTCGTTTTGGACTACATAGTGCGCCGTCCCGAAACGGGCGGAAACTTCGGTGCCGACATTTCCCAAGGATTGAACACGATGTGGGGAAACTATAATCTGTACGGCAAAGTAAACCATAAAAAATCAGAATTCGGCTTCTCCTACTACATGGGACCGCGGGATTTTAACGGCATGTACCGCGACAATGAAGAAGAATTCCACCTGGCAGACGGCACTACACTCAGACGCCTGGAGAAAGGAGAGCCCAGCAAGGCAACCATGTGCCAGCACAACCTAAACGTAAATTATAGTTTGCAGGCTTCTGAGAATTCCCTTTTCAGCGCCACCTTCCGCCTTCGAGGAAACAATCAGCCACACTGGGATTATAAAGGAACTCTCTATAATGCCAATGATGAAACGGACGTGGTAGACATGACCGACCGTACCGACCAGAGCTGGACACGTCCCTCACTGGATTTGTACTACCAACAGAATCTGAAAAACAAGCAAACCCTGGTATTCAATGTAGTAGGCACCTATAATCGGGAAAAATCGCAGCGGCTCTACCAAGAAAGCACCCCGGGGAACATATTGACCGATATTGACAACAATATCCGAGGCAACAAATACTCCCTGATTGCCGAGGCCATTTATGAGAAGCAATATTCCAAGGGGAACGCATTGAGCTTCGGTCTGAGCCATACACAGTCCTACTCTAACAATGAATACAGAAACGGGCATTATTATGAAACCAATATGCACCAAGAGAACACATACATATTCGGAGAATACCGTGGAAAGATAGACAAACTAAACTACCGGCTGGGAGTGGCCATGACTCGTTTCTACTATAATCAGAGCGGCAAGGACAAATCTACCGAGAACTACAGTTTCAACCCGAGTATCGTTCTGCACTATGCCATGTCAGACAACTCCTACCTCCGCTGGAAGGGAAACATCTATAACGCTTCTCCTTCATTGGGCGACCTCAGCGATGTGGAGCAAGCAGTGGACTCATTCCAGATACGTCGTGGCAACCCGCATCTGAAATCATATATGTGCTATCATACGGAACTGACTTACGAATGGAAAAAAGGCATCTTTTATACCAATCTATGGGGAGCCTATGACTATCTTCCCAATGCCATTATGGACGAGAAGATTCAAGAAGGCAACAAAATAGTGCAGACTTGGGACAATCAGAAGGATTGGCAGAAACTCTCCGGGCGTGCCATGCTCCGCGTAGGACCCATCCGCGACATTCTGCAATTTTCTTTTACGGGCGGTGTCAACCATTACATGAGCCATGGCAATCACTACTCGCATACCTACACCAACTGGTTTTGTGAGGCAGAAGCCTCATTAAACTACAAACAGTTCTCTCTGTTCTGGCAGATAAACACCAATTGGAACAATTTCTGGGGAGAAACCCTCTCGGGAGGAGAAAACATCCAGATGTTAGCTGTATATTACAAGCATAAGAATCTTCGGGTAGGAGTCGGTGCATTCAATCCTTTCACCGACAACTATAAAGTACAAAGCGAAAACTGGAATAAATTCGCATCCTACAAGACAAATAATTACATAAAAGAAAGCTCCCGCATGTTCCTGGTGAACTTTTCCTACAACTTCTCGTTCGGCCGCAGTTTCAAGACAGCACAGCGGAAGGTAAACAACAGTGACAATGACTCGGGAGTAATGGGCACGGGGAAATAGGCTCAAACCATTTTATTGATTTCCCCGTCAATCAGATGTATCGTCCGGTCGGTGAGCTGCGCCAGTCCTTCATCATGGGTTACGATAACAAACGTTTGTCCGAAACGGTTACGTAAATCAAAAAAGAGCTGGTGCAGTTCTTCCTTATTATGGGTATCCAAGCTGCCGGAAGGTTCATCTGCCAGCACCACTGCTGGATGATTGATGAGAGCACGGGCCACCGCCACACGCTGCTTCTCACCTCCCGACAACTCATTCGGCTTGTGGGAGGCCCGTTCGGCAAGCCCCATGAATTCAAGAATTTCCGTAGCCGCCTCCTTGGCTTCCTGCTGTCCTCTTCCGGCAATGAAGGCTGGTATCATTACATTCTCCAAAGCCGTAAACTCCGGCAGCAGTTGATGGAACTGGAACACAAAGCCGATATGGCGGTTGCGGAATGCGGAAAGTTCCTTCTCCCTCATACGGTTGACTTGTGTACCGTCAATAACCACCGAACCGCCATCCGGCATATCCAACGTACCCATGATTTGCAGCAAGGTAGTTTTACCCGCTCCACTGGGGCCTACAATGCTGACAATCTCCCCTTTCTCTATCTCCAGGTCAATACCCCGCAACACTTGCAGGTTACCGAAACTCTTCGTTATATTCTCTAAATGAATCACTAGGCTATTTACAATTTGACAATTTACTATTTACTATTTGATAGTTTTCTTTCAAGTGCATATTCGGCCAAATAGCAGCCAAAAACTGCGGGCATGTAGCTCACTGTTCCACAGGTGGACTTCTTATTCATCTCGTCGTCCGTCAGCAAAACGGCATTCGGATCAGCCTGTTCGGTGCTGAAAACAACTGGAAGTTTCCGCTTTATGCCCATTTTTTGCAGACGCTTACGCACAGCCTTGCTCAACCCGCAATGATAGGTATCCCAGATATCGGCAAAGCGCACTTGCGAAATGTCACTCTTTGCTCCTGCCCCCATGCTGGACACTATCTTGATATGCCGCTTCATGCTTTCCGCTATCAAGTGGCATTTTGGAGCAAGCGTATCGATGGCATCCACCACAAAGTCATAAGCCGCATCATCCAGCAGTTCCGGTATGTTCTCATCTTTCAAGAATACGGGCAACACTCTCAGTTCCAGAGCCGGATTAATGTCCCTGAAACGTGATGCCAATATCTCCGCCTTCTTTTGCCCCAGGGTAGAATGCAGAGCCGGCAACTGACGGTTTATATTCGTAGGCTGCACGGTATCGGCATCGACAATCGTCATCCGCCCCACTCCGGCACGGCATATCATCTCGGCCGCATAAGCACCTACACCACCCAGTCCTATGACAAGTACATGTGCCCGGCGCAGGCGTTCCATTTTTTCATCTCCTAATAAAAGTTGCGTTCGTTGTTGCCAATCTTCCATTTTCACCACAGATTACACGGATTTACACAGATTTTTGTCAATTATCAATTGTCAATCGTCAATTCTTCTTGAACCATTTATAGAACCATTTGCCTACCTTCTCGTAGTGCTGCGACTCGTTGTTGCCACGCGGGTTGGAGAAGGATACCGCATCCTGCGGCTCGCCCAGTTGGTCGGGATAGAGTACTATCAGGCTGTTATTTGCAAAGTACTTGCTGATTTGTGCCGGTAGCTTCTCGAAGGAGCTGTCATAGGAGATGGAGCCGCGGCGGGCGCTGATGATGACCAGCAGATGGTCGAAATTCACTTGTCCGGTCAGTATCAGCAGGTCTCCCCAGTCGTCCAGGCGGGAAAAGTCTGTCAATGTCTGTCCATATTTGGCTTTCACCAGCCCTTGAAGATGGGCGGTAGTCTCTTCATTGGCATAAAAATGCACCCGACAGCCCAAAGTACTCCCCAACCGGCAGAAATGTTCCACCCACTTCAGGAATCCCGCCTCATACTCGGCTTTCGGAGGTACCGCCACAATCACCCGCCTAATTGTGTTAATGGGCATCAGGAACTTGGAAACCATCACCTCGCGATGCAAGCCCTTCAGCAGATTCTCCGTCAGCATACCGAAGAATGAATCCACAATATTGACTTTACGGTGCAGACCTATAATGACATCCGTTGCCGCATATTCTTTTGCTGTATGGATAATGCCCGAAGCGATATTCAAGTCGTAACGCGTGATTTGCCTCAACGGCACATCTGCCGAGGCCGTTATCATGGCAGCCTTTTCCAGATAGCGTTTCCCGCGTAGTTCGGCACTTTCAGAGCTACTATCATCGTTGATGACATTCAGTGCCAACAGATTATCCCGTTGCTTCGGGTCGCGTATCACCAAAGAAAGATTTATCAAGTCTTCAATCGTATCGGGGTTGGCTATCGGAATCAATATCTTCTCCGCTTCCACGGAGCGGTTTTCTTCCAGATGCGCCTCCTCCATGGCAATCTTCCGTGCGGCACGCTCCGTAATGAACGAGCTCACAATGCAAGTTACAAGAATCAGCAGGACGGTACCATTCAAAACATCATCGTTCAGCAAGCGTTCCCCATTGGGCAGAATGATGTTGTATCCCACCAACACAGCCGCCAGCGTTGCCGCTGCTTGTGCATTGCTCAATCCGTACATCAGCTCCCGTTCAATCCCTCCCATCTTATATATTTTCTGCGTCAGCCAGCAGGCAATCCATTTACCTGCCAATGCCACCACAATCATTACAGCCGCTACTTTTAGAGCATCGCCATGACCGAAAATCACGTGCACATCAATCAGCATACCTACGCCTATCAGGAAATAGGGAATAAACAAGGCGTTGCCCACAAACTCCAGATGGTTCATCAACGGAGAGACATGCGGAATCAGCCGGTTCAAAACCAAACCTGCAAGGAAAGCACCCAGGATACCTTCCATCCCCACAAACTCCATCAATCCGGCTCCGAGGAAAACCATGGCAAGCACAAATATGAACTGCATCACGTTGTCATCGTACCTCCGGAAGAACCAACGGCCTATGCGTGGAAACAGATATACAATCAAGATACCCAGGAAGATAACCTTTATGACAAGCCATACCCAAAAGAAGCCGTCCGACTCCCCCTTGAACATACCACCCACAACGGCCAGAACCAGCAAAGTGAGTGTATCCGTAACCGCCGTCCCCCCCACTGCAATACTCACACTGCGATGCCGCGACACACCGTAACGAATCACGATGGGATAGGCCACCAGCGTATGTGACGCATACATACTTGCCAGTAGGACAGAGGTCAGCACCCCGTACTTCAACAAAGCTATATTCGTTACCAAGCCTATGCCTATGGGCACAATAAAAGCCAAGAGCCCCAGAACAAGCGCTTTGCCCCGGTTCTGTTTGAAGTCTCCCATATTCATTTCCAGACCGGCAAGGAACATGATGTAATACAAGCCTACTTTGCCGAAAAGCTCAAAACTGCTGTCACGCACCAAAATATTGAAACCATGCTCCCCAATGACAAGCCCCGCCAGTATCATTCCGATAATGTGCGGAATACGAAGCTTATTCAACAATATAGGAGCAAACAATATAATGAGGAGTACAAGGAGGAATATCCATGTAGGGTCGGTGATGGGAAGTTTCAAACTGAAGTCAAACCAATCCATAGGCTGTAAGTTTTAGGTTTTGAATGCAAAATAACGAAAAACTTTTCACTTTATGCGGTGTTATACAGCATTTTGTTATAAATTTGCGACCAATTCTATCTTTTTAGAGATAGTATTTCACTTTTTTATAAACTTAATTTAAAACAAAAGAAAAATGAAAGTAGCTATTGTTGGAGCAAGCGGAGCCGTGGGACAAGAGTTCCTGCGAGTGCTCGATGAAAGAAATTTCCCGTTGGACGAGTTAGTATTGTTCGGTTCTAAACGCAGTGCCGGAACCAAATATACCTTCCGCGGTAAACAGATCGAGGTAAAACTCTTGCAACACAACGATGACTTTAAAGGGGTTGATATCGCTTTCACTTCCGCAGGCGC
>OLXV01001780.1_pt1 | contig 10536 bp, 6 predicted proteins | sample 1673481 | NCBI WGS metagenome assembly OLXV01 (sample SAMEA103958113, study PRJEB25191) | human gut metagenome
GGTTCATCAAACCCGCTTGTACCGTGCAGCGCACCGGCGCATGACCCGCGACAACCCAGGCATCCCACGCTTTATTCATCGCCGCGAAGTCGTTTTTATCGGCCAGGAAAATGGTGGCATCCAGAATGCTCGATTTATTGCTGCCCTGTTTTTCCAGCACGGCGTCAATCTGTGCCAGCGTGTTGGCGGTTTGCTCAAAGGCATCGGCGTCGAGGTTTTCCGGTACACCAGTGTAGTAGAGCGTGTTGTTGTGGATTACTACATCAGACCAGCGGGCTTCAGCATCGATACGAACGATAGTCATCATTTTGTCCTCATTATACTTCCATTTTCGTGCTGCAAAGACTGCCACAATGTGAGGTCGCCGTCACCACTTCAACTGGCGAAAGCGCCCTCATCCTGACATAATCCCTGTTCAAATCAACAGGGGGTAGTGTGACGGACGATTTTGCACCAGACGGTCAGCTGGCGAAAGCGATACCAGGCTTTAAGCCGCGAGAACCACAGCGACAGATGGCGGTAGCCGTCACCCAGGCGATAGAAAAAGGCCAGCCGCTGGTGGTGGAAGCAGGAACCGGTACGGGCAAAACCTACGCTTACCTGGCTCCTGCGCTGCGGGCGAAAAAGAAAGTCATTATCTCGACCGGCTCAAAAGCGTTGCAGGATCAGCTCTACAGCCGCGATTTGCCAACAGTCTCAAAGGCATTGAAATATACGGGCAACGTGGCGCTGCTGAAAGGGCGCTCAAACTACCTCTGCCTCGAACGTCTCGAACAGCAGGCGCTGGCGGGGGGCGATCTGCCGGTACAAATCTTAAGCGATGTGATCCTGCTGCGCTCCTGGTCTAATCAAACAGTCGATGGTGATATCAGCACCTGCGTCAGCGTGGCGGAAGATTCACAGGCGTGGCCGCTGGTCACCAGCACTAACGACAACTGTCTTGGCAGCGACTGCCCGATGTATAAAGATTGCTTTGTGGTCAAAGCACGTAAAAAAGCGATGGACGCCGATGTGGTGGTGGTAAACCATCATCTCTTTCTGGCGGATATGGTGGTTAAAGAGAGTGGATTTGGCGAACTGCTCCCGGAAGCGGACGTCATGATCTTCGACGAAGCCCACCAGCTACCGGACATTGCCAGCCAGTATTTTGGTCAGTCACTCTCCAGTCGACAACTGCTCGACCTGGCAAAAGACATCACCATCGCCTACCGCACCGAATTAAAAGACACCCAGCAGTTACAAAAGTGCGCTGATCGTCTTGCCCAGAGTGCGCAGGATTTTCGTCTGCAACTCGGTGAGCCAGGTTATCGCGGTAACCTGCGTGAGCTGTTAGCTAATCCGCAAATTCAGCGGGCATTTTTACTGCTCGATGACACCCTGGAACTTTGTTATGACGTGGCGAAACTGTCACTGGGGCGTTCCGCCTTGCTGGATGCGGCATTTGAGCGCGCCACGTTGTATCGCACACGGCTGAAGCGGCTAAAAGAGATCAATCAGCCGGGCTACAGCTACTGGTACGAATGCACTTCGCGCCATTTTACTCTGGCTCTCACGCCGCTCAGCGTGGCGGATAAATTCAAAGAGTTAATGGCGCAAAAACCCGGTAGCTGGATCTTCACCTCAGCAACGCTGTCGGTGAACGACGATCTGCATCATTTCACCTCGCGGCTTGGCATCGAACAGGCCGAGTCGTTGCTGTTGCCCAGCCCATTTGATTACAGCCGCCAGGCGTTACTCTGTGTGCCGCGCAATCTGCCGCAAACCAACCAGCCAGGTTCTGCTCGCCAGTTAGCGGCAATGCTGCGACCGATCATCGAAGCTAACAACGGTCGTTGTTTTATGCTTTGTACCTCGCACGCCATGATGCGCGATCTGGCCGAGCAGTTCCGCGCTACCATGACGCTTCCCGTTTTGTTGCAGGGGGAAACCAGCAAAGGGCAACTGTTGCAGCAATTTGTCAGCGCCGGTAACGCGCTTCTTGTGGCAACCAGCAGTTTCTGGGAAGGGGTGGACGTGCGTGGCGATACATTGTCATTGGTAATTATCGACAAATTGCCGTTTACCTCGCCGGATGATCCACTGTTAAAAGCGCGCATGGAAGATTGTCGTTTGCGCGGTGGCGACCCGTTCGATGAAGTGCAACTACCAGATGCCGTCATTACTCTCAAACAGGGGGTAGGGCGACTGATTCGCGACGCCGACGATCGTGGCGTGCTGGTGATTTGTGACAATCGGCTGGTGATGCGTCCTTACGGCGCGACGTTTCTCGCCAGTCTGCCGCCCGCGCCACGCACCCGTGACATTGCCCGTGCGGTTCGTTTCCTTGCGATACCATCCTCCAGGTAATTTGTTACGGAGTATGGTATGATGCGCGCCTTTTTATTGATCTAAGCACGAAGACCCATGCGAATTCTGGCTATCGATACCGCGACAGAGGCCTGCTCTGTCGCCCTGTGGAACGACGGTACTGTCAACGCTCATTTTGAGCTTTGCCCTCGTGAACATACTCAACGAATCTTACCGATGGTGCAGGATATCCTGACCACCAGCGGAACTTCCCTGACTGATATTAACGCTCTGGCTTACGGGCGCGGCCCCGGTAGCTTTACTGGCGTGCGCATTGGTATTGGCATCGCGCAAGGGCTGGCGCTTGGCGCGGAATTACCGATGATTGGCGTCTCCACGCTAATGACGATGGCGCAAGGGGCGTGGCGCAAAAACGGCGCAACCCGCGTGCTGGCAGCCATTGACGCGCGAATGGGCGAAGTTTACTGGGCCGAATATCAGCGTGATGAAAACGGTATCTGGCACGGTGAAGAAACCGAAGCCGTACTCAAACCCGAAATCGTCCATGAACGAATGCAACAGCTTTCCGGCGAATGGGTGACGGTAGGGACGGGCTGGCAAGCTTGGCCGGATCTCGGTAAAGAGAGCGGGCTGGTTTTGCGCGATGGCGAAGTGTTACTGCCTGCTGCTGAAGATATGCTGCCGATTGCGTGTCAGATGTTTGCTGAGGGTAAAACGGTGGCGGTGGAACATGCCGAACCGGTTTATTTACGTAACAACGTCGCATGGAAGAAACTTCCGGGCAAAGAATGAATCTTAAGAGTATGCCCTGAGAAAAAAAGGAGTCGCACCATGGCGGTTCAAAAGAATGTTATCAAAGGCATACTGGCAGGTACGTTTGCGCTAATGCTGAGCGGTTGTGTCACTGTGCCGGACGCCATTAAAGGCAGCAGTCCCACGCCGCAACAAGATTTAGTTCGGGTGATGAGTGCGCCGCAGCTGTACGTTGGTCAGGAGGCACGCTTTGGTGGCAAAGTGGTTGCGGTACAAAACCAGCAAGGGAAAACTCGCCTGGAAATTGCTACCGTACCGCTGGACAGCGGAGCCAGACCGACGCTGGGAGAACTTTCTCGCGGTCGCATTTATGCCGATGTGAACGGTTTTCTGGACCCGGTGGATTTCCGTGGACAACTGGTTACGGTAGTCGGGCCAATCACTGGTGCGGTTGACGGCAAAATCGGCAATACGCCCTATAAATTTATGGTGATGCAAGTAACGGGTTACAAACGTTGGCATTTAACCCAGCAGGTGATTATGCCGCCTCAGCCGATTGATCCATGGTTTTATGGCGGTCGTGGCTGGCCCTATGGCTACGGCGGATGGGGCTGGTATAATCCCGGCCCCGCGAGAGTACAAACAGTTGTAACTGAATAATTGCTTGTTTTTAAAGAAAAAGAAACAGCGGCTGGTCCGCTGTTTCTGCATTCTTACGGTAAAGATAAAAATAAATAGTGACGCGCTTCGCAACCTTTTCGTTGGGTAATTATCAAGCTGGTATGATGAGTTAATATTATGTTAACGGCATGTATATCATTTGGGGTTGCGATGACGACGAACACGCATTTTAGAGGTGAAGAATTGAAGAAGGTTTGGCTTAACCGTTATCCCGCGGACGTTCCGACGGAGATCAACCCTGACCGTTATCAATCTCTGGTAGATATGTTTGAGCAGTCGGTCGCGCGCTACGCCGATCAACCTGCGTTTGTGAATATGGGGGAGGTAATGACCTTCCGCAAGCTGGAAGAACGCAGTCGCGCGTTTGCCGCTTATTTGCAACAAGGGTTGGGGCTGAAGAAAGGCGATCGCGTTGCGTTGATGATGCCTAATTTATTGCAATATCCGGTGGCGCTGTTTGGCATTTTGCGTGCCGGGATGATCGTCGTAAACGTTAACCCGTTGTATACCCCGCGTGAGCTTGAGCATCAGCTTAACGATAGCGGCGCATCGGCGATTGTTATCGTGTCTAACTTTGCTCACACACTGGAAAAAGTGGTTGATAAAACCGCCGTTCAGCACGTAATTCTGACCCGTATGGGCGATCAGCTATCTACGGCAAAAGGCACGGTAGTCAATTTCGTTGTTAAATACATCAAGCGTTTGGTGCCGAAATACCATCTGCCAGATGCCATTTCATTTCGTAGCGCACTGCATAACGGCTACCGGATGCAGTACGTCAAACCCGAACTGGTGCCGGAAGATTTAGCTTTTCTGCAATACACCGGCGGCACCACTGGTGTGGCGAAAGGCGCGATGCTGACTCACCGCAATATGCTGGCGAACCTGGAACAGGTTAACGCGACCTATGGTCCGCTGTTGCATCCGGGCAAAGAGCTGGTGGTGACGGCGCTGCCGCTGTATCACATTTTTGCCCTGACCATTAACTGCCTGCTGTTTATCGAACTGGGTGGGCAGAACCTGCTTATCACTAACCCGCGCGATATTCCAGGGTTGGTAAAAGAGTTAGCGAAATATCCGTTTACCGCTATCACGGGCGTTAACACCTTGTTCAATGCGTTGCTGAACAATAAAGAGTTCCAGCAGCTGGATTTCTCCAGTCTGCATCTTTCCGCAGGCGGTGGGATGCCAGTGCAGCAAGTGGTGGCAGAGCGTTGGGTGAAACTGACCGGACAGTATCTGCTGGAAGGCTATGGCCTTACCGAGTGTGCGCCGCTGGTCAGCGTTAACCCATATGATATTGATTATCATAGTGGTAGCATCGGTTTGCCGGTGCCGTCGACGGAAGCCAAACTGGTGGATGATGATGATAATGAAGTACCACCAGGTCAACCGGGTGAGCTTTGTGTCAAAGGACCGCAGGTGATGCTGGGTTACTGGCAGCGTCCCGATGCTACCGATGAAATCATCAAAAATGGCTGGTTACACACCGGCGACATCGCGGTAATGGATGAAGAAGGATTCCTGCGCATTGTCGATCGTAAAAAAGACATGATTCTGGTTTCCGGTTTTAACGTCTATCCCAACGAGATTGAAGATGTCGTCATGCAGCATCCTGGCGTACAGGAAGTCGCGGCTGTTGGCGTACCTTCCGGCTCCAGTGGTGAAGCGGTGAAAATCTTCGTAGTGAAAAAAGATCCATCGCTTACCGAAGAGTCACTGGTGACTTTTTGCCGCCGTCAGCTCACGGGATACAAAGTACCGAAGCTGGTGGAGTTTCGTGATGAGTTACCGAAATCTAACGTCGGAAAAATTTTGCGACGAGAATTACGTGACGAAGCGCGCGGCAAAGTGGACAATAAAGCCTGAGCGTTAAGTCAGTCGTCAGACGCCGGTTAATCCGGCGTTTTTTTTGACGCCCACTAAAGAGAAAACAATTTGAATTACCAAATGATTACCACGGACGATGCGCTGGCTTCTTTGTGTGAAGCCGTCCGTGCCTTTCCGGCGATAGCCCTGGATACTGAATTTGTTCGTACGCGCACTTATTACCCGCAGCTGGGGTTGATTCAACTTTTCGATGGCGAGCATCTGGCGCTAATCGATCCACTCGGGATCACCGACTGGTCACCGCTGAAAGCGATCCTGCGCGATCCGTCCATCACAAAATTTCTCCATGCAGGCAGTGAAGATCTGGAAGTGTTCCTCAATGTCTTTGGCGAATTACCACAACCCTTGATTGACACGCAAATCCTTGCTGCCTTCTGCGGACGCCCGATGTCATGGGGTTTCGCTTCCATGGTGGAAGAGTATTCCGGCGTTACGCTGGACAAGAGTGAATCGCGCACCGACTGGCTGGCCAGACCGCTGACCGAACGTCAGTGTGAATACGCAGCGGCGGATGTCTGGTATCTGTTACCGATCACCGCCAAGCTTATGGTAGAAACGGAGGCCTCCGGCTGGCTACCTGCGGCGCTGGATGAATGCCGCCTGATGCAAATGCGTCGTCAGGAAGTCGTTGCGCCGGAAGATGCCTGGCGTGATATCACCAATGCCTGGCAATTACGCACACGCCAACTGGCCTGTCTGCAACTGTTAGCCGACTGGCGACTGCGCAAGGCGCGAGAGCGCGATCTGGCGGTGAACTTTGTCGTGCGTGAAGAGCATTTGTGGTCGGTAGCGCGTTATATGCCGGGAAGTTTAGGCGAACTGGACAGCCTGGGTTTATCCGGTAGCGAAATCCGCTTTCACGGTAAAACGCTGCTGGCGCTGGTGGAAAAAGCGCAGACATTGCCGGAAGAGGCCTTACCGCAGCCGATGCTTAACCTGATGGACATGCCGGGTTATCGTAAAGCGTTTAAAGCGATTAAGTCGCTGATTACTGACGTGAGCGAAACGCATAAGATCAGCGCCGAATTGCTGGCATCGCGTCGGCAAATCAACCAACTGCTGAACTGGCACTGGAAACTGAAACCGCAGAACAATTTGCCGGAGCTGATTTCCGGCTGGCGTGGTGAGCTGATGGCGGAAGCATTACACAATTTATTGCAGGAATATCCGCAGTAAAATCTTCCGAAGCCGGACTGGGCGCGCTCAGCGCCACATCCGGCTTCGGCAAACTACAAATCCAACACCAGGCGTTTACCCTTCGCACGCGAACAACAGATCAACATACTTTGCTGGCTGGCACGCTCTTCATCGCTAAAATATTGATCCCGATGGTCAGCTTCACCTTCCAGTATTGCTGTTTCGCAGGTTCCGCATACCCCTTCACGACATAAACATTCCACTTTCGCGGCTTTATTATTTTCAATAACCTGCAAAATAGTCATCTCTTCCGGCACCACAAACTCTTTTCCGGAACGGGCAAGCACCAGGGTAAATGCATCGCCGGTTTTGTCTTCGATAGCAAATTGCTCAAAGTGCAGCGTATCGGCGGCGATGTCCAGACGCGCAGCTTCACTTCTTACCGCTTCAATTAGCGCCTCGGGGCCACAGGTATAAACGTGTGTGCCAGGTTCGATATCCGCCAATAATCGCGCTAATTCCAGTCGTGTTCCGGTTGATGAATGATGCAAATGGACTTTCTCAGCCTGCGGATGCTGGACTAGCTCATCACGAAATGCGCAACTTTCTGGATTTCGCGAGCAGTAATGTAGCTGCCAGTCGACGTCGCTGTGTTGCAGCTCTGCCATGTGCGACAGGAAAGGGGTGATACCAATACCGCCCGCGATAAACAGATGCTTTCTGGCTGAGGGAATTAGCGCAAACAGGTTATTAGGCGTTGAAATCGTTAACCGATCGCCCACTTTTACCTGCTGATGCAAAAAGCGGGAACCGCCGCGCGAGTTTTCCTCCAGCCGAACGGCAATCTGATAACAAGAGGTGTCATGCGGCGAACTCAGTAGTGAATACGCATTGCTGTACTGGTTATCACCATCGCTCATCTGCACAATGACGTGACTTCCTCCGGTAAACGCAGGTAATGGTTTGCCATCGGTTGCCACCAGCGTGAAGCGTTTCACCTGTTCGGTAAGGGGGTCAACCTGGCTCACCTGTACTTCAAACATTTGATAGTCTGACATTGCTGTACTCCATCAAAAATCAGCCCAGCGGCGGAAAATACCGCCGCCGATGTCATTAGTCCTTAAACACCTGCGCCAGCAGATTATGGAAATGGGCGATACCATGTTCGGAAATGCCACTACCGCTACTGTCGGCCATGATGCGCCCCTGACCACGATAGCCACGCGATTTCAGCCCTTTCTGTACGCTTTCAACCAGACGTAAATCTTCCGGACGGAACACATCGCGATACCACTCAATCAGCGATTTTTGCTCGTCGGTTAACTCTTCATTGGTGAAGTAAATATCGTAGTTTTGCAGGGTAGTTTCAGAATCCACCGGGAATTCATAAATGACCGTCATCATCCCTTTGATCGGGGTGACGTTCAGCATCGTGCACGGCCACAGCCAGAAACCGTGGAATGCCGCATCCGTACCCTCTTCAAATTTAAACGACTGTTCGGACGGTTTGGCGAAACCGTATTGCAGCGTCCAGTTACCGTGCATGGTGTGCCAGTAACGATCAACCTGTACGGAGTCGGAGAAACCTGGATGCGCCGGACCACAGTGATAGCACTCGAGATAGTTATCGACAATGTTCTTCCAGTTGGCAGGCGTGCGGGTGGTAAAGCGGGCCGCCAGTTTCAGATCGTGGACTTCCGGGCAGGCTTCCAGCACTTTCGCGCCCAGGCCGGGTAATTGATCTTCTACGCTGGTGGCGTTGGGGTCCATGTTGATGAAGACGAATCCGGCATATTCTTCCAGACGCACCGGAACCAGTTGCGCTTTGTCGCTATCGAAATTGGCGACGTTTTCGCAGTTACGTGCATGGGCCAGGTTGCCATCGAGTTTGAATGCCCATGCGTGATACGGGCAGGTAATCACATTTTTTGCTTTTCCTTCACCGCTCAACAACTGATGACCACGGTGCGGACACACGTTATAGAACGCGCGCAAAACCTTATCACGACCGCGTACCAGCACGATGCTTTCGCCAATGATCTCACGCGTCACATAATCATTGGCATTCGCCAGTTCGCTGCTGTGAGCGACGCAAATCCAGCTTTTGGCGAAGACGTTCTCTTTTTCGTGTTCAAACGCGTTCTGATCGGTATAAAAACGGGCAGGAATGGTCCACGCCTCTTGCGGGTTAGCGCAAAAATTTTCGGGTAGTACAAAGTCAGGGCTCAGATTGCTCATAGGGATACCTTTATCGTTAGGATGATGGCGCTCAGTTGTCGCCTTTGAATACGGTTCCCGCAGGGAGCACTGGCGTTTTTTCCAGGGCTTCAACCGGTGTCTGCGGGAGATAATGTTCAACTTGATGAGCCGGAATGTCGGCGTAATCCTGTTTCAGCCAGCGAATAAACCCGCCGACTTTCACCAGTAAAATGACGAGGAAGGGAAGGGCTGTGAGCACGACGGTGGTTTTCATCGTTTCCAGCGAAGCACCGGTAAACAAGATGGAAAGCGGGATCAGAGTGATCACCACGCACCAGAAAAGACGCAGCCCACGGTCAGGATCGTCACCTTCCTGGAGATTACGCGTACTGGTCGCAGCCATGGTGTAGGCCACCGCATCCATATGCGAGGCAAGGAAAATAATCATCACGCCCAGGTATGCGGCGAGGAACAATTTACCGGCTGGCAACGACATCAGAACTTGCTGTACAGCTGTTTCGCCGCCCAGTGTTTCCAGCACCTGTGGGACGTTGATTACGCCATTGATAAACTGATGAATGGCATAGCTTTCCATTACGCCAAAGAAGAACCAGCAACCGACGGTGCTGCCGAGGATCAGTCCCCAGATAACTTCTTTAATCTTACGACCGCGGGAAACGCGGGTGACAAACATTGCTACGCCAGGGGTGTATGAGATCCACCACAGCCAGTAGAAAACGGTCCAGTTGCGGGTAAATGAACCATCGCCAAGCGGATCGGTGAATAAGCTCATTTGCAGGAAGTTTTGCGTGGTCAGGCCGATGGCATTGATGATGCTGTTGGTAATAAATTCGGTTGGGCCGACAATCAGCACCAGTAATGGCAGCAGGAACGCGCCCCAGCCAACCATTTTGCTCAGACGTTGCAAACCGTTGTTGATACCAATCCACGAGCTTAGGCAAAAAATGCCGCCGGAAAGCAGGATCACAAATGCCTGCACGGTGAAGTTATCGGGTAAACCGGTCAGCGCGGAAAGCCCACGGGTAAAGGTTGCTGCGGTAACAACAAGGGAAATGGTCAGTGCGCCGACAGTGTCGATCAGGAACATCAAATCGACCAGTTTTCCCCATGGGCCTTGCGGGCGAACGCCGGTAATAGCAGCAATAATGCCGGAAAGGCTCAGACCTTTGTTTTTCCGCACATGAAAGTGATAAGCCATGATTAATGAGGCCAGCGTATAAGTTGCCCAGGCGCTGATGCCCCAGTGGAAGAAAGAGTAGGGAACGCTAAATTCGAGTGCCTGTTGTGAACGCGGTGCGATATTTAATCCAGGTGTTTGATAATAATAGGCCCATTCAGCAACCCCCCAATAAAGCGTAGAAGAACCTAAACCGGCACAAATAAACATAAACAGCCAGGAGAGCGTGCTGTATTCCGGTTTTCCTTCGCCAAGACGAATATTGCCGTATTTACTGGTGGCTAAATAAATCACCAGTCCCATTGCCAGCAAAACCAATACCTGTACGGCGGAACCTAACGTACGCGTAACAAAAGTGTATATTGCGTTGG
>OLXV01001790.1_pt1 | contig 10505 bp, 7 predicted proteins | sample 1673481 | NCBI WGS metagenome assembly OLXV01 (sample SAMEA103958113, study PRJEB25191) | human gut metagenome
TGGATTTGGCATCTGCATATCGAATTTCTCCGATTATCTGCATGGTCTTTACTCCGCTGTAACGGCGCATGGCACTTAGGTATTCGCGCGACTGCCAGGGAGTCTTTAATCCTATGAAACTGGCAATACCCTGCTCCGTCTTTTCGGGTGCATAATAAGCCAACATCAAGTTGGAGAAGAAGCCGAAAAGTAAAGATAAAGTCATCTGGATAGGGTTTGTTTTCGGATTTTCTTCAAAATATTTTATTATTTTATTGGCCTTTAGTATGTCTTTTTCTACAATGGCACTGCGAAGTTCAAAGTTATTATAATCCTTACTGATTCCGATGTTACGTTCTATCTGTTCGGGGGTGACGCGTGTCTGACCTTTTGGAAGAGTTATAATCAGTTTTTCCAGTTCTCCTGTAAGGCGGCTGAGGTCCGTACCTACGAAATCGGCAAGCATGGAGGTGGCTTTAGGATCCAAGTCTACACCTTTGCGCTTCATGTATGAGGTGATGAATGCCGGTAACTGGGCATCCTTCACCTTCTTGGATTCGAATAGAACTCCCACCTTCTCTATTTCGGCCGCCAGCTTCTTTCTTCTGTCCAGCACCCCATGTTTGTGGCATAGAACAAGAATGGTGGAGTTCAACGGTTTTTGCAGGTAGTATGAAAGCTCCTCCATGTTGCGGATGGCCTGCGCTTCCTTTACGACTACGACCTGGCGTTCGGACATCATCGGATAGCGCTTGGCCGCATTGATGACAGTGGCTATATCGACATCTGCACCGTAGACTACGGTCAGGTTGAATACCTTTTCGGTGTCAGTGAGAACGTTGTCTACAATATAGTCGGAGATGAGGTCTATGTAATACGATTCCTCGCCCATGAGATAGTAGACGGGGCGGTATTGCTTGGCTCTCAACTCTTTTAGAATATCATCACAGGTTGTTTCTTGTTTTGCCATATAATAAAGTAAGTGCTATACGAGGGGATGTCCCGTAACGGATTACCAGTCGAACTTCAAGTGTTTTACGGTTTTCTTTTCATCAATAATCATGCGCAAGGATGCGATGCCGATTTCAACATGCTCCTTTACATAATTCTGGGTCACCAGATTGTCGCTTTTATCGGTTTTTACACCTTCCGGAATCATCGGTTGGTCTGAAACCAGCAGAAGAGCTCCCGTGGGAATATGATTGGCAAAACCGCAGCTGAATAGGGTTGCCGTTTCCATATCGACAGCCATGGCACGGGTTTTCTTCAGATATTCTTTGAATTCCTCGTCATGTTCCCAAATGCGGCGGTTGGTGGTGTATACGGTACCGGTCCAGTAGTCACGGGCATAATCGCGGATGGCAGAAGAAACGGCACGTTGCAGCATAAATGCCGGGAGTGACGGGACTTCAGGTGGGAAGTAGTCGTTGGAGGTACCCTCGCCACGGATGGCGGCAATGGGAAGGATGAGGTCCCCTATTCTATTTTTCTTGTCTATACCGCCGCACTTACCCAGAAACAGACATGCCTTGGGCTTGATAGCACTCAGCAAGTCCATGATAATGGCGGCATTAGGGCTTCCCATACCGAAGTTGATGATAGTCATTCCTTCTGCGCTAGCAGATGTCATATTGGCATCTTTACCGAGAATGGGAACATTGAATTTTTCTGCGAAAATCTCTACATACTTGTTGAAGTTGGTCAACAGAATGTACTCTCCAAAATCCTCCAGGTTACGCTTTGTGTAACGGGGCAGCCAATTGGCTACGATTTCTTCTTTTGTTTTCATAAGATTTCATTAAATTTGTGTTCCCAAAAGACGGGAACCATTATTTAACTTACAAATGTAGTAAATGTTATCGTTAAACCTACCAGCATTCGATGCTAAAATTGCCGCAAGGAACGGAAAAAATGTTATTTTCGATGTAATCCGTCGTCGTTATGTCGCCTTGACCCCTGAAGAATGGGTGCGGCAGCACTTCGTCCACTTTCTTCTTGCTCACAAGGGGTATCCGCAGGCGCTTATGGCAAATGAGGTGCAGGTACAGCTGAACGGTACAAAGAAACGCTGTGATACAGTGCTCTATCGGCGCGACCTTACCGCCCGGATGATTGTGGAATACAAGGCGCCTGAAATAGAAATCACCCAAAAGGTTTTCGACCAGATTACCCGCTACAACATGGTGCTGAAAGTGGATTATCTGATTGTCAGCAACGGGCTTCAGCATTATTGTTGCCACATAGATTACGAGCACAACAGCTATACTTTTCTGCAGGATATACCCGAGTATCAAAACTTATAGGAGGAGCTACCAATAGCCCCCTTGCCTCTCTCATCTCATCGCATCATATACCATGCGTGATATGCGGGCGATGATGTTCGCATTGTCCTCATCCGTCTCGTATGAGTCCATGACGAAGGCGGCAATGTAGTATTTCCGGCCGTCGGGAAGGATAACGAGGCCGGCATCATTATCTGCAGTTTTCATACCGTCGGCATTGCGGTCGGAAGAGCCGGTCTTGTGTCCTACTACGGTTTTGGCTGGCAACATACCTTTCAGTTTGTTGGCACCGGTTTCAGTATCTATCATGGTCTGCCACAAGAAGTCTTTCAGTTCCTTGTTGGAGAACAACTCTTTTTCATCAGCCGTTCTCAGTAGTCGGACCATAGCGGAAGGAGTACTCCAGTTGCGGTATACAGCCTCGAAGCTGGAGTGCATGCCGTCTTCTGTTTCCGAGAGGTTGAAGGAGTCGATACTCAACCGGTGGATATAGTCATTGATATGTTTGATGCCTCCTGCATATTCTATCAAGATGTCGCAGGCATTGTTGTCGCTTTGGGAAATGCTGTATTGCATCAGCTCCCTAAGCGTAATCGTGAAATCCTGGTCGGGAAACTTCTTCCGCAGGGGGCTGTAGGTATTGGGCGGCATTTGGGATGCCTTTATGGAAACAATGCTGTCCAGACTGATGCTTTGCTTATCCATCTTGTCCAGTACGGCCAGTGCCACATGGAATTTGAATACACTGAGCAAGGGGAAGTGTACATGGTCGTTATACCGGAGCATGTCTCCTTTGTCTGTCCATACGGCTATACCAACGGTGGCTTTCTTGCCATTGAGCAGACTGTCAATCCGGTTTTCAAGTTCAGACATTTGCTGCGCCCGGACGACGGTAGCTATACAAGTGAATAAGGTAAGTATGGCGATGAAATATGCTTTCATAACTTCAATTTCTTTAAGAGGCAATTCGCACGCAAAGATACAACTTTTAGCAGCAAGTTGCTAAAATGAGTTATGGATTATGAGCTATAAGTGTGATAGCCTATAACCCATAATCCATAACTTGTAGCTCATCCTCCCTATTGTTTCTTACTGAACTTCTCCTGCAACTTCTGCATCAATTCGTAGAAATTAGGAATATAGACCGTGGCAAGCAAGGTATTCAGTGCCATACCGAACACTACGGCGGCTCCCAGTGCAATACGGCTTCCCGCCCCTGCTCCGGTTGCAAAAAGCAGCGGCATAACCCCGAATACGAATGCAAGCGATGTCATCAGAATAGGTCGCAGGCGGATATGTCCGGCCTGGAATGCCGCATCGCGGATTGAATTGCCTTGTGCACGAAAGTCACGTGCAAACTCCACAATCAGAATACCGTTTTTGGCAGACAAGGCGACAAGCAGAATGATTCCAATTTGTGTGTAGATGCTGACCGGAGTCCCCATGACATAGCATCCCAGCATGGCACCGAGCAGTGCAACCGGAAGTCCCATTACGGCAGCTACCGGACTGGTCCAGCTTTCGTATTGTGCGGCGAGTACAAGGAAGGCAACCAGCAGTGCCATGACGAATACGACAGTCGTCGTGGTTCCCGCCTGCGTCTCCTGATAGGCTACCGAAGTCCATTCATAGCCGAACTCGTCTCCGAGATGCTCTTTGATTAGACTTTCCATTTGCCGGATACCCTCTCCCGAACTACTGCCCGGAGCCACATTGCAGGTCACGGCTGCTGTGGAGTACATGTTATATCTGTTTATCTGGTCCATGCCTAACTGCTCTTCCACCCGGGTGAAGGAAGAGAAAGGTACCATTTCTCCCGATGCATTGGGAACGCTCAATTTCAGAACATCGTCGATGACACGCTGGGCACGGTCGCCCGCCCCCAATTTCACTTGGTAGATGTGTCCGAACTGTACATAGTCGTTGACGTAGGCCTCCCCCATATAGTAACCCAAGGCGGTGAATACACTGTTCAGCGGGATACCCATCAACTGTACCTTGTCGCGGTCTATATTCAAAAAATATTGCGGTACATTGGCTTGGTACTGGCTGCTGACCGATGCCAGTGCCGGATAATTGCGGTAATGCTCCATCAAGGTCTCTACAGCACGCTGCATCTCGGTGGCGCCGAGGTTGTGGCGGTCTTCCAATTGGAGTTGCAGGCCTCCGGTAGCTCCCAGTCCGGGGATGGCAGGCGGGACCATGGCAAATATCTCTGCTTCCTGGATGCCATATACTTCCATATTGAAGCGCTGTACTACGGCTTCAGCCGTATGTTCCTTTCCCTTGCGTTCATTCCAGTTTTTCAGTACGATGAAGTAAGTGGCCGCATTGCTTTGCTCTCCACCTCCCATCACGGAGAAGCCGGATATGCCGATGTAGTCCTTTATTTCGGGGTAAGAATCGAGAATCTTATTTATCTGCTTTCCTACGGCTTGGGTGCGCTCCAGGCTCGATGCAGGGGGAAGTTGTACCACTGCGAGGAAATAGCCGTCATCTTCTTCCGGAACAAATGTGGACGGCCATTTGACAAACAGCAGGACAGCAATCAATGTGAAAACCGCATATGAAACGATGGAAGCGACAGGGCGTTGGAGCAGGTACTCCACTATCCGGTCGTAGACTCCTTGTGTCTTGTCGTACAGATGGTTGAACCCCCGATATAGGGGATTTTTGGAAGGCCGGGTAGGTTGCAGCATCAAGGCACAGAGTGCCGGAGTAAGGGTCAGTGAGTTGAATCCGCTAAGTACGGTGCTGGCTGCAATGGTCAAGGCAAACTGTTTATACAGTTGTCCTGATATGCCGCTGACGAGTGTTGTCGGGATAAATACGGCAAGCAGCACCAGCACTACCCCGACAATGGGTCCGGTAATCTCTCCCATCGCTTCGGTCACAGCCTGGCGGGAGGTGTAGCGCCCCGTGTCCAGCAGACGCGTGGAGTTCTCCACCACCACAATGGCATCATCCACCACGATGGCCACGGCAAGTATCAGTCCGAATAGTGTCAGCGTATTGATGGAGAAGCCGAACAAGGACATGACGGCCAGTGTGCCGATGAGTGATACCGGAATAGTGATGCAGGGAATGACGACCGCCCGCCAGTTCTGCAGGAACAGGAAGATGACGAGAACTACCAGCAGGGTTGTTTCAAGGAACGTCACCATCACTTCGTCTATGGAAGCATGAATGACATCCGTAGTGTCCAGGGTTACATTGTATTGTATGCCTGCAGGGAAATTTTGCGAGAGTTCCTGCATTTTTGCCTTTACTCCTTTGGAAACGTCCAGCGAGTTGCTGCCAGGTTGCTGATAGATAGCGATGGCAGCGGTGGGTTTCCCGTCCAGTTGGGATACTACGCTGTAAGAGGCCGAGCCCAGGTCGATATGCGCCACGTCGCGCAGACGGAGTATCTTCCCTCCGGTTTCGGTACGCAGGATAATGTTGCCGAACTCTTCGGGTGAGGTAAGGCGCCCTTTTACGGTCAGGCTGTATTGATAGGCATTTTTATTGTCTGTGCCGATGGGTTGCCCTACGTTACCTGCGCTGACCTCCACATTCTGTGATTGGATAGCTTGGTATACATCGGCCGGCGAAAGATAGCGGATGCGCATGGCGGCAGGGTCGAGCCAGATACGCATGGAGTAGTCCCCTGCTCCCATCACATTGACGGCGCCTACACCGGGCACGCGTGTTAACTGGTCTACGAGATTCAGCTTGGCATAGTTGCTGAGGTAAAGTCCGTCGTAGTCTTTGCTGTCCGACGTCATCGTGAGGAACATCACGATGTTCGATGACTGTTTCTGTACAGTGACGCCTTGCACCACAACGGGAGTAGGTAGTGACGACTGGGCCACGCTTACCCGGTTCTGGACCTGCACGGTAGCCATATCAATGTCTGTGCCTACGGCAAAAGTAATGGTAAGAGAGTAAGCGCCCGATGAGCTGGAGTTGGAGGACATGTAAAGCATTCCGTCCACTCCGTTGACTTGCTGCTCGATGGGGATGCCGACGGTTTGTGCCACCGTCTGCGCATTGGCTCCGGGATATACGGCACTGACTTGCACGGTGGGTGGTGTGATGTCCGGATATTGTGCGATGGGCAGGATGCCCAGTGTGACCAGTCCTGCTACGACGATGAGCAGCGCCAATACGGTAGCAAAGATAGGACGGTCTATGAAGAATTTTGAAAACATAGGCTTTGGTATTAATCAATTCATATTAGTTGTCAATGGGATGTACTTTCATTCCATCCCTTACCTTCATCAGTGCTTTGGTGACGTAGCGCTCCCGGGGAGTGATGCCTGCCCTTATCTGGCGCAGGCTGTCTCCTATCAGTTGTCCGGTTTCTATATGGCGGTAGCGCACTATATTCGAATCGTTGACTACGTATATGTATTTCCCCAACTGGTCGGTACCGATGGAGGCGTCTGGCAGCAGGATAGCCTGCTGTTGCTCTCCGTAGGGCAAGGTGATGCTGACGTAGAGGCCGCTTTTCAACAGTCCTTTAGGGTTGTCGAGACGGGCGCGGATGTTCAAAGTTCCGGTGTTCAAGTCTACGTTGGGCGAAAGATAGTCCAGCTGTGCGGGATAAGTGAGGAGTTCGTCTTTACCCAGGCTGACACTCACTTGCCGGGGGATACTGTCTCCCTGCTGCATCAGCATGGAGAGCCATTGGTTGTCTGCCACATTGAAGTAGGTGTACAAATGGTCGTCTTTGTAGATGGTTGCCAATGTGACGGGCTGCACGCTGCCGCCTACATAGCCTCCGGCATCCACCAGGTTACGGCTTACGGTGCCGTCGAAGGGAGCACGGACGGTGCAGTAGCTCAGATTGGTGCGTGCTGTGTTCAGGGCTGCTTCCGCATTGCTCACTGCAGCCTGCGAAGTTGCCACGTTGGATTGTGCTTGTAGCACTTGTATACGGCTTACAGCATCGCTTTTCACGGCTTCCTGCATACGTGTGTAGTTGTTTTGGGCGTATTCCAGGTTGGCGCGGGCAGTGTTGAGTTCTGCTTCTGCCTGCCGCACATTGTCTTGATAGACTGTCGGTTCGATGACAAAAAGCACTTGTCCCTGGCGTACCCGGCTGCCGGGAGCGTAAGCGATGGTCTGTAAGGTTCCGCTGACCCTGCCTACCAGGTCTACGGTCTTTTCAGAAGTCAGGTAGCCCGGATATTCTTTCGTCAGCGTAATGTTCTGCACTGTCGGACGGGCCACGCTTATCTCGGGAACGGGCATCGTTTGTGCCGTTTCTTTCCTTCCCCCGCATCCCGTTGCCAGCAATGGCAGGATGAGCAGGGTGATGTACATTTGATTTTTCATATACGGTTCGGTTTAGTTTATATTCTTATTTTTGATTCATTTCATATCCACCTCCCAATACCTGGTATAAGGCTATCAGATGCAGCAAGGAGCTGCCTTGTGCCTGCACCAGTTGATTTTCGTATGTCAGGAGTGAGCGTAGTGCGTCCAGTACGTTCTGGAAGGGAGTAAGTCCTTGTTTGTACAAATCGAGGGAGAGTTTCAGAGTTTCTTCTCCCTGGTTGCATACTTCGCGCATGGCAACAATCTGTTGGATGGAGTTGCGGTAGGAGTTCATGGCATTATCCGTTTCCTGCACGGCGGTAAGCACTGTCTGGTTGAACTGGTGAATGGATTCATCGAGCTGGGCACGTGCCAGACGGGTGGCATTCACCAGTTTGGTACCGCTGAATAAGGTCCAGCTGATGCTTGGAGCAATTTCAAACGTCATACTGTTCCGTTTAGTCAAGTCCTTCAAGTCATGGGAGGAATAGCCGATGGAACCTTTTAGGAATACTTGCGGCAGCCAGTCACTTTGAGATGCGCCGAGTGTTGCCGCCTGCGCGTTGACTTGGTGTTCGGCTTGCCGTATATCGGGGCGGCGGAGCAGCAGGTCGGCAGGAACACCGATGCCTATGGGTTCCATATAGTCGGGCAGTTTGCTGGGCTTCTCCAATATGGGGCGGATATGCTGGGGGTAAGTACCGAGTAAGATTGCGAGCGTCGTGATGTATTGGTTGATGCCTGCCTCCAGTTGTGGGATGGAGGCTTTGGTACTGTAATACACGGATTTGGCTTGCGAGACGTCCAGCTTGGATACCAGACCGGTTTTGTAGCGTACTTCGGTGATGTTGAGTACGGCTGCCTGGGTATGGCAATTGTGGGTCACTACACTTAGTTCTTGCTGCAGTTCGCGGAGCCCGATGTAGGCGGAAGCTATCTGGGCACAGAGGGATACCATGATGGAGGTATATTCCTCCTTGCTTGCCATGAAGGTTTCCCGCTGTGCCTTTACCCGTTGGCGGATGCTTCCGAATACGTCCAGTTCCCAACTGGCGTTGAGCGAGGCGCTGTATGCACCGGTAATGGATTGCGGAAGTGCGTTGACATTGCCGCTGCTTTGCTGCCGTGCCCATCCTCCGTCCAATGAGATGGAAGGGAAAAAGCTGCCGCGTTCTATCCGCAGATTGGATTTAGCCATATCCATACGGTCCATGGCAGAAAGTACGGAATAGTTTTGAGTGGAGGCTACCGTAATCAATGAATCCAGCATCGGGTCATCGAATGCTTTCCACCACTTGTCGTCAATGGGGGGTATCTGTTCGCTGAACAGATTATCATCTCCGGGAATGGCATGGGAGGCGTCCCTTCCCCAGCCTTGTGGGAGTGGCTTCTCAAGATAGCGGTTGGCTTTCTGTGCCATAGCCGCAGGACATAGGCATAATATGAGCAACGCAGTGCTCCAAACTTTTATATTCATAAATAAAGGTTTAGGTGGTTATCTTTTTATGGGATTGATAACAACCTAAACCTTTATTTGTTTATCGCGATTCTTGCGGAATTTATTCAGCGTCTGCCGCTTTCTTTCTGCTTCTTGTCGGCTTTTCCTTTACCGGTTCTTCTTTCACTTCGGGAGTGATACCTGCCAGTTCAGGGTCAATCATAATACGTCCGCAATATTCGCAAACGATGATTTTCTTACGAGAACGGATATCCAGTTGTCTCTGGGGTGGGATTTTGTTGAAGCAACCGCCACAAGCGTCACGCTGTACATATACGATACCCAATCCGTTGCGAGAGTTCTTACGGATACGCTTGAAAGATTGGAGCAAGCGCGGTTCGATCTTAGTTTCAAGTTCTTTGGCTTTGTCTCTCAGCTTTTCTTCTTCCTGCTTGGTTTCTGAGATGATTTCGTCCAGTTCGCTCTTCTTTACGTCGAGGTCTTTTTGTCTTTCTTCCAGAGCAGCAGTGCTTTCTGCTACTTCTTGAGATTTTTCTTCCTCTTGTGCGGCAAATTCCTTGATACGCTTTTCGCAGAGTTCGATTTCCAATGTCTGGAATTCGATTTCCTTGCTTAAGAAGTCATATTCGCGGTTGTTGCGTACGTTGTCCTGCTGGTCTTTATATTTAGCTACAGAAGCCTTTGCTGTTTCGATTTCCACTCTCTTGGTTGCGATAGCGGATTTCAAATCGGCAACTTCCGACTGGATTCTTTCGATGCGGGTACTCAAACCGGCAATTTCATCTTCCAAGTCTTGCACTTCCAAAGGAAGCTCGCCTCTCAACGTCTTGATTTCATCGATTTTGGACAGCATTGTCTGCAATTGGAACAAAGCTTTCAACTTCTGTTCTACGGTTAATTCCTGAGGATCTTTTTTTGCTTCTTTAGCCATTTTACTTATAAATATTTTATGGGGTTGGTATTCACTTTGCACTGTTGCAGCGCAAGGTTAGGAAACAACTCCCGGATTATTGTATAGAATATTTCTTTTGTATATTGTTCGCTTTCGTAATGTCCTATCTCTGCCAACAGAATATCCGTATCGTGTCCGAAGTAATCGTGATACTTGATTTCTCCGGTGATGAACACGTCTGCGCCGTTGCGTATGGCAAGCGGCATCAGAAATGCTCCGGCTCCTCCACACAGTGCCACGGTCTGTATTTCACGTCCGGTCAGCTTGTTATGCTTCAGACAGCCCACTTCAAAGGTCTTCTTGATGCGTTTCAGGAACTCCAACTCCGTTTCCGGTGTTTCCAGTTCTCCGATAACTCCTGCCCCAGCCTGTGTCCAGCTATTCTGCAAAGGATATAAATCGAATGCAGGTTCCTCATACGGATGGGCACTCAGTAGAGCTTTGATAACTTCCGATTTCTTGTAGGCAGGCAATACGGTCTCTATCCGCACTTCCTCTTCCGTATGCAACTCTCCGATGCTTCCACAGA
>OLXV01001801.1_pt1 | contig 10458 bp, 10 predicted proteins | sample 1673481 | NCBI WGS metagenome assembly OLXV01 (sample SAMEA103958113, study PRJEB25191) | human gut metagenome
GTTGGCTCCTTGCGGTGCTTCCCCTGCCGGGGTATTCCTTTTCGGACGGTCATTCGTTTTTCAAGGTGCAGCTCATCGATGAACTACCCTAAGTCTACACCTAAAAGACAGCCCGTCCCGTATATCCGAAAGGTAGGAAATCCGCCAAAAAAACTGCCTATTTCCACGCTCTCGGAATTGTGGTAGAATGAAAAAGCAGAACAATAAACGATAATTTTGGAGTACATACCGATATGGAAATTATAGAAATCAAAGAGAATAAAAAACAATTTCTCCCCTTATTACTGTTAGCCGATGAACAAGAGAGCATGATAGACCGATATATTGATAGAGGAATGATGTATGTATTAGTCGATAATGGGGTTAAATGCGAGTGTGTAGTAACCGATGAGGGCAAAGGCATTCTTGAAATTAAAAATATTGCAACTGCGCCAGAATATCAGGGCAAAGGTTACGGCAAGGCACTAATTGACTTTGTTGCTGCGAAATATAAAGGGAAGTATTCGATACTACAAGTTGGTACAGGGGATAGCCCGTTGACCGTTCCTTTTTATGAAAAATCTGGTTTTGTCCGCTCACACAGCATTAAAAATTTTTTTATTGATAACTATGACCACCCTATTTTTGAAGGTGGGGTTCAACTAACAGATATGATTTATTTACAGAAAAAAATATAAATTCCCATTTATCGAGCAGACAAGGAGGTGATAGCATGGAACTATCCATACAGGAACGATTGAAAGACCTGCGTGTAGAGCGTGGCTTGACGCTGGAACAACTTGCGGAGCAGACCCATCTCTCCAAGTCTGCTTTGGGTAGTTATGAGGGGGACAAGTTCAAGGACATTAGCCACTATGCCCTTATTGAGTTGGCAAAGTTTTATGAAGTGACCGTTGATTATCTGCTGGGCCGCTCCCAAACAAAAAATCACCCAAACGCCGATCTTGCAGACCTGCGTTTGAGTGATGATATGATTGAACTATTGAAAAGCGGGCTGGTGGACAATTCCCTTTTGTGTGAACTGGCGACACACCCGGATTTTCCTCGGCTCATGGCTGACCTTGAAATTTATGTGAATGGCGTGGCAGGAAAACAGGTGCAGAGCGCAAACGCCATTGTGGACGCTGTGAGTGCAACAATTATGAAACAACACAATCCCGGCTTGACTGACCCGCAGTTAAGACAGCTTATCGCCGCCCACATTGACGATGACAGCTTTTGCCGCTATGTGATACAGCAGGACATAAACAAGATAGCTCTTGACCTGCGGGAAGCACATAAGGACGATTTTTTCAGCGTCCCGGAGGACAACCCGCTGGAAGATTTTTTACAGACCGCAGATGAAGTCGCCAGCGAGGGCAGCGACCCGGAGCAAGCGGCTTTGGCGTTTATCTGTAAGCGGCTCAAATTGAACTTGAAGAAGCTGTCCGAGGAAGAAAAGAAGTGGCTGAAAAAGATTGCACAGAAGTCGGACTTGCTGAAAAATCCGAACCCACAGCGGGGGAGAAAATAGAGAACGAGAAATTGGAGGGAGTAAAGGTGCAGGAGGCAATTATAAAATTGAAACTTCTCGGTCAAATGCCAGACGCAGTGAAAGATGACCCTACAGAAGAAACCATCAACATGTATGACGAATTGCTCTCCAATGTAAAAACGCCATTGACAAGAGAAGAAGTAGGCGTATTGATTGACATTTTCCCCGAAGGTGGAATGTATGGAGTAGAGTGGGATTTGCTAAAATTGGTAGAGTCTTATTTGATAGAAGCGCCATCAAGTGAAGAGTATCGAAAATTGATTACTGCTTGTCCAAGTGAAGAATGGCGAGAAACTATGCAAGCCCGTTTAGATAATTGGAAAAACAACAAACAATAACTTGTTGGGGAGATAGCAAAGCCAGTCGAGCCAGTCAACGGTCAAGATGAACGGCGCATTTCATGCGCCGCCGTTGACAGCCCCGCCCGTCTTTGCTAATGGGCAATCAAGGCGGGAAAGCCCTAAAATGGCTTCCCGCCCATTTCTAAGAACTGATAAGTCAGATTTGCTGAAAAATCCAAATCCACAGCGGGGACGGAAGTAGAGAACAATAAATAAGAATTTACAGGAGGAAAATCAATGGAGAACTTGATTAAGTTTTTAGAAGATAAGATAACGGATAAAATGTCTGTGGAAGAAATAGTTGATGTTTTTGAGCAGATGTGCAGCACACCGCTTGAAGAAGATATGGTTTTATTTGAAACCGGAACATTTACTGCTTTTTCAAAAGAACCATTTTTTCAAATTTCATTAGTTCGACAGTTTTCAAATGATGATGAAGAGTTTTATCAAATCCATGTAGTCATCTTGTATAAGCCAACCGCTGAAAATAAAATTTTCAGCGAAACAACATGGGACGAAGATTTAGACGAAAATATATTTGACTATATCAGAAAATCAGCGTCGTTTGCTTATGCAAGAAATCATGAATACATCGAGGTAAAAATATATATGGACGAAACTTAACTTCTCATTTATCAGGGAGATAGCAAAGCCCTAAAATGGCTTCCCCGCCCATTCCAATTTTGAGAGAAAAATCTGTTTGCTTTTTGTGAGTGTGTCCACAAGTTCGGGACATTTTGTCCCGAAGTCCGGCGTGGGACGAGGAACGGGGGCTTTCATATACGCCCTGTCTGCTGACGAAACCAGCCCTGCGCTTGCGGCTCCACGACACGCAATCACAGCCCTGTTTTCCTGCTGCTTCAAATGCCCTTGCCCGACCCGGCGGCAACCTCATTTTCGCAGCAACGCCGACAGAGCGTATAACACACTACACTTTGCAAGCAAAGTCGTGTGCCAAGGGGCAAGCCCCTTTGGAAACCCCGGACAACAAAACAGGCTGAATATCTCGCACTTTTTCGGTGCTTGATACTCAGCCTTTATTTGTTGTCAGCAGCCCCCGTTTCGTGGTCTGCGTGTAGTTCCTTGTAAACTGACCTAAAAGGCCGTTATAATAACCTTATCTATACTCCGATGGGATATCTCATCGGTTTCTCCATGCGGAGGACCATACCCATTCGCAGCGGTCCCAACGGGATACATTATAATATATAAGGAGAGAGAGCATGAAGAAACACACACTGCTTCAAAGGCTGCTGCCGTTGGCGATGCTGGCGGCGATGCTGCTGTCCGCGGTCCCCGCAGCCGCCGCGTTCCGCGACACCGCCGGGCATTGGGCGGAAAAACGCTCGACGAATGGCAGGACGAGGGCCTGATCGACGGCTATGGTGACGGCAGCTTTCAGCCGAACGGCACCGTGACCCGCGCGGAGTTTATCAAGCTGGTGAACCGCACGCTGGGCTTCACGGCGGAGAGCGAAATTTCCTTTTCCGACGTGACGGAGCGCGACTGGTTCCATGCCGAGGTTGCAAAAGCCGTGACAGCAGGCTACGCGCAGGGCAGCGGCGGGCTGTTCCACCCGAATCAGCCGGTCACCCGCGCCGAGGCGGCGGCGATGCTCGCCCGCGCGGCGGGGCTTGCCGCGAACGAGGAAGGCGCGGACGCCTTTGCGGACGCTGCGTCCATCCCTGCGTGGGCAAGGGGCAGCGTGGGCGCAGCCGCGGAGGCCGGTTACATGACCGGCTATCCCAATGGCGCGTTCGGCGCGCTCGACCCCATCACCCGCGCGGAGGCCGTGGTCACGCTCGACCGCGTGCGCAGGAGCGCGCAGAAAACGGTCATCGAACAGGCCGGAACGACGCTGGAAAATGAGACGGTTCTCGGCGACCTCGTCATCGCGGAGAGCGTGGGCGAGGGAAACGTCACGCTGAAAAACGTGACCGTCCTCGGCAGCGTGATCGTCAAGGGCGGCGGCGCGAACTCCGTTTATTTCGACGGTGTTCGGGTGGGCGGCGCCGTCCGGCTGGAGAAGGAGGGCGTGCACCTGCGCCTGAGGGGCGACACGGCGCTCGACCGCGTGGAGATCGGCCTGCCGTGCCGCATCACGCAGGACAGCACATTTGAGGGCGCGCTCGGCACGCTCGTGATCGACCTGGAAAAGGCCTCAAATCAGAAAATTCAGATCGAAGTCCCCGCGAAGCTCGTGGAGCTTCTGAGCCGCGCCAACGTGGCGCTGAATGCGGACGTGGAGACGCTTCAGATCGGCAAGGACGCGGAGGGCGCACAGCTCGACATCAAGCGCGGCGTGACGGTCGGCGAGCTGAGCATTGACGCCAGAGTGGCGCTGACCGGCTCCGGTCTGGTGGTCTCGCTGGTCGTGTCGGTGAGCGGTGTGACCGTCAGCGGCTCGTTGACCGTGGAAAAGACCGGGACCGAGGGCGGCGCGAAAGCGCCGACCACATCCGGCGGCAGCTCGGGCGGCTCGTCCGGCGGGAGCTATGTGCCGGTCAAGATTGTCACCGGCGCAGAGCCGGTCGCGGACGTGGCCGTGGACTACGGCACGAGCGAGGCAGACGCCATGGGCAGGCTCCCCGGCACCGTCACGCTGAACGTGACGGAGAACGGCACGGCGGGTACGGTCGAGGCGGCGGTGCGCTGGGCGCTGGATCAGGCGTACAACGAGGACCCCCGCATGGACACCGTCTACACCGCGACCGGCACGGTGACCATCCCCGACGGCTATACCTACGACGGCACGCTGACCGTGACGGCTTCGCTGACGGTCACGGCCAATCCGGAGAATGTCGTCGTCGGCATTTTGGAGGTGGCCGGACTGGAACTGCCCTACGGCGCGCAGGAGAGCGACGTGCAGCTGCCCGCGCAGGTCACGGTGAAGATCAAAAACGGCCATACGGAGCGGGCAGACGTGCGCTGGACGCTGGACGGCGAATGGACCAGCCCCGGCGTGAACACCTTCATGGGAACGGTGAGCATGCCCCCCTTTCAATATTATAACGGCGAAATGAACGCGGACATCAAGACCACCGTGACCGTGGTGGCGGACGGCGCGACGCCCAAAACAAAGGCGGTCGTCGATTACGTCCCCCTTGCCCTCACCTCCATCGGCTACATGAGGGCGGAGACTCTGGTGCTGGAGGCGGCAAGGCAGCGCCTGCCCGCGGACGTTCTGCTCCGGTGCGAGGACGATTCCTACATCGAGGTGGTCGTTAGGCCGGATGACTTGGAATTTACGAAGCTGCCCTATGCCCCGACTCCGGGCGAGAACCAGACGGTGTCCTTCACGGGGAACGCGGCGCTTCCGGCGGGGTATGCATACGCCGGCGGCACATCGCCCGTGCGCTGCCATTTGGAGGTAAAGGCGCTGGACACGGCGGCGCTGGACAGCGCGCTGGTGGCAGCAAAGACGCAGCTGGATACGCTGACGGATTCGGAGGACGCGGCCCTTGCGGACAGCGAAAAGATTTTTGTTGCGGCAAACGGCGTGACGGCGGACAGCGTAACGAAGGGCGTGAAATTTATCGAACGCTCCCAGACCGCTACGCTGAAGGACGCTTACGACACCGCGCAGAGCAAGCAGAACAGCGGCAGCTTCACCTCTCAGACGGAATGCGACCGGCTGGCGCAGGAGCTGCAGGAGGCAAGCGACGCGTTCGCTGCGATCGTGCCGAACGTGGGTACGCTCTATACGAACGCGATGATCCTGGAGGCCGTGAAGAACGGAGGCGCCGTCAACCCGCAGTACAACAGCGAGTTTGCCTATTCCGCCGAAATGCAGCCGCTGCGGAAGGATTACACCTATTGGCTCTACAGGAGCAGTTGGACTGTGCCGGACAGCGGCGTGACGGTGAGCATTGACTGGTCGGTCAGCGGCGACGGTGCGCAGTACCTTGCGTTTGCGCCCGAAGGGGGCCGTGACCACAAAAACAATATGCACAGCTACGGCGTAACGGTCATGAGGCAGCCGGATGAGCCGACAGAGGTCCGGTTTGTTGCGACGGTCAAGGACTTTTATGGAAACGAGATCGGCAAGCTGGGGGAAAACGGGGAATACGCCGCCATCATCGGCGCGCCGATCCGGGTGGACACTTCGGCTCCGGTGGTCGCGCCGCGGATAACCTCCTCCAAAAACAACGACATTTCCGTCCGCGTGCCTCTGACGGGGGGCGTGTATATCACCGGCGCAGATACTAGCCTGATAGCGGTCCAAGGAATCCAAAATGAAGTGGTCTCGATCAGCAACGCCTCCATGACGGCGAATGGGAGCTGGACGGCAAACGACTACGGACTGTTCCTGCCTGTCACCGCCACCTGCGGCGCGATGGGGATGAAGCTGGCTCCGGTCGACTCTGGCGGAGGGTTGATGAACCTCGTGTACAGTGTCGGCCAAATCAAGATCACCATTCCGCGGGGCGCGCTGACGGTGGACGAGAGCAGCGGCTGGTACGCGCCGGATGAGGCTCTGGAGTACACCGCCGATGTGTGGTGCTGCAATCCTGCGGTAACGGTCATGACGCAAAGCGCGTCCAGCGGCAGGAATGTGACCGTGCAGATCGAGTACGCATACAGAAAGTTCTCCGGTGCGGTCGTATATACCCCGATTGACTATCGCACGAATAGTGAACGCCGCACCCCCGGCGCCTCGGCCGCCGAGGGGGAGGCCTATGTACACTTCGGCGCCGATGATTGGCAGGACGGTTTGGAGAAGGACTGCATCACCTGCACGAAGAACGTGTCCCTTGACCTGAACCGGACCTATTACGTCTGGTGCAACTTCAGCGGCGACAGCGACGGTGACCTGAATACTCCCGGCAACTGGATCAATACAGGCATGACGATCCAATAGGACGCGCCGCGAGCACACGCGGGAAAAAGGGGCTTTCCCTTTTTCCGCGCGCCGCGTATCATATCGGTACGATAGACCGGCGGGCCGGGGCGCGGAGGCGCTCCGCCCGCCCGACAAGGGGCATGCCCCTATTGTCCTCCGTATACGGAGGACAATCAGGTGACCTACCGCGTGGCGGACAGCAACGAGGACTACACCGGCAGCGCGACCCATGCCTTTACCATCGGCAGGAGGGCCGCGGCGGTCAAGCCGAAGAACGCCTATTACGCGCCCGCGGTGAAGTGGGCGGCGGACAACGGCGTGACCGAGGGCATCGGCGGCGGCCTGTTCGGCCCGAACAACGACTGCACGCGCGCAGATCGTCACGTTCCTCTACCGGCTCTACGCGAAGGCGTAGGGGCGCACGAGGATACCTATATAATAAAGGAGGGAAGTCCGGAGCCGTTACGGCTCCGGACTTCCTTATGGTACGGGACGACACAAATGCGTATGCCATTGAAATGGAGGGGACGCAGAGAAGCAAAAGCGCCCGGAGAGAGGGGGAGGCTCTCCGAGCGCCTTTGCCGAGAAAGAGGAGTTGGTACGGTATGAAATGAAAAACAGAGGGATTACAACGTGAGGCCAATGATCAGATACCCGATGCAGCCGATTGCGGCACAGGTCAAAGCATAGGGAAGCTGGGTTTTTACATGTGCAATGTGGTCCGATCCTGCGGCCAAGGAGGAGAGAATGGTGGTGTCCGAAATGGGGGAGCAATGGTCGCCAAAGGTTGCGCCGCCGAGGATTGTTGCAACGGCGGCATAGACTACCGTGCTTAGCTCGCCGCCGCTGACGGAGAGGGCAAGGGGCGCGATGATGGGAACCATGATTGCAATCGTTCCCCACGAGGTTCCAGCCATGTTTTCTTCTGTACAACACAGGTAGGGAAAGGCTGCGGGCGACCGCGCCTGTAAAGCAGCTGTCAGTCGGGAGACCGGCAGACTTCGCTGCACCGAAAGAGCTTCTATGCGGCAAAAGAAAGCCGATGCACCCAAATGAAAAAATTTCGGACCGCCCGAAGACGGCCCGATGGTCGATGCTCAAGGGTGGATAAGCGTATAGCTCAGGGGGTGACCGGGGCGGGACATATCCGCCTCCTTTGCGATCTCGCCGCGCGCGAGCATCGGCTCCAGCGCACGCTGGATCATGCGCGGCGCCATGCCGAGCCGCTCCGACAGCGCGCGGGCGCTGCAGGGGCCGTGTTCTGCGAGGGCGGCCCGTATCCGCGACTCCCTCTGCGCCGCGGTCGTTTCCGCGCCGACGGGACGGTAGACGGGATGGTCGCGCGTCAGCTGCCCCTCGGCGGTGAGCTGCGTGAGCAGCTCCCGCGCGGCGCTCTCGGAAAGGCCGAGCAGCTCCATGGCGGCTTTGAGCGAAATGCCGCCGTGCCGTGCGGCATACGCAAGGAGCCTGCGCCTGCGGCTCTCGCGCGCCCCGTCCGAACGGAGCCGCGCCGGAAGAGCGGGGTCCAGCCCGTTCTTCGCCAACAGCTCCTTCGTCAGGTTGGAAAGCCGCGCGCGCGGGATCGGCTTGCGTGCATGGGGGGAAAGAAGCACATGCGTCTCGCCGACCGGCCCGCGCGTTTCGAGAACCTCGCACAGCAAGGAGACCAGCTCTGCCGAAAGAGGCTCGTCACGGTCGGCGAGGTGAAGCAAATGGTGTTCAAGATCGACCTGCTCCCATGTCAGCGAGGAGATCTCCGTATATTGTAAGCCGGTATCGCAGTACAGCCAAAGGGCAAGTCCGGCAGGGGAGAGGCGGTTTTCCTTCAAAACGGCTTGCAGCCGTTCCCGTTCGTTTTTTTCGCCGTGCGGCAGGGCAGGGGAGGACGCCTTTTTCGCCTTGGCGCTGCTGCGCGCGTTTTTGTAGCGCGGCCGGCCGCGGTAGGTGGCGATGGAGAGTCCCGAGGTACGCAGCGCCTCCTGCCAGCCCTGCTGCGCGGACTGACGGAGGATATAATTATAATGCAGGTCTGCGAGCCGCACGCCTGTCAGCCCCGCGCGGTCGAGCGCGCTGCGCGCCAGCCGCGAGATCGACTCCGGCAGCATATGCGTCCGCTTATGCTCACTAACGATGACATAGGAACTGTATTGCCCGCAAAGGGTCTGCCATTGCCGCAGACAGCGCGTAAGGTCCTCGTCCATCGGCACATCGCGGTCGGGGAGACGGAGCAGCGCGCGCTCGAAGTCCACCTGCTCCCATTGCAGGGCGTGGATCTCGTCGCGCATCAATCCGGCGCGCCACGCAAGGCGCAGGATCACGCCCGCGCCGCTGCACGGCTCCGCGGCAAGCAGCTTTTCCAGCTCGGTGACTGTGCTTTCGTCCAGCCTGAACCATTCCATGCCCGTGTCCTCCTGCGTCTGTAAAGGATTTTTCCCTTGCAAAGGGCGGCTATCTGTCAAGGGAAATGCCTTGCGGCAATGACAGCCGTCTGACAGCCGCCTTTCCCATAGTATACGCTATTTGGGAGGGAAAAGCAACGGAGACAAGACCGCAGAGCGGTTCCTTTTCAGGAAAGACTCTGCGGCCTTTTTTGCTTTTGCCAACGGCTATTTCCCAAGAATACGGGCGGGGTTGTCTCGGATCAACATCTGGATCTCCGACGCGGCCATGCCGTACCCGACCATCGTTGAAACATAATCAACCATGGCATCCATCGGCGCTGCTTCGCCGGGCTGCCCTCGGTCTGTGACGACAAAGCAGTGCTCGAACCCGATCTTGCAGATGTTTCGCGACCGTGACGGAACGATTTACGGCGTAGACGACGGCGGTCATGCGGTCTACCAGTTTAACAGCAGCAAAGAGCTTGTGCGCTCTTGGGGAACCAAAAACATGCCGAGTGATACCGGCCGTGTGAATAAGGATTATAAGACGATCCAACGGGCCGCTGGCCCCTTCAACTATCCGACACGACTTGTAGAGGATAAGGACGGTTATGTTTATGTAACGGACGGCTACGGCAATGCCCGTGTCCATAAGTTTACGCACGACGGTGTTTTGGTAAAAAGCTGGGGCGAACCGGGCGAAGCTCCGGGACAGTTTAATCTGCCGCACGGAATTGCGATCGACAATGACGGAAGGCTCTATGTTGCCGACCGGCAAAATCACCGTGTGCAGCTTTTTACGACAAAGGGGGAGCTGATCGCGGCATGGAACGGTTTTCACCGCCCGTCAGATCTTTGGATCGATCGAAACGGCATTGTCTATGTAGCGGAGTGCAAGCGTACCAGCGATTGGAACGATGCGCCGTCTCGAGTCAGTATTCTTGACCGGACCGGACACCTGATTTCCCAGCTGTGTGATAACGGCAGCCACTATGACATGGAACTTGGCAGCCGTTGTGCACATGGGCTATGTGTTGATTCAAACGGCGATCTTTACGTTAGCGAAGTAGGCAAGAAGCTGCAGGACAGCTTTTACGGTGTACGCAAGTATCGCAGGGTCTGACCGTACATCTGTTGGCTGCGCGGCGGAAATCAATGACCATGTGGCGGGATATCCATACGGAAAGCCGCATCAAACCAGAGGGCATATGTTTCACTTGCTGATTTCACAATGAGGCCACCTGATGCTCAAGGAAGCGCAGTTCAGACTGGACTGCGCTTCCTTGCTATATTTCGGCAGATAGAAGGAGACTGTGAAGCAGGTCATTATGGTGCAGCGGCGCATCCGGTCTAAACGTT
>OLXV01001815.1_pt1 | contig 10412 bp, 4 predicted proteins | sample 1673481 | NCBI WGS metagenome assembly OLXV01 (sample SAMEA103958113, study PRJEB25191) | human gut metagenome
CTCTTCCTACGAACACGATGCATGCGGTGTGGGCATGCTCGTCAACATCAATGGTGACAAATCCCACGAACTGGTCGATGCGGCCCTGACAGTGCTTGAAAACATGAAGCACCGCGGCGCAGAGGGTGCCGACAACAAGACAGGCGACGGCGCCGGGATTATGATTCAGATTCCACACGAATTCATTCTTCTTCAAGGCATTCCAGTGCCGGAGAAAGGCAAATACGGCACCGGACTGGTGTTTCTGCCAAAAGACGAGAAACGCCAAGCCGCAATTATGGGAATCGTGATTGAAGAAGTGGAGCGTGAGGGACTGCAGTTGATGCACATGCGCAATGTGCCTGTACGCTCAGAGATTCTCGGCAAAGACGCCCGCGACACAGAACCCGACATAAAGCAGATTTTCATTACCGGAGTTACCGACACCGACACTTTTGAGCGCACGTTATATCTTGTGCGCAAACGCATCGAGCGCCGCATCGACGACAAGGACTTCTATATAGTGTCGCTGTCAAGCAAGAACATCATTTATAAGGGTATGCTCTCGTCAACCCAAGTGCGCGAGTATTTCAAAGACCTCACACAACCATATTTCACAAGCGGGCTGGCGTTGGTGCACTCCCGCTTCAGCACCAACACGTTTCCAACCTGGAGTTTGGCACAGCCGTTCCGTCTGCTGGCGCATAACGGCGAGATCAACACAATCCGCGGCAACCGCGCCTGGATGGAGGCAAGAGAAAGCGTGCTGTCGACGCCGGCGTTGGGCAACGTCAAGGACATACGTCCAATCATCCAACCGGGCATGAGCGACTCCGCCTCGCTCGACAATGTGCTGGAATTCTTCGTAATGTCGGGACTAAGTCTGCCGCACGCCATGGCAATGCTCGTGCCGGAGTCGTTCAACGACAAGAATCCTATCAGCGAGGATCTGAAAGCGTTTTATGAATACCACTCCATCCTTATGGAACCGTGGGACGGACCGGCGGCACTTCTCTTCAGCGACGGGCGCTATGCCGGCGGAATGCTCGACCGCAACGGTCTGCGTCCGGCGCGCTATCTGATTACGAAAGGCGGTATGATGGTGGTTGCGAGCGAGGCTGGAGTAATCGACATCGAACCTGCCGACATCGAAGAAAAAGGACGTCTGCAACCTGGCAAGATTCTGCTTGTCGACACACAGGAAGGCAAGATATACTATGACGGCGAGCTGAAAGCGCAGCTTGCCGCCGCACGCCCATACCGACAATGGCTGTCGACAAACCGCATCGAGCTGCACACGCTACGCAGCGGACGCAAAGTGGACAATGCCGTCAGTCTCTTCGGCAGAAAGCTGCGTGCTTTCGGATTCACGCGCGAAGACGTGGAACGCACCATAAAGCCTATGTGCGTGAACGGGTCGGAGCCTACTGCCTCTATGGGCAACGACACGCCGCTTGCCGTGTTGAGCAGCCGTCCGCAACTGCTGTTCAACTACTTCCGTCAGCAGTTTGCACAGGTGACCAACCCCGCCATAGACCCAATCCGCGAACAGCTGGTGATGTCGCTGACAGAATATATCGGCGCTGTGGGCATGAACATCCTTTTGCCAAGCGAGTCGCACTGCAAGATGGTGCGTCTGCCCCACCCCGTGCTGACCAACACCCAGCTCGACATTCTCTGCAATATCCGATACAAGGGATTCAACACCGTGAAGCTGCCAATGCTGTTTGATGCGGCAAAAGGCACCGCCGGGCTGCAGGAAGCCATCTATGAGCTGTGCCGCCGCGCCGAGGCATCGGTCGACGACGGTGTGAACTACATAATACTGACCGACGAGGGCGTCGACCGCGACCATGTGGCAATTCCGTCGTTGCTGGCGGTGAGTGCTGTGCACCATCATCTGATTTCGGTGCAGAAACGTGTGCAGACCGCTCTTATCGTCAAGAGCGGAGAGATCAGGGAGGTGATGCATGCCGCACTGCTGCTTGGCTATGGAGCAAGCGCCATCAACCCTTATATGGCATTCGCCGTGCTCGACGACCTGGTGAAGCGCGGCGATGTGCAGATGAACTACGAAACGGCTGAAAGCAACTACATCAAGGCTCTTTGCAAGGGTCTCTACAAAATAATGAGCAAGATGGGCATCAGCACCATCCGTTCCTACCGCGGAGCAAAGATTTTCGAGGCTGTAGGAGTCAGCGAGGAGCTGCTGCGCAACTATTTCGGGACACAGACATCGTCCATCGGAGGTATCCGCCTGAAGGAAATCGCCGACAGCTACACGCATTTCCACGATGATGGCTTCTCCATTAAAGACGAAGACGAGATTCTGCCAAACATCGGGCAGTTCTCATATCGCAAAGACGGCGAGCGCCACGCCTGGAATCCTGAAACGATTGCACTGCTGCAGCTTGCCACCCGTCAAGGCAACTACAATAAATTCAAAGAATTCACAGCCGCCGCCGACCACAAAGCAGAACCGATATTTCTGCGCGACTTCTTCACGTTCAAGAAAAATCCGATTCCAATTGACGAAGTGGAGCCGGTAGAAGAAATTGTAAAGCATTTCGTAACTGGAGCAATGTCGTTTGGAGCCATCAGCAAGGAAGCCCACGAGGCGCTTGCCCTGGCAATGAACCGACTCGGCGCACGCAGCAATACGGGCGAAGGCGGTGAGGACAGCAGCCGCTTCCACGAGGCGGTCGACGGAGTGTCGCTGTCGAGCAAGACAAAGCAGATTGCCTCCGGCCGCTTCGGCGTCACAACGGAATATCTGGTCAACGCCGAGGAGATTCAAATAAAGGTGGCACAGGGAGCGAAACCCGGCGAGGGAGGACAATTGCCCGGATTCAAAGTCAATGAGGTGATTGCCCGCACACGCCACTCCATTCCAGGCATCTCACTCATCTCTCCGCCACCGCACCACGACATTTACTCAATCGAAGACCTCGCGCAACTGATTTTCGATCTTAAGAATGTCAATCCGCGCGCAGCCATCAGCGTGAAACTCGTGGCGGAAAGCGGTGTCGGCACCATCGCGGCGGGTGTGGCAAAGGCAAAGGCCGACCTGATTGTAATCTCAGGAGCCGAGGGAGGCACAGGAGCGTCGCCGGCTTCATCGATGCGGTATGCCGGAATCTCGCCTGAGATTGGTCTGAGCGAGACGCAGCAGACGCTCGTGCGCAACGGGCTGCGCGGCAAAGTGCGCCTTCAGACCGACGGTCAAATGAAAACCGGACACGACATCGTGAGCATGGCGTTGCTCGGCGCCGAGGAATTTGGATTCGGCACGACAGTGCTTATCGTATTGGGATGCGTGATGATGCGCAAATGCCACTCAAACACCTGTCCTATGGGCGTTGCCTCACAGAATCCTGAACTGAGGGCACACTTCCGCGGACATGCCGACCACGTGGTCAACTATTTCCGTTTTCTCGCCGAAGAGGTGCGTGAATATCTTGCAGAAATGGGATTCCGGAAATTCAACGACATCATAGGCCGCACCGATTTGATTGAGATAGACAAAGCAGTCAGCCAGAAGTCAGAACTGCTCGACTTCTCCCGCCTGCTGCATAAAGAAAGCGGAGACGCAAGCATACGCCACACAGAAGCGCAGATGCACGACATCGACAGCGTGCTCGACCGCACAATCATAACAGCCTCCTATCCGGCTATCAGCAACGGCAAAGAAGTGTCGCTCGAATATGCAATCGCCAACACCGACCGCGCTGTAGGCGCGATGCTGTCGGGATTGATTGCCGACAAATTCGGCAACGAGGGTCTGCCCGACGAGAGCATTTCCGTCAGATTCAAAGGCTCTGCCGGACAAAGCTTCGGAGCATTTCTCGCCCATGGCATAAGCTTCAAGCTTGAGGGCGAGGCCAACGACTATCTCGGCAAAGGACTCAGCGGCGGACGCATCGCCGTGGCACCCCCAGTCAGAAGCCATTTCGCGGCAGAGAAAAACACCATTGCCGGCAACACGCTCCTTTATGGAGCCACAAGCGGTGAGGTTTATATCAACGGCCGTGTCGGCGAACGTTTTGCCGTGCGCAATTCAGGTGCCATTGCCGTTGTTGAAGGTGTCGGCGACCACTGTTGCGAATATATGACCGGCGGACGCGTTGTGGTGCTCGGAGCAACCGGACGCAATTTCGCAGCCGGCATGAGCGGCGGCGTGGCATACGTTTGGGATCCCGACCGCAAGTTTGACTACTTCTGCAACATGGAGATGGTTGAACTCTCGCTCATCGAAGACTCCTCGGCACGCAAGGAGCTGCACGAGCTCATTCGTCAGCACTACCGCTACACCGGCTCGGCGCTGGCACGCCAGATGCTTGATGAATGGAACCGGTATGTCGACGACTTCATACAGGTGACACCTATCGAATACAAGCGGGTGCTTGCCGAGGAACAGATGCTCAAACTACAACAGAAAATCGCCGAGGTGCAGCGTGACTATTAACATATTTCCCCAACCGATAAAACGAAACAACATATATGGGTAATCCTAAGGCTTTTCTTACCGTACCACGCCAGGAGGCGGGCTATCGCCCCATCCACGACCGTATCCGTGACTTCGGAGAAGTGGAACAAACCCTCAACACATCCGAACGCCGCCTGCAGGCATCCCGCTGCATGGACTGCGGCGTGCCGTTCTGCCACTGGGCATGTCCGCTTGGCAACCGCCCTCCGGAATTTCAAGACGCCATCTACAAAGGCAACTGGCACGAGGCTTATGAAATACTGTCGCTGACCAACGATTTTCCGGAATTCACCGGACGCATATGCCCAGCCCTGTGCGAGAAGAGCTGTGTGCTTAAACTTGCCGTCGACGCTCCTGTCACCATCCGCGAAGACGAGGGCGCAATTGCCGAGACAGCATTCCGCGAAGGATATGTGGTGCCGCGGCAGTATCAACGCAACGGCAAAAAAGTGGCGGTAGTGGGCAGCGGTCCCGCCGGACTGGCAACAGCCAACCAATTGAACCGCCGCGGCTACGACGTCACCGTGTTCGAACGCCGCGAGGCTGTTGGAGGACTGCTCCGCTTCGGCATTCCCAATTTCAAGCTCAACAAAGCCATCATAGACCGCCGCGTCGATGTGATGAAGGCAGAAGGCATAACTTTTGAGGTGAATGCCGACATCGACATCCTCAATCTTCCCAAGGGATTCGATGCCTATGCCGTCTGCACAGGCACCCCTCAGGCGCGCGACCTCAACATTCCCGGACGCGACCTCAACGGTGTGCATTTCGCGCTCGACCTGCTGAGCCAACAAAACCGGGTGCTTGCCGGACAGACATTCTCAGCCGACGAGCGGGTGACGGCAAAAGGCAAGCGAGTGCTGGTAATCGGCGGAGGCGACACCGGCAGCGACTGCATAGGCACGAGCATCCGTCAAGGCGCCGTGGCTGTGACGCAGATTGAAATCATGCCGAAGCCTCCGGTAGGCAACAACCCAGCCACCCCATGGCCACAGTGGCCGCAAGTGCTGCGCACAAGTTCGAGCCATGAGGAAGGCTGCGAGCGAAGGTGGTGTCTGTCGTCGACCAGATTCATCGGCAAGGACAACAATGTCATCGGAGTGGAGGTGGAGGAAGTGGAATGGACGCCAAACCCCGAAGGCGGACGCCCGCTGATGAAACCCACCGGCAAAAAGGAAGTCATCGACGCTGACCTTGTGTTGCTCGCCATGGGATTTCTTAAGCCCCAGCAACCCGAATTGCCCGACAACGTGTTTGTGGCAGGCGACGCAGCCACAGGGGCAAGTCTTGTGGTGCGGTGCATTGCCGCCGGACGCCAAGCGACAGCCGACATCGACAAATATCTTAAAACCAAACAAGTCTAAAAAAACGATACTATCATGTGTGGTATAGCAGCAATCTTCAACATCAAGAGCGACGTTTCGGCCTTGCGTCCCAAGGCATTGGCAATGTCAAAAAAAATACGCCACCGCGGTCCTGACTGGAGCGGCATCTATTGCGGCAAGTCTGCCATTCTCGCCCACGAACGTCTTTCAATCGTCGACCCCGAAAGCGGCGGCCAACCATTGTTCTCCCCCGACCGCAAGCAGATTCTTGCAGTCAACGGCGAGATTTACAACCACCGCGACATCCGCCAGCGCTACGAAGGCAAATACGACTTTGCCACAGGGTCTGACTGCGAGGTGATCCTTGCGCTCTACCGCGACAAAGGCATCGACTTTCTCGAAGACCTCAACGGCATCTTCGCCTTCGCACTGTATGATGAGGAAACCGATGATTTCCTCATTGCCCGCGACCCCATAGGCGTGATTCCGCTCTACATAGGCCATGACAACGAAGGGCGCGTGTACTGCGCCAGCGAGCTCAAAGCCCTTGAAGGCTTCTGCGACGAGTATGAGCCATTTTTGCCAGGACATTACTACCGCGGCAGCGAAGGCAAGATGGTCCGCTGGTACAAACGCGACTGGATGAGCTACGACGCCGTCAAAGACAACACCGCCGATGTAAAAGCCCTGCACGACGCCCTTGAAGACGCCGTCAGACGGCAGCTGATGAGCGACGTGCCCTACGGTGTGCTGCTTTCCGGAGGACTCGACAGTTCGGTAATTTCCGCCATTGCCAAAAAATTTGCCGCACGCCGCATCGAGACCGACGACAAGAAAGAGGCATGGTGGCCTCAACTCCACTCTTTTGCCGTAGGATTGAAAGGTGCGCCCGATTTGGCAAAAGCCCGTGAAGTGGCAGACTATATAGGCACCGTGCACCACGAAATCAACTACACTATCCAGGAGGGTCTCGACGCCGTGCGCGATGCGATATATTTCATCGAGACCTACGATGTCACCACCGTTCGCGCCTCCACGCCGATGTATCTGCTCGCCCGCGTAATCAAGAGCATGGGCATAAAGATGGTGCTCAGCGGCGAAGGCGCCGACGAAGTGTTTGGAGGCTACCTTTACTTCCACAAAGCACCCGACGCACGCGCATTTCATGAAGAGACCGTGCGCAAGCTGTCGAAGCTGCACCTCTACGACTGCCTGCGCGCCAACAAGTCGCTGTCGGCATGGGGCGTTGAAGGACGCGTGCCGTTTCTCGACAAAGAATTTCTTGACGTTGCGATGCGGCTCAATCCGGAATCCAAGATGTGTCCCGGCAAAACCATCGAGAAGCGCATAGTCCGCGAAGCCTTTGCCGACATGCTCCCAGAGAGCGTCGCTTGGCGACAGAAAGAGCAATTTTCCGACGGAGTGGGCTACAGCTGGATCGACACCCTCAAAGAAGTGACTGCAGCAGCCGTCACCGACGAGCAGATGGCGCATGCGGCAGAACGATTCCCCATCAACCCGCCGCAGAACAAGGAAGAATATTACTACCGCACCATCTTTGAAGGATATTTCCCGTCCGACAGTGCGGCTCGCAGCGTGCCGAGCGTGCCGAGCGTGGCATGCTCCACCGCCGAAGCCCTCGCCTGGGACGCCTCGTTCCGCGGTGTCAACGACCCCAGCGGCCGTGCCGTGGCGGGTGTCCACGACGATGCCTACACAAAGGAGCACACTGAAAAAGCCAACACCATATAGGCGTGGAAAGCCATCGGCCTCCGCAGCCACTGGAATGACTCGTTTTTATAGGTAAATACAAAAACCAGCATTCAAGATTCGTCAACGTCAGGAAATAGTTTTGACGATTGCCCTGCGGCAATACTTTTATAGACAAAAGGACTGACACCCCGTGCCAGTCCTTTTGTTTATATATGCTCAACGTAAAAAAGACGGAATACGCGAGCTATGCGGCTATTCTACCACTATCTTCCGTGTCTTGTCAGCCACGGTGACCTCAACTCCGGAAAAGCCCCTTATGTTGCTGAATTCATTCCAGACTTCCGCCTGCTTATAGGCGGTGACAGATACTATCGGAACAATCAATTCGCAGTTAGTTTTATTGACTCTGTCAAACACTCCGGAGCCACACACTGGCGGAATTTCAGCCAACGATGTTATCTTCGATAAGCCGCTGCAATCTCCGAAAGCACCATCTCCGATGCTCGTCACGCTGTTCGGCAATGTCAGTTCGGTCATGCCGCTGCAATATGCGAAAGCACCATCCCCAATGCTCTTCACGCTGTTGGGCAATGTCAGTTCGGTCAAGCCAGAGCAACCGCAGAAAGCTCCTTTCCCGATGCTCATCACGCTGTCAGGCAATGTAAGTTTGGTCAAGCTGCTGCAACCCTGGAAAGCCTCGCTATCAATTTTTTAGTAGTATTCTTTGTTTTCTCTTTATTTTCTGAACTTCTTCTTAAACCATTGCAGGAATGATTCGTAAGCACTGATCTCTTCCTGATGCTGAGGCTCAGCGAAGGTAAGCTGGTCGCCGTAGGAATCACCATGCTGGTCGGGGAAGATAATCATCAGGTTGGTACCTGAGAAGTATTTCGTTATTTCCTCCGGCAGACGCTCCAGTGCAGTCTTGTAAGATACGGTTCCCTTACGGGCGGTTACTACCACGAACAGGTGGTCTGGAGATATCTGCGAAGCCAGCTGTGGCAACTCGTTCCAGTGAATCATCTGGGTATAATCAGCACGCACTTCCGGATGCCGGTTCTTGATATATTCATTGATGAGCGCCAGACTCTCTTCTCTGCCATGAAACTGGATGCGGCAGTCGAGGTTGCCGGCAAGTCGGGCTAGTCGTTCCAGCCAGCGGTAGAAACCCGGCTCAAACTCTGCTCTCGAAGGTACGGCTACCTGTATTCTTCTCAATGTATTCAACGGCTGTCTGATGCGTGCCATGATGATCTGTCGGCTCAATCCGTTGAAAAGACTCTGGTGGAATTCTCCCCAGAACTTCGGCGAAACCTCAGGATGCATGTGCATTCCGATGATAATCTCAGAACATTGGAACTCGTTGAAGGCATGCTTGATGCCGTTGGCGATGTTGGCTGCAATACGAACCTGGGTCTGCGTCATCACATCGGTGGCAGCAGCCAGCTGACTGCAATGTTCCAGAATCCGTCTTCCCTGTTCCTGGTTGTATCGCATGTCCTTGTCTTCATATACCACATTCAGGCAGATGAGTCCCCGGTTCAGTTTCTGGTTTCTCACCAGAAACGCCAGACTCATCAGGTTGTCGGCATATTCAGGATATTTCACCGGAACCAGAATCTTCTCATCGCTCACCTTCTTGTCGTCTTCCGCATCAGGCAGTTCCTTGTCTCTCAGGATAATCTTCTGCGAAGACCGGTCGGTAAGGATGGATGAGATGATGCAGGTAATCAGAATCATCATAACCACACCATTGAGCATATCATCGTTTACGAGATAAGTGCCCGGTGCTACGAGCAGATGCATACCCACCATCACCATGGCGATACTTCCGGCAGCATGAGCCGAAGTGAGTCCGAACATCATGTGGCCCGAAGAAAGTGGCAATCGGAAACCCAGACAGGCGATATAGGCTGCGATGGCTTTGCCCAGGGTTCCGAAGAAGGCGATGCAGAACACGACCCATAGAATATGACTGCCCTGAAACAGCAGATTGATATTGATCAGCATGCCCACACCTATCAGGAAATAAGGAATGAAGAGGGCATTGCCGATAAACTCGAGGCGGTTCATCAGTGGCGAAACATGCGGAATATATCTGTTTAATATCAGACCGGCGAAGAAAGCACCGAAAACGCCCTCGATGCCCACTATCTGCGAAAGTGCCGCACTCATAAAGAGCATCGAAAGTACGAAGATAAACTGCATCACCGCATCGCTGTATCTTCGCAAGAACCATCTTGTAAGTCGGGGAATCAGCATGATCATCACGCCACAATAGGCGGCAAACTTGAGGGTGAAGAATACCCAGAACAGTACGCCGTCATGCTTGCTGAACGATGCTACCAGTCCGGCAAGCATAATCAGGGCTATGAGCAGCGAAATCATGCTCGATCCCACACTCAGCGTAACGCTCGGTTTCTGTTGCAGTCCGTATCTCGAAACGATAGGATAGGCAATCAGCGTATTGGATGCCATGATGCAGCTCAGCAGGAAGGAAGCCTTGGCAGAGTAGTGGAGCAGCCAGATGCTCATGCCATAGGTGAGGAAGAACGGTATAAAACAGGTGAGCAGGCCATAGATAAGCAGTCGCGACTTGTTCTTTTTCATGCCTTCCATATCCATCTCCAGTGCAGCGAGGAACATGATGTAATAGAGTCCCACCTTTCCGAAGAGTTCAAACGAAGAGTCGCGCTCCAGGATATTCAGTCCGTATTTGCCTATGAGCACACCTGCCAGCACCATTCCGATGATGTGCGGGATACGGAGTTTACCCATGATGATAGGGGCAAAGAGGATGATGAGGAGCACTACGAAGAATATCAACGTAGGGTCAGTGATAGGGAAGTATTGAGCGATATGGAACATAGGCTTTCTTCTTTTTTGTTATACTTAAAGAGGGATTTCTG
>OLXV01001823.1_pt1 | contig 10392 bp, 10 predicted proteins | sample 1673481 | NCBI WGS metagenome assembly OLXV01 (sample SAMEA103958113, study PRJEB25191) | human gut metagenome
GGGCTTTCCGTTTTCGATTGTTTGTTTCTGCCACTGGCAGCAACAACCGAAAACCTCTTTGGAAACCTTCGAGCGCAAATGCTTCGTTTTACACTTGAAATATTCGGTGAATCTTGACAGCTCCTTTGCGTTATGCCTGATGTTTCTGTTCCATCGCGTACACCAACTGAACCATCGCGCGATGGGTCGGCGCGGGCACGCCGTTTCGCTCGCTGGCGCGGATAACGCTGCCGCTGATGGTATCTACCTCGGTGCGGCGGCCGTCCCGCAGGTCGGCGTAAATGCTTGTCAAACCGGCGGGGATGTCCGTGCAGACCTTACGCACCTCGGCGACCTTTTCATCCGCGTCGAACTCGATTCCCTCGCCCGCCGCGACGGCCACCGCCTCGCGCACCAGCGTTTCGCAAATCGCCCACGCGCTCGGGTTTTCCGCAATGAAGCCCATCGGCACCTGCAGCACGCCGGTCAGCACGCTGGCCGATACGTTGGTCAGCATCTTCTGCCAGATCAGGCGCTTGATATCCTGCTTGCAGTCGGTTTCAAGGCCGCAGGAGACAAACGCCTCGCGGATCGGCTCAAGCCGCGCCGCGTCCCCGACCAAGGGGCCGATGTGCGTCCAGCCGCTGCCGCCGTGGCGGATTTCGCCGTTCCCGGTGACGGCGCTGTTGTGCTGCGTCGTGCCGATGACGATATGCGCGTCATCCGCAAACCGGCGGAGCACCTCCTCGTGGCCGCTGCCGTTTTGCAGCGTCATCAGATAGGTATCTCGGCCGATCAGCGCGCGGTTCGCCTCCAGCGCCGCCTCGCTCTGCATCGACTTGACAAACAGGATCACCAGATCGGCCGGCGCCATGCCGCTCGTGTCGCCCGTGATGCCCGGCCGATAGACGGCGGCGCTTCCGTCCGGCTCGGCGATGCGCAGACCGTCCGCCCGAATTTTCGCGATGCGGTCTGGATTTTTTTCCACCAGCGTCACGTCGTTGTTCCGGCTCAGATAGCCGCCGTACAGCGCGCCCATCGCGCCGCAGCCAATCACCGCAATCCTCACGTTTGCCCGGCCTCCTTTGTTATCTGTATCGGTTGTAGCAATCCATCACGATGGCGTTCATCGCGTCCATCTTGAGCAGCATGTCCTTGGCCAGCGCGATCTGACAGCGCGTGCGCACCAGATTGTGCTCGGCGTTCTTGATCTTGAAATATTTGTCGCCGACGATGTAATCATCCAAAAAGCGCGTCGCCAGCTCGCAGGCCAGCGCAAAGCAGCTCAGGCCGAGCGTCTCCACCTCCCGCGGGGTCAGCGTGGCGGCGGTTTCCTTGAGGAAGCCCTCGGCAAACGCCCAATAGACGTTCAGGTTTACGCCCGCCTTGTCCGCGCGCGGGGAATCCTCCTCGACGAAATTCGCCGCAAAGCGAATCGCATCGCCGAAATCGTGGCCGACCAGACCCGGCATCACCGTATCCAGGTCGATGACCACCAGCGCCTTCCTCGTCTCCTCGTCAAAGAGCACGTTGTTGATCTTCGTGTCGTTGTGGGTCACGCGCAGCGGCAGCTCGCCCCGCTCGTAGAGATCCGTCAGCGCGCAGGCCCGCTCCTCCACGGAGAGCAGCCAATCCAGCTCCGCCTTGACCGCCCCGACGCGGCCGCACGGGTCGCTCTCCATATCCTCGCGCAGCTTGGCATAGCGCTTGCGGGTGTTGTGGAAATCCGGAATGGTGTAATACAGGCTGCTCGCGTCGAAATCCGAGAGCATCATCTGGAAGCTGCCGAATGCCTCGCCCGCGCTGCGCACCACACCCAGATCGTCGCAGGAATCGTAGGTCACGGAGGGCACGTAGTTGCTCAGCCGCCAGAAGCCGTCCTCGTCAAACAGATAGTTGCACCCGTCCTGCGTGTGATGAAAGTGCAGATACTGCGCGCCGGGATGCTTTTGGCGGATGTGCCCCGTCACCCCGTCGATATTCTTCATCAGCTCCACCGGCCGCTGAAAGGCGTAGGTGTTGACCCGCTGCACCAGATAGGATTTGACCTTCGCCATGCCGGTGCCGTCGTCGCGGATGTAGTTGACCTTATACGTGTGGTTGACATTGCCCATCTTGATCTCCTCGTAGGAGAAAAACGGGCCGGGAATCCGAAACGCCTCGCCAACCTCCAGCAGCTTGCGCGCGGTCTGCGGATTCATCGCCTCTTGACTCATAGAAAAATAAACTCCTCTCGGATGACAAACTCTTTTTTATTATAACGCATTTGACCCGCTTTTGAAAGCCGCTTTTCGCATCTTTCCCTGAATATAGGTGGATTTTGCGCGTTCGGGCGTTCTTACGCCATTTCCTATACGTCAAATACGTCAAAAAGGGCGCGCGCCCTTCCCGTCCGGGATGAGCGTGCGCCCCTCTTTTGCTGTTTACTTCGTCTGCGCGAGCAGCATCTCGTGCATGGCATGCATGTTCGCCTCGATCTGCTGGCGGGTGAAGGCGGTGCGGCCCGTCGCCTGCATGGCGGCCATGCCGTGCGCGTAGAGCAGCAGCGCTACGCAGATCTGCTTCGCCTTTTCGGCGTCCAGCCCCTTTTCCTCCGTCTCGGCGGAAACCAGCGGCTCGCGAACCACTTCGCTGCCGAAGGTCTGGTCGTTCTCGCGCAGGAACATGTGCGCAAACAGCCGCGGCTGCTCCGTGGCGAAACGCACATACGCGCTGCAACGGCTCTCAACGGTATTGCCATCCTTCGCGTCTTCGCTGATGGTCTGTTCAAAGGCGTCGTGCGCCTTCTGATCGAGCGCATTCTTCAAATCGTCCATGCCGGAGAAGTAGCTGAAAATCGGCTGGGTCGAGCAGTTAAGCGCCTTCGCAACGGATCGAGCGTTTACCGCGGCCATTCCCTCCTGGCAGAACATGGCAAATGATCTTTCCAGAATCATTTCCCGTGTAATTCTCTGTTTGGGCGGCATAAATTCCACTTCCTATTTCTGAATTTAAAAGAATCTTGGATTATGGTAACATATTCTTTTCTTTTCGTCAACATCTCCCCATACAAACCGTCAATTATATTTTCATATCGTTTTGTACACATATTTTTGTGTGCAAACACTCGTTTTTATTGAATTTTTTCGACACGATTCGCGGATTTCGTTCGAAACTTTTCGAGAATTCATCCAAAAGATTTTTTTCAAAATGCGCCGGATTACCGCTTTTTCAACCCGCGGCGGCGCCTTCGCCCGCGCCGCTCGATTGTGTTTTCGCCCGTTCCGTGCTATAATGTGAGTTCAACCTTCTTATTGAAATGAGGTATGATGGATGCGCAATCGTCTCTTCTCCCTGCTGCTGGCGCTTTCGCTGCTGCCGTGCGCGGCGCTGGGCGAATCGCTTACGCTGGATGAAATGAACGCCGCCGAGGACGCGACGCCCCTGAGCGCGGCGGAGGCTGCTCAGCCCGTCGAAAGCGCCGCGCGGGCGGATTTTATCGACCGAATCCTCGCGCTGGCCGAAACACTTTACACGAAGGCCAACGGTCAGCCCCAGCGCGCGCAATACAGCGGCGATATCTACGTCTGCAAAAACTACACGGTGCACCTCTTCCGCGAAACCTGCGGCGATTTCCGCATGGCGGAATACCCGGATGTGCCGCTGGTCATCCCCAACAACCAGAAGAAGGCGGACTGCGCGCCCTACGTCTACGGCGTGGAATGGCAGGACGTGCCCGCCAGCGAGGGCAACCCGTTCTACGCGGCGGCGTCCTTCCGCTACGACGACACGCTGAGCAAGGCGGAGAACCGCGAAAACGCCCGCGAGTTTCTAAAACAGGTTCAGCGCGGCGACTATTTCCAGATGGCCGCGGATTATTACTACGGCGTGGGCGCGCACAGCATGCTCTTCATCGCCGATTACGACCCGGAGACGGACAGCGTCCACTGGGCGGATTCCAACATGAAGGGCAAAAGCGTAAACGGCGTTCGCTATGCCTACGTGCAGTATGACGCGGTGAAGCCGATCGACTGGTTTGTGGATGCGTTCTGCCGCAAAAAATACGGCGCGACGATCTACCGACTCAGAGACGATATCGTGTACGCCGAGTAACGCAGATACAAAAGCCCCGTTCTTCTCCCCATCAGAGAAGAACGGGGTCATTTGTTTATAGCGTGGTTTTCGTTCGCTTATTCCGTCTGGTTTCCCCGGCTGACGGCTTCATAGGCCTGCCTGAAAAAATATTCCTGACTGTTGAGGGGCGCGTTCTTCCCCGGCGTCAGACGGCGATACAGCCCGTCCGCGCCCATCTCGCGCGCCTGCACATTGTCGCGGAGCATCGTGTCGAACATATCCAGAATCCGCGCGCGGATATCCGGATCATACACGGGCGAGGCGACCTCCACGCGGCGCAGCGTGTTGCGCGTCATAAAATCCGCCGAGGCGATATAGACCCGCGCGCGCTCCCCGCGGCCGAAGATATAGATGCGCGAGTGTTCGAGGAAACGCCCGACGATGCTGACGACGCGGATGTTTTCCGTCGCCCCCGGCACGCCCGCAATCAGGCAGCAGATGCCGCGCACGACGAGGTCAACCTTCACCCCCGCGCAGGAGGCCTCGATCAGCTTGTCGATCAGCGCCTTGTCCGTCAGCGAGTTGATCTTCACGCCGATGTAAGCGTCCTCCCCCGCGCGGGCGCGGCGGATTTCATCATTCATCATCGCGAGCACCTTGTTTTGCAGGCAGTGCGGCGCGACAAGCAGGCGGCGCGTCTCGTGCACGGTTTCGCCCTTCGCCAGCGCATTGAACACGGCGTTGGCCTCCTCGCCGATGTCGTGGTCGGCGGTCATCAGGCACAGGTCGGTATACAGCCGCGCGGTCTTTTCGTTGTAGTTGCCCGTGCCGATCTGCGTGTAATAGGCGACGCCCGTTTCCTCCATCCGCGTAATCAGGCAGAGCTTGGAATGCACCTTGTATCCGTCCAGCCCGTAGATCACGCTGCAGCCCGCTTCTTCCAGCCGACGGCTCCACTCGATGTTGTTTTCCTCGTCAAAGCGCGCCTTCAGTTCGACCAGCACCAGCACGTCCTTGCCGTTTTCCGCCGCCTCGCAAAGCGCCTCGACGACCTTGCTCTGCTTGGCGACGCGGTACAGCGTCATCTTGATGGAAACCACGCTGTCGTCGTTGGCGGCTTCCGTCAGCATTTCGAGGAACGGCTTCATGCTCTCGTAAGGATAGGAAAGCAGCTTGTCCTTTTCGCGAATCTGCGCCAAAATCGACCGGCCGTTGACGAACGCCGGGGATTTCTGCGGAATCCGCCGCTCGTAGAACAGCTCGCCGCGCTGGCGCAGCACATCCTCCAGGCCAAAGAGGAACGAGAAATCCAGCGGCGTGGCGCTCATAAACACGTATTCGCGCGGCACATCCATATAGCGGCACAGCGTATCGACGATGATGCCATCCAGCTCGCGGGAAAGCTCCAGCCGCACCGGCGCAAGGCGCTTGCGGCGCTTAATCAACTGCACCATGAACTCGCGGTAATCCAGATCGTCGTCATAGAGCGCGTCCGCGTCGATATCCGCGTTGCGCGTCACGCGCATCAGGCTCTTGGCCTTGACGACGTAGCCCTCAAACACCTTCGGAATGAAATGCAGAATCAGATCCTCGGCGAGCATGTACGTCTTTTCGCTGGCGGAAACCTCGATCAGCCGCGGGAAAACGCCCGCGCTGCAGGGAATGATCCCCAGCTTATACTTGCCCTTTTTCCCTTCCAGCACGACCACGGCGTAGATATCCTTGTTGCGCAGGAACGGGAACGGCTGACGGCGGCCGACGATGGAGGGCGAAATCAGCGGCGCGATCTCCGAATCAAAATAGCGTTCAAGCCGCTCGCTCTCCTGCCGGCCGATTTTTCTGAAATCGACCAGCCGAACGCCCTGCTCCTCCAGCTTTTCCATCAGGCGGGCATAGACCTTGTCCCGCCGTCCGTTCAATTCGCGCACGCGGTCGATCACCGCGTCGATCTGCTCCCGCGCGGTCATGTTGGTCTTGTTTTCGCGCAGCTTGGGCGTAACATCGTCCTGATCCACCAGCGAACCCACGCGCACCATGAAAAATTCGTCGAGGTTGCTCTGATAGATGGATGCGAAGGAGAGCCGTTCGCAAAGCGGGGTGCGTTCATCCTCCGCCTCTTCAAGCACTCGCTCATTGAACTTGAGCCAGGAAAGCTCCCGGTTCATAAAAACGTCATTCATGGTGTTTCCTCCCGTTTTTCCGTAGTGTGTCTATCATACCCCATGCACGTTAAATCCATATGAAAAACAGTGTCCGTCTTGTTTTACAGTATACCATATCCGCTTCGGGTTGACCAGAACGGTTTCCTTATCCCCGCGAAAAAAACTTGCCTCACGCCTATGTGCATGCTATAATCATTTCGTAGGCAAGTAGGTCTACGGGGTGGAGCCTCCGCAGCAGAATACAAAAGCGGAGGTGATGCGTATGTCGAATATTGAGCTTCTCAATATCCTGCTCGCAATCGCCGGGTTGCTGGTCGGCGTTTACACGCTCGGTCTTCAAAACAGACGATAAAAAAAATCCGCCTCGCAGATAGCAGCTGCTTGGCGGTTTTTTAGGCGCATAGCCTAGGGAAACTGTTCGCGGTGGTTTTCCACCCTGTAGGTGCCCCCTACTTGCCTATATTTTAGCATCTTTTCAGCTTTGCGTCAACTCGCAAAGCTGTTTTTGTCTTCCGTCAAAAGACATATTTTTCGCTTTTCATTTCCGTCCGGATGGTGTATAATGAAAGCCGCATGATTTTATGCTCAAGGAGGATTTTTCATTATGGCAAGAGGCGGTTTCCCCGGCATTCCGGGCGGCAATATGCAGCAGCTCATGCGTCAGGCGCAGAAGATGCAGCAGCAGATGATGAAGGCGCAGGAAGCGCTGGACGCGCGCGAGTATGAAGGCACGGCCGGCGGCGGCGCGGTTTCCTGCAAGGTCAGCGGCAAGCGCCAGCTTCTCTCCCTGACCATCGACAAGGACGCGGTCGATCCCGAAGAGGTCGAAATGCTTCAGGATATGATCGTCGCCGCCGTCAACGACGCGCTCAAGAAGGGTGAGGAAACCCGCGAGAGCGAGATGTCCAAAATCGGCGGCGCCGGAATGGGCGGGATGTTTTAATCATGGCCGGGCAGATTGAACCCATCGCGAGGATGGCGCAGCAGCTCTCCCGCCTGCCCGGCATCGGCGCAAAAACCGCGCAGCGGCTGGCGTATCACATCGTCTCCCTCCCGGAGGATCAGGTGCACGAGCTGGCCAGCGCCATCTGGCAGGGCCGCAAAGCGGTAAAATACTGCTCGATCTGCGGCAACTACACGGTGGAAGACCCCTGCCCGATCTGTGCCGATGAGCGCCGCCACAACGGCGTGATCTGCGTGGTGCGTGACCCGCGCGACGTGGCCGCCATGGAGCGCATGCGCGATTTCAAGGGCTGCTATCACGTGCTGCACGGCACCATCTCCCCGATGGAGGGCGTCGGGCCGGAGGATATCCGCATCCGCGAGCTGCTGGCCCGCGTCGGCAAGGAGGATATCCACGAGGTCATTCTGGCCACCAATCCGGATATCGAGGGCGAAGCGACGGCGAGCTATATCGCCCGCCTGCTCAAGCCGATGGGGATTTTGGTCACGCGCATCGCGCACGGCCTGCCCGTCGGCGGCGATCTCGAATACACCGACGAGGTGACGCTGGCCAAGGCGATGGAAGGGCGCACCCAAATGTAAATCACAAAAAAGCGACCGAGCGAATCGGCCGCTTTTTTGATGAAGAGGAGAAAGAAAGAGAAACACCATTCGCAAACGCCTCTGCGTAAGCGCCTGTGAATGCGACGGCTCTGCGTTCCGTCGATGACGTTATTATACGGCCTTGTTTTCGGTTTGTCAACCCGTTTTTGCATCATTTGTGTTGCAAAGTTTCTTCATTTCGTTTAATTGAGTTGATTTCATTTCACTTCTGCATCTTTATTTCATATAGATTCGTATTTTGCTCCGTCGTTTTTTCGCATCGCTTGACATCGTGGCTCGTCGCGTCTATAATACGAATCACGCCATTTCATCGACAAAAGGAGTGTTTTTCCATGACCTACGACGAGGCTTTTGCCCTGCTGCGCAAATATAACAGCGAACCGTTTCACATCACCCACGCGCTGACCGTTTCAAACGTCATGCGCCGGATGGCCGACGAACTCGGTTACGGCGACGAAGCCGATTTTTGGGCGGTCGCCGGCCTGCTGCACGATATCGACTTTGAGCGCTGGCCGACCGAGCACTGCAAGAAGTGCGTCGAGCTGCTCCGGGAGGGCGGCGCGGACGACCGGCTGATTCACGCCGTCGTCTGCCACGGCTACGGCCTGTGCGTCGATGTAAAGCCGGAGCACGAGATGGAAAAGGTGCTCTTCGCCTGCGACGAGCTGACCGGCCTGATCGGCGCATGCGCCAAGATGCGTCCTTCCGGCAGCATCGCGGACATGGATCTCAAGAGCCTCAAGAAAAAATACAAGTCGAAGGGCTTCGCGGCAGGCTGTTCCCGCGAGGTCATCGCGCAGGGCGCAGAGATGCTCGGCTGGACGCTTGACGATCTCCTCTCCCGCACGCTCGAAGCCATGAAGCCCGACGAGGCGGCGATTGCCGCAGCCGTCGCGGCACTGTGAGGGTACGTTAGGGCTTTGCCCTAAAACCCACCAGAAACCTGAGGTTTCTTGACTTCCCGTTTTCCGGCAGCTTCGTTGTCGGATTTCTTTTGCTAGTCCTAAGCCCCGGGTCCAGGGTCGCAACCCTGGTCGTTTCAAAAGGGGTTATGGGGTTCCTAGGGGATTTAAGGGAGGATCGAAGCCGAGCGCGCCCTGTGGGCGGCTCAGCGAGGCGGAGCATCCCAAGCGAAAGAGAGCAACCCTGTTGCGACCTTTGAGCGCGGTAAATCGAAATCTTCCGGGAAACTCGCATAGTCGCGCAAGCGCTCCTTGCGATTTCCGATTTCCGCCATGCTTTTTCCCGCACAGCGGGCGCATGGCTTCAATCCCCCTAATCCCCTAGGCCCAGCGGAGCGCGTTCCCAGCTCAATGCTACATTCCTCATAGAAATCCGCTGCCGCTTACGCCCGATATTTGGATTCACCCGCTGCTCGCCGAGCGCTTTGATACGCACATCGACGATATGCTGGCCTGTTCCGAGGGCTACTGGCATTGGGACGAAAAGTTTCACGACCTGATGGTATACGATGCGCAGACCTGTCTTCTCTATATCCGCAGGTGCAGTTTTTTTTAAACACGTCCGTTTACAGCAAATTCTGCCACGACAGCGTCTGCCGCTCCAAAACATGCTCGATGCCGCCCTCCAGCTCTCGAGCATAGACAAACGCGCCGTCCCGATCCCCCATCTCCAGCGCCGCCACCAGCCGCGACAGCGTGAAGCGCACGTCGTCCGTCGCCTCGTGGTTGATGAGCGTCTCAACCCTAGGCGCTTCCTCATCCCACCAAGCGTCCATCTCGCGCGCCCGTTCGAGCCCGCGCGCCGTCTGGTTTTGCGCAAGCAGCGACAGGATTTCCTGCGTGCGCGCCATCGCGTCGTCCGTCAGCCGCTTTACGGCCATCTGCTCCACCGCACTGAGCAGGCCGAGCAGCAGCAGCGTCACCGCCATGGTGATGATCTTCTTGCGCATGTTACCACCTCACCTGCCCCGGCTCAATCGCGTTAAATGTCAGCAGCCGCCCTTCGCCGCCCTTTTCCTGCACGAGCAGGCTTCCCTGCGTGTCCAGCGTCGCGATCAGCACATCCTTGTCCCGCGCAACGCCGTGATCCTGCAAAATCCGCCGCAGCCACCCCGGCTCAAGCCCCGCAATGCGCATGCTCCGTTCCTGCATCTGCCCGTCGAGAATCAGCGTCAGCGGAATCCCGTCATAAACCGGCGGCAGATGCATCTCCCCGCGCGTCGCGGGTCTTTTATCCGCCGATGGGAACACGCTCAGCGAGCCGTTCGTCTCCAGGACGACGCTCCCGGCCTCGCCCAGGCCGATAACGCCGCCGCTTCGCATCCCCTCCATCAAATCGGAGAGGTCAAAGCAGAGCCTTGCCAGCTCCTTTTCGCAGATTTTGCCGTCGCGCACCAGCACGCTCGGCCTGCCGCAGATGATCCGGCGCATCCTCACGCTCGCATATGAAAGCGCGCTGAGCAGGCTGTGCACCAAAAGCAGCGTCAAAATCGAGACCACGCCGCTCAACAGCGGTATTTCCACATCTGCCATCGGCAGCGTCGCCAAATCCGAAATCATCAGCGTGATGACCACTTCATACGGCTGCAGCTGCGCCAACTGCCGCTTGCCCATCAGCCGCAGCACCACGGCCGTCACAGAAAAAAGCACAATCGTTCGCAAAAAGCCTG
>OLXV01001838.1_pt1 | contig 10356 bp, 10 predicted proteins | sample 1673481 | NCBI WGS metagenome assembly OLXV01 (sample SAMEA103958113, study PRJEB25191) | human gut metagenome
GGAGCACCTCAAAAACACCATCATACACTAAATCAGTAAGTTGGCAGCATCACCCCCGGCGCCCGCCACCCAGCGCGACATAATGGATCCGGGCGCAGGCTGTCCGGCCTCCACCACTTCGGATGCCAGTTCATGCGGACCGGGACACGGTGATGGTAATTTCCAGCGCAGGGTGAACCGCCCCGGTTTTCCGGGGCGGTTCAGTTGATGGCCTGAAAGGCTTTCCGGATGCCATTAATGCAGTGTATCCGCAGGCCCGGATACAGCTGTGTATCGTCCACATGGTGCGCAACAGCCTGCGGTTCGTGTCCTGGAAGGACTACAAGGCAGTCACCCGTGATTTGAAGGCCATCTATCAGGCACCCACGGAAGAGGCAGCATTACAGGCGCTGGACACATTCGCCAGCATATGGGACAGCCGCTACCCACAGATAAGCCGAAGCTGGCAGGCAAACTGGGCATCAAACCGGAAGAGGTGATGACCCTCGGCGATCAGGAAAACGACATCGCGATGATTGAATATGCCGGAATGAGTGTCGCAATGGAAAATGCCATCCCATCGGCTAAAGACGTTGCCGACTTTGTCACCAAATCCAACCTTGAAGATGGCGTGGCATATGCCATTGAGAAGTTTGCGCTGAGTTAAGCTCGCACCGTAATATTGCTGATGCGGCTACGCATTATTGCCCGGCGGAGTCGTGGCTGTGTCAGCAGATTTACCAGGCAAATTTTCCTCAGTAGCCTCCTTCCGCCGTAACGCGCGTGTTGCGGGCCAGCGTGAGACTTTACTACTATCAGCACATCGCCTAATCGCTCCGCGCTGTCCAGCGCATAGCTGATCCCTTCCAGCGGGCTGCCGCTTCTTATTGAGCGCAATCACCTGCTTCTTACCTGCAAGCGGCCGAGCCAACCCGATGATTGCTACGCCGAAATGCTCCATTTTTTCACCGGATTAAGTTGCCATGGCGCAACGTTATTTGGCGGAAGTGAAGTCTACGTGAAGTGGAAACAGGAAGCCGGAGCTTAAAATGGTTTAACGAATTTTTTTATCGATTGTTGTTTTTGTGATCCAAGTTGTAGTACCAAATATATTAATCGTACTACTATTAACCCATGAAACGCTGAATACTCTGCAATTTTGAACTTCAATGCTGGGGATTTTTACGACAACAGGGATAAAGTAATGGTAGCGAAAACGCATTAAGGACTTTCAATGACCATTACCAAAACAGACCGCATTACCTTTACCCTCGGGCGGCAGATTGTCAGCGGCAAATATGTGCCTGGTGCGGCGCTGCCCTCAGAGGCCGATTTATGCGACGAGTTTGAAACTTCGCGCAATATTATCAGAGAGGTGTTCCGCTCCCTGACGGCAAAGCGGTTGATTGAGATGAAGCGTTATCGCGGCGCGTTTGTTGCCGCCCGCAACCAGTGGAACTACCTCGACACCGAGGTGCTGCAATGGGTGCTGGAGAATGACTATGATCCGCGACTGATTAGCGCGATGAGTGAAGTGCGTAACCTGGTGGAGCCAGCGATCGCTCGCTGGGCGGCAGAGCGCGCCACCTCCAGCGAACTGGCGCAGATTGAGGCAGCCCTAAACGACATGATCGCCAATAACCAGGATCGGTATGCATTCAACGAAGCGGACATCCGTTATCACGAAGCGGTGCTGAACGCCGTGCATAATCCGGTATTACAGCAGTTAAGCGGGGCAATAAGTTCGCTACAGCGTGCGGTATTTGAGCGTACCTGGATGGGCGACGAGGCCAACATGCCGAAAACGCTTCAGGAACATAAGGCGCTGTTTGATGCGATACGGCATCAGGACAGTAACGCAGCAGAACAGGCGGCGCTGACGATGATCGCCAGCTCAACCACAAGGTTAAAAGACATCACATGACATCACGCTACATTGCTATCGATTGGGGGTCGACCAATCTTCGTGCCTGGCTTTACCAGAGTGAAAAGTGTCTGGAGAGCCGGAAATCGGAGGCCGGGATCACCCGGCTTAATGGCCGCACGTTTGAGGCGGTGCTGTCGGAGATCACCGAAGGCTGGATGCTGGAAAATACGCCGGTTGTAATGGCGGGAATGGTAGGAAGTAACGCGGGCTGGGTAAACGTCCCTTATCTTCCCTGTCCTGCACGCCTTAACGATATCGGCAGGCATCTGACCCGCGTGAAAGACAACGTCTGGATTGTGCCGGGTCTGTGCATCAATAATGCCGATAACCATAACGTCATGCGCGGTGAAGAAACACAACTGGTCGGCGCACATACACTGAGGCCTTCCGCCTTGTATGTAATGCCTGGCACGCACTGTAAATGGGTTCGGGTCGATGGCGATCGGGTAGAAGATTTTCGCACGGTGATGACCGGCGAGCTTCATCACGTACTGCTGACGCACACGCTGGTCGGCACGGGCCTGCCGCAACAAACCGATTCGCCGGAGGCCTTTAACGCCGGGCTGGAATGCGGCCTGCAATCCCCCGCGATCTTGCCCCGGTTGTTCGAAGTCCGTGCCTCATATGTACTGGGCGTGCGGCCTCGCGAACAGGTCAGTGAATTTCTCTCCGGTCTGCTGATTGGCAGCGAAGTTGCCAGCATGGGCGAGTATATCCCGGTGTGGCAGACCGTCACCCTCGTCGCCAGTCCGTCACTAACCGCACGCTATCAGCGAGCATTTGCGCTATTCGGGCGTCAAAGTCAGGCGCTCAGCGGTGACGACGCATTTCAGGTAGGAATAAGGAGCATCGCTTATGCAGTGGCAAAATAAACTTCCGCTTATCGCCATCCTTCGCGGCATCAAACCCGATGAGGCACATGCCCATGTGGCAGCGCTCATTGAAGCGGGATTTGAAGCCGTTGAGATCCCGCTGAACTCCCCGGAGTGGGAAAAAACCATTCCGGCGATGGTGAAAGCGTTTGGCGATAAAGCACTGATTGGAGCAGGCACTGTGCTGAAGCTGGAGCAGGTTGATCAACTTGCCGCTATGGGCTGTACGCTAATGGTGACGCCAAACATTCAACCGGAACTGATCCGCCGGGCGGTGGAACACGGTATGACCGTCTGCCCCGGCTGCGCCACGGCCACGGAGGCTTTTGATGCCATTGACGCGGACGCGCAGTCGCTGAAGATTTTCCCGTCTTCGGCGTTTGGCCCGGATTATATCAAGGCTCTGAAGGCCGTATTGCCACCTGAGATCCCGGTATTCGCCGTTGGCGGGGTTACGCCGGAGAACTTAAAACAGTGGATTGATGCCGGCTGTCTTGGCGCCGGGCTGGGCAGCGATCTCTATCGCGCCGGGCAGCCCGTTGAGCGCACGGCACAGCAGGCTGCCGCATTTGTGAAAGCGTATCGAGAGGCAGTGAAATGAAAATTACCAAACTCACCACATATCGTTTACCCCCGCGCTGGATGTTCCTCAAAATAGAGACTGACGAAGGCGTGGTGGGATGGGGCGAACCCGTGATTGAAGGGCGCGCGCGCACCGTGGAAGCCGCAGTACACGAGCTGGGCGAGTATTTGATTGGTCAGGATCCCGCACGCATTAACGACTTGTGGCAAGTGATGTACCGCGCTGGTTTTTATCGCGGTGGCCCGATTCTGATGAGCGCTATTGCCGGTATTGACCAGGCGCTCTGGGATATCAAAGGAAAAGTGCATAACGCGCCGGTATGGCAACTGATGGGCGGCCTGGTGCGCGACAAAATCAAAGCCTATAGCTGGGTCGGCGGTGATCGTCCGGCGGAAGCTATCGCCGGTATTTCCACACTACGTAAAATTGGCTTTGATACCTTTAAATTAAACGGCTGTGAAGAATTAGGCATTATTGATGATTCACGGAAAGTAGATGCGGCGGTAAATACCGCGGCGCAAATTCGCGAAGCCTTTGGTAATGAAATTGAGTTCGGCCTCGATTTCCATGGCCGTGTCAGCGCACCGATGGCCAAAGTGTTAATTAAAGAGCTGGAACAATATCGCCCGCTATTTATTGAGGAGCCAGTATTAGCCGAACAGGCAGAATATTATCCGCGTCTGGCCGCACAAACGCATATTCCCATTGCGGCCGGTGAGCGAATGTTCACTCGCTTTGAGTTCAAACGGGTGCTGGAAGCGGGTGGCGTGGCAATTCTGCAACCGGATCTCTCGCACGCGGGTGGGATTACCGAATGCTATAAAATCGCTGGTATGGCAGAGGCTTACGATGTAGCGCTGGCACCACACTGCCCGCTCGGGCCGATTGCGCTGGCCGCCTGTCTGCACGTCGACTTTGTGTCGCACAATGCGGTATTCCAGGAGCAAAGCATGGGCATTCACTACAACAAAGGTGCCGAACTGCTCGACTTCGTGAAAAACAAAGAAGACTTCAGTATGGAAGGCGGCTTCTTCAAACCGCTGATGAAACCCGGCCTGGGTGTGGAAATTGATGAAGAGAAGGTTCATGAACTGAGTAAACATTTCCAGGATTGGCGTAACCCGTTGTGGCGTCACGCAGACGGTACGGTTGCTGAGTGGTAATAGCGTTCTTTTAAATAGTTAAAATAATCAATAACGATCGGCTGCCTGATGGCGGAGGGTATCCCTTTATCATGAGGCAGCAGAGTGAGGATTCTGTTATGAATACCGATCTGTATTCTTCAACATTACGGCAGCTTAATGCGAAGATAATTCCGTTTATTATTATCTGCTATTTTGTTGCTAATCTGGATAAAACCAACATCTCTATTGCTGCGCTGCAAATGAACGCTGACTTAGGGCTGAGCGCCAGTATGTATGGTCTCGGTGTTGGGATGTTTTATATTTCCTATATTATTTTCGAAATTCCCAGCAACGTTATTATGACGAAAGTAGGGGCCCGGTTGTGGATTGCCAGGATTATGATCACCTGGGGCATTGTCAGTGCCGGGATGTCGCTGGTACACACACCCACGCAACTCTATGTTATGCGATTCTTACTCGGCATGGCAGAAGCCGGGTTTACGCCGGGCATCATTTATTATATTTCCTGCTGGTTTCCGAAAAGCAACCGCGCGCGTGCCATGTCATTCTTTTATATGGGATCGGTAATGGCCTCCATTATTGGATTGCCGATTTCCGGTTCCATCCTGAATATGCATGGTATCGCGGATATCGCAGGCTGGCGCTGGCTATTCGCCATTGAAGGTATTCCGGCTATTGTACTTGGCGTACTGGTTCTGTGGCGTTTGCCGCAATCCCCCGACCATGCGGCCTGGCTTTCGACCGAACAAAAAGGCTGGCTAAAAGCGCAGTTGGCGCGTGATAACGCGAGCGTGGAAGTCGGGGCCAACCATAGCTGGATCGGTGCCCTGAAAAATAAAACCGTATTGTTATTAAGTCTGGTGTGGTTTTTACAGGCATTTGGTTCGATCGGGATCACGCTCTTTTTACCGCTAATCATTAAAAGTATGGCCAGCGATCAGAGCAATATTGTGATCGGCCTGCTTTCCGCCGTGCCGTTTATCGCAGCATGCTTATTTATGTATATCAACGGTCGACATTCAGATACCACTAACGAACGTTCATGGCACTTAGGTCTGCCGCTGATCCTCTCCGGACTGTCGCTGGCGATCGCGATTTATTCCGGCAATCTGCTGGTGGCCTATGTCCTGCTCGTACTGACCGTGGGCTTTAACTTTGCCCTCACGCCAATCTTCTGGGCGGTAACGACCGAGAAACTGGCGGGCGTCGCAGCGGCGGCTTCTATTGCATTTATCAATACTGTCGCAAATTTCGTGGGCCTCGGTTTACCACCGCTGCTTGGCAAAATTAAAGATGCGACGAACAGCTATCACTACGGGCTGCTGATTGTTGCTGTGGCGCTCATCATCGGGGGAATCATTGGCATCCTGGTTTCGCGTCCTGCGCCATTGCGGGTATCTGAAGATCCTGCCTCTCGTCTCTCTTAATATTGGAAACGCTATGAAACAGAAAGTACTCAAACAAGCCTATTTACCGGATGCGCTGACCTGGGAGCTTAGCCAGCGTTACGATTTATACGATCTCGCTCTTCTGTCTGATACAGAATTGCAAGCCGTTGCCAGCGAGATCGCCGTGGTGATTACCAACGGTGAGGCAGTAGTCACGCGTGAATTTATTAATACACTACCCGCACTGAAGTTGATTGCCGTGTTTGGTGTGGGGTATGACGGAGTGGATGTCGCCGCCGCGCGTGATGCCGGAGTAGACGTTACTCATACGCCAGGCGTATTAACCGACGATGTTGCCGATCTGGCGATGGGGCTCATGCTTGCCGTCTCACGCAAAATTGTCGCTGCGCAGAAATTTATTGAACAGGCTGGCTGGCAGAACAGCGGTTTTCAGTGGACGCGTAAAGTTTCCGGCAAACGTCTGGGTATCCTTGGCATGGGACGCATCGGGCAGGCCATAGCCAGACGGGCGGCAGCGTTCGATATGGAGATTTCTTACAGCGACCGCCAGAAAAATAATGCACTGATATGGAATTACATTCCCGATCTACAGGCCCTGGCGCAAAACAGCGATTTTCTGATGGTTTGCGCGCCGGGCGGTGAAGGAACCAAAGCGCTGATCAATCAATCTGTGCTGGAGGCGCTGGGCGCGGAGGGCATTTTGATCAATATCTCGCGCGGCAGCGTGGTGGATGAGGACGCGCTGATAGCCGCACTGGAAAATAACACCATCGCCGGTGCTGCGCTGGATGTCTTTGCCCACGAGCCGCACGTTCCCGTATCGTTGCAGAAGCGCGACAACGTGGTGATCACGCCACATATGGCCAGCGCAACCTGGGAAACGCGTCGGGAAATGTCGCGTCTGGTACTGGAAAACGTTGAGGCATGGTTCGCCGGTTTGCCGCTGGTGACGCCGGTACCCTGAGCATGATTTCGCCCCTGTCTGCCGGGGGCGTCAGACTGATGGTAAGTCTGATTTTACTCTTTTATATGCCGTTTTGCCGGATGCGGCTTCGCATTATCCGGCTTTAAAGTATATTAATATCAGTGCGTTATTTTTATACCATAGCCTGTTCAGGCGAAGTGCCGCACAGTATAACCGTTGTCAGCAATTTGACTCCCTGTCTGCCAGGTCTTCTCTTTCCACTCTATTAATGCTGCTACCTTTCCCGCTGGCAGGTCGCCACACCTTGCGATACCCTGCCCTTCACCCTGACCCGGAGACGCTGCAGATTTTTGGTGTGGTGACCGCGTTTATCCATAAGACGCGTGGAGCGGACTGATGTTTGCCCTGGCCGACGTCAATTCGTTCTATGACAGCTGTGACCTGCTCCCCGTTGATTAGTACACCCCGATGTTAGTAATGTCTTCATAAGCCACATGAGGACATCCCCATGAAGAAGCGTTTTTCCGACGAACAGATCATCAGTATTCTCCGCGAAGCCGAAGCTGGGGTACCCGCCCGTGAACTCTGCCGCAAGCATGCCATTTCCGATGCCACGTTTTACACCTGGCGTAAGAAGTATGGCGGTATGGAGGTGCCTGAAGTTAAGCGCCTGAAGTCGCTTGAGGAAGAGAACGCCAGACTCAAGAAGCTGCTTGCCGAAGCCATGCTGGATAAAGAGGCGCTTCAGGTGGCTCTTGGGCGAAAGTACTGACGACAGACCAGAAGCGGGAAGCCGTGATGTTGATGTGTGATGCGACCGGTCTGTCGCAACGTCGTGCCTGCAGGCTTACAGGTTTATCCCTGTCGACCTGCCGCTATGAGGCTCACCGTCCGGCTGCTGATGCGCATTTATCAGGGCGCATCACTGAGCTGGCACTGGAGCGCAGGCGTTTTGGCTACCGTCGTATTTGGCAGTTGCTGCGCCGTGAAGGGCTTCATGTTAATCATAAGCGCGTGTACCGGCTTTATCACCTCAGTGGCCTGGGCGTAAAACGCAGAAGACGTCGTAAAGGGCTGGCAACAGAACGTCTGCCGCTGCTCCGTCCGGCGGCGCCCAATCTGACCTGGTCGATGGATTTCGTCATGGACGCACTTTCCACCGGTCGCAGGATCAAGTGTCTTACCTGCGTCGATGATTTCACAAAGGAATGCCTGACGGTCACTGTTGCCTTTGGGATTTCAGGCGTTCAGGTCACGCGTATTCTGGACAGCATTGCACTGTTTCGAGGCTATCCGGCGACGATAAGAACTGACCAGGGGCCGGAGTTTACCTGCAGAGCACTTGACCAGTGGGCTTATGAGCATGGGGTGGAGCTGCGGCTTATCCAGCCGGGCAAGCCAACACAGAACGGATTTATTGAAAGTTTTAACGGACGATTCAGGGATGAGTGCCTCAATGAGCACTGGTTCAGCGATATCGTTCACGCGAGGAAAACGATTAATGACTGGCGGCAGGATTATAACGAGTGTCGTCCACATTCATCGCTGAACTACCAGACTCCGGCTGAATTTGCGGCGGGCTGGCGAAACGGGAAATATGAAGAAAAACCAACCGACATTACTAACTGAAGGTTGTATCTAATCCTGGGGGCAGGTCACCACTGTTCGTCCATTTCAGCGCAGACAATCACATCACTGCCCGGTTGTATGCGCGAGGTTACCGACTGCGGCCTGAGTTTTTTAAGTGACGTAAAACCGTGTTGAGGCCAACGCCCATAATGCGTGCACTGGCGCGACATCCGACGCCATTCATGGCCATATCAATGATTTTCTGGTGCGTACCGGGCTGAGAGGCGGTGTAAGTGAACTGTAGTTGCCATGTTTTACGGCAATGAGAGCAGAGATAGCGCTGATGTCCGGCAGTGCTTTTGCCGTTACGCACCACGCCTTCAGTAGCGGAGCAGGAAGGACATCTGATGGAAATGGAAGCCACGCAAGCACCTTAAAATCACCATCATACACTAAATCAGTAAGTTGGCAGCATTACCAAACTCCGGGCGCAACTAAAATGCACCGAAGAAGAACGGTATATCCTGAAAAAGGGCGCGCGGTACTTTGCAAGGGAGCCCGACTGAAGTACCGCTTTATCAATGAGCACCGAACTGTATGGGGTGTGATGACGATGTGTCGGGTACTGAATGTCGCCCGGGCCGGGTTCTATGCGTGGCTGCATGACCCTGCCTCGGCGCGTGATAAAGATAGCCAGCGTCTGCTGACGCTTATCCGTGACTCCTATTCACTGAGCGGAGGCGTATACGGTTACCGCCGGGTTCATGGCGACCTGAACGAAATCGGGGAAATCTGCGGTAAAAACCGGGTGGGCCGTATTATGCAATTGAACCGGATTAAAGCCGTGCGCGGCTATAAAGCTCCGCGTCGTATCGCTGGCCGACCTTTAGTGGTTGCGCCTAATCGTGTGCAGCGGCAGTTTACCGTTGTCCGGGCCAATCACCGATATTACTTATATCCGCACCTGGCAGGGCTGGCTGTGTCTGGCGGTGGTTATCGATCTCTTCGCCCGTAATGTGGTCGGCTGGTCGATGAACCCCACTCTCTCACGCGAACTGGCGCTCGACGCGCTGATGATGGCGGTCTGGCGCCGAAACCCAGACGGCGAGGTCATCGTACATCGCGATCAAGGTAGTCAGTACGGCAGTAACGACTGGCAGAGCTGCTGCCGGGCCAATAACCTTGCACCGAGCATGAGCCGGCGTGGCAACTGCCATGATAATGCGGTGGCCGAATCGTTCTTCAGTTCACTGAAAAAAGAACGCATCAGGAAGAGAATATACAAAACTCGGGATCTGGCCCGGCCGGATATCTTCAATTACATTGAAGTGTTCTACAACCGGGCCCGTCGCCACAGTCACCTCGGCGGCGCCAGTCCGGAGGCCTTCGAACAGGCCTCATCGTGAGGACAGAATTTGTCTACGGGCGTGGGGGCAGTCCAAAATACGCTGATCCCGCCACCCAAGTTCTTCCATGAAGCAGATGACCTTCGCCGACGCCGAGTATGCCGGCAAGGGCAAGCAGACCCGCAAGGAACTGTTCCTGATCGAGATGGATCAGGTGGTGCCGTGAAAAGGGCTGATTGCCCTGATCGAACCGCATTATCCGAAAGGCGAAGGTGGTCGCCCGGCGTATCCCTTGATGGCGATGCTGCGTATCCATCTGATGCAGAACTGGTTCGGCTACAGCGATCCGGCCATGGAAGAAGCGCTGTACGAGACGACCATCCTACGTCAGTTCGCCGGGCTGAGCCTGGAGCGTATTCCTGACGAAACTACCATCCTCAACTTCCGTCGTCTGCTGGAGAAACATGAGCTGGCAGCCGGCATCCTCTGTGTGATCAATGGCTACCTGGGGGATCGCGGTCTGTCGCTGCGCCAGGGCACTATCCCCGATGCCACGCTGATCCACGCGCCCAGTTCAACCAAGAACCAGGACGGCAAGCGC
>OLXV01001840.1_pt1 | contig 10355 bp, 9 predicted proteins | sample 1673481 | NCBI WGS metagenome assembly OLXV01 (sample SAMEA103958113, study PRJEB25191) | human gut metagenome
TTTTTGACAAGCTCTCAAACGAGACCCACTGCGTTGGGCTCTCGTTTGAAAAGGCTGCGGCTCGCCGCAGCGCACTCGCTACGCTCGCACGTTTGCGAGCCGAGAAGTATTTTCTCCGACGTACACGCCGCCGGAGAAAATGAATGAAGCTCTATTTGCGCCTGCGGGCGCAAACTCTGCGAGGCTTTTTCGACAGGCTGAAGGCCGCCCCGATACGTGGCGGCCCTGATTTTTTCCGCCTCTCGCATAGACTTTTTTCTGTCGGCCTTTTACCGGGCAGTGAAACCGTAAATCTGTGCAGTATGCGGCGGGATCGGGTGCGGAAGGGTGCTTTGCTTGGCATTATGAATAATATTTATTTTACCGCTTGACATTTTGGGATTTATGAATTAATATTCAATCACAAGTTAAATATATCGCCTTCCGCATCACCGGGTGCGGGTCAAAAAGACGTCCGGGCAGTTCCGCAGGTACGGCGCACATGCGCTACAAGGAATGCCCCGGACGCCTTTTGCTTTATCCGGGCTGCAGCGGGCGGAAAGGAGAATTTTTATGTACATCAAGCCGTTTGCCGTAGAGGAATGGATGAACGAATGGGAGGTCGGCGCGCGATACAACATCGCGGAGACGTGCGTCGATTCCGTGTCGCTCAACGAGCTGTTCGCGCTGACCGGCGAGGACAAGGCCGCCTTTCTGGAGAATCTCGCCGCGCGCCGGCTGACCTACGGCGACATTGAAGGCGCGCCCGCGTTCCGGCAGGGCATCTGCTCGCTTTATAAAACGGTCAAGCCCGAAAACATCGTCACAACGCACGGCGCGGCGGGCGCGAACCACCATGTGTTCTGCTCGCTCGTATCGCCAGGTGACCTCGTCATCAGCGTTCTGCCGACGTACCAGCAGCTCTACTCCATCCCCGAATCGCTCGGCGCAAAGGTAAAGATTCTCCCCCTGAGCCGCGAAAACGGGTATCTCCCCGATCTCGACGCGCTGCGCGCGCTCGCCGTGCCGTGGACAAAAATGATCTGCATCAACAACCCCAACAATCCGACCGGCGCGCTCATGAGCCGCGATATGCTCGAAGAGATCGTGCAGATCGCGCGCGAGGCGGGCGCGTACATTCTCTGCGACGAGGTATACCGCCATCTCTCCCAGACCGACGAGTGGAGCGAGTCCATCGCGGATCTTTACGAAAAGGGTATCTCCGTGAGCAGCATGTCGAAGGTTTTCTCTCTTGCCGGGCTGCGGCTCGGCTGGATCGCCACGCGCGACAAGGACGCGCTCCGCGCGCTCGTCTCTCACCGTGATTACGATCTCATCAGCGGCGGCATGATCGACGAGGCCATTGCCGCGCTCGCGCTCAAGCACAGCGATAAAATGCTCGCGCGCAGCCGCGCCATCGTGCGGGAAAATCTCGCCATTCTGGACAATTGGGTCGCCGGAGAAAAGCACGCGAGCTACGTCAAGCCCCTCGGCGGCACGACGGCGCTCGTCTACTACGATTTCGACATTCCCTCCTATGAGCTGTGCGAGGAGATGTACCATAAGACCGGTGCGTTCGTCACGCCGGGCGACTGCTTTGAGCAGCCGAAGAGCATGCGCATCGGCTACGCCTACGGTAAGGACACGCTCGTGAAAGGGCTGAAGGCCGTGAGCGAGTACTTTGCGTGGAAGGAAAAGGAGCTGGAAAAATGAGCACCATCCGCGTCATCGGACGGGAGGATATCCAGAAGGTATTCACCGTGACCGCGGCGCTCCGCGCCGTAGAGAGCGCCTACGCCGGGAAATCCGCCGGAACGGGACGCGTGTGGCCGATGGTATTCCATGAGTTCGACCCCGGCCACGCCGATCTCGACATCAAATCCGGCGATCTCGAAAGCGCGGGCGTATACGGTCTGAAGGTCGTTTCATGGTATGACTCGAACGCGGAAAAGGCGCTCCCGGCGCTTTTCGGCACGTCGCTCCTCTTTGATCTTGCCACCGGCGAGCCGAAGGCGCTTTTGAACGCCGGGCCGATCACAGCGCTGCGCACCGGCGCCGCGGCCGCCATCGGCGCAAAATACCTTGCGCGCAAGGACGCGAAAACGCTCACGATCGTCGGCTGCGGCGAGCTCTGCCCGTATCTTACCGCGGCCGCGCTCGCGGCGATCCCGTCCCTCAAGACCGTGTATCTCACAAACCCGCACCGCCCCGAAAAGGCCGCCGAGCGGCTCGCCGCCGTAACGGCGGCAACGGACGCGCTGCTCAAGGCGTGCGGTCATGCCCGTACCGCCGCGATCAACGCCGCGGCAGATGCGGCATCCGCCGTCGGAGAAAGCGACATCGTTTTCACCGCCACCTGCGCCAAGGCGCCGGTCGTGAAAAGCGCCTGGGTCAAGCCCGGTACGCATGTAAGCTGTATCGGCGCCGACCTGCCCGGCAAGCAGGAGGTCGAATCGGCGGTGCTCGCCCGCGCCGCCGTCTACGGCGACGATACGGCGCAGTGCTTCGCTGTCGGCGAATGCGAGCTGCCGCACAAAGAGGGCGTCCTCCCCGCTCTCGCCGGGGAGCTCGGCGAGGTCATTCTCGGCGAAAAGGCCGGACGGACGAGCGATGCGGAGATCACCGTTTTCGACTCCACCGGCATCGCCCTGCAGGACATTGCCTCTGCCGCGATCATCCTCAAAGCGTGTGAAAAGCAGGGTCTCGGCACGGTCTGCGAAATATGATACAGATAAAATCTCGCCCCGGACGGGATCGTCCGGGGCGAGGGTTTTCTGCAATTGCAATTATTCGACGCGGCCTTCCATACCCGAGACCTGAGGAAAAATGTCAAAATAAATAGGAAAACGGCAGGTAACGCTTGCGGAACCATGCCAGATGTTATATAATTTGACATAGTTCCGCAAGGCACGTAAAAAGGAGGATGAGAAATTGATGAAAAAAGCACTTCACAAGCTGACTCTCGCAGTACTTATCGCCGCGTTTATTCTGACTTTGGCCGGGTGCGGTTCCGATGATACCCTGAAAAAGAACATCACAGGAAGCTGGGCCTGCCGCGGGATCGACGTGACCGATATGATTCTGGAGGGAATGCTCGAGGGCGTCAGCGGCGATGCCGAAGCAGAGGAGTTCATCAGCAATATGAATGTCGGCGTGCTGACGGTGGACTATCTTCTCGATATCCGCGAGGACGGTACATTCGTTCTTTCGATCGATCCGAGTTCCGCCGGCAAGCTGGCCGATCAGTTTTCCGCCGCAATGGCTGACGTAATGTATACCTATTTAGAAACCGAGCTGGAAAAGCTCGCAAACGAGAACGGCATGACGCTGGATGAGGTGATAAGTGTACTCGGCTGCAGCAACATAGATGAAGCGATTGAAAGCTCGCTGGGCGGACAGTCCCTGGCGGAGTATTGTGACGGGGTCTTCGCTGAATCGGACATACAGGACATTTTAGCAGAGGGCACGGAAAGCGGTACTTACAGCGTGAAAAGCGGCAAGATCCTTCTCTCCGCCGATGATGCGGCCATCAGCCTCATCGAGTATGATGAAAAATCCGACACTGTCTCTCTGACCGAGTCCGGCTTTGACGAGCCGTTCATTTTTACCCGCCGGTAACGGAATAAAGCGTTTATAATATTCTGCCCCGAACGGATGTTCCGTTCGGGGCAGCGTTCCTATACAAAGGAAAAATTATTCAACGCGGCCTTCGAGGACCTTGAGATCGTAGGGCTCGAATTTCACGTGGCGGTAGGCTTCCACATCCAGCGGCACGCCGGTCCAGTCGGAGTGCGGCTCGCCAGTCTGCTTGACGAGAACGTCGTAGAGAATGTCATACGTCGTGCCGTCGATCGTCTCGGTCATCGTGCTGTAGGGCAGCGTGCGGTGATAGGCGATGTGCTGGCCGTGGTTGTTGAAGTGGTAGCCGCAGCGGATGCGGCAGCCGTCCAGACCCATATACTCAAAGTTCTTCATAAGATCGGCGAGGATCTGGTCGCCCTCTCGCTCGTAGAGGTTTTCTGGCGTGGTGATGGTGTAGTCCGCGCGGAACTGGATGGGCAGGCCGTACTTTGCGAAGCGGTTGGCAAAGGCGATCATGCCGTCGTGCGGATAGTTCTTGAAGAGCACGCAGTTGATGCGCACCGGCACCTTGAGCGAGCCGAGAAGCTCGTCGTTGCACTCCTCCACATAGTGCACCATGTGGCGGGAGATATTGATGCAGGTGATCTTATCCTTGTTGCGCTCCGTGAACGCAATGATGCGCTCGGCGGGGAAAAGATCGGATACCGGGAGCGTCGTGTTGATGAACACACGGTGGCCCTCCGGGATGCAGTCCATCATCATCTGCAGCGCGTCCGGCTCGGAAAACGGCTCGCCGCCGGTGAACACGAAATCGCACTTTGGCGTGATCTCATGGAACATGCGGATGCTCTCGCACACCTTTTCCACGCTGAAGCCTTCGGGATTCTGGTATTCCTGCTTATTGATGCAGAACGGGCAGTGGTTTTTGCAGTCGTACGGGACGAACACCGTGACGGTCGCGCCGCCCTCGCGGGTCATATACGGGTTGTGGTTTGTCATATTCTTCACCTACATGGGGTAATTTCAAAAAGGTATTATAACACAGCCTTAACAGAAAAGCCAGAAAAAACAACATAAAGTTGAAAAAAACGAAAATTTTCCGGTTTTACTCGCTTAATACGTCACGTCCCAGAGGAAAAGCCCCTGCGCCGGGGCGGTAAAACCGGCACTCGCACGACTGTGCGAGGCAAGGATCGCCTCCATATCGTCCGGACGGCGCTCTCCGAGACCGACCTCGAGCAGCGTGCCGGTCAGGATGCGCACCATATTGTATAAGAACCCGTCGCCGGTATACGTAAGCCGCACTTCTTCCCCGCAGCGTTCGATCCCGATAGACTCTATCGTGCGCGTAGCGGCGCGGCCCGTTTTCTTTCCGGTGGAAAAGGCAGAGAATTCGTGCCGCCCGCAAAGCTGTGCCGCGGCGCGGCGCATGGCGTCAAGATCCAGCGGGCGCGGCTCCGCATACACATACTTTCTTTCAAACACGCAGGGCGCATCGCTGTTCCAGACACGGTAAATATACGTTTTCCGCACCGCCGAAAGGCGAGCGTGGAACCGTTCCGGCGCTTTCTCGAGCGTGAGCGCGCCGATATCCTCCGGCAGATATTCCCGGAGCAGCGTCAAAAGCTCCGTGCAGGACTTGTCCGTATCCGCCCGGAAGGAGCACACCTGCATTCTCGCGTGGACGCCGGCATCCGTGCGGCCGCTGCCCGCGATCTCGACGGGCTGCTCCAGCGCGCGGGAGAGCAGCGTCTCGAGCTTGCCCTGCACCGTCTGGGCGGTGTTTCCCTGCTTCTGCCAGCCGCGGTAGCGCGTGCCGTCGTAGCAAAGCGTCAGTTTATAATTTTGCATCGGGCAACTCCCTTCTTTTTCTCGCAGAGCTTAGTATAGCACATTTGAATACATCGTCCATATACTTTTCGATATTTTCTGTTTTTCTGTTGAATCTGCCGATCCGTTCAAATTTGTTTACATTTTCCCCGGAATTTGTTCATGAAATATTCACTCTTTGATTTTTACGCCGGTTATAATAGCATCATACAGAGCATCCGGTGTGCAGCCGCCGAATGATCTGAATGCCTCCATCTTAATTTAAAAAAATCCGCCGCTTCTTGCGGCGGATTTTTTTGGCTTTTTTCGGATAGCACGGAGCGAATCTGACAAATACTTGTTGCATTGTTACACAGCGCTTGGTATATTCAAATAAACACCATGCGGATCCCCTTCCTGTGCAGCGCCCCGCCCCGGAAGCGCCCGACCCGCTCAAATCCGAAATGCTCTCGAAGATCTGCGAGCGATCCGCCGCAGCCAACCCGGAGGGAAAAACCATGAACATTCTCCTTGTCATCGATATGCAGAAGGACTTCGTCGATCAGGCGCTCGGCACCCCCGAGGCGCAGGCCATCGTCCCGAACGTTGTGGCCAAGATCAACGAATACAAGGCCCGCGGCGACGTGATCATCGCCACGAAGGACACGCACAAGGAAACCTATCTTGAAACGCAGGAGGGCGTCAACCTCCCGTTTATCCACTGCGTGCAGAACACCGAGGGCTGGCAGCTGGATGATGCGGTGCAGGCCGCTATGCCGGAAAACGCCACGATCGTCCATAAGCCCACCTTCGGCTCGACCGAACTTGTAAAGATCATCGGCGAATATGTCGCGCAGTACGGCGAGCCGAACGTCCATATGGAGATCGTCGGTCTCTGCACCGACATCTGCGTCGTATCGAACGCGCTGATAGAAAAGGCGTTCTACCCCGAAATGCCCATCACGCTGGACGCCTCCTGCTGCGCGGGCGTCACCCCCGCAACGCACGACGCCGCCATCGCCACGATGCGCATGTGCCAGATCAACGTCATCAACGCTGACTGATCTCTTTTCTGACATACAGATTGCCCCGCCGAATGGCGGGGCAACAGACTAAAATCACCCGTTGGGAGTCTTCCCAACGGGTGATTTGAGCATTGGTTATCAGTTTTTGGAGAACTCCGCGAGCTCGAGGCCGGGGTTCTGCTTGAGCGTGTAGGCGATGTTCCACTCGCCGCCGAAGAGCAGGAGGTTGTTGCCCTTGAAGTCCTGCACCCACTTGGTGTCGCGCGTGAGCGTGAGCGTTGCGGGGTCGGTGTCGCTCACGATCCAGCGGATGTTTTCATACGGCAGCGCGCGGCGGCGCACGGCGGTGGAATATTCGCTCTGCAAACGGAATTCGAGCACGTCGAACTGCAGCACGCCGACGACACCGACGATGACCTCCTCCAAGCCGGTGTTCGGCTCGTGGAAGATCTGGATGGCGCCCTCCTGCGCGATCTGGCGGATACCGGTCTCGAACTGCTTGCGCTTCATCGTGTCCTTGCGCTCAAAGGCGGCGAAGTGCTCGGGCGCAAACGTCGGGATGCCCTCGAAGCGGACCTTCTTGTCCTTGGAGCAGATCGTATCGCCGATGGAGTAGATGCCGGGGTCGAACACGCCGATGATGTCTCCGGCGTAAGCCTCGTCGATGATCTGGCGCTCCTCGGCCATCATCTGCTGCGGCTGCGCGAGCTTGATGGGCTTTCCGCCCTGCACGTGGTAGTATTCCTCGTTGCGCTCAAACTTGCCCGAGCAGATGCGCATGAACGCGATGCGGTCGCGGTGCGCCTTGTTCATGTTCGCCTGGATCTTGAATACGAAGGCGGAGAAATGGTCGTCCGTCGGCTCAACCGGCACGCCATCGGAAAGGCGCGCGAGCGGCGGCGTTGTGAGATCGAGAAAGCTCGCCAGAAACTGCTCCACGCCGAAGTTCATCAGCGCCGAGCCGAAGAAAACGGGGCTCAGATCGCCGCTGCGGACAAGATCGAGATCAAATTCGTACCCCGCGCCGTCGAGAAGCTCCACATCGTCGCAAAGCGTGCTGTACAGCCGCTCGCCGAGCGCTTCGCGCAGGCCTGCCTCGTTATCCATGGAAAGCTCCGCCGCGTGGATGGCGCGGCTGCCCGCGTGACGCTGCGTAAACGCAAGCACTTCCTTCTTCTCGCGGTCATACACGCCCTTGAAGTCCACGCCGCAGCCGATCGGCCAGTTCATCGGGTACGTGCCGATGCCGAACTCCTTTTCGAGTTCTTCGAGCAGATCGTAGGGGCTGCGCGCCTCGCGGTCCATCTTGTTGATGAACGTGAAGATGGGGATGTGCCGCATGGCGCAGACCTTGAAGAGCTTGCGCGTCTGCGGCTCGATGCCCTTGGCCGCGTCGATGACCATGACGGCGCTGTCCGCCGCCATAAGCGTGCGGTAGGTGTCCTCGGAGAAGTCCTGGTGGCCGGGGGTGTCGAGAATGTTGATGCAGTAGCCGTTATATTCAAACTGGAGCACGGACGACGTGATGGAAATGCCGCGCTGCTTTTCCAGCTCCATCCAGTCGGAGACCGCATGGCGCGCCGCCGCCTTGCCCTTTACCGAGCCGGCGAGCTGGATCGCCCCTCCGTAGAGAAGGAGCTTTTCCGTCAATGTCGTTTTGCCCGCGTCCGGGTGGGAAATGATCGCAAACGTCCGCCGCCGCGAGATCTCCCGCTGTAAGTCACTCATGTTATTTCATCCTTCCGGTAAATTTTTTTAGAGAAAAATCTACCGTCTTTTTAATCCTTCATAGCCCATTTCATCCTTCAAAAAAGTATTAACATTTATTTTTACCATAGAATCCCCGAAAAAGCAATGCGCGTATTCCGCCTTTGCAGAGAAATTGAAAAAAAGCCCTTGACTCTCCCATTATGGGAGGCATTATGATATGTCCGAGCTCAAGAGATAGCCGGAGGTACCGCCATGCTGAAGATCGGAGAATTTTCAAAACTGTCCAGAGTCAGCGTCCGCATGCTGCGCCACTATGACGAGATTGGGCTCTTAAAGCCCGCTGAGATCGACCGCTTCACCGATTACCGGTATTACCGGGAGGATCAGCTCCCGACCATGTGCCGGATCACGGCGCTCAAGGACATGGGGTTTTCCCTTGCCGATATCGTGAAGATCCTCGAGATCTACGACGACCGCGAGGCGCTGGAGGGCTATTTTTCGACCCGGCAGCGCGAGCTGGAGGAGCTCTCGCGCGACACAGCGCGTAAGCTGGCGCTTCTGGACGCAGCCAGAGAACGGCTGAGAAAGGAACAGACCATGAGCTATGATATCACATTTAAAACGATCCCCGAACGCTACGCCGCCACCGTGCAAATGACGATCCCCCGCTACGAGGACGAGGGGATGGTATGGAGCGCGCTGGTGGGCGAGACCTGCCGGATGCATCTCACGGAAGCCGACCCATGCCTCTGCGCCGTGACATTCCTCGACGGCGAATACAAGGAAACGGACGTCGAGGTCCTCGCCTGGAAGACCGTAAAGGGAAGCTACCCCGACACGGAGCATGTCAAATTCCGCACGCTGCCGGAGGTCACCGTTGCGAGCTGCACCTACCGCGGCAGCTACGCGCTGATCACCGACGTGTACGCCGCCATGATCCCGTGGATCGAGGCGAATGGCTATGAGGCTGCCGGGCCGATGTTCAACATCTACCATGTGAGTCCTCACGATACGAAAAACCCCAACGAGTTCGTGACCGAGGTGTGCTACCCGGTAAAGAAGAAGTAACCCAGCGAATAATCCCCCGCGCAGCCGATAAACGACTGCGCGGGGGATCCTTCTTTTCTTCTTATTATTGGAGCTCAGTATACGGCGTATAGTCGAGCGCCGTATAGCGTTCCGTGTGGGAATCGATGATCGCCTGACAGGCCGCCTCGTCGGACGGCGTGTCATTGGAAACGTCGTAGTCCGTATCGTACGTCATGTACCACGCGCCGGACTCGCTCGTCACGCCCTGCATGAGAGCAAGCTCTCCGTTCTGGAGCGCATAGTAAAACCACACGCTGCTCGCCGCGCCGCCCGAACCCTCGTTCGCAATGAGCCAGGCGTTTTCGTCCGCGAGATATTCCACATAATACTTATCTCTCGCGTGGCTCTGCGCGAGCATCACCGGCGCGCCGTCCTTGACCGTCCAGATCTCCAGAACGACCGGATCGGTATCCGCGCCCGAGATCGCGCCGATCACCATCTCCGGCGAGCCGTCGCCGTCAAGGTCAGGGAAAAATACGCCGACGTTCGCGCGGGCGTCGCCCTCGTAGTAGTTCCCCGCGAGCTCGCTCATGCCGTTTTCAAAATACCGGCTCTCCGGCCACTGCTCGGAAAGCGCCGCGGCATAGCGGTCCAGCTGCGCGGCATAGAGCGTTTTCCCCTCTTCGGCCATGTTCACGATGCCGGTCGATCTCTCCGCCGGCTGGGAGACCGGCTCCGCGGTGGGTTCTTCCGTCGGCTCCGCCGCGGTCGCCTCGGGCGTCGCGGTCGGCTCCGCGGCGGCGGTCGGCTCGGGCGTCGATGTGGGCGCTGCTTCGGTGGGCTGCGCGCCGCAGGCCGTCAAAAGCAGACTTGCCGCCAGCACCAAAATACCGATCCATTTCATCTTCTTGTTCATTGTATAACCTCCTGCGGCCGGGTTTTCCGCTCCGCAGGATATTGGACGCGCTATGCGTCAGGATGGTTCACACGGAGTGGATAAATTTGGTTCCTGCCGCGCCTCCCACGCCCAGGCGCGCTCGTCCACGGCGGTTTTCCCTTCGCGCAGCGCCGCGATCTCCCGCCGGCAGAGCGGCACGGCGGCGGCCAGAAATTCCTCCGCAATGGCTTTGGTAAAATGTACGCACTCGCCCGGCGGGGGCGGCGTCGTGAAATCCGCATGCAGCTCGGCGAGAAATTCCGGCAGCGCAAAATCGGAAACAG
>OLXV01001849.1_pt1 | contig 10315 bp, 10 predicted proteins | sample 1673481 | NCBI WGS metagenome assembly OLXV01 (sample SAMEA103958113, study PRJEB25191) | human gut metagenome
AGCCGGAGGGACACGTCCAGCCGATGTCGCTGCCGAAGCCGTCGTTCCCCTCCTGCGAGTAAAAGGTGAAGTCGTAGGCCAGCCTCCGTTCGTTCTCGGAGTCGTAGGGCAGCGCCACGATTCCGGGAATGGGATACCAGCTCAGGGTATCGGGGTGGCTGTCGGTCAGGAGCAGCTCCGTGGTATCGGTGGGGACAGTCCCCAGATCGTTGGAGACGAACAGCAGGATCGGGTCGCCGCTCTCGCTGCGGTAGAGCACCTCAAGGGTCTCGTAGCCGCCCTTCGCCTCGTTCCACTGGACGCGGTTCACCGCCACGGTGGCGTTGGGGTCACGGGGCACCACGCAGAACAGGCTTCCGCTGTCGCCCACCACCCGCTCCTGCGGGATATTCCGAACAAAGGTATACTGGGCGCACAGCCCCGGCGCCGTATCGTTGATCCAGTCCCGCAGCGGAACCGCCAGATCACTCAGGCTGCCGTTGATATCGCCGATGTAGGCCACCGCGAGGCGCTCGTCCTGCTGACGCTCGTCCAGCAGCTGCCGCAGCAGATCCAGAGAGTCGTCGTAGGCTTCCGGCTCGCCGCCGTTGGTTTTGGCGGTGTCACCGTCCGATGCACCGTCGTTGATGTTGATGGTTCCCATGCCGGGGATCTCCACCTGACAGGCTGTCAGCGACAGCGCCATGGCCAAGGCCAGCAGCATCGCCGCAAGCGACCTGACCAGCTTTTTTTTGTTGTTGTGCATGGGCACCTCCTTTCTGTATTTTACCGTTATTTACCCCTGAGCGGGCTCAAACATGAGAAGCTCGTTGGGGATCTGCTGGATGGGGAACCCGTAGGCGCCGCCTCCGCCGGTCACGTTCAGCACCGGGAAGACATCGAAGGCCGCGGGTACCTGCACAGGGAACATGCCCGACACCGTGGTGGGCGCCTCGCCCTTCGTATACTGCCGGCCGCCGCTGCGGGTCATGGTCAGATCTATATGCTCTCCGCTGTCCGTCAGGGACCAGCTGCCCTCATAGATCTCCTGCGGATCGCCGTAGTCCTTGGTATACCACCATGTGAAGGTGATCTGCCCCGGCTCCGCGCCGCTGCCCTGTGTCAGGGACATGGTGGCCATGGCGGGCTGCTCCGCAAGATCGCCCTGCCACGTCCAGACGTACCTGGCCAGCTGCTCCGCCGTAGGAGCCGTCCACATGGACTCTTCGATCATGTCGCCGCCGTAGTCCTCGTCGCAGACGGTGAAGCTGTAGCCCAGAGGCAGGTCATATTCATAGTCGTAGGGCAGCGCCGTGATGCCGTAGATGGGGTACCACGTGACGGTTTTGCCGGTGCTGTCCGTCACGATGACCTCCGTGTCGGGATAGGGGCTTTCGCCCATATCGGCGCAGGCATACAGCAGGATCGGGTCGCCGCTCTCGCTGCGGTAGAGCACCTCCAGATTGTCGTAGTCCTCGTTCTGGGGGTTCCACCGGATGCGGTTCACCGCAAGGGTGGCGTCGGGGTCGCGGGGCACCACGCAGAACAGGCTGCCGCCGCTGCCCACCACGCGTTCACGGGGAATATTCTGGACGAACGGATACTGGGCACACAGCTCCGGCGCCGCCGTGCGCACCCACTCCTGCAGGGGAAGCTCCAGATCGTCGGGGCCGCCCGCCGAGCTGCCGATATACGCCGCTGCGAAGAGGTAGGAGGGCAAGTCCATCGCCTCCTCACGCAGCTGGGCAAGGGAGGTGTCATAGCTGTTCCCCGCAGGGGAGCCATCCGTATCGTGGTCGTTTTTGCTGCCGTCGTTGATGCGGACGGTCCCGACGCCGGGGATATTTATCTGGCAGGCTGTCAGCGTCAGCATCATCGCCAGCGCCAGCAGCAGACAGAGGATGGGATTTTTTTTCATCGGATCCTCCTTTCGCCGCTCAGTACTTACCGCTTGTGCTGGAGCCTCCGCCGCCGGAATGGTCACTGCTGCCGCTGTCGCTGTCCTGGGAGATCTTGCGGCGGGTCTCAGTGGTGTGGGTATAGTTGTCGTACTGCTCCGTAAGGTTCAGCCCCTCGGCCGTCACGTAGGTATCCGCCTCCGCGCCCTGACGGACGGACTTCATCTTGGCCTTCAGGAACAGGCATACGGCCAGAGCCAGAATGATGCCGATACCCAGCGCCATAGGCAGCACCTTGATCAGCGGCTTTCTGACGGGGTGTCCCTGCTCGGCAAGACTCAGATACTCGGCGCAGGCGTTCAGATAGTCCCTGAAGCCGCCCGCCCAGTCGTCGTCGGCAAAGTTGTCGAGGAACTCCTCCGTCATCTGGTGGCGGCCATACTTGTTGACTGCGTACTCGGCGGTGCCGCCGTCGCGGACGTACAGGTCGTAGTCGCGGTCGTATGTGCTCAGCATCAGCATGATGCCCTCGCGGTTTTCGCCGATGCCGAAGCTGTTGTTGTCGTAGATGTTCACCGCCGCGTAGTGGATGTCGCTGTCATAGTCCTCGTAGTCGTAGATGGTGACGATGTAGACGGCGCAATCGTACCGCCAGGAGATCTCGTCGGCCAGCAGCTCCAGCTCCAGCCATTCGTCCTCGGTCAGCAGGTTCTCCGTATCGTACACGAACAGGTCGTCCTCCGTCTGCTCCGCCCACGCGGGAACGATCATCGTCAGCACCGCCAGCAGCGCCAGCAGGCATGTAAAAATTCTTTTTTTCATCTCGGCCGCCCTCCTTAAAACAGCATCATGATCAGTGCCGCGATGGCCGTCACCGGCGCGGCGATGGCGGCGAAGATCGCCCAGAACTTGCCCATATCCGTGGGCAGGTCGCCCACCAGCTTGCCGGTCTGCCCGTTCATGGCAAAGAGAAAGTCCTTGCCGTTCCACTTGGTATGCAGCATCCACACCGGCAGCAGCGCATAGTGTACCTTGCCGCGCCGCAGGCGAATGTCCTGCCGCAGGGGAACGCAGCTGTCATACGCCGTGGTGGTGCGGCGCAGCGCGCCCTCCAGAGACGCGGAGCACCGTCCGTCTGCCCGGTCGTGGCTCTCCTCCACCGTCACGTCGTACTTATCCGCCAGAAAGCCGGGCAGATAGGCGGTGGAAAAGGGCTTCAGACCGGCATAGTCATACGGCTCGATGGAGTCCATGTGGTCGTCGGGCATCTTGCTGGAGGCGTCCACCGGCACCTTTTCAAAGGAGATGGAGCCGCCGCGGTGCACGTCGTAGTGCTCCGTCTCGGTGATCTCGTAGTCGCCGCTCTCGTAGACATGGATGATCAGACCCTCATAGTCCACGGAGCCCTCCGCCTGACCGTCGAACATCCAGAAGGGGACGTACACACCCTGGATCTCCTCAATGTGATTGCCGTTGGTGAACGCTTTTGGCAGCAGGGGCTTACCCTTATAGTGGTTCTTCAGGGCTGCCACCGCGTCCTCCTTACTGAGCTTGAAGGGGATCACGAAGTCCGGCTTCAGTGCGCCGCTGAACTGCCCCGGCACCACCGTGGGGTTGCCGCAATAGGGGCAGGAGGTAGCGGCGGTGCTGGCGTCGCAGATCAGCTCCGCGCCGCAGCTGGGGCAGTTGTAGGCCTTCATGCCGTCGGCCTCCGCGCCCCAGTCGCTGTTGAGACTGGAGGTATCCCACCCCTGTGCCTCCATCTCCGCTATTTTCTGGCGGTTCTCCTCCGCCTTGGCGTTGGCCTTTTCCGTGGCCTCCACGGATTTGGCCTCTTTCTCTGCGTACAGAGCTTCGATCTGCGCCACGTCATATTTCGCGCCGCAGAAATCACATTCCAGCATACCGGAGGCGCCTACAAAGTGCAGGGGGCCGGTACATGCCGGGCATTTATAGTTGGTGATTTGGGATGCCATTGTTCTCTCTCCTTTCCGCTGCGGGAGCGGCCTTGAGCCGCTCCCGTGGAAAATGGCGTTCAGATATGAATACGGTCAGTCAGGGTCGATCAAAGGCTGAGGTTGTACGCACCGGCAGCCACCAGCTTGCCGTTGTCGCCGAAGAACAGGGTCAGGCAGCACGCCTCATCCTCGGCGGCGTACCAGGTGTATACACCGCGCTGGTACTCCTCCTGGTACTGGTACTCGGAGCAGTCCACGCCGATGTGCTCCTTGAGATCCGCATAGGTCAGCTTCGCCTGGGGATCGCCGTCGGTGAAGTAGTTCAGGCCGCCCAGATAGGTGAAGAATGTCTCATTCAGCACTTCCAGTGTTGCTCTGTCAGAGGTCACGGTCTGTGCGTCCGTGGATTTCATATCAATGCCGGGCAGAGCGCCGCCCTTATCCTTGCTGCCGCCGCAGGCAGTGAGGGAGAGCATCATCAATGCGGCCAATACAAGCGTGATCGATTTTTTCATGATAGAGTTCCTTTCTTTATTTACATAACGATTTGTTTTCCGCCCGCAGGGGCGGTCAGGGAAATGGTCAGCGCAGGGGCGCGCCGCAGTTCTGGCAGAACTTCTCGCCGGAGCTTTTGACGCCGCAGGACGGGCAAAAGGCGGGAGCGGCGGCGGGCTGCTCCGGCTGGATCGGCTGCTGAGGAGCCGCGGCATACGGAGCCTGCTGGGGCTGCTGGGGAACCTGAGAGTAGGGGCTGCTGGGCTGGCGGGGCTGCTGGACTGCCTGTGCGGGCTTGGGCTGCTGGGGCTGCCAGTCACCCTTCTGCACCTGCATGGCACCGTAGATATACAGGCCCGGCACCACCAGACTCAGCAGGATGCTCATGGCGTCGACGCTGCCGCCGCCCGCCACGTTCATCACGGAGGAGACCACCGTGATGCCTGCCACCACTGCGCCCCAGACCACGCACTTGTGGGCGTCGCCGCCGGTCTTGCAGGCCTTCAGTCCCTTCAGTCCGGCGATAAACTCCGCCACCGCCGCCGCCAGAGCCAGTGCCAGTGCCAGATAGAGCATCAGTGCCGCTGCATGGCCGTCCGCCAAGGACGCCAGCATCGCCACGCCCGCAATACCCAGAAGGCACGACACGCCCGCCAGCGCGCCGCCAACGATCATCAGAATCGAGGTCACTTTCAAAAATTTCTGTCCCTTGCTCATGTGTTGCTCCTTTCTTTCTCCACAATGTCCCTATTTCGTCTTGTTTTTGTTTACGCCTCCGGCGGCGCATACTCCGAGGAGACACCCATGAGAAGCTCCCGCAGGAGCTCCTCAAGGGCGGACTCGTACTCGCCGTTGTATTCCGCCGTAAGCGTTTCGCCTTCTCTCACGCTGGTGATGCTGAGGTGGCTCTCCATCCCGTCGAGGACGGACAGACCCTCCGGCAGCACCTTGGGTGGCTGGTGCCAGTTGTCCCGCAGGCACTGCTCCACCTCCGCCCACTGCTCTGCCGTCAGGGGCGCGTCTGTGCGCTCCACCTTCCCCCCGCTTCCCCCGGTGTCGATGCACCAGCCGGAGATGGTATACGCGCCGTCCGCCTCCTCCAAATCGAAGCAAAACCCGTGGTCGTAGCTTGAGCCGCTCTGCGTCCAGTGGATGCTCTTCAGCGTGTCAGCGTCCTGAAAGACGTTGGCAAACTCGTTCACCATGCCGTCACCGTCCGTTATGCGATCGGTGACAAAGTGCTTATAAAGACCCGAGATCGTGATACCCACCACAACGCCCGCGATAAGAATGACGATCATCTTCTTCATGGCTTTAGGGGCGAGGCGTGCCGCAGTTGGCGCAGAACTTGCCCTTGTTGACCGTTCCGCACGCACACGTCCACTCGTCGCTGGCGGGCTTGGGCTGGCCGCATTCAGCGCAGAATTTGCCGGTGTTCACCGCGCCGCAGGCACATTTCCACTCGCCGGCGGGCGCGGGCTTGGGCTGGCCGCACTCGGCACAGAACTTGCCGGTGTTGCCGGCATGGCCGCAGGCGCACGTCCATCCGGCGGGAGCGGCGGGTGCGGCGGGCTGCGCCGCCGCCTGCTGCGCCTGTTGCTGCTGCCCCATGGCGAACAGGTTCTGGGCGTTCATGCCGCCGGCCTGACCGGCCATTCCCGTGCCCATAAAGGCCATAGCGGGGCCGGCAGCCGTGTTGGAGGCCGCCATCTTCATGGCGTCGCCCTGAGAGCCCACCAGATGCGCCGCCGCACGGGTGGGATCCATGAACGCCGCGTTGCGCTGCAGCTCCTTGAGCATCTTCTCGTCTTCCTCGTCCGCCGTCACGCTGGACACGCCGAAGGACACGATCTCGATACCCCGCAGGTCGCGCCACTTCTTGCTGAGCACCTCGTTCAGTGCGTCGGCCAGCTCCAGCGTATGGCCGGGCAGCTGGGAGTAGCGGATGCCGGTTTCACCGATTTTGGCGAAGGCGGGCTGGAGGGCGGTCAGCAGCTCGGTTTTCAGCTGGCTGTCCAGCCGGTCGCGGGTGTAAGCCTCGCCCACGTTGCCGCACACGTTGGTGTAGAACAGCATGGGGTTGGAGATGCGGTAGCTGTACTCGCCGAAGCAGCGGATGCCCACATCGATGTCGATACCGGCGCGCTGATCCACCACCCGGAAGGGCACGGGGGACGGCGTGCCGTACTTGTTGCCGATCAGCTCTTTGGTGTTGAAGTAGTAGATGCGCTGATCCTTGGGCGCTTCGCCGCCGAAGGTGAAGCGGTTGGCCATGTTGTTGAATACGTTTTTGATGCCGTCGCCCAGGTCGCCCACGAACAGGGACGGCTCGGTGGACTGGTCATAGGTGTACTCGCCGGAGGCGGCGCACATGTCCACGATCTTGCCCTGATCCACGATGAGCATACACTGGCCGTCCGCCACCGCGATGACAGAGCCGTTGGTGATGATGTTTTCGTCGCCCTTGGTGTTGCTGGAGCGCTTGGTGGTCTTTTTCTGACCCTTTACCGCCAGTACGTTTTCGGGAATGGCCTCGCAGTAGAAGTATTCCTTCCACTGATCCGCCATCACGCCGCCGACGCTGCCCAGTGCCGCTTTAATAAGTCCCATAGTTTGTGATCTCCTTTTCTCTGTATTTATTTCTGCCTATACCTATAATGGAATACCGTTGTTAATCCTCGATCCACCGGCCATCCGACCGCTCGCACCTGACGAGCCACACCATGGCTGAATCCTTCACATAGCGGTACAGCTCCAGATAGTTGTTGTCAATGACGGTCACGGTGTACTCTACGTTCTCCGGGCCACCCACCAGCTCCGCGTACCACTCGTCATTACCGCAGCCGTAGTACATGGGTCCCTCGAGGAACTTCACGCTCAGCCCGTCCAGCTTTTCGTGGTCGCCATATTTGTTGGTATATTCGTACCATGCGCCCATGCTCCATATGCCGCGCCCGTCCTCGGTCACGCCGTCAGCGCTCATGAACGTCAGCGTCAGGGACATTTCCTCGTCCGCCAGCTTATACCGATCGCCCTCGATCTCGCCCTCCACACCGACCCACTCACCCTCCAGATACCGCCGGTACTTTTCCATGGTGTAGTCCGTGTTGCCGCCGGAGGGTTCCTCGTCTCCGCCCACCGGGTCGGTCACATCCACCGGATCAGTGTCGCCGCCGGGCAGGGGCGGTGTGTCTATCGTGGTGCTGCCGTTGTTCTCCGGCTGCCCGTGAGGGATGAACTCCACCTGACAGGCTGTCAGGGTCAGTGCCAGCGCCAGAAGCAGCGCCAGCGGATACCACCGCCGTTTCATGGCTCACGCCCAGGGATCCTGCGCCACCGGGGTACGGATACCGCTGAGCGGGCTGGAATACTCCCACAGGAACCATTCGCCGGTGGAGGGCTTTTGCCGCAGCTTGATGGGGCGGGGAGAGTCCGCGCCGGGTGTGGCGATAAATACCCGCAGATAGCCCGGTTCAATGTCCTGCGGACGGGGGTCGGCCAGTACGTCCAGCACATAGGGCTGGGTGGGAACGTAGCTGTTCTGGGGCGTAGCCCCGGCGAAGTACGCCAGAGGCAGATACTCCTTGCCCCGCAGACGGTCCCGCAGGAACTGGCTGTCATAGGGGGTCATGGGGCGGGGACCCCGCAGGATGTTCATGGCCTCCACACCCTCGTTGGGATTTTTTACATACAGGTTCAATGCGCACAGGAAGCCCGCCACCACCTCGTCTGGGGTGTTCAGGGGCAGGTTCCGGAACTCTGCCAGCGAAGCGGGCAGCGCGTTCAATGTCACTTGCATATTTCGTCCTTCCTTTCTCTGATTTCCGTACCGTTCGTCAGCTGTCGCCTCTCACGCTGCTGGAGAAGGTGGCGGCCGTGTAGAACTCGTCGCCGTCACGCGGCACGAAGTACAGCACGTAGTAGTCACCCTCGCCGTTGTACCAGCCGTAGGCGTGCTTTTCACTGTTCCAGCTCCTCTCATCCATACCGGTATGGGGGATGCCGTCCTCGCCGCCCAGCATGGCCTTGATGTCGTCATAGGTCAGCTTCGAGGACTTGGCGGAGCTCATATCCCACAGCTCCTGACGTACCTTCTGCATGGTGGGCAGATCCGCCCGGCCGGTGGCGTCGGGATTGGACTTGCCGTACTCGCCCTCGCCGTTGGAGGTGGTGCGCTCGAAGGGATAGTTCTCCGGCAGACCGCCGTTGTCGCCGCCGTCGGGGATGGCAGCGGTGCTGCCGCTGCCGTCATCGGGGATCAGACCGGTGTCGATCTCGTAGGTATTGGCGATCTCCATAAAGGTCTTGCCGCGGTAATACTCCACGGCGTCCACCGGCAGGGGCATAAAGTCATCGTCCGTCCAGTTCTCATCGTCCAGATGCCGCAGGTTGGCCAGCAGGCTGATGGAGCCGTCCACCAGATCGGAGTCCACCTCGCAGCTCACATACAGGGCGCCGGTCTCATCCACGGACAGGATGCCGTCCTGCATCTCGCCGCCCATGAACTTGCCCCGCAGCTCCAGACCGGTGTCGTCATCGGGCACCACGCGGGCATAGGTGTTGGCGAAGTTGAAGTCGTTCTCGCCCTCCAGATACATGGCCAGCCAGACCTGGCAGCCGCCGTTGCCGTCAAAGACCAGACGCGCCAGAATCTCATGGGCGGTATCGTTCAGCTCCTCGAATGCGCCGGTGGCATCCGTGAGACCCGCCATGCCGTGCCAGTCGCCGCCATAGACGGACGCAAAGTCGTCAAGAGACAGCTCCGCAGTGCCGGAGCCGCCGCTGCTGCCACCAGCGGTGCCCTTCCGGAAGGTCAGCTGCAGGTCAAAGCCGAAGTAGTCATTCACCGTGATCAGGCCGTCCTCCAGTGTGCAGTTGCAGATTGATCCGTCTCTGTCCAGCGTCAGGGCGCCGTCCTTATCCAGCTTCCACGCGATGGTCGTCGGGTCGCCGTCCAGCATAAAGCAGCCCGTACCGTCCTCTTTCAGCTCAATGTAGTTGTCACCCAGATCATACACCTCGTCCATGGGCACCCACTCGCCGAAGGACAGAACCGTCTCGCCGATGTACTTGCCCACCACGGGGTTGGTCTTGGAGCTGCCCTTGCCGCCTCCGCAGGCCGCCAGCGTCAGCGTCATCACCAGCGCCAGAAGCAGAGCCGCCAGCTTTTTCATGCTTTTCATCACCGTTCCTCCTGTTTTTACTGTTTTCTCCTATTGTTTCTTCCTGTCTGAATGTGCATATATCGGCACGTCTCACTTGAGACGGTTGCCACATTCCGGGCAGTATGCCGGGGCTGAAGCGCCCGGCTTGGGCTGCCAGCCGCAGGCTTCGCAGGTCAGCGGCTTCGCCAAGCCGCAGCCGGTGCAGAAGCTGCCCTCGTTTTCTGCCCGGCAGGCAGCCCAGCGTTCCGAAAAGCATCATGACCAGCAGCACACCTCCTATCCAGCCCTTCCATTTCATGGGCAGCTCCTCCGCTTCAGCCGTGTTTTGTGAATGAACTCTCTACCGGCTCGCCGCTCTCCTGTAAGAACGCCGCACAGTCCGTACACAGGTCAATATCCTCGCCCAGCAGGAAACACCGGTCACAAACCAGCCGTTTGCAAATGGGACACAGGCTGAAATGCTCCAGCGCCTCTGTGGCGGCCCACTCGAAGGCTTCCTCTCGCTCCCGCCGGTACAGCGCCTGAAAAATCACGCGCTTTCCTTCGCTCTCCGGCTGCATCCCCGCCTTGGAGAAGCCCTGCGCGGTGATGAACGGGTTCAAGCCGAGAGACAGCTGCACGAACACCGTGCCGAGGCTGTAAATGGCAATATAGCGCTGGGCGTAGGGCAGGGCATCCTCCGTTGCGCCGAACGCCAGCAGAATCGGCGTGTAAAAGCAGGAAAGCACAACCGTCAGCACTGCCGAAACGCACAGCAGCAGCGCCGTGCAGCTGCCCAAAATCCCCTCCGCCTTCTCGTGATTTCGCTGCCCCATGGCGA
>OLXV01001853.1_pt1 | contig 10308 bp, 7 predicted proteins | sample 1673481 | NCBI WGS metagenome assembly OLXV01 (sample SAMEA103958113, study PRJEB25191) | human gut metagenome
CAGGAGGAACCTATAATGGCAATAAGCGTATTTCAGGTACAAAGCCCGCTTTCTCAGGTAACGCGGGAACGCACGAACGAATATCTTAAAACCGTGGGCAGCGCCGTTGGCGAGGAGCTTGTGCGCGTTGATCTGGACGAATTTGAAAAGGCGCCCTTCGCGCTGGTATTTGTGGCCTCCGGCGGAAGCGAAGGCATATTTAAGGAAGGCTATGAGCGCATATGCAAAAAGCCCTGCTATATACTTACCAGCGGCGAAAGCAACTCCCTTGCCGCCAGCATGGAAATCCTTTCCTTCCTAAAGCAGCAGGGCAAGCGCGGCGAAATACTGCACGGCAGCGTTGAGGACGTGGCAAGGCGCATAAACGCGCTGAAGATGGCCTATGCCGGAATAGAAAAGTTGAAGGGCATGCGGCTTGGCGTTATAGGCGCGCCCTCCGATTGGCTTATCGCAAGCGATGCCGACGGCGCGGCGTATCAGGCTAAGCTTGGACTTACGCTTGTTCATATCCCCATAAGCGAACTGATAGAAGAAACCAAGAAGGGCGGCTACGAGCCGAATCAGTATACTCAGCTTCTCATGGCGCAGGGCTACGACAAGGCGGAAATGGAAAAGAGCCTTAATGTATACGGCGCGCTCAAGCGCATAATTGCCAAGTACGATCTTCGCGCGGTCACCGTGCGCTGCTTCGATCTTCTCAATACTGTGTTCACCACCGGCTGCCTCGGCCTTGCCATACTCAATGCGGAAGGTATATACGCCGGCTGCGAAGGCGATATCCCCGCCGCCGTATCCATGGCAATACTCGGCGCGGTATCCGGCCAGGATGTGTTCCTGTGCAACCCCAGCCGCATAGATACCGCCACGGGCGAAATGGTGCTGGCGCACTGCACGCTGCCCGTAACCATGCCGCGCAGCATCCGCCTTACCACGCATTATGAATCCGACATCGGCGTTGCCATAGCCGGTGAAATCCCCGAAGGCCCCTGCACAATATTCAAGGCCGCGGGCGATCTTTCCCGCTTCTTTGCAAAGCGCGGCGAGATAACCGAAAACCTGCACGAATCCTGCCTCTGCCGCACGCAGATAAAGCTTAAGCTTGACGATTTCTCCTACTTCCTCACCAACCCCATCAACAACCATCATCTGGTCTGCTGCGGGGATTATACGGACGCGCTTAACGAATTCTTTGCCCTTATTGGCTAAGGTTATGCCTACACGGCGCATCATACGGCCGGCGGACAGCCCGTTCGCCGGCCTTTTATGCCCACGCGCGGGAATATTTACACATGACGGCATAAATATGGCTCAAAAATGTTATATATAATCAAATTGCATCTTTTATTTCACAATTATTTTTGATAGAATAAATAGAACCATGCGGATAAATAATCGGCGTGGTCAAAAATAAACGGAGGATAAAAGCATAATGAAGAAAATTGCCGCTCTGATGCTGGCTCTGGTAATAGCCATAGCCGCTATCGGCTGCTCCGCTCCCGCGGATCAGAACCAGGACAACACTCCCGCTAACGACAACAAGGAACCCTATCGCGTAGCCATGGTTACCGATACCGGCGGAATCAACGACCAGTCCTTTAACGCTTCTGCGTGGGCCGGCCTGCAGAGGGCTCAGGAAGAGCTTGGCTGCGAAGTTAAGTACTTCGAATCTAAGACCGACGCCGACTATGCCCCCAACCTTGAGACCGCTGTTGACGAAGGTTATGACCTTATCCTGTGCATCGGCTTCCTGATGGCCGACACCCTTAAGGAAGTTGCCGCCAACTATCCCGATCAGACTTTCGCTATCGTTGATAATTCCAGCGTTGGCGATAACGTTATCGGCGTTAACTTTGCCACCGAGCAGTGCTCCTATCTGGTAGGCGTTGCCGCTGCCACCATGACCCAGACCAACAACGTTGGCTTCGTAATCGGCATGGTCAGCCCCGTCATGAACACCTTCGGCTATGGTTTCTATGCCGGCGTGCGTGACACCAACCCCGATTGCCAGATTCAGTGCTACAATGCCAACAGCTTCGGCGATGCCGCGGGCGGTAAGGCTGCCACCATCAATATGTACACCAACGGTGCGGACGTCGTTTACCATGCCGCCGGTGCCACCGGCCTTGGCGTAATCGAAGCCGGCAAGGAACAGGGCAAGCTGGTAATAGGCGTTGACCAGGATCAGTCCTCTCTGGCCCCCGAAGCCGTGCTGACCAGCGCCGTAAAGCGCGTTGACAACGGCGTATTCGCCCTGTGCAAGGACGGCGTTGAAGGCACCCTCAAGCCCGGCAGCGATGTCAACTACGACATCACCTCCGGCGCTGTTGACGTAGCCCCCACCGACACCCTGATGAGCGACGAGTGCAAGGCTGCCGTTGCCGCCGCCAAGGAAAAGATCCTCTCCGGCGAAATCAAGGTTCCCGCCACTACCGAGGCCTTTGATGCCGCCTACGGTTCCGATTACTACACCCTGGATGACTAATAGCTGAATAAGCGCATCCCTGCCCGAAGCATATCGGGCAGGGATTTGTTATAACAAATCCATTATCACATCACGCAAACACATTTTTATTTTAAGGAGGTGAGCCGGCTTGGAGGAAAACGGGCGCATAGACATGAGCCGCCCCACGGTTGAAATGAAGAACATAGTTAAAATGTTCGGCTCCTTCAAAGCAAACGACGGGATTAACCTGACCGTTCACAAGGGCGAAATACACGCCATATTGGGCGAAAACGGCGCGGGTAAATCCACGCTTATGAACATATTATACGGGCTGTATCATCCCACATCCGGCCAAATATTCATAAACGGCAAAGAGGTTTCCATATCCGGCCCCAATAAGGCGATAGAGCTGGGCATAGGCATGGTGCATCAGCACTTTATGCTCGTGCAGCCGTTCACCGTGGCCGAAAACATAATACTCGGCATGGAACCCATGCTCCCCGGCGGGCGGGTGAACATGAAGGCGGCGCGCGCAAAGGTGAACGAAATATCCGCCCGCTACGGCCTGCAGGTGAATGCCGATGCCAAGATTGAGGACATATCCGTAGGCATGCAGCAACGGGCAGAAATACTGAAGGTGCTGTACCGCGGCGCAGATATATTGATACTGGATGAACCCACGGCCTCCCTTACCCCGCAGGAGATAGAAGAACTTATCGAAATAATGCATAACCTTGCGCGCGAAGGGAAAACCGTTATACTCATAACCCATAAGCTGAAGGAAATAAAAGCCGCTGCGGATTACTGCACGATCATCCGCCAGGGCAAATATATAAACACCGTAAGCGTTGCGGACACTACGGAGCAGCAGCTTGCCGCCATGATGGTCGGCCGCAGCGTTGAGTTCAAGGTGGACAAGGCCGCCATAGAACCGGGCGAAGTGGCGCTGGAGGTGCACGATCTGCACGCCAAGGATTACAGGAACGTTGAAGTGCTGCGCGGGCTTGACCTTACCGTTAGGAAAGGCGAAATAGTAGGCATAGCGGGCATAGACGGCAACGGCCAAACCGAGCTGGTGGAAATTCTTACCGGCCTAAAGAAAGCAACTCACGGCGCAATCACCATGAACGGCCACGATGCTTACAACAAAACGCCGCGCCAGCTTTTCGACATGGGCATTTCAAGCATCCCTGCGGACAGGCATAAGCACGGGCTGGTGCTGGATTTCTCGGTTGAGGATAATCTTATTCTGCAAAACGCGGACGAAAAGCCGTATTCCAATCACGGCGCGCTCAATTTCAAGGCCATTGACGAGCACGCCAGGGAGCTTATTGAAAAATACGATATTCGCCCCCGCGGCTGCGAGCATGAACCGGCGGGCGACCTTTCCGGCGGCAACCAGCAAAAGGTGATAATTGCAAGGGAGGTTACAAACGACAAGGATTTGCTTATCGCCGTTAACCCCACGCGCGGGCTTGACGTTGGTGCGATTGAGTATGTGCATAAGTACATTGTGGATCAGCGCAACAAGCACAAGGCCGTGCTGCTGGTAAGCTTTGAGCTGGACGAGGTAATGAGCCTTTCGGACAGGATAGACGTTATATTCGAAGGCAAGATAGTCGGCAGCGTACGCGGAAGCGAAGCGGACGAAAAGCAGCTTGGATTGATGATGGCGGGAGGATCGGCGCATGAAGAATAGCATAAGCACAAAGCGCTTTATTGAAAAGCTGCAGGAAAGCGCGTTCACCTATACGCTGATTTCCATAATAATCGGCTTTATAGTTGGCGCTATCGCCCTGCTTATCGCCGGCTATAACCCCATCGAGTCATATGGCAAGCTGTTCGGCGTTATATTCCGCTCCACAAAGAATATTTCGTATAGCTTCATTGAATATTCCGTGCCGTATATACTCACCGGCCTTTCCGTCGCCTTCGCATTCAAAACAGGCGTGTTCAATATAGGCGCGGAAGGTCAATACGTTATGGGCAGCGTTGCTGCAATGCTGGTTGGCGCGTTTGTTAAGGCCCCCGCGTATATACACATTCCCCTCTGCATAATCGCCGCGCTTGCCGCGGGCGCGCTCTGGGGCGGACTGGTAGGCTTTTTGAAAATCCGTTTCGGCGCGCACGAAGTGCTGTGCATGATAATGTTCAACTGGATAGCCTACTATTTTTCAAACTTTATCGTAAATCTTGACGGCGTGAATGTGGGCGGCGGCAAAACCTGGTCCGTACCCATTGCCGATACGGCAAAGATAACCATATCCGATTGGCTGCCCGGCCTTTCGCCCAAAGCGCACTTCGGCGTGTTCATCGCACTTATATGCGTTGTGGTGATCTATTATATAATCAACCGCACAACGCTTGGCTTCAAGCTTAAGGCAGTCGGCTTCAATCGCTCCGCCGCGGAATATGCGGGCATAAACGCCAACGGTTCCGTACTTACGGCGCTGAGCATATCCGGCATGCTCGCTTCCCTTGCGGGCGCGCTGCAGGTTATGGGCGTAACGTATAAGGTCAGTCAGTTTGCCGGGCAGGAAGGCTACGGCTTCCAGGGCATAACCGTTGCGCTTATAGGCGGCACCAATCCTTTCGGCGTGCTGCTGGGCGCAGAGTTCTTCGGCGCGATGAAGTTCGGCGGCACGCGCTTCGATGCCCCGAGCGAGATAGTTGACATAATAATGGGCTGCATAGTGCTGTGCATCGCCATATCAAGCCTGCTCAGGATGATGATAAGCAGCAACAAAAAGAATAAGGGAGGCGTATAACATGGACCAGTTGCTTAAAACGCTCGGCATTGTGCTTAATGCCACGCTTATGTATACTCCCCCGCTGCTGTTTGCGGCGCTCGGCTCCTGCTGCTCCGAAAAATCCGGCGTTATAAACATCGGTATAGAGGGCATGATGACAATAGGCGCCTTCACCGGCGCTGCCGTGGGCTATTTTTCCGGCGATCCTTGGCTGGCGTTCCTTTGCGCGGGCCTTGCGGGCATGGTTTTTGCGCTGATACACGGCTTTGCCTGCATAACCTGCAAAGCGGACCAAACCATATCCGGCACGGCAATAAACTTCCTTGCCAGCGGCATTGCCGTTTACGTTTGCCGCCTGCTCTTTGCAGGCAATACGGAAACGCACCCAGTGCCCAATAAGCTCCCCCGCATATTCAACGGCCTTTTTGAATGGTGCAACGCCAACCTTGGCGGCAAATGGGGCGAAGCGTTTGCAAAGAACGGCTTTCTTGACAACGTGTTCAACACATACGCTTCCGCGTATATAGCGTTCATATTGGTGCTTGTGATATGGTTCGTGTTCTATAAAACGCGCTTCGGGCTCAGGCTCCGCGCCGTGGGCGAGCATCCGCAGGCGGCGGATACGCTGGGCGTAAACGTGTCGCTCGTGCGCTATATCTGCGTTGCGCTTTCCGGCTTCCTTGCCGGCCTTGGCGGGGCGAGCATAACGCTTGCAACGGTTTCCGTGTATCGCCCGTCCATAGTTATAGGCCAGGGCTTCATTGCCATTGCCGCGGTAATATTCGGCAAGTTCAAGCCGCAGGGCGCTATGCTTGGCTGCATACTGTTCGGCTTCTGCAACGGGCTGAAGGTAGTCGTCGGCTCAAGCGGCTCCATACCGGTGAACATAATATCCATGATACCGTATGTTGTCACTATAATCGCGCTTATACTCTTCGTTGGCAAGGCGCATGTTCCCGCCGCGAACGGCAAGCCGTATATTAAATCAAAATAATCAAAAAACTACACGGCGGGCGCAGCAGCCAAAGGAACCGCTTTACCATAATGTAACCCTGCAATATCAAAAGGGCGAGCCTTTTCGGTTCGCCCTTCTTTTATTCTGCAAAGATTTAGCTGCGCTTGCGGCTGCGCGCTGCAACAAACGCTGCGGCGGCCATTACGCAAAGCGCTATGCCCATGTACGCCGTGCCGGAATCGCCGGTCTGCGGGGGCAGGGGCTTGGTGGGAGGAATCACGGGAACGTAGTCATGGTAATCATAATAGTAGCTGTTGGTTACGGCAACGCTCGCCGTGCCGTTTTCGCCCGTGCTGACATATATTCCGTTTGTCCTGGGCAGATCGTACCCGGCCACGGCCCTGCCGGTGCTTACGGCGGAATAATTCGCGCCTGTGAACACATAGCCGCTCAGGTTCGGGCTCTGCTCCGTCACTTCATATACGTTATAGCCAACCTCTATCGTTGCGGAATAGGTATTGTCGCTGTTGCGGTTAAGCACAACGGCCATTGCGCTGCCCAGCGTCATGCCGTCCTCGTTCATGGGGCGCACATACACGGTGAAGCTGCGGGGCAGGTCGTAAGCGTAAACGCCGCGGAAGCTCTTGGTTATGGTCAGCTTGCCGTTCTGGGGCTTCTGCTCGGCATACCTGTTGGTTATTTCAACATGGCCCTCCGCCATGTTCTCAAGCACTATTTCCTGCGTAGTCTGGCCGTTTATGGTTATGGTGGTGGCTTCGCAGTAGTAGCCGTTTATTTCGGTGCAGCCCTTCTCCTCTATGGTGTATTTGCCGGGGGCCACTTCAATATCAAGCCTGAACCCATTAGCCTTGTTCAGCTTGTGCTCGGCGCCGTTCACGGCAACGGTAACCTCGTAGCCTTCGGGTTTATCCACGCCCTCAACGGTTTTCTTTATGGTCAGATTCGCCTTAGGCTCTTGCTTTTTGGAGTAGGTATTGGTCACGGTAACGGTGGCTTTGCCGCCCTCGGCAAGCGTTATGCCGTTATTCGCGTCAAGATAGCTGTATTCGGTATTTACGAAGTCGTAACCATCTATGTTGGACATATCTGTCTCGGTAACGGTGTAAGTGCCCGCGTCAAGCTCTATTGTCCTGCTGAGCTCGCCCTTTTTCAGGGTTATGGTCTGATTGCCTACGGTTACGGTAACTTTGTAATCATCGGGCAGTTCAACGCCGTTCTCAAGGCCCTCAACCTTCTTTATCACGGTCAGCTTGGCCTTTGGGGGAACGCGCTCGTATTTGTTGACGATGGTGATATCGGCCTTACTGTTGTCCGATACAGACATGCGGAATATTTTGTTTATACCGGTTCCATCATAGGGACGGCTTTCCTGCGTATCCATGCCTGTAAGCTGATAGCCGTTTATATCTGTGAAGGCAACTTCCTTTATGTAGTAACGGTCCTCTTCAAGCTCAAGCGTATGGGAGAAGCTGTTCGCCTTGTTCAGCTTTATGTTTTCATTCACCGACTTATCCGAGTTATACACATTCACGGTAACTTCGTAATTATCGGGAACGTCAACGCCTTCAACGGTCTTCTTTATGGTAAGCTTACCGGGCTTTATTACCGTGCCATGCTTGACATATTTATTTGTGATAATAATAGTCCTGCCGTCGTCGTCCTCATCAAATGTTATCTTGAAGCCATTGGCTATATTCCGCTCCCAAATCGTCGCCTTTACGAAATCGTAATTTGGAATATCGGACTTATAGGTTTCGCTTATAGTATATTCCTTGCCAACCTCAACCTCGAACTCTACCTCCATAAGGTTCGCTATGCTCATGGTCTTTTCTTCGTCGCCGACCTTCACCTTTATAGTGTAATTCTCCGGAAGCTCTCTTATGCCGTCGCCATCTATGGCCTTACATATTTTAATCTTTATCTTCCCCGGTTCGGGAGTGGGGGTAGGCGTGGTGTCGATTTCCCACTTGGCTACAAGTTTTGCGTGGGTATATACGTTAAGGCTCTGTCCTTCGCCTATGTTGCTGCTCGTGCCTACCTGCTCGGAGAAGGTCAGCTCGTTGCCGTTCCTTGTGCATTTTGCATAATAGGTCACTTCCCAGCCGAGGAACTGTACTTTCCAGTTGGCAACAACCGCCTTCACCTCGGTAGTCACGCTGTTGGTGGTATGCTTCCAGTTCTGTATGTCGGATGGTTGGCTATAATTATAAGCGAATTTGGTATATTCCACGAAATTGCCCTCGCCACTGCCGTATGCGTTGCCGCTGCCCTCGGTTGTCCACCATGCGCTGTTATTAAGCGCTTCGGCAAGCTTGGCGTTATCCCCGCACAGGGTCAGCACATTGCCGTAGTCGTATTCAACATAAACGGGCTGCGGTATGGGCGCAACCTGAATAAGTATATAGTAACCGTGGTTGCTGCCATTGCTGCTGTGGCAGAAATTCTTGCTGTTAAGCGGAATGGACAGCTTGAACGTGCCGTCATCCTGCTTTACGGATCGAGCAAGGCTGAAGGGAACGTCATAGGCATTGCCCGCGCTCCATGTTTTGCAGCTGTACGGGCTCCGGCCGTGCGGGTCTATGCAGGCCACAACTATTCTGGATACATAGTAGCCCTTCTCTGCAGTTATGGCAAGCTCCACGCTCTGCTCGTTCCGGTTGCTTGCGGAAGTATAATAGCTGCTCAGCGCAGTACCGCTGGCTGCGCCTGTTTTGTTGGAATCCTGCCACGTAACGGCGGTGCCGTTCAGCGTAACCGCGGTCACGCCCACGCCGTTCTTGCTTGCATTCCGCCCGTTGCTTACTTCAAAGGTATCGTAAACAACCTTTATGCTGCCGTCCCAGTTTTCCTGATTAAGGTAGCTGCCCTGCTGACCGCCGGGATTACCGCCGCCACCGCCGGGATTACCGCCGCCGGGTCCCCAGCCGCCACCGCCATGGCCGCCGTCCCAGCCGCCCTTATCCGCGAGTGCGATGCCCGGAATAAGCGCAAGCGCCATTATCAGCGCCAGTGCAAACGCCAAATACTTTTTCATTTTTTCCTCCTGTTTCCTATGTTTTTTCACCACTCACACGCAGCCATGCTTTTCTGTACCGGCATACATGGATACGCGTGTGTATATTATAGCATGGCTCCTCAAGTATGCTCAACATAACAATTTTTATTCAATCATTATATATTTTTAGTTCGATTAATCAAACAAGCGCATGGCATAGCACCACGCGCCCGTGTGTCTCGCTTTTTTCAGCCTTCCATCTGCTTCCCCAGGAAATTCGCCGCCGTTTCCGTGGCCTTTTGCTCCGCGCGGCCTATGGATGCGTTCTCGTCGCGGCTGAGCAGCATCACCGCGCCTATCGGATCCCCGGCGCAGATTATCGTGGCTATCGCCGCCGCGGCAAAGGGCTGCGCCCCGTCCGCAGTAATGTGCGGCGCCGTGCCGCCGTCCGCCCCAACGCACAGCCTGCCGCGCCTGTCCATCAGCTCCTCAAGGTCGCTGTGTATGGGCTTATCCATCAGCTCCTTGCGGCATGGCCCGCTCGCGGCTATCACCGTGTCCTTGTCGCACACGGCCGCCGTCATCCCAAGCGCCAGCTGGAGCGATTCCGCGTATTCCTTCGCAAAGTCCCCCAGCTCCCCTATCGGCGAATACTTTTTCAGTATCACTTCGCCCTCGCGGTCGGTAAATATCTCCAGCGGGTCGCCTTCGCGTATTCTCAGCGTTCTTCGTATCTCCTTCGGAATCACGACACGCCCAAGATCATCGATCCTTCTCACAATTCCTGTAGCTTTCATAGTGCTCCTCCTGCATAATTTCCATATCGTGTGTCTTATGGATAGTATGCGGAAGACTTCAAAATTTATACACCATCACAATCCAAAACTAATAGCTGAGCTGAATGATCTGCCCCAGGAGCGTCCGGGCAAGCTCCATCATGGCAGCGCAGTCCTTCTGCTTATTTCTGCGGTCCACATATAAGAAATACGGCTGCTCCGCCATCACAAAGCGGAGTTCATCCCCATAGGAAGCCACCAGCTCCGGAATCCCGGCTGTATCCAGCTTCGCGTTCTGATACATGGTCAGGCGGATTTCCTGGCGGTTAATGCGCACCTCGGTCACATAGGCCTTGTGTCCCATGGCC
>OLXV01001857.1_pt1 | contig 10303 bp, 14 predicted proteins | sample 1673481 | NCBI WGS metagenome assembly OLXV01 (sample SAMEA103958113, study PRJEB25191) | human gut metagenome
GAAAACCGCTATAAACGAGCGGAAAAAGTATTCCCGATAAGTTTGGGAGCAGGAGACCGCGCGTTCGAGCCGCGCTACTCGGACCAAAAGCCCCTTGGGATCCATGATCTCAAGGGGCTTCTCTTATTCTTATATAGAACGTTATATAGAACGTTTCTGGAATGAAATAGTGTCGGTTTTCCTTTTAGTGTGCTATAAATAACCGCAAAAGGTTGGGCAGGGGTTCGGCTTTTTTACTGCGCTTTCAGAGCACGCTCCCACTCGGCCTCTTTAAATCCGACGAGGACAAGATCGTCCCCGACCAGAAGCGGGCGTTTGACCAGCATCCCGTCCGCAGCAAGAAGCCGCAGCATCTCCTCCTCGCTCATGCCGGGCAGCTTGTCCTTGAGTTCCATGGACTTGTAAAGCAGACCGCTGGTATTGAAAAATTTTTTCAGCGGCAGGCCGCTGCGCTCGTGCCACGCCGCCAGCTCGTCACAGGCGGGATTCTCCGTCTTGATGTCGCGGAGCTCGTAGGCGATTTTGTGCTCGTCCAGCCACTTTCGCGCCTTCTGGCAGGTCGTACACTTGGGGTAACAGATAAATACCATAGTCTTTCGCTCCATTTCTGTGTTTGGGTTTTTATGATAGCACATTCCGTAAGAACGGGCAAGAAACAGGATAAAAAAGCCTCCCGTCCGACGCCGGCGCATGTCCACCGGAAACCGAACGGGAAGCGTTTTGGAGGATTATAGATTTGCGCTCTTAAAACGAAGCGCTATATGCTCGGCAAGCAGGGCGATGAATTCGCCGTTTGTCGGTTTTCCTTTGGCTCCGGAGATGGTGCCGCGGAAGATTTTCTGCTGCATCTCGAAGTCGCCGCGGTTCCATGCGATCTCGATCGCATGGCGCATTGCCCGCTCTACGCAGGCAGGCGTCGCAGAAAACCTTTTGGCGATCTCCGGATACAGCACCTTCGTTATTCCGGCGACGGAGCCCGTACCGCGGATCGTAAAAAGGATCCCTGCACGCAGGTATTGAAAGCCTTTAATATGCGCCGGTACGCCCATCTCGTGGAGAAGGTTGGTGACGGCGCTTTCCAGATGTGCGGGCGCGGGAGCCGGCACCTTCGGCGCGGGGGCCAGTCCGGGGACGGCGGCAGGCGGTCTCTTTTCCGCCTTCGCGTACTGCCGCAGGCACTGCAGAAGCGCTCCGGGGTCGCAGGGCTTGGGGATAAAATATGCCGCGCCGAGTCTTGCGCACTCGGCAACAATGGCGGCGTTGACAAATCCGGTGAGAACGACTACCGGCGGCGCGCTCTCCGCTTCGGCAAGCCGGCGCAGTACGCTCAGTCCGTCGAGCCGCGGCTGAACGAGCTCCAGCAGCACCACATCCGGCCGCAGCGACTGGATTTGAGAAAGGGTCTCCGTCCCGCCGGACGAAAAGCCTGCCGCTTCCATGTCTCTCTCCTGAGAAAGCGCAGCCGTTATCGTTCGTTGGAGATCCGGATCCGGGTCGGCGATCAGCACGCGAAGTTTCATAATATCGCCTCCATATCGATTTTTTCCTTCAGCTGATCTACTACACGGATAAAATAGCATATTTTATGTCTGATTTCAACAAATCCCCCATAAAGATGCCGTTAATTCGTTCGACAATATTCGGCAGGGGACAGCCGCGAACCGGCGCACATTTGCGCGGCAGGGAAGTCGTGGAACACGCTCCGCTTGAACTGGCGGCCATCTGCGGTGCGCTCACCGATCTGTACCCCATCGGCGAAGATGCTCTGATATTGTCAAGTATCAGGCGATATATACTTTGATTCACACAGGAACGCAAATAAACTATTGGTTTGTTTTTCCCTCGCTCGTCAGAATTCGTCACGGCGGCGCGGAATGCGCATAATCTCCCGCGGTTGGTAAACAATAGGTTTGCCGGACATTAAAAACACAAGGGAGAAGATAAATATGAAAGCAACCGGAATTGTTCGCCGCATCGACGATCTCGGCCGCGTCGTCATCCCCAAGGAGATCCGCCGCACCCTGCGCATCCGCGAGGGCGACCCGCTGGAAATCTACACGGAGAAGGACGGCGAGGTCATTTTCAAAAAATACTCGCCCATGGGCGAGCTGAGCAGCTATGCCGCAGAGATCTGCGAATCGCTCTACAAGTCCACGGGCGGGACGGTCGCCGTATGTGACCGCGACAGCATGATCGCCGTATCCGGCGGCGGGAAAAAGGAACTGCTGGAAAAACCTGTCAGCAAAGCGCTGGAGGAGATCATGGAAAACCGCCGCGCCGTGCGCACGGATTCGGGCAGCCGCGCGCCCCGGCCGGTCGAGTCGGCGGAGGATCACGCCATCGCGGTGGCCGCGCCGATCCTGGCCGAGGGCGACGTGCTCGGCTGTGTGATGTTCCTCTCGCACCCGGGTTCTCCGGCGGCGACGGATCTGGAATTCAAGCTCGCGCAGACGGTGGCGGGATTCCTCGGGCGGCAGATGGAGGGCTGACGGCGAAGACCGTCAAAATATTTTTTCGTTTGGGTGTTGACGGGCGGCACAAACTGTGGTAATATAACTCTTGCAATATCGCGGGGTAGAGCAGTTGGTAGCTCGTCGGGCTCATAACCCGGAGGTCATTGGTTCAAGTCCATTCCCCGCAACCATTAAGAAAACCCTGTAATCTCAACGGTTACAGGGTTTCTTCTTTTTTTACGCGCCGTGGAAAAACCGGCGTAAAATCCAAATTTGGGGAACATTTGGGGAACAGCTATCCCAAAATGCCCCTTTATACTGTACGGTTCTGCGTGTGCGGAGCCGCTATTTTTATGCCCTGCGGCGTATGAGAACATCCGTGATTGTGTCCGACGCGGCGGCCTTTGCTTCTTCAATCAAATGCGAATAATAGTTTTCCGTCGTGCTAACGCTTGCGTGTCCCAACATCCGCGAGACGGTAACGACATCCGTACCACTCGCAATCAGTACTGACGCAGCGGTATGCCGGAAAGCGTGCGGGTTCACGTGCGGCAGACCGTGGCGCATGCTAAAGTCGCTCATCCATCGTGTCCATGTCTGCGGATTCGTCGGTTTTCCGTCGTCCTGCGTGAAGATATACCCATATTCTTGCCAACGGTCGCCGTTCTTTAGGCGCGTTTCAAGCTGTTCACGCCTAAGCTGCTTCAAAAGCAAAATCGCTTCCTGCGGTATCTTCATAGCGCGGTGGTCGCTGGTTTTCGTCGTGTCCTCGTATACGCCGCGTTTGACGGAGTAGTACAGCGCCCGGTCAATAACGACTGTGCCAGTTTTCAAATCGATCTTTTCCCATTTTAGACCGGCGATCTCGCCCCGTCGAGCACCGGTAACGGCTATGAGGTAAATAAAAGCGCGATACTTCAAAGGCTCTGCGTCTGCTGCATCAAAAATCGCGTGCACCGTTTCCGGCTGGTAATAATTGGGCGGTTTTCTTTTCGGTCTCGGCGGAGAGGCTTTTGCGGCGGCATTGTACGGCGTTAACATTTCGCGTTCTGCTGTTGCCAAAATCGTTGATATTAGCCGGTGGTACTCCAGAATCGTCTTAGCGGCAAGCGGCGATTCGTCCCGCTCAAAGGTGAAGAGCGCTTCCGGCTTCTTATTCAGCGCCTGCGCGATCTTCTCGGCGGTTTCGCGGCTGACAGTCTCCGTAAACGCTTTCCGCAGCGTACAGGAGGAAATACCGGCACGCTGCGCCGCCTCTGTCCTTGTGCGCTTCTGCGCCTTTATAACGGCTTTTATATCTGTTCGCGCTGTAGCCGTCCCTTTGTCCTGCCGGCCACCGGATTTTGACAGTTTGGTGTAAAGGTTGTTCAAGTGAGCGGGGCGGATATCCGAGAGCTTCAAATATCCGATCTCCGGAAATATCTGCGCGAGCATGGCGTTGTAGCGCTCCAGCGTGCTTTCCTTGACACCCTGCCGCCGTTTCAGTTCAAGAACATACCCGGCGTATTCTTCAAACGTCTGGCGGTTATCCAGCGCAAAGCCTTTCTTGATCTCTTCCTCGAAAAGAGCGGCTTGCCGCTGCGCTTCCCGCTCGGCCTTGGCCTCGCCCCATGTTTCGGGCGGGGTATAGGTCTTGTAATGCTTCAAGAGCTTACCAGACGTATCGCGCCCCACGGTAACGGTGATCCGGTAGGATGTGCCGCGCTTTCCGGTGCGCTTCTCAATGCTCGCCATCTTCTTCACGCTCCCTAAGACTTTTTTCGCGTTGCTGTCTGCTGCGCAGCACATCCAGAAGCTCGCCGATGTATTCCATTGCGATATTACGCAGCACAGGAATACCGAGATCATAAGCGGGAACGTTTCCGGTATCCGATATATGCACGGTAATATCTGCATCGCTCGGCGCATTTGTATACGCCTTTACCGCCATTTCAAAAAGCGGCGCTTTCCCCCAGAAAAGCCAGGAAATTATATCGCTGACAAGCCTTTGCCGTTCTGCAATCCTTTCCACGGTCGCGCTATCTTCCGCTTGCTCTTTGCGATTCTGCAAATCGTACAGAATCGACAGCGCATCATTTGATAGACCAAGCCCACCGCACCCCGCAGCGTTGGCTACAGGGTCTTTCGCTGCTCCAGGAATACCCAAAAGCCAATCGACGGATACGCCGCATTTTACGGCAATATCACGGATTCCGAGTGCATCCGGTATTCTCTCCCCCGCCAGATAAAAACCCATTGTCGCCCGTGAAAGTCCGAGAAATTCAGCAAAAGCCACGTTTGACAGCTTCCCTTGAAGCTCTAAAAGCCGCTCCCGAAACTCCGGGAATCTTGCATCTGCTCGCACCATTGACACCCCTTTCAAAATCTTGAAACGTTTTTAAACAACCGAAGATAAAACAAATCCAGCTTTGTCTATGCATTGACTATAACTCGCTTTATGTGCTACGATATTATCATCGTAAACGAAGCGAGCCAAAAAGTCAAGGATTTTAGGAGGTCTTTTTTTATGGCGAACAAGGAATTTCGGCTCTTTGCCCGTGGCCACGGTGTACCGCTTTGGCGGTTGGCGCAGGCGGTCGGCGTCGGGGAAGCGACGCTCACGCGCTGGCTGCGTGTTCCGCTTTCCACGGAGCGGGAAGAGCAGCTACGGGAAGCAGTTTTGTGTATCGTGGAGGGCGAGGCAAATGGCTGAGGTTCTGACGATCAACGAGGCGTTGAAGCGGGCGCAAGCAGAGGGAATCCCATTGCCGGAAACGGCTCTGCGGCGTTGGGTCAAAAATGGCCAAATTCCCGCCGTGTATGCGGGGAAAAAGGCGCTGATTTTTTGGCCGAATTTGGTCAAGTTCGTGTGTGGAGGTGGAGACAATGGCGCTGGATTTTGAGTTAAACGAACTCATTCCTACTCTGGAAGAGCTTTTGCTTATCCGGCAGGCGTGTACCGAGGCGCAGGAAAATGCCGCGCGTGGTGGGATTTTGGCGGCTGCATGGCGGGAAGAGGCCGACCGGCTTGCGGAGCTGCTGGCTTTTCTGGAACGTCCGCAGAATCCCGCTCCCCCTGTCCCGCCGAAGCTCGCAGAATGGACGGTGCGTCTCTCTGTCCGCGCCGGGCAACTTTCGGACTATGATTCGCATTTCGTTGCTGATGCCGTGGAGACTGACGCGCCGGCGGTTGCCCCGCTGCTTGCAGCGAGCGAATGCAGCGGGAATTTTGCGTCTGCCCTGGCCTCCGCAGCGATCTACGTTCAAGGGGTCTTGATGCAACAGGCGGGCGGTGAAGAGCGTGGCTAACCGGAGAATGTTTGCCCTTTCCGTCGTTGACACGGACAAATTTCTTGAAATGCCGCCGAGTAGTCAAAGCCTGTATTTTGCGCTCGGTTGTCGAGCGGATGATGACGGTTTTTGTGCCAGTCCCAAACGTGTCGCCGCTCTGTGCGGCTCTGGTGCGGATGATATCCGGCTTTTGATCTCTAAGGGGTTCATTATCCCGTTTGACAGCGGGGTTTGCGTCATTCGAGATTGGCACGTGAATAACCATGTGCGGAAAGACCGGTATACTCCGACGCTGTATGCCGCAGAAAAGGCGCAGCTTGAAAGCTCCCCACAAGGGTACTACTCACTTGTCACAGACGGCGTTTCATCCGCCCGGTTGCCATCTGGTCAACCAAATGACAACCAAAATTCAACCAGCGGTCGACCCAGTATAGGAAAGGATAGAGTATATACTCGGAACAAGCCTGTTCCGAGGCGAGAAAAGGCATTTTCCGTTGATTCGGAAGCGTACAAAGCTGCATCTTTGTTAGCTGAACAGTTGGACAGCCGCAAGACTTCTGGCAAGCCGGAGAGCGAGGAAACAAAGCAGCGTTGGGCGGCAGACTTTGACAAGTGCAACCGGCTGGACGGCCACCCGTGGGAAGAGATTGAAACCGTTCTGCTCTTCTGTCAGTCAGATGCTTTCTGGAAAACCAACATCCGCAGCGGCGAAAAATTTCGCACACGATACGACACTCTTCACGACCGAATGGAGGCAGCACATGACCGAACCGGCTAATCTGGAGCTGAGCATTGCGGGGGCTATCTGCATAGACCCCCGCAGCCTTACCGCCATACGGGAAACGGGACTGTCTGCGGATGATTTCTCAAATACCGCCTGTTCCTGCCTGTATGACGCTGCCATAGAAGCCACCGACAGAGGCAAGACATTTGACGCCGTTACACTTTCCGAAGCGCTGGCGGGTGTTGTAGATGCCCCAGACCGTTTCATAGCAGAGTGCATGGAGATATGTCCCACAGCGGCAAATGCTCCACTTCATGCAAAGCTGCTGCATCAAAAGGCCGTCGCCGCGCGATTTCGTCAAGCGCTGCAAACAGCAATCGCGGAGGAAGAGGGAACGGCGCTCGCCTCTACCGTTGCTGGGCTTTCGCAGACCTTTCTTACGAAAGCCGAGGGGAAACGCTTTTCCCCACTCTCGGAGGCTTGCGCTACGGTTTACCGGCGCTTGGATGCACCTACACCGGAGGGACGAATTGACACAGCCTTTTCAAAGCTGGACAGGCTTTTAAAAGGCCTGTGGCCGGGACAGCTCTGCATTATCGGCGCCCGCCCCGGCGTTGGCAAGTCTGCCTTTGCGCTGCATCTTGCAGCAACCGCAGCGCAGAGCGGGAAGCGGGTGCTTCTCTTCTCTCTCGAAATGACAGCCGACGAGATCGCGGAAAGACTGATTGCACGAAACAGCACCGCCACGCTCGACACACTCATAGACGGCACAAAAGACGTGCAGCGCGTCCGGGAGATCGGCGACGTATGCAAGAGCCTTTCATCCCTCCCGCTCACGATCTGCGATCAGCCGGATATCTCCATTGCACAGGTACGCGCCAAGGCTCGAATGCTCCCGGATTTGTCGATGATCATCGTTGATTATCTGGGGCTGATGCAGACGCAGCGGCGGGATAATCGAAACCTTGAACTCGGCGAGCTGTCCCGCTCTCTGAAAAACCTTGCTTCCGAGCTGAAAATACCCATCGTTGCGCTGTCGCAGCTCAACCGGGGAACGGATGAAACGGAACAGCCGTCTTTGCGCTCCCTCCGGGATTCCGGCGAGATCGAGCAGGACGCCGGAAAAGTCGTTCTGCTTTGGAACATCGACCGAACGACCGGTACAGTCGGCGTATCCGTGGCGAAAAACCGAAGAGGGGCAACCGGCATTGTACAGATGCATTTCGACGGCTCACATATGCGCTTTTACGAGCTGGAAAGTGAGTACATACCGCCGAAGCCGAAACGAATTTTCTGATTTTATGCCCATTTTCCGGCATTTTTGCATGCCTGTGCGCACGTTCAACGCCTGTTTTTGTCAATCGGAATATGTGCAAATCATACACTAAACCCCATTTTTACCAAGGAGGAAACTATGAAAAAGCCTAAACCCTTCCGCATAAAACCCGCTCCCTATTGGGAAACCGAAGAGCCACAAACGGCAACGCTGAAATTCGGCGTCATTCGCCTTTACCCGCAGGCCGGAAAGCTCTGCTTTTGTTACCCGGATTACAAAGACCAATACGGCGCAACACGCATGGGGAAAACCGTTGCACTTCACGTTGACGACGTCAAGGCAAACCCCGAAGCAAAGGCAATATTCCGCGCTCTATGCGCAGATTGAGAGGTGACACATGAAGAACCCACCCAAGGACTTTACTTGTACTCCACGCGAGCTGGAACAGCAGATTGCAATATTTTTCGCAGATGCAGAGCGCGGACGAGCCCCGTTGACAGATGCGGCGCTGTGCTACGCCGTCGGTCTTTCCTATCCCCGTTACCGCTACATTTTGAGCGTTGCGGACAGGCTGGCCACCCGCGCAGAAACGCCGGACAAGCTCCCGCAAGACGTTCAGATTGAACATGCGCTTGTGCTGCAACGCGGCGTTCTTCGCCTAATCTCCTACTTGCAGGCGAGCAAATCCCCGAATGACATTCTTGCTTGCAAGCAAAGCTGGCTCGGCGGCTTCACAGACAAAGGCGCTCCCGAAGCCTCCGCCCCGCCTGCGGTGACTGTCATACTCAAGGGCGCAGACGGGCGAGACTTAACCCCGAAATAAGCAAAGGCGCTCACGGCTCAAACCGTGGGCGCTTTTTTGCTGGCTTTTTCATTTTTCGGCTTTGAATTTGCAAAAACGGGTACGCCTGTTTTTCTGCTACCCCCCTGTGGCCTTGTTAAACGCCGCCAGAGACGTTTTTACGCCTATGCCGCTGTAAGCGTATTGCCTAAATGTAAAATCGCTTATAAGGCGATTTAATAGCTTGTACGGCGATTTTGAGATTCTGAGAAAATGCAGCCGTCTACGTGTCTAATACTTGCTATACCCTTATGCGCAACCGCACCCCTGTTTTTCCGGGTGGGGGAGGGGGTAGTACTGAAAATCGGCATCGGCTATCAGATACCCACACACAGCCCGCAGGGGCTTTATTGTCCCGCTCTGCGCAGAGCAAGCCGGGAATTGCCGTTTAACCCTCTCTGTCCCGCTCTATTTGGTTTTCTATCGCCCGGTTGATGAATCCGTTGACGCTCTCCCCCCGGCTCTCTGCGTGGGCTTTGAGCTCTTCCTTGCGCCCTTTGGGAAGTCTTAGCAGTATTTTGTCATAGGCTTTATCTTCGTACTTCTTGATGCTCTCATAGCTTGTCTTTCCACCCAAAATAAACACCGTCCTTTCACACATATAATACGCGCGAAAGCCGAACGATATCTATAGGCAAATTCAACAAATTATACCGATATCTTTATGCATCATTCCATCTTGCATATAGATATCTATATGCTATAATTGCAAGTGTCAGGGGGCAAGGCGAAAGCGGACGGAGTACCGAAAGGGAAACAAGAACGCGACGCAAGAGCGGGACAGGATAAGCAAACCGCGACACAGTCCGGGAGATAAGCTTAACGCCACCCGCCGCCAGCCCCCGACAGAATAACAACCGGGAGGGCTTCACATGAAATTCAATCTGCGAAAAATCATGCTCCGGGCGTGGGAGCTGTACAGAAAAGGCGGGCTGACCTTTGCGGAGTGTCTGCATCGTTCGTGGCTGTCTGCCAAGGCCGAGCCGATCAACGCTGCGACCGTCGAGAGCGCCAAAGCCGCCGCAGGGGTGACGGAAGAGGCGAACACATGGAGCGGGTGGCGCAAGCTAGGCTATGAGGTCATCCACGGCAGCAGGGCGCTTTTCGGCTGCTCTCTGATCTGGGGCACAAAGGGAGACGGCGCAACATATCAGGCGCGATTCTTCGGCGCGTCGCAAGTTCAGCCGGTCACGGCGTGAGGGGGTGAGCACATGGAAGCCATCAAGCAGGCAATTATCAAGTTGCTGGACAGCGCGACAGATGAGGAGCTGCGGATCCTGTATCTGTTCGCCTCGCATCTGATGAAAGAATAAAGCACAAGAGACAGTCCCTAAAATGGGCTGTCTCTTTTCGTCGGCAGGACTGTGATTTTCTTGCAATCGGTTATAGTCACCGCGCCGGAATGTCAAGCCAAAGTTTCCCGGCGGCAATGGCTTGCTCATTCAAAATTTGGGGAACATTTGGGGAACAAAAGTTGTAAAACAGCGTCACAAAAGACCAGACAGCATAAAACGATAATTCCAAAAAGCATTGAAAATACAAGACTTTTTCAGACATAGCCAAACGTTATAAAAATCAAAAACACAGGCTCATAACCCGGAGGTCATTGGTTCAAGTCCATTCCCCGCAACCATTTCGAGCGGATGTAACTGATTTCAGTTACATCCGCTTCTTTTTTTACCTGAAAGTATTGACAGGAGCATCATTTGTGAGTATGCTCTCATGATTTAGCGGGAAAA
>OLXV01001860.1_pt1 | contig 10289 bp, 10 predicted proteins | sample 1673481 | NCBI WGS metagenome assembly OLXV01 (sample SAMEA103958113, study PRJEB25191) | human gut metagenome
GGCGGGCATCCGCGTGTTCGCCACCGGCGGCATCGGCGGCGTGCACCGCGGCGCGCAGGAGACGTTCGACATCTCCGCTGACCTCGAAGAGCTGGCCAACACCTCCGTCATGGTCGTGTGCGCGGGCGCGAAGTCCATTCTCGACCTCGGATTGACGCTCGAATATCTCGAGACCCACGGCGTGACCGTCATCGGCTACGGCACGAGCGAACTGCCTGCGTTCTACACGCGCAAGTCCGGCTTTGGCGTCGACTACGAGCTCGACACGCCCGAGCAGCTGGCCAAGGCGTTCCACGTCAAGCGCGAGCTGGGTCTGCGCGGCGGCTTACTCGTCACGAACCCGATTCCCGAAGAGTACTCCATGGACAAGGAAGTCATCGACAAGGCCATTGCCGAGGCCGTGGAGGACGCGAAGAAGGACGGCATCCACGGCAAGGCCACGACGCCTTATCTGCTCGCCAAGATCAAGGACCTGACCGGCGGCGACAGCCTGGATTCCAACATCCAGCTCGTGTTCAACAACGCGCGCCTCGGCGCGGCGGCGGCTGTGGAGCTCAGCAAGCTCGAAAAGTGAGATACTTTGTCATCTATCTCGCCGCGATCAATCTAATTACTTTCTGCGTCTACGGCGCAGACAAGCGCCGCGCCAAAATTCAGGGCGCGCGGCGCGTGCCCGAAAAGACCTTATTTGCACTCGCGCTGCTGCTCGGCAGCGCGGGTGCTCTTTTCGCAATGAGGGTCTTTCACCACAAGACGCGGCACTGGTACTTCAAGTTCGGCATCCCCGCGATCTTACTCGCGCAGATCGCGGCGGGGGTGTTCGTGTATGTGCGGTTTTTCGCGGCGTAAAAAATTTTTGGGAAATTTTCGGGTTTTGTGAAACAAAACAGACGTTTTTTGCGTCTAATCAATGAAGCAAAGGGAAACTGGGCGAAGAGGGAAGATAAAGAATTTATGAATTTTCCATTTTCCTGTTCCCTTATTTCCCGCGGCATGGTAAAATGCCATGTATGAGAAAGGCTCTGTGCGCGCGGAGCCGACAACAACAAACACGAAAGGATGAAGATCACATGAAAAAATTTCTCTCCTTGCTATTGGCTCTGACATTGGTCCTGAGCCTCGTCGTCGTGCCTGCAAGGGCGGCGGACGGGACTCCGCCAGCAACTCCTGAAATTACTGGGTTAACTGTTAACACTCCCAGTAATGTTAATCGCGGAGATAATGTAACTTTCACAATTAGTGGAACTCCTGCTATTACGACGGGTGGCACGGTTCAATCCACCGAGTACAGCTGGAATGTCGGCTCGTATTTTCGCATTAACGCCGGAGCTGGTACTGCCGCTTCTGTATCCGCAAATGCTATTGATGATACCACAGCAACAACGGTCTTTTGCACAGTAACCTGCACCTATACCGTTACTGAAAATGGGCAGGAGGTAACTAAGACCGCGACTAAACCTATTTCCACCGAAGAGTTTGCTATCGCTGACAAGCTCCTGCCGGGCGACATCACCACCGTCACCTTCAACGGCAGAACCTATTCTGTGACGGATGGCGCGGTCAACATCTCCCTTCTTGAGGGCGAGACGATCGATAATGCCAACAACAAGTGGTCTGCTGCCGCAAAAAATGGCTATGTAATCGATGACGCCGAGGGCAAGAAGCCCTCTTACGCGGGTGGAAAGCTGACCGTGCACGTCAAGGATTCCGCGCTGACGGCTGATGTGGGGGTCACCCCCGTCACCCCCACCGTGACCGCAGCGGCAAGCCTTACCGAGGTCATCTCCGGCGGCAAGACCACGCTCACCGCCACCTCCACCGGTCTCAGCAACGCCGCCACCTATGCGTGGTTCTACAAGATCGGTGACAGTAAAGAGTTTTCGATCGGCACGGGCAAGTCCCTCGTCTGGACGGTCCCCGCTGCAAACGACTACTCTGTTTACTGCAAGGCAAGCGAGGGCGATAAGCTCGCTAAGAAGAGTGAGCCCATCACGGTCAAGAGCCTTCCCGACACCTATACCTTCACTGTCGTCCCCGCAAGCGTTACGCTGACGCAGATCGGTCAGACCGCGACTTTGGCGGCGAACTTTGTGAATACCTCCGCTTCTCCCGCTGCCCCGGTCACTCCGACCTACTCCTTTGTTTCCGCCAACCTCAACATCGCAACTGTGACGAACCAGACGACCGCCGCGCCGATCGTAACGCTCAGAGCAAGCGGCTCTACCACTGTCACCGCAAAGGCGACCTATAAGGGCAAGGACTATGTGCAGAACATCCCCGTTACCGGCGCCCTGATCGAGGCGACCCTCAGTGCTGTTCAGAACGGCACTTCTGTGAACTACAGCTACAGTGATCTTGTCAACGCCGCGCAGGCCGCCATCAACAAGACCTACAGCACCGCCTACACCTACGAGACCGTCTATTCCCTCAGCGGTGTCACGCAGGTTCCCTCCACCACCGCCTACGGTGTCGGCACGAGCACTGCTTCGTACAACTATCCCGCCGGCGGCTCCGGCTATCTCTACTTCAAGGCAAATCTCTCCGGCATCGGCACTGCAAAGTTCACCGCCACCGTGACCACCCGCGTTGCCAATACCGCCGTTCCCAAGACCTACAGCGTTACGTTTAATGTTCCCGTAACGCCCAGCACGACCACCTATGCCGACCAGTATCCCGAGCCGGTCGCGGCTTACGGCAACACCTATCGCTATTACGTTCAGGTTCCCTCCGGCGCAAGGTATTACTATGTTGCCGGTGTGAACACCGAGCCTGTCGACTGGAACAACGGCAGCAGCCAGAAATACTATCCCACCACTGCTACCGCCAATCTCTATTCCCTGACCGACACCAACTTCATCAATGGCAAGTGCACGCTGTATGTCGTGACGCAGGGCACCGACAATAGGCTCTACTGCGGCACCATCAGCGTCTACAAGAAGAACTACAACATCAACTACAACGGCGTGGCCGGTGAGACCGTCCAGTTCGCACAGAGCGACTTCAACGACTTCATGAACAAGGTCGCTGAGGCCCGCGGCGACGCCAGCAAGGCCAAGTCCTATCCCTATGTCACCTTCGATTACGTGACCTTCTCCCTGCCCACCACCGCGCAGGGCACGCTGTACTATGGCGGCACCGCCATGTCCACCAGCAATTCCTCCGGCGCGTTCAACCGCAATACCAAGGTCACCAACCTCGATAGCGTGACGTTCGTCCCCAACGCCAAGTCCACCGCGAAGACCATCACGCTGAACTTCACCCTGTATGCGACCCGCTATTCCAGTTCCTCCACGAGCCGCGGCACGACCGTGAGCTACTCCGGCAGCGTCGTCGTCAACCTCGTGCGCGAGGACATCAAGTACACCGTCTCTCAGGGCGACAGCGTCCGCTTCGACGAGAGCGACTTCCTCAGCTACCTGCGCTCCACCAAGGGCTACAGCAGCAACTACACCATCGACTACGTGACCTTTGACCAGAGCGCCGTCTCCGCCGTCAACGAGGGCTCGCTCTACACCTACTACAACGGCTACAACTACGGCGGCTCCATCAAGACGACTGACAAGTTCTACTACAGCGCCACCGCCAGCCAGAACGCGATCAGCGACGTCGCGTTCCTCGCCAGCCGCTACGCCAAGACCGGCGAGACCGTCTACATCCCGTTCACCATCTACGCCCGCTACGGCACGACCGGCACCGGCACCCGCCAGCTCACCGGCACCGTGGCCATCAAGATCGGCCAGACGATGAACTTCATCGACGTCAAGACCACCGACTACTTCTATGATTCCGTCAAGTGGGCCGTGAACAAGGGTGTGACCACCGGTACGTCCAGCACGACCTTCTCCCCGTACAACCCCTGCAAGCGTGCCGAGATCGTGACGTTCCTGTGGCGCGCCGCCGGCAGCCCGGAGCCGACCATCACCCGCAACCCGTTCAAGGATGTCAACGCCGTCACGCACTCCAGCTACTATAAGGCCATCCTGTGGGCCAGCCAGAAGGGTATCGCAGCCGGCACCAGCACCACGACCTTCTCTCCCGATCAGGTCTGCACCCGTGCCCAGATCGTGACCTTCCTGTACCGCTACGCGGGCAAGCCCAGCGGCTATTACTCCAACCCGTTCAAGGATGTGGGCGCCACGAGCGAGGCGAGCTACTACAACGCCATCCTGTGGGCCTCCGGTAAGGGCATCACCACCGGCAGCAGCCCCACGACGTTCTCCCCGTATGCTTCCTGCAACCGCGCCGAGGCCGTGACGTTCCTGTATCGTTACACCAACGGACTATAATGCTTAAAACGAAAGCCCCGCTCAGCGGGGCTTTCGTTTTAGCTTTTTGCGCTCCGCGGCAGCGCACGCGCCGTAGGCGCGCACGTTTGCGGAGCGAGAAGTGTAAATCCTGACGCACACGCCCCAGGGCGGCTTCTCTTGCCGCTTTGCGGCAATTCACCTTCGGTCGCGGCGGAAAATGATTTGAATTTATTTCGCCGCGGAGCGGCGAAACTCTGCGAAGCGTTTTGGGGGGCGGGCCCCCTTGCCCCCCCTGTAAGGCGACTGACGGGGGCGAGCGGTTTGCGTTTACTCTTTTCCATTCTGTAAACTTTTGTTCAAACGCCTTTACGGGGGTCGAAAAAGCGTGTAGAATGGCAGCATCAAGATTTTAGGAGTGTTTTTTGTGAATAAATTCCGCGATGCCCTTTACCGCTTTATGTATGGCCGCAACGGCGTAGACGCGCTGAACTGGGCGCTCGTGATCCTTGAGCTGGCCGTGAGCATTCTGAGCTCGCTGATCCGTGTGCAGGGCGTGTCGCAGGCGCTGTACTTTGTGTCGATGGTGCTGATGTTCATCGTGCTCATCCGCATTTTTTCGCGCAATCTCGCGCGCCGTCAGGCCGAAAACGCGAAGTTTCTGACCTGGTGGACGCCGAAGGCGAACGCCATTCGCGGCGCGAAGGCACGCCGCGCCGACAAGGCGCACAAATACGTCCGCTGCTCCTGCGGCGCGTACTGCCGCGTGCCGAAAAACATCGGCAAGGTCGAGCTCACGTGCCCGAAGTGCGGCAAGAAAAGAGTCGTGAAAACGTGAAAGAAAAAATCCGTCCCGCGGGACGGATTTTTTTGTAAGAAAACCGGTTTTCCGCCGTCCTATAGACAGAAAGGGGGTGAGGGCGCTGACGAATTTTGAAGAGGTGTACGCCGTGTACTTCGACGATGTGTACCGGTATCTGCTTTCGCTGTCCGGGAGCGAGAGCGTCGCCGAGGAGTTGACGAGCGAGACGTTTTTCCGCGCGATGGACGCCCTCGACCGCTTTCGGGGCGAGTGCAGCGTGCGCGTGTGGCTCTGCCAGATCGCGAAGAATCTCTATTATTTGCAGCTGCGGCGCGAGAAGCGGCTTGCCCCGCTCGAAGACTGCCAGATCGCCGAAGAGAGCCACGAGGAGGAGTTAGAAGATCACAGCGAGGCCGCGCGCATCCAGGAATTGCTGCACGCGCTCAGAGAGCCGTACAAGGAGGTCTTCATGTGGCGCGTGTACGGTGAGAAGAGCTTCCGCGACATCGGCGCGCTCTTCGGCAAGACGGAAAACTGGGCATGCGTGACGTATCATCGGGCCAAGCGCATGATCCGCGAGGGATTGGAGGACGACTGAAATGGACAAAACTTGCAGCATCGTGCAGGACCTTCTGCCGCTCTATGAGGAAGACATGCTGCGCGAGGAGACGAAGGAATTTGTGGACGGGCATTTAGCGCAGTGCGCGGCCTGCCGCGCCGAGCTCGACGTGCTGAAGGCGGACGTGAAGCCCGCGCCCGTCAGCGCGCAGCCGCTGCGCGACTTGAAGCGGCAGCTTCGACGCAAGAAGCTGACCGCCGTGCTGCTGGCCGTCACGCTCGCGCTGACGCTGGCGACGGCGGGGTTTGCGTATCTCACCGCGCCGCAGTATTTGCCGTACAGCGAGACAGAGTGGTCGATCTCGCGCTCGCCCAGCGCGCTCGCGGACGACGGCTCGGCAGCGGATGGGCTTTCTGATCTCAGCGGCGCGGAGAGCATCTCCGTCAGCCTGCTTGTGCCGGTCTCCGGCGCAGAGGTCACGAACACGCAGGACCCCAACAGCGGCAAAACCATCTACTTCATCACCGCATGGCGCACGCCGCTCGACACATGGCGCGGCGCATTCGACAAAACCGGGGGCGCCCCGAACACACACAGCGCAAATGATCGCACACAGCGCGAGGCGGACGCACTGCAAGGCGTGCTCGCCAAGGCGGAGTCCGCGCGCACGCTCTTCACGCTCGACGCCGCGAATTGCACGGCAGTCTGCTATTCTCAGAACAACGGGCAGGACGATGTACTGCTCTGCGGCAGCATGAACGGCGGCATCATTTCTCTGCCGCGGCTGGCGCTCGGCTATTACGTTTTGCTATCGTTAGCACTCCTTATTACGCTGGGTATTGCATTTTTTGTCTGCCGCAGGAAGAAAACGGGCAAAGCGCTCGGCTATCTCGCGCTGATTCCCGCGAGCTATCTTGCCGGTCATCTACTCGTCAAGGGTTTCACGACGACGAGCTACCAGATGCAGCGCGACTTCTCGCTCATTATCCTCGCCGCCGCGCTGATCTACGCCGCGGTCATGCTGGCGATCAACCTCTGGCGGCAGAAGCGGGAGAAGGTGTAAAAGAGGAAGAGACGCATTCGCGTCTCTTCCTCTTTTACAATCAAATTCGAATGCTCAAGGCCCTTTGAGCAAAGCCGTGATAGTCCGCAAATGCGCTTTGCAGGCCGTCGATCCCCTGCGTTTCCCATCGGTCTGCCAGATACAACATACCGCACATACAGGCAAACTTTTCATAGTACGATCCGCAGACCGCCTCTTCAAGAAACTGCTTTTGCCTGTCTGGATCCGTCTCCGTAAGCGCGAGGCGCAGTTTGGCACGGCTTGCTGCTGCGACCTCGGTAAGCTGCGGTGTATGCCAGTCCACACAGTCGATTTCTGTCGCCTGATAGGAGAGAAGATGGGCGAATCCCTCATGAAATGTGTAAGCATCCAATCTTGTCAAATAGTCTGTACTTTCCAATGCGGCATCTGCCGCCGGATAGCGGTGTCCAATCAAGAGATGCGTAATCTCATGCGTCAGCAGATTCCGAATGATGCTGTCGAGCTGGTCGAGCTCCGCATAATTGCACCAACGGATGAGGTCAAAGATGAGATGTGCCTGCCCGTCGGGCGAGTGTGCCGCAACGGCGTCGTAAGGCTCGGGATAACCGACGATCAAATCAAGTGTCGGCTGTACCGCCTCCCAATCGGGGAAAAGCGCGTCCCAAATCGGGCGGTTGACGGGGACAAAGTGCGCAGCCGCTTTACAGATACGGCGTTCGAGCTTGCGCACAGTCTCTCGGAGAGCAAGATCCTCAGGCGGCGGAGTAAATGCATTCCTGCCAAGATCTGACGAAACCGAGGTGTGTTCAAAGAGCCATGAAGCACGAAAAGCGTCGACGCGGCTGCTCTCGATATATGCCTGTGCGATCGAACTGTCAATCAGCATTTTCAGTCCCTCTCTTTACGAAAAACCTCTTTTGCCGTAACAGACAAAAGAGGTTTTTCCTTGGCGCAGCGGGAGGGATTCGAACCCTCGTGAGGTTTCCCTCAAACTGATTTCGAGTCAGCCCCGTTATGACCACTTCGATACCGCTGCATATTCAGTTCGCTGTTATCAGCCAAACTATTATGCCATAACTTTTTGCGTCTTGCAAGGTCTTTTTTCGCATTCGGGGCATATTCTGTGCGTATGAAGACTGTCTATTTATCGGTACGCCTGAAAAATTACGAAAATGCGCTCGCGCTGGTCGGTGCGCCGCTCGCCGAAACGCCGGAGAACGCGGACGTTTTGCTGCTGTCCGGCGGGGGCGACATGCACCCGCACTTTTACGGTCAAGCGCTGAACGGCTCGGAAGATCTCGACGAAGCACGCGACGCGCGTGAGCTCACGCTGATTGACAACTTCCTGTGCGCGGGAAAGCCTGTCATCGGCATCTGCCGCGGGCTGCAAGTCCTCAACGTCTATTTTGGCGGCACGCTGCGTCAGCACATCGAGGGCCACAGTCAAATTGACGGCGTTGACCGGCTGCATGCCATCAACACCGCGCCGGGCCTTCTGCGCGAGCTGTACGGCACGCGCTGCACGGTCAACAGTGCACACCATCAGGCTATCTGGCGGCTGGGGACGGGGCTTCAGGTCTTCGCCTGCGCGGAGGACGGCACGGTCGAGGCCGTCGGCCACAGGACGCTCCCCGTCTTTGCCGTGCAGTGGCATCCCGAGCGGCTGTGCGGCGCGTTCGCGCGGCCGGAAAGTGCTGACGGTGCAAGGCTTTTGCACGCTCTACTCAGATAACATAAAAAAGCGCAGAAAAATTCTGAAAAAACGTTGACAAAACGGGACACTGATGCTATTATAACAGAGCTGACGATTTTTGCGGAGGGCGCATGCAGGTGTAGCACAATGGCCAGGGCACCAGCCTTCCAAGCTGGGGATGCGGGTTCGATTCCCGTCACCTGCTCCATTCAATTTGCGCCAGTAGCTCAGTTGGATAGAGCAACTGCCTTCTAAGCAGTAGGCCGGGGGTTCGAATCCCTCTTGGCGTACCATTTCAGATCTATGGTGGGTATAGCTCAGTCGGGAGAGCACCGGATTGTGGTTCCGGGTGTCGAGGGTTCGAACCCCTTTACCCACCCCACGAAATCGGGGATTGGGAGTGATCCCGATCCCCGTTGTTTTTGCCCCGATATTGGGATGTAGTGTAATGGTAACACACCAGACTTTGACTCTGATATCGTGGGTTCGAATCCCGCCATCCCAGCCACGTCAGATGTTTTCTGCCGGTTTCGGCTTCCCGCAGGCGGAAAGCCTTCGCCTCTGAAAACATCTTCCTTCCTCAGCCGCGAATCGCTGCGCTGGATTCGCGTCTGATATTTTGGATAGCAGATAACTTTTCACACCGATATGCCCCAGTAGCTCAGTAGGCAGAGCACCTGCCTTTTAAGCAGGGTGTCCGGGGTTCGAATCCCCGCTGGAGCACCAAAAAATATTCCCTCGCCTTTTGGCGGGGGAATTTTTTTCCGGCTGCTCCCGGGGAGTCGAAGTTTATCCCCGGCAGGGGAAATCCCCGCTGGAGCGCCAAAAAATCTCCTCGCCTTTTGGCGGGGAGATTTTTTCTGGCTGCTATACTGCGCTATCGCCATTGTCCGGCTCTGCGCGCACATAATCATTATCTACAATGATATCCACGCTCGCGCTGAGCCGGCAGGCATCCTGCAGAAAATACGGGTTTAGCCGAATGGACGGATATTCTCCGTCCTGATGCACCACAGCATAAATCGTCAAGAGCGCCGTACACGGCTGAAACCGCTCCAGGACCTGACGCAGTGCCCGCTCATGTTCTGCGATAAAAGTATGCATCGCCCGCTGGACGACGTCACCATCAAAAGTATCGGTCTTGTCAAACGTGATCGTCCAGTATCCCGGGTTCTGCGTGCCCGCATATGCATTCCACCGGCACGCCCGCTGCCGTTTGGCCTCTGTCGGCTGCACACCAAGGATGGAAGAAACCGTGTCGATTGGGAAATCCACATCAAAGCAGAGGCTGAGCTCGCCCCAGACCGTAGGCGGCAGCGGCGGCGAAAAGCAGAGATCGTATCCTTCCACGCGCATTTGTCACCTCACCAAATCCATTCGATGGCCCTATCATAACACACATCCGCACATGCAGCAACACGCCGACGCGCGCACCCCCCGGCGTGTTGGCGCAGCTACTTCTGTTTTGTCATCTGCTTCACGCTTTGGTGCACGCCCGTCGCGGCCCAGCCGGACGCGATGCCGACCGCCATCCCGATCAGGTACGTGACAGCCGTGATCGCCGCCACGGATGCAATGCCGAGTTCCATGCCCTCACCTCTTGTCCCGCTATTCCCTATGCGGCGGCGGGCGCAAACGTGCATAACGAATCTCCGAAAAGGATGGACTTTCCATCCAGGTCGTGATAGAATTGGATAAACATTCGAAAAAATCAAGTATATGAAAGCGAGTGTGCATTATGGATTTCATTGACCAGCTCAAACAATTTTCTAAGCGTGTGGACACTCTGAAAGATTCTATCCAGACAGAGGAAGCCACAAAAACCGCAATTATTATGCCGTTTTTCTCTATGCTTGGCTACGATGTTTTTAATCCGCAAGAATTCGTTCCAGAGTACACTGCGGATGTAGGCATTAAAAAGGGTGAAAAAGTCGATTACGCCATCA
>OLXV01001869.1_pt1 | contig 10267 bp, 5 predicted proteins | sample 1673481 | NCBI WGS metagenome assembly OLXV01 (sample SAMEA103958113, study PRJEB25191) | human gut metagenome
GCTGGGGGACGACAGCGACACGCAGCTGTTCCGCAACGGCGTGGAGCAGCGGCGGCGCTTGCAGCGCCTGGCAAAGGAGTACGGCTGCAAGTGTGAAGTGATAAACCTTGTCAGCTGTGACGATACGGCGCTCGGACACTTGGAACGCCACTTCTTCGGTACGGACGAGCCGTGGGAGGGCGATACGCCGCCCATCACGCTCTATCAGGCGCATACGGCCTATTCCGAGGTGGAGTATGTGTCGGCGCAGCTGCGCCGTCTGGCGCGCGGCGGCGTCCGCTGGCGGGATATGGCGGTGGCGGCGCGGAATATGGAGGTCTACGGCCCGCTTTTGGAGGCGGTGTTCCGGCGGGACGGGATACCGGCCTACATCAGCCGCCGCAGCGACATTCTGGAGCAGCCGGTGCTGACGCTGCTGCTGAGCGCCGTGGACGCGGTGACAGGCGGCTTTGAGTACGAGGACGTGTTCCGCTGTCTCAAGACCGGCATGACATCGCTGACGGCGGAGGAGTGCGACCTGCTGGAAAACTATGTGATCCGGTGGGAGATCCGGGGCAGCATGTGGCTGCGGGACGAGGACTGGACAGCCGACCCGGAGGGCTACGGCGGCGAGATGACCGACAAGCGCCGTGAGCAGCTGGCGCAGGTCAATCAGGTGCGGTGCAAGGTGCGGCAGCTGTTCCTGCCCCTGAGTGAGGGACTGAAAGCAAGCAAAACCGCCATGGGTAAGGCGGAAGTGCTTTACAGATTTGCGGAACGCGCCGGTACGCCGGAGGTGCTGGAGCAGCGGGAAAAGGAGCTGCGGGAGCAGGGGCAGGTACAGGCGGCGGAGGAATACGCCCAGCTGTGGCGCATCTTCTGCGATGTGCTGGATCAGTTCGTGGAGCTGCTGGGCGACACGGAGGTGGAGGGCGAGGAGTTCGCCCGTCTGCTGCGCCTGACGCTGAGCCAGTACGCCGTGGCCACCATACCGGCCACGCTGGATCAGGTGAAGGTCAGCCCGCTGAACCGGAACGACCGCCACACGGTGGCGCATCTGTTCCTGCTGGGCGCCAACGACCATGTGCTGCCCACGGTGGAAAAGCCGGGCGGCATACTGGATCAGCAGGAGCGTGAGCTTCTGCAGCAGCGGGGCATCCTGCTGTCGGACGCCACCTTCGACCCGCTGAGCAACGAATTGCAGAACATCTACGCGGCGCTGGCGCAGCCCCGGACATCCCTGACGGTGTCGTGGTGCGTGGGCGACGAGTCCGGGGCGCGGCTGCTGCCGTCCTTCGTGGTGGAGCGGATCAAAAAGCTGTTCCCGCAGGCAGCGGTGCTGCGGGAGGACGGTGCATACCGCCGGGAGCTGCCCGCCCCGGCGCTGGCGCTGGCTGGACAGCGGCCGGAGGGCGCCATGTGGCGCTATTTCCGGGAAAACGGACAGAGCGGCGTGCTGGAACGGATGGCGGCTGCCCGCGCCATGGGGCGGGGACGGCTGTCGCCCCAGGCGGTGCGCAGTCTGTACGGTAGCACCGTGGCCATGTCCGCCTCCCGGCTGGATCGGGTAAAGAGCTGCCATTTCGGATATTTCATGGAGTACGGCCTGCGGGCGAAGGAGCGGACGCGGGCGGACTTTCAGGCGCCGGAGATCGGCACGTTCATCCACTACCTGCTGGAGAACATCCTCAAGGACGTGGATCGCCGGGGCGAAAGGCCGGGAAAGCGGGCGCTTTCGGACATGGTGCGGCGGTACACGGAGGAGTATGCCGCCAGCGCCATCGACGGCTACGGGCAGAAGTCCGCCCGGTTCCGGTATCTGTTCTCCCGGCTGCGGGAGACGGCGCTGGTCATCGTGGAAAACGTGCTGGACGAGCTGGAGCAGTCGGATTTCCGCCCGCTGGCCTTCGAGCTGGGCTTCGGCGGAAAGGACGGGCAGCTGCCCGCCGTGACAGTGACGGCGGGGGACACCACCCTGTCCGTCACCGGCAAGGTGGATCGGGTGGACGGCTGGATGAAGGACGGAAAGCTCTATCTCCGTGTGGTGGACTACAAGACGGGCAAGAAGGCCTTTGACCTGGCGGATGTGCGGTACGGACTGGGCATACAGATGCTGCTGTACCTGTTCGCCCTGCGGCGGTACGGCGGAAGCTATTTCGGCGCGGAGGTGGAGCCGGCGGGCGTGCTGTACGTCCCGGCGCGGGACGTGGTAAAGCGGGCGGATCGCGCCATCCCGCCGGACAAGCTGGAAAAGCAGCTGCGGGACGAGCTGCGGCGCACGGGTATGCTGCTCAGCGACCCGGAGGTGCTGTGCGCCATGGAGCACAGCGCACTGGAAAAGCCCTGTTACCTGCCCATCGCCGTGAAGGACGGGCAGGCCAAAGGACTGGCCGCCGGCGTGCTGGCGGACGCGGAGCAGATGGGCAAGATGGGGCGGTATGTGGACAGCCTGCTGCGGCAGGCGGCGCGGGAGCTGGGCGGCGGCAACATCGACGCCGACCCCTGCCGCCGGGGGCCGCAGGAGAGCGCCTGCGACTGGTGCCCCTTCGCGTCGGCCTGCTGGTTCGACGAAAAGCGGGACAAGCCCCGGTATCTGCAAAAGACGACGCCGGAGGAATTCTGGCAGATGGTGGACAGGGAGGAGGAACGCCATGGCTGACGTACAGCTGACGCCCCAACAGGCACAGGCGGTGACAAACAGAGGCGGCAGCCTGCTGGTGTCCGCCGCCGCCGGATCGGGCAAGACGAAGGTGCTGGTGGAGCGGGTGTTCTCCTACCTGACGGAGGAGCACTGCCATATCGACGATTTCCTCATTATTACATTCACCCGCGCGGCGGCGGCGGAGCTGCGCAGCAAGCTGGCCTCCGAGCTGGCCAAGCGGGTGGCGCAGTCGCCGGAGGATGAGCATCTGCGGCGGCAGATGTTCCGGGTATATCAGGCGGATATCAAGACGGTGGACGGCTTCTGCGCGTCGCTGCTGCGGGAGCATGTCCACCTGCTGGAGCCGGTGGAGGGACACAGCCTGACGCCGGATTTCCGGATACTGGACGAGTCGGAGGCGTCGCTGCTGAAGGAGAAGGCGCTGGAGCAGGCGCTGGAGAGCTTCTACCGGCGGATCGAGCAGGGGGACGAGGGCTGCGCTTCGCTGGCGGCCACGCTGGGCTTCGGCCGGGACGACCGGGCGCTGGCGGCGCTGGTGCCGGAGCTGCACGGAAAGCTGCAGAGCCATCCCTACCCTGCCGCGTGGCTGGAAAAGGCGGCGGAGAGCTGGAAGCATCTCCCGCCGCGGCTGGGCGACAGCGTGTACGGCCGGGCGGTGATGGAGGACACGGTGCGCCGCGCCCTGTACTGGGCGGGGCGGCTGGAGCGCGCCGCGGAGCAGATGGATAGCTGCCAGCCGGTGTACGACGCCTACGCGGACAGATTTCTGGACGCGGCGGCGCAGCTGCGGCAGTATGAAGCGGCGGCGCAGGAGGGCTGGGACGCCATGGGGCGCGTGCAGGTGGTGTTTCGGCGGATGGGCACCGTGCGCGGCGACGAGTACGCGCAGGAGAAGAATGCCGCCCGCGCCGTGCTGGAAAAGTGCAGAAAGGCTGTGGGCAAGCTGTCCGCGCCCTACGAGACGGCGGAGGCGGAGCTGCTGGGCGACATGCAGGCCATCGCCCCGGCGATGGAGGCGCTGCTGGCGCTGACGGAGGACTTCGACCGGCGCTTCCGGGCGGAGAAGGTGCGGCGCAACACCATGGATTTCTCCGATCAGGAGCACTACGCCGTGCAGCTGCTGAGCCGTCCGGACGGCACGCCTACGGAGCTGGGCGAGCAGGTGTCCCTGCGCTACCGGGAGATCATGGTGGACGAGTATCAGGACACCAACGAGGTGCAGAACTGCATCTTCCGCGCCGTGTCGCGGCAGGGAGAGAACATCTTCGCCGTGGGCGACGTGAAGCAGAGCATCTACCGCTTCCGGCTGGCAGAGCCGGGGATCTTCCTGGAGAAATACAGGACGTACGCTCCGGTGGAGCAGGCTGCGCCGGGTCAGCCCCGGCGGATGGTGCTCAGCCGCAATTTCCGCTCCCGCCGGGAGGTACTGGACGCCACGAACTTCGTGTTCGGCGCCATCATGTCACGGGAGATGGGCGAGCTGGACTATACGGAGGAGCAGCAGCTGCATCCGGGCGCGGACTATCCCGAGGCGGAGGGACGCGAGACGGAGTTCCACTATCTCAGCGTGGAGGACACGCCGGAGCAGCGGTTCGACAGAGCGGCGGCGGAGGCGCAGTTCGTGGCGCGGCGGGTGCGGCGGCTGCTGGAGGAAAAATACCCGGTGCGCGGCGCAGACGGGAGCATGCGGCCGGTGGAGCCGGAGGACATCGTGATCCTCATGCGTTCGCCCGCTTCCCGGATGGCGGTGTTCTCCGCCGCGCTGGAGCGGGAGGGCATCCCCTGCGACGGCGGCGAGAGCGAGGACTTTTTCGCCGCCATGGAGATCGCGGTGGTGCTGTCGCTGCTGGAGGTGGTGGACAATCCCCGGCAGGACGTGCCGCTGATCGCAGTGCTGCGCTCGCCGCTGGTGGGCATGAGCGCCGACCGGCTGGCGGCCATACGCGCCGTGCAGCAGGAGGGGGACTATTACGAGGCACTGCGGCTGGAGCAGGGGGAGGACGCGCAGGCGTTCCTGACGCTGCTGGATGAGCTGCGGCAGGCGGGGCGGGAGATGTCCGCCGACAAGCTGCTGTGGTACATCTACGACCGGTGCCATGTGATGGCTATTTTCGGCGCCATGGAGGACGGCGTGGCGCGGCAGGCGCGGCTGACGGCGCTGTATGACTATGTGCGGCGGCTGGTACAGAGCGGCAGGACGGGGCTGTTCGACTGCGTGAGCCACCTGCGGCAGCTGCTGGAAAAGGGCGATGCGCCCGTGGTCACGGCGGCTAAGGCCGCCGGCGGCGTGCGCATCATGAGCGTGCACAAGTCCAAGGGACTGGAATTCCCGGTGGTGATACTGGCCGACCTGTGCCGGGCGTTCAACCGGCAGGATATGGACAGGCCGGTGCTGGTGCATCCCCAGCTGGGCGTGGGTGCCGAGCGGGTGGAGGTAGAGCGGCGGCTGCGGTACGACACCATATCCAAAACGGCGCTGGCGTTGGTGCTGGAGCGGGAGGCCAAGGCGGAGGAGCTGCGCATCCTGTATGTGGCCATGACCCGCGCGCAGGAGAAGCTCATTATGGTCTGCTCCCGGAAGAACCCGGAAAAGCATCTGCGGGAGCTGTGCGCCCTGACGGAGCTGCCGGTGCCGCCGGAGGCGGTGTCCGGCGCGGATTGCCCCGGCGACTGGCTGGTGCTGGCGCTGATGAACACCTATCAGGCGGCGGATTTCCACCGTTTCACCGGTGTGCGCCCGCCGGAGCTGCGGGAAGCCCCGGCGGGGCTGACGGTGCGGCTGCACCACATCGATGGGGAAGAGGAGGAGCAGCAGGAAGTGACGGCGGCGGACAGCGCGGCGGTGGAAACGCCGGATGTGCTGCCGGACGAGGCAGCGCTGGCCTTCGCATACGGCCACGACGCGGCCACAGTGACGCCCACCAAGGTAACGGCCACCCAGCTGAAGGGACGCGCCATCGATGAGGAGATCGCCGAGGGCGCGCTGCCCCGCCGGTGGGAGAGCGTACCGGAAAAGCCCCGCTTCCTGCAGGAAAAGCACGGGCTGACCGGCGCGGAGCGCGGCACGGCCATGCACCTTGTTATGCAGTTCCTGCCGCTGGACACCCCGCCGGAGCCGGCGGCGGTACGCGCGCTGGCGGAGACGCTGACGGCGCGGCGGCTGCTGACGCCGGAGCAGGCGGCGGCGCTGGACGTCCCGGCGCTGGCGCGGTTCCTGTCGTCGCCGCTGGCGGCGCGGGTCCGCGCGGCAAAGCAGGTCTGGCGGGAGTACCGCTTCTCGCTGCTGACGGATGCGGGTCTCTACGACCCGGCGGCTGCCGGGGAGGAGATGCTCCTGCAGGGCGTGGCGGACTGCGTGTTTGAGACGGCGGACGGCCTGACCGTGGTGGACTTCAAGACCGACCGGGTGACGGCGGAGGAGGCGCCCCGGCGGGCGGAGGTCTATCGCACGCAGCTGAACGCCTACGCCGGAGCGCTGGCGAAAATACTGCAAAAGCCGGTGACGGAGCGCGTTTTGTACTTCTTCGCCTGCGACCGGGAAATTTCTTTGTAAAAATAGCGAAAAATACTTGCATTTCCGGGAAGAGTATGCTATTATCACAGTTGCGTTTGCGGCATAGCCGCGGCGACGAGTGAACCAGAAAGGGGTGAACAAGAGCAATGAAGGAAGGAATCCATCCCAATTATCAGCAGACTACTATCAAATGCGCCTGCGGTAATGTGATTGAGACAGGTTCTACGAAGAAGGATATTCGCGTGGAAGTCTGCTCTAAGTGTCACCCCTTCTTCACCGGCAAGCAGAAGCTGGTGGATACCGGCGGACGCGTTGCCAAGTTCAACAAGCGTTTCGGCCTGGACAAGTAAGGACACATCACATCGCAAGACCCGTACCGTTGGTGCGGGTCTTGCTTTTTTACGGCGCCATGGGGTATAATTAGGGCAATACCGTTACAACGAGGAGCATTATGGAACGAAAAACCATTGAAGAGAATAAGAACGGCGCGCGGGACTACGCGGTGCTGGTGGGCCTGAAGTCCCCGGTGCTGGGCGCGGACAGCGCCGATGAGGAAAGCCTGGCGGAGCTCAGCGCGCTGGTGGAAACGGCCGGCGGCCAGTCCGTGGGCATGATATTGCAGAGCCGCGAGAAGCCCGACCCCCACAGCTTCATCGGCGAGGGCAAGGTGGAGGAGGTCAAGCGCATGGTGGAAAACAGCGAGGCCACCATGGTGATCTTCGACAACGATCTGTCCCCGTCGCAGGTGCGGGTGCTGACGGAGCTGTGCGGCGTGCAGGTGCTGGACAGAAGCGGCCTGATACTGGACATCTTCGCCCAGCGCGCCCGGACGAAGGAGGGCTGCCTGCAGGTGGAGCTGGCGCAGTACCAGTACCTGCTGCCCCGGCTGATCGGCATGTGGAGCCATCTGGAGCGGCAGGGCGGCACCGGCGGCTCGCCCATCGGCACGAAGGGCCCCGGCGAAACGCAGCTGGAGACAGACCGCCGCCACATCCGCCGGAAGATCGACAAGCTGAAGGAGGAGCTGGAGGAGGTGCGGCGCGTCCGCGCCACCCAGCGCCAGCGGCGGCGGAAGAACGAGATACCCGTGGTGGCCATCGTGGGCTACACCAACGCCGGCAAGTCCACGCTGCTCAACGCCATCACCGGCGCTGACATACCGGCCAACAACCGGCTTTTCGACACGCTGGACACCACCACCCGGCTGCTGACCGTCAGCGATACGCTGGACGTGGTGATCTCCGACACGGTGGGCTTTATCCGCAAGCTGCCCCACCAGCTGGTGGAGGCGTTCAAGGCCACGCTGGAGGAGCTGGAATACGCCGACCTGCTGCTGCACGTCATCGATGCCAGCAACCCGGAGTGGCAGGAGCAGGCGCGGATCGTGGACGAGCTGATCCGGGAGCTGGGCGCGGAGACGATCCCCTGCATCCGGGTGTACAACAAGTCCGACCTGGCCTTTGCCTTCCAGCGGGATAAGGAGGGGGACGCGGTGAACGTGTCCGCCAAAACCGGCGAGGGGCTGGACAGGCTGCTCTCCGCCATCGACAAAAAGCTGGACAAGGGCACGAAGCGTGTGACGCTGCACCTGCCCTACGACAAGGCCGGCGCGCTGGACAGCCTGTACCGGGAGGCCAAAGTGGAATCGGTGGAGTACGGCGAAACGGTGGACGTGGTGGCGGTGTGTACGCCCCGCATCATCGGCCAGCTGAAAAACTACATCGAGGGCTGGACGGAGCCGAAGGAGGAGTGGGAATGAGCGATTTCCGCATACCCTATCAGGCGGCGGAGACGGAGTTCACCGAAAAGCGCTCCCGCTTCATCGGCCATCTGCTGCCGGTGGAGACGGAGGAGCAGGCGCGGGAATTCATCGCGCAGATGAAGAAGAAGTATTACGACGCCCGGCATAACTGCTGGTGCTATCTCATCGGCCGCGACGTTCTGCGGTATGGCGACGACGGCGAGCCCCAGGGCACGGCGGGACAGCCCATGCTGAACGTGTTCCAGCGGGAGAACGTCACCAACGTGGTGTGCGTGGTGACGCGGTATTTCGGCGGCATCCTGCTGGGCGCGGGCGGCCTGACGCGGGCATATTCCAAAAGCGCCCGGGACGCGCTGGCGGCGGCGGGCGCGGCGGAGATGGGACTGTGGGCGACGGCGGACATCCCGTGTCCCTACGCGCTGTTCGAGCGGGTGCGGGGCGAGGTGACGGCGCTGGGCGGCACGGTGGACGAGGCCGAGTACGGCGCGGACATCCGGCTCCGCGTGTCCCTCCCGGCACAGACGGCGGAGACGCTGCGGGCGAGGCTGACGGAGCTGTCTGCAGGCGGCATCGCCATGACCGTAACCGCCGAGGAGTACCGCCCCGGCGGCCGGGTGGAGATTTGAGTGGAATGCAGGTACGGTGAACCGGCTGTAGGGGACGGCGTCCCCGACGTCCCGTTTCGCGCGGTCTTATTCTGCCTTGTAGGGGCGGACGACTCTGTCCGCCCTAACAGCGCCGCCGCGCTGTCATTGCGCGGCGCGAAGCGCCGCGGCAATCCGTCCCCCTTCCACAAATCTCCGCCAAAATCACAACAATTCCCCACAAAATTTTGTGCACCTATCCAAAATATGGAAATTTCGCCGGAAACGGTTGCGCAGAGGGCGGAGGAGTGCTATATTCTGACCGTCAATCGCATACGCGCGGGGCGCCCGTGGGCGCCGGATTCTTTTCCTACCTCTTTAGGAAAAGAATCACCGGGCGGCTGCGAAATAAATTCTGACTTAGGAGGGTTCTTAAATGAACAACAAAAGAGCGACAAAGCGCGCACTGCTGACCAGTGTCATGGCACTGGTCATGTGTGTGGTCATGCTGGTTGGGACAACGTTCGCGTGGTTTACCGACACGGCGTCTACCGGCGTCAACAAAATTGTGTCCGGCAATCTGAAAGTGGATATTATCGGCGCAGACAACGAGGATCATGTTGAGAAGCTGAACTTCAAAAATGCCGCCGGTGCGGAAGGTGAAGCGCTTCTCTGGGAGCCGGGCTGCCGCTATCTGACCGTGGGCTTCAGAATTGCCAACAAGGGCAATCTGGCGCTGAAGTGGAAGGCAGTGGTCAACAAAGGTACCACCGCTGAAAATCCGGGCAATTTCGATCTGCTGGATGTTATCGACTTCTATCTGGTGACCAAGGCAGCTGACGGAACGGAAACGGAAACGCCGCTTAACGAGTTCACCGGCACTCTGCAAAAGACTGCAATCAGCGATGTGTATTACATCAAGGGCGTGATGGACAAGAACGCCGGTAACGACTATCAGGGTCTGACGCTGGAAGACATCACCATCACCGTTGTTGCTACTCAGGATACTGTTGAGAACGACAGCTTCGGCAAGACCTACGATGAGGACGCGACTTATCCTGTTGCTTCTGCCGCAGAGATGAAAACTGCTCTGGCTGCTGGCGGTATCGTTTCTGTCAATAAGGATATCAAAACCGATAATATCGACGACAATGAAGCAGACCGCATTACTATCAGCGAACCCACTACACTGAATTTGGATGCGAAGATTGTCTCCCCCGACAATATGGGCAACAACAATACCAACTTCTGCGCGCTGATTGTCGATGCTGATACCACCATCAATGCAGGCGAAAATGGCGGAATTGATACCGGTAGGAACGGCGGATATGCACTCAATGTGCGTAAAGGTGCAAATCTGACCATCACAGGCGGCAGCTATTACGGCGGCGGTACTGCGGTACAGGTTCAAGAGGGTACGCTTACTATCACAGGCGGACACTTTGCCGTGGAACCGTTTAGCGATGCTCGTTATGGCTACGAATTCATGCTGAACTGCATTGACGCTGCGTACAAGAACGGCACCGCTAAGATCATCGTCAAGGGCGGTACTTTCGTGAACTTCAACCCGGCCAACTGCAAGGCTGAGGGCGCTGGCACCAACTTCGTGGCCGATGGCTACAAGGTCGTGTCCGCAGCTCAGGCCAACGGCGACATCTGGTACACCGTTGTTCCCGAATAAGAGTTGACAACGCGGTTCCCGCTTGCATCAAGCGGCGAATATAACCCTCCTCCGTCTGTGCCACACATGGACGGAAAACGCGCGG